>Ga0316218_1002621_pt1 | contig 16190 bp, 22 predicted proteins | sample TBH18003metaG_FD_203634 | JGI IMG/M metagenome (GOLD analysis project Ga0316218, IMG submission 203634) | Freshwater microbial communities from Trout Bog Lake, Wisconsin, USA - TBH18003 | ecosystem: Environmental > Aquatic > Freshwater > Lake > Hypolimnion/Profundal zone | place: USA: Wisconsin...
TACCTCAGAGCGTGTTCATTACTTTACAAGACAAGCTTGATCACACAACCGATTGATGCAGATGCCGGGGCATGTCCCCGGCATTCTCATGATCGCTTGGCCTCGTCGGCGGGCGAATCTTGGATCATCCTGTCAGCCTCTGATTTGCCAAGCCCCATGCCCTCGCGCACCGCCTGATACAGGGTCCTGCCGCTGACCTTGACGTCTGGTCCGACGCCCGTGTATCTCTGGAACAGCTGCTCGTCGCCCTCGGCCGCCGCCGCCCTGGCCTTGCTGCCGCTGTATCCCTTCACGTCCTCTGACTCTGGATCGCGTTCGCCGCTGCTGACGAACCTCAGCACCACGTGCTCCCTGCCCTTGTCTCCGAACGTGCCGTCGGTGGATCTCACCGGGCCGCTGTTCCATCCGTTGAGTATCTTCTCTATGCTGCCCTTGTTCTTGCCCAGCCTGTCGCTGCCGGCCACGAACGTCATGTTCCTGAAACCCTTGGCGTAGAGCCAGTTGGCGGCGTATATGGGATTCTGCACCGGCTCGTTCACGATGTGATCGGCGAACCTGGGGTATATCTTGGCGACGAAGGCGGCCTTGGTCACGGGATCGAGCGGATCGGTGTCCGGCTTGTGTGAGCCGCTGAGGAATATGAAGCTGTTGGCACCTCCCGCGGCCAGCGTGGCATCCATCAGCCTCTCGTGCCCCTTGGTTGGTGGGTTCATGCGCCCAAAGCAGAAGGCCGCCATCGGCATGCGTCCCTTGGCCGCTATCTCGTCATCCGACACCCTGTGCTTGGCGAAGTTGGCGGCGCTGAATCCCAGCCTGTCCACCAGCTTCAGCTTGCCCTCCCCGGCGCCGAACACGTAGCCCTCGTGGCTGTCAGCGCCATCTATCAGCGCACGGACCTCGCCGCCGGCCGTCTGTGAATCTATCTGCCGCTTGACGTGTATCTTGAGATCGGTGATGGCTGCCCACAGCTCCCACATGGCCAACAGGCCCGGAGCCCCGCCGTCCTCCTGGTACAGCCAACCGTCATGATCGTCGCCCAGCAGCTTCTTGGCGGCGGCGTCGCTGAGCCTCTCGCTTAGGAACTCCATGAAGCGCGGCACGATGTCGTTCTCGATGTCGCCCTCCTCCAGCATCCTGGTTATGAATGGGCCCATGGCGGTCAGCACCATCTTGGCCTTCATCGCGGCCAGCTTGGCCATGAAATCGTCCGCCGCGGGACCGTATCGCCTTATGGCATCCTGCGCGGCCTTGATGTATGCCCTGTCCACCCTGACCTTGGGTTTGCCGCCCTTGATCTCTCCGGTCAGCCACACGATGCCCTGATCCTCTGACAGCCCCTCCAGGCCCTTCAGTGGTTGATCGCTCTGCCCCAGCCCTGGTATCAGGGTGTGCACCGCTATGCCGCCAACGCCATTGGCTATCCGCTTGCCCAGCTCGCCGTCCTGGCTGACCATGTATTCCACGGTGTTGGGCTTGAACACCCAGTCACCGTCGCGCGACTCGGGCTTGCCCACCCACATGAGATCGCCCATCCAGAACCTGTCCCTGACGGCGGGTATGGCCCTGTCCAGGGCCGGCCTCAGTGCGCTCTCCTTGGTCCACAGATCCCCGCGATCGCTGCCCCTCTGCTCATCGTAGTCCCTGATGGTCATGAAATCCATCTTGCCCTTGGCCACCCTGTCGTACATGTGCTTGTCCATGAACACCAGGTTGCCGCCGCTGTCCCGTCCGAACACCACCGCGGGGAATCCGTCCCACTTGATGCTGACCGTATCGGAATCCCTCTCTAGCCCCATCAGCTCACGCAGCACGGCCTCGGCGCCCTTGGAACCGCTGGAGATGATGAGATCCTCTGGGTGATCTATGCCCTCGGATATGATACGCTTGGTCGGCGTCATGGTTGGGAGGTAGCCCTCGAATAGATCTGATAGCCTCATCTTCTCATCACCTGTATCTGGTCCAGTATGGCCCGTATGTCCTGCATGCGTTCGGTCTCGCTGGCCGTGACATGATCCTCCTTGTCCTCCTTGATCTGGTTGACGGAACCGATCATGCGCTCCGTGGCATCCAGCTCAGGCCATACCACGCCCAGCTTACGCAGCGTTCCGACGGCCTTCTTGGCAGCCACCGCGGACTTGGCAGCCACCGCGGATGATCTCGTTAGTAGCGTCAGATGCCGCATGATTTGCTTTTTCTGTTCGGGTGTGCTCAGCTTGTCTACCACGTCGGGTTGTGCATGCCACGGATACTTAGCCCCGGCCCGCAACAGGATAATATCCATGTCTGTTGCTTTCTTGTCATTGAGGTACCAGGTTTCCTTGCCTTTTTTGCTGATCTTCGCAGGTCCGTCTGTGCGATGATACTTACCGTTGACCAACCAATGCTTTTCGCCGTCTTTAAATATTATAGCCGGTCCGTCTGTCCTATGCAGATTGCCATCGCGATACCATGCTTGGTAATCATCTCTTATAACAGCAGGGCCGTCTTCGCGGTGTAACTTGCCATCTCGATACCATTCTTTGAATTTTTCCTTGACGTATGCAGGCCCATCCTCGCGGTGCAGCTTCCCGTTGCGATACCAGAATTGTGATCCGTTCATATATATCTCCGCAGGACCGCCTTCGCGATGCAGCTGGCCAGCAGCGTTGCGCCATTTCTTGTTGCCGTAGGGGTCTACACTCGTAGGCGGAGTGTCATCAGCTTCGAGCAGCGACCGTATCTGCTGCATGTGTTCGATTAGCGTCATGGGTCTATTGGTCATATCTCTTCCTCTCGATGTATCCGCGCGGCCCTGTCTTCGGCATTGGCTGCCATCGTCTCCAGCTCAGGCCATGCGACACCGATCTTGTGCAGCGCGTTGATCGCCGAGGCAACGTTGCCACCAATTCTGGCTGTGCGGGTCAGCCAACGCAGTACGTTCTTCTTCTGTTCGGGTTGTTCCAGCTTGGCTACCACTTCCGGCTGTGCATGCCACGGCTGCTGGGCACCAGCAGCCATCAGGATCGGTATCACCGGTTTCGTTTCCTTGTCGTTGATACGCCATGACTGCACACCGTCTGAATACATGAGCGCAGGCCCGTCTGTCCTATGCAGCAGGCCGTGTTGATACCAACCCTGTTTGCCATTGGGGTGTGTGTATGCAGGTCCATCTTCGCGATGCATCTTGCCGTTGCGATACCATCGCTGCGTGCCATCTGCATAGATTATCGCTGGCCCTCCAATGCGATGCAGATCGCCGTCGCGATACCATTGCTTTTCTCCATTTGGCCATATCACTGCAGGTCCGTTTTCTCGATGATATTGGCCTGCGTCGTTCTTCCAGATCTTACGGCCATCTGAGGTTATCTCCGTGTGCGATCCATCATCATAGTCGCTCTCATCCATACGTGCGGCCTTGGCCTTGGTCCTGGCGTTGGCCGCCGTGGCCTTCAGCTCAGGCCATCTCACGCCGATCTTCCTCAGCGCTGTGATCGCTGTAGTAACATTGCCACCGATTCTGGCTGTGCGCGTGAGCCAGCGCATGATGTTCTTCTTCTGTTCTGGCGTATCCAGTTTGGCTACCACTTCGGGCTGTGGATGCAACAGCCCGTTCCAGCCTGCGGCCAATATGATAGGTATGACCGGTCCGACCTGATCACCGTCGAACCACCATTTTTGGTCGCCATCCGGGGCCATGATCGCAGGCCCGTCCTCTCGGTGACGCTTGCCGTGGCGATACCACTCCTTGAATCCGTCTGCATAGCTGGCTGACGGACCACCCTCGCGGTGCTGCTTGCCATCGCGATACCACTCCTCGGACCCATCGGCAAATATTATAGCCGGGCCGTCCTCGCGATGCCGCTTGCCGTGGCGATACCATTCCTGCTTGCCATTTGAAAATATCATCGCAGGTCCGTCCTCGCGATGCAGCTTGCCGTCGCGCCACCATCCTTGGTGACCATTTGAGAATATCACGGCAGGTCCGTCCTCGCGATGCAGCTTACCTGCGGCGTTCCTCCAGTATTTGTTGCCGTGTTGGTCCACATCCGTTGGAGGTGTGCCGTCGTTTTCAGAGAGTATGTCGATGATCCTCATGCCTCAGATCTCCGAGTCCATCTGCTCCAGCAGCGCACGCATTATGTCTATGTGTGCCTCGCTCATCTGGAACCTCATCACCGGGCTGACCGTGTTGACGCCTGGTTGCTCGTGGCTGCCTTTGTAGGCTATCTCCTCGACCTTCTTGCCCATGCGGGCCGCGACGGCCTTGATCATCTCATACTCGGCCTCAGAGTATGCCACGGCTATGGGAACGTCCCTCATCGGACGATTGGTGTAGAACTTGTCGTCGAGCTCCGGATGGCTGGCCATGGCCACCACGAACTTGTAGAACTCGTAGTAGCCGTCCATGTCAGGGAATATCACCGTCTTGGGCAGGGTGTGCCTCACACCCAACGGTAGATTGGTCTCCGGGAAGCTCTCGCCCTCATCCAGCCTGTCATATATGTCGTGCAGTCTCATATCATACCCCTTGGTATATTTATGAGTTCAACGGATGCCTCGCAGGATCACTTGCCCTTGAGTATCTTGCTGACCGGCTTAGTGGACCATAATCTACAGCTCCAGTATGCGGCCTTGGTGCGATCGCTTGAACGGGGTGTGCCGCAGCCATGCCTTGCGCGGAAGTTCTTCCTGCGCTTGGGATCGTCGCGCTTGATCTCCATGCCCTTGTCACCGAAGTTTACCTTCTTGACGTTGCCCGTCTTGGGATCCTTCACGTAGACCTTGTACTTCTTAACGTCACCGGCCATGGGCTTGCCCAGCTTCACGGTGCGCCCGTGGTACTCAGCCTCTGCTATCCTGTCACCTTTTGGATCTATGGTAAGCACTATGCGCACCACTATCCCTGTTCCATCGGCGGTTTTGACAACCTGTACCTCTTCCGGATCATACCCGAGCTTGCTCAGTCGCGCCTTTATTTCATCGGCACCTTCATCGGCATCAGCAGGAGTGATGTGCGGTGCGTGTGGCAAGATGGCACCATAAACATGCTGCCTGGCATATTTGGAACGCGTGAAAAAGTCCCTAGGGGTGGTATCCATGTCGATCACATCGTTTACTATCGTCGAGAAATCTTTCTTCATGTCGCGTCTGAACTTGTAAGTCTCCTCGACGCAGGCCTTACCGCGGCCATATGGATCAAGGTCTGATTCATCCAGAGGATACACTCCGCCCTCGATGACTATGGTGTCCTCGCCCAGTTCAACTATGACACCAGCCGTCGCCGATGTGCCATCCTCGAACATGATGAAATCACCCTCCCTGAAGGTCCTGCGATAGCTGTTGTCTGACATGCCGCCGCGTGTGCCTATGACCTTGTTGCCCTCGCCGCTCAGCAGCATGTCGTACATCATCCTCACGATGCCGTCCACGCTCTTTATGGTGTTGACGTGTGTCTTGAACCAAGCCACCTTCCTGGGATCCATGCGCCGCCTGGTGGTCGAGGAGATCAGCTCGATGGCCTTATCCCTGGCCGCCTGCACGTCCTTGATCTTGGAAAGCTCCCTGAGGTCATCGGAGGTGAAGTTGTCATCCGACTCCGCCAGCTGAGCTGGCTTGGCCTGCGGTTCGATGTCATCGCCCTCCGGACCCTGAGCGGGCCAAACGGCGATCCTCTCCGGCTGCAATCCTCCGGACTCCAGCTGGTCCACGGTGTACCTGTACATGGCCGGGATGTTGACGCCCCGTTCATACGGGCTGTGATCCCTGTTGGTCTTGGGATCGCGCACGGTGTGCATCCGGATGTACTCGTCCTGCCCGTGGTTGTTCTTGCCTATGGGCCTGTAGACGGCGTAGGTGCTCTTGCGCGTATCCTCGTCGCCCATGTCCTCCCCGCCCAGCACGTAACCCCTGTATTCGGTGTTGGGCATGAGATCGAAATCCCTGCGTGCCACGTATCGCGGCTGCCTGCCCTCTAGTAGTTCTATTATCTTCATCGCCGCCATCCCATGATATCTCGATATTTATGCACCAGACGGAAGATGATCCTTGGCCCATTGGTCAGGCGTCTTGTCAAAGCAGTCGACGAACACATCATGCAGCACCTTGGTGCTGCAACCGTGGTCATCGCATATGCCGCGCATGATCCTGTCTATGGCACCGTAGCTGATGTCTGGGTGTGGCTTGGCCACCAGATCACGCAGGATCCTGCGCAGCTCTATGGCGGCGGACTGCGCATGCTGGCTAGGTGGAACATCGAGCTCGTTGAGCCGCTGTCCAAACATCCTGCCATATTGATCCTCGAGCTCGGCCAAGGCCGACATGATCCCCGCCGTCGCCGGCAGCATGCGGTTGATGCTCCTCAACGCTCCGATGTGGTCCTCGACCATGCCCTTGGCTATCCTGGGATCGTGCCGCTCCCTGTTGGGTTTGGGGTCGATGCTGGTGGCATCGCTCCTGTACACCAACACATCCGATTCACCCATGCCTATCTCATTGAACTTCATAGCACATCATCCCACATAAACGTTGCTTTATTTATGTGGTCTGGGACGGCTTGCTCCGGTGATATGCGTGCAGGGCCAGGCTGGCGAGGTTCTTGGCCTTGCTCTCGCACTGTATGTCGAACCTATCCGCGAAGCCCAGCACGTAGTCATTGGCCGCGGCGTTCCAGTAGAAGTCGCTGTGCGCACGCAGCTTCTGCTTCTTGTGCCCGGCCGCTAGCAGGGCGCCCATGTCTGGCAGCTGATCAGATGCATGTGACTCAAGCAGATCCTCACGGCTAACAGAGTAATGCAGAGTAGGCCTGACACCGCGCCAGCTGTCCTCGACCATGCGCACGCGGTCATCCATCGGCGAGATGTATGATCCCTCGCGTACCCAGTGATGATGGACGTCAAGCACGATAGCGACGCTATCACCGATAGAGAGGCAATCATCGATTCCATACACGTTCTCCTCGTTCTCGATGGTGATGAGGTTTCGCGCCTCGGGTGTCATGCGGCCCAGCGCCGCGCGTATGCCCTCTGGTCCGCGCCGGCCGCTGATGTGCACGTTGATCTTGAACCCATGGTCGTGCCAGGTGGCGCCATAGCCCATCCATCGCGCCATGTCCACGTGGTATTCGAACTCCTCGATGCTGCGTGTGACGATGTCATCGCTCTCGGATGCCAGCACGCAGAACTGACCGGGATGGAATGACAGCCTCACGTCCAGGCGCCGTGCCAGCTCGCCGATGGCGGCGAACCCCTTGGCGGCCGTGCCACGCACAACCGGATCGCGCCAGTAGTAGCAGAAGCTGGGTTCGGTGTAGACGGGCAGCAGGTCCGATCCTATGCGAACCATGCGCAGGCTGGGATCGAGGCTGCCCACCATCTCGACCAGGTTACGGGTGGATGCCATGTTGTGCTCCATTATGTCCCATAGCCTCTGCTCGGCCACCGCCTTGGTCTGCCGCTTTAGCCATGCCACCGTGGTCGATCTCACATCGGTGCCAGGCATGGGTTCCATGCCCTTGGCTCCCTGCCGCACCGCCTTGCAGCAGAAACCAATCCTACCATCTTGTAAACCCATGATCAACCCTTCCATGCCAACGTGAACGCGATGTGGTCGTTTCTGCTCTTGAAGCAGAACACGTAGGTGGTGATGCCGCCCGACGTGATCCGCGTGTAGCCGTCACTCCACTTGCCAGTGCAGTTATCGTAGCACCATCCGTGCAGCTCGTCAAGCCCGTGCAGCCTGCGATCGCGTGGTCCGATCTCGACCCTGTGCCATGACTGCAGCATGGTCTTGGTCAGCGTCCTGCGCAGGGATCCATCCACCGTGGCGCTCATGCGAACCTCATGGAGAACGCCACGGCGTCCCTGCGCCTGGTGAACCTGATATCAACGCTGACCTGGAACATGCGGTCGTCCGGGTCGTACAGCAGATCGAACCCACGCGCATCCCACCAGATGCCCTGCACTCCGCAGTTGTCCCTCAGCCAAGCGGCGTAGGCCTCGTTGAACCTCTCCGAGATCATGCCAGGCCGCGCTAACCCGGGCTGCACGCTGAACCTGAACCTCACGTCGTGGAGGAAAGGCAGTCGCCAGTACAGCGGCCTCATGATCGACCTCAGAGGCTTGGTGATGCCATTCCATGCCAACCGATCCATCACAGCCACCTCAGGCGGAACGCCACGGCCATGGTATCGTCGTAGATCCTCAGATAATAATGCGGGTTACCGCTGTTGAACTTGCAATCAACGGCATAGTCGATCCCTTCGCTGCCATGCTCTTGCAACCATATGTGTATCTCGGGGATGCTGTCCTGAACCAGCCAGCCGCACCGCCAGCAAGGGTCGTGGGGTTCCGTCCAGCGGTTGATGGCCTCCATGTAGTGCGGTTTGCCATCGTCGTAGCGCCATCCGGAGATCATCAGAGCAGCCTTTCCACGAGCCTCTCAGCCACGAGGTAATATGCCCACAGCGGGAGGAACAGCGCCAGCAACGTGCTCCAGAACCCCTTGGCGATCACGATGCCGGCCAGCCAGGCGAACATCAGCAACAGATGAACCATGTATCTCATGTCACAAACTCCTCATGACCTACCATGCAGCGCACCGGCGATATCACGGAGGTATGCATCCCTCAGCATCCGCTCGTCAACCCCGTACCTGCCGCTGATGTCCTTGACCATCCGATCGCGCATCTCCTGCCCCTTGCGGAAGCTGTAATACGACGCCTTGAAATGATCGCTGTATGGATCGCTGATGGCCGTCATGTATTCCTTGACCGCAGGGTGCACATCCGTGCGAGACTTCCAACGCTCGTATCTCGGGACCATCTTCTCCCTGACCATGCCTATGAATGTCTGACGTTTCATGCGCGTAACCTCCATTGCAGCTGGCAATTTAGCAGATCTCGCGATGCTGTCAACCTATATCTGCGGTCTTGTCGTCCCTGAATCCCATGAACACCGGGAAGCGCAGGCTCCATGCCTCGCCATCCTGCGCCCGTGTCAACGCATCGCCCTTGACCTCGACCGTGCGCCCGATCACCTTGTCTTGATCCTTCCAGATCTCGTCTCGCAGCTCCTCGCTGTAGCCACCGCCCACGGTGACCTCGATCACCTTGCCCTGATCCACGCCGCGGCACACAAGCCCGCCCAGCGTGTGCTTGAACTTGCTGTCTGGCTTGCCGGGTTCGACCCCGATGACCTCGAGGTCAACGGTGATGAATGGCTTGATCTTGAGCCACGCATCCGTGCGCTTGGTCTTGTATGTGGCGTTGGGATCCTTGACCATGATGCCCTCGTAGCCAGCGGCCACGGTCTCGTTGTTGAACTCCCTGAACCGCGTCTGGCCCTCTGGCGTGTCCAGATCCACGGCCATCTTGGGGATCACGTACACGCGATCACCGCAGTGCTCCTGCAGCAGCGCCACGAACCCGCTGAGCAGCTCATGCCGCTGCGTCTGCGTGAGCTTGCACTCACCGGCCTGGAAATCCGCCAGAGGCAGCATGTCGAACAGCGCCAGCTTGGCGTCGCTGGTGTCCACGTCATCCTTTCGGTTCAGCTGCTTCATCAGCGTCTGGAATGATCTCGACACCATCTCGCCATCCAGCACGATGCTCTGCTTGAGATGCGGCAGCAGGTTTGACAGCGCTGACGTGATGCCCTCGAAGCGATCGTTCTGCCTTCCGTCCCGCGAATACTGCGTGACCGTGCCGTTGGACTTGTCCAGTATGGTGATCATTCGGCAGTTGTGGACGAGCACATTGTTTGCAAAGAAATTACTGACATCATCTACCTCCAGATCGTACCGATCGAGGTTGACATCTAACTCTTCAATCCTGGATATTGCCGCTATGTTTTTCATGTTACTCTGTCTTTCTGGTAAAGGTATCATATAACATCTTGGTGATGTCGTCAAACGATTTCTTTATATCATTCTCCCATAACACAATTACCTTTACACCAAATGATTCTATATGAGATTGTCGATGACTATCAATGTCCCATATTTCTTGGGCGGTAGTTAGGCCAATGAACAGATGTATCACATCGCTAGCATAATATATGTTAGGGTTTGCGTGCCAATAATCCCCGTATATTTCAATCACTGTATTGTAAGCGTCTATCCAAATATCAACTATAGGCGAATATATGCGATTGTTAGCCGCAACAGGTTTAGGAAATAGGTTAGGCTTCTCGTTTTCATGTTCGATACCAACCGAGGTCAACCAGTTTGATATCTTTCTATGAGGTACAGACAGAGTTGTGTTGCCGCGATACCTCGTAAGATATCTGGCATTGGTCACACCATAATTTATAAACATGGTGTCTTTAATTTTAGAGATAATTTCGGGTCTCTGGGATGGGTTATCGACACCATATCGTTCTCGGCTGACCGATAGCTTTCTATCTTTAACATGTTGCGACTGCGATACATTGTCCACACCATACGTGTTTCTCACTGTTTCTTTATATTTCTGCCTTGTTTCCGGGGATCTTGCAGCATCCTTTATCGATAAAGTCTTTACGCCTCTGATTCTACACCAATCACGTAACCAGTCGCCGCTGATTTTCTGACCAGCCCATTGTATGCTAGTTGTCTGCAAGCCATAAATGCTTCGACGCTCTATCATCAACCATTGTATCAGTTCTTTTTCAAATGGTTCCAGCTTTTTTTGGGCTTTCATAGTCCTGCATTCATGTGTGACACTGATGTTTGATTTCCGACAATAGATGCATTCTGTCATTGGCAACCTCTTGTAATTGACAAGAGTATTTATGCTAGATTCGAAACTAGACGGCGTATATCCATCATGTATCTTGCAACAGTTTATCGCCAATCATCAATAAATCAACTCGTCTCCAACATTTTAATAGGGGTAACCAAACCAGATGATTTCCAGTCAAAGGTGGCAGCATATTCCCATTTTCAAGCGTTATTCTGTACCATTTAACCGATGTGTCGTTGATATCAGAACCGTTCTTTGCCCAATTAAGTATCTTATTGTATTCTATTTTGCCGGTAGATGGATTAAATGATTTGATCCTACCTTCTATGCGGTTTTCAACTACTTCAGCGATAGTCACACGTCGACCGTCTTCAAACTCAATGGTCCAGCTTGCTGATAAACAGCCGTCCAGCTTGGGATCCAGCAGCTTGATGCCAGCCATCTTCTTGGGATGGTCGTCGCCGTTCTTGGCCAGCTGGCAGCTGAACACCGGGATGATGTAGGGCTTGGCGGCATCGCCCGCCTTCTCGAGGATCTTGTTGATGGTGCCGTCGGTGACCCCACACTTGAGATCCTTGAGCAGGATGCGGCGGTACCAACCGTTCCATTCCGCCACGCTGGATGCATCAGCCGCCGCGCGCAGCACATCGCGGGCGCTGTTGCCGGTCAGCTCGCGGCGCCGCAGCTTGCCAGCGACGTCCATGAATCGATCCCAGGTCAGCGTTGGCTCGAAGCCTGGCTCGTCGTCGCCCTCGATCAGCGGCACCTTCTTGACGCCAAACGTGACCAGCGCATCATACGCCAGCTTGGCGCCCTGGAAGAACTCCGTGCAACCGGCGTCCCATGCCTCGCGGATGATGCGCTCCTTGTCCAAGCGCCCGCTGGTGGCCTCGAGGCGTGATATGATTTCTGATGGTTTCATGTGTGCAGGGCTCCGTTTCATGTAACGCACAATAGCACATACAGCAGCGATGTCAACCGAGAAATCTGGATATTTTCCGCTTATCTCCCAAGCACTTGCTTGATGCGTTGGTCTATGTAAGCATCCAGCGCCGCTTTGAGCTCTCTCTTGGCTGGTTCGAAGCGTTCCTCACGGATCTTCCCCCGCTCTCGGTAGTTGCAGTGCTGCTCCTCATGCCACATGTCATCCTGGGCATCGGTCATCATCTCCAGCGTCGCCACGAGGGCCTCGAAAAATTCGTCATCCATGGGTACACCTCCATCCACGTAATTTATGCGGTGAGCATGGGGTCGTGATCAATCTCTGGGCGACGATCAGACGATGACCTGCCGTTGTTCGACGCTGCGGTGGCTGCTGATACGCTTGCCTCGCGTGCGCATGAGATCAGCCGCGGCCTGCGGATTCTCCTCGAACATGCGCCGCAGGTCATCCTCGGTGATGCTGGTACTGGTCTTGATGCTGTAGATCTCGTAGCTGCGATGCGTGTTGAACTTGGCACGGAGGGTCATGGACGACACCAACCGACCCAGGCCGTTGCCCTCGCGGCCAGCCAGGCGATCGAACACGTCCTGCCTGTTGATCTCCGTCGCATCCACTATGGACTCTAGCCCGTACATGTCCCACATCGCTATGTAGACGTTGCCAACCTCGTCCTGATCCCCGTCGTCCATCGTCGCCTCCTTGTGGTATCGTGTGCGTCTATCGCCAGAATATCTCGCCGCGGCGTATCAGCTCGCGGGCGATCAACAGGCTTGCGATCTTGGCATCATTTGGTTCGTCAAGCACGCCGTGGTCGGCTCGATCAAGCAGGTCCAAGGCGGCATACAGGGCCTGGGTGCCAAAGAACCTCAGTTTGAGTGCTGCGAAAATCCTCATGATCATACCTCCGTAACCATCAGTGACACTGTAGCACGGAGAGATATCATGTCAACCGAAAATGATCGGGGGATCTCTCCCCCGATCCTGATGATTCAGCCCTGCCAGCCTGGGGGCGGTTTGACCCCTGGGCTGTATGCCGGGAACGGGTTGTTGCCGTAGGCACTCACACCCTTCCTGCGGAGCACGATGCCCCTGCGCTCTAACCCTCGGGCGCTGTCATAGTAGATGGCCATGATGGCGTCCGGGTTCGTGGGATCCTCCCGCACGAAGCTGACCTGCGTGGTGTTGAAATCCACGCCCTGGCCGAACCCCGTGCCAACCTCGTTGCTGACCGTGGTGCCGCTGGCACCACGGGCTATGCTCACGGTGTTGATGGCTGCCGTGGGCGTGCCATTTGTGGTGGTTGCGGTGACGCTGCCAGCCAACGGCACACTCCCCATGTTGGTCGAGTACCACGGTGGCGTCGGTGATCCGGCGTTGGCTGGCGCCGACCACTGGTTCTGCCCCGCGTTGTGGTATTGCTGCACCCACGGCGTGTTTATGGCTTGAGTCCACACCTTCTCCCCGAACACCATGGCGCCGATCACACCGGCATTGGCGGTTCCCTGCCCGATCCTGGAGGTGTAGCTCCTGCCAACCCCCGCGAACTCGAACTCGGCGGCCGTTGAGCCGTTGACCTTCCATCCCGGCACCTCTATGGTGCTGTTGGCATTGACCACGTAGCCCTCGCTGTTTGGACCAGCGGGTTGCCCGCGCAGCACGTCGAGCCCATCAACCGCGAGGATGACCTGCACCCTGGTGGATGTGCGGTTGGTGAACCTGATGGTGTAGCTGCTGCCGTCACGGCCCTCGATGAAGGTGGTGCCGTTCTGATAGTATTCATCCGCGGGCCTGCGGCCGTTGGGATGTATGGTTAGCTCGAAGCGTCCCGATGGATCAAACATGTCACTTGATCCTCTCGCGATCCGCCACGCTCATGGTGGTGCTGGCATACACGGCATGGGTGTCAAGCCCGGCCAGCTTGGCGCTGCGCATGGCGGTGGTCATGGTGCTGGTGGCGGCCATGGTGCCCGCCATGTTGGCCGTGCTGTAGTTCACGCTGTTGAGCGCGTTCATGCCGAAGGTGGCACCCACGCTGAACGCGTCGATGTTGGCACCCAGGAACACGAAGCTCCAATCCGACTTCTCTGCGGCTGCGACCATGGCCTTGACCATGTCATTGCCGTATCTCTGGCTGCAGTTCTCCTCGCCGTCGGTCATGATCAGGATGATCACGCCAGGGCGCTCCGCCTTCTTGAGCTTGCTGAGGCTGTCATTGACCTGCTCGATGGTGTGCCCTATGGCATCCAGCAGGTTGGTTCCACCAGCTGGCACGTAGCCGTTGGTGTCCAGCTTGGGTACCTCGCTGAGGATCCTGTCCGCGAACACCGTGCGGATGTTGCCGCCCTCGAACTTGTTGAGCGTGAGGTATGCGGCACCGGCGTTCTCCGCCGCCTTCTGCCCCTGCACGAACTCGTTGAAGCCCGCTATGGTGGCATCACGGCACACCTGCATGCTGCCTGATTCGTCCAGCACCACGGCTATGAGGTTGCCGTTGTTGCCTGCCTTCTTGAACTTGTACTTGGGGGTTGTCTCTATGGTCGTCGTAACCGTGGCCTTGATGCCAGCCGGGAACGGGTTAGGTAAGGTCATATCTGTTTCCTTTGGGGTCTTCGCTGCCTGGAATCACCTCCAGGTCTTCACTGCCCCATCCTGCACACCATGTGCATTAACTGTATTTATAATGTGAAAGAGTGACCGATGTCAATAATCATCGTCGCTGCCGTGATCACAGTCGCGTATGGGCACCGTGCCCTTGAACTTGAGCACATCCGTGTTGAACCATGCGGTGCTCTCGCAGTCCCAGCCATAGGTGAACCCATGGCGATCACCGTAGTCTCGCCTGTGGTTGACGCCGTCCCAGTGCTTGCGCACCCAATCCCATGGGAAATCCGTGCGCATGGCCCAGTCGTCCTTATACATGTTCTCACGGTCGACCTTGGCCCCCATCCTGTGGTAGAGCTCATAGATCATCTTGGCATCTTGGCTATCGTTGAGCGTGAGTATGCGTGCGCTGGGGCTGATCTCGTAGACGTATCCGATGGGTCCGTGCCATTCGGGCATGTTGCCACAGACCCAATCTATCCATTCGCTGGTGTAGGAATCCCCGACCCTGCGTATGGTGCTGGTCCAGAAGGCGCTCCTCGGCTTGTTGCCGCCTGGAGGTGAGTTGGCCTGCTGGCCCGTGAGCACCGGTCTGGCCTCCTCCAGCGGGTTACCCTCGTCATCGTATCTGGTGTAGGCCCAGCTGGGCTTCTTGGTGTGCACGCTGCCGCGCGGCATGAACACCTGCAGCTTACCATGTGGCCACGATGCCAGCCCATCCTCCTGCATGCGCTTGAGATCATCATAGGCCTTGCTGCGCCTGCCAGCCTGCACGTTTGAGACGATCGTGTCCAAATCACCGAGGTTTGATTCAACCTCATCGGCGGCCTTGGGGTAATCGGCGATCCTACTCAGATCCCTGACCAGCATACCGCGCCAATCCCCCCAATCCAATCCCTTGGCCGTCAGAGCGGTGAAGATCTCATCGTAGTTGGCTGGTTGCAGCAGGTAACCCTTGGCATATCTTTGCGGTGAGAGGGACAGACCCCTGGATTCAGCATCAGCAGCGGCTGCCGCCCAGCTGCGGATGCTCCCACCCTTGATAAGTTCTGATATCAGCATAGCGCTGATATTTATATCGTGGGGAACAGCACGGTCGTGATGAACTCGTTGGCTCGTTGCTCTCCCAGCAGGTTGACCAAGGCCCTGGTGGTGTGCTCGTTCCTGCGCTGCTGCAGGCAGTAGCGGTTCTGCGCGGCCGCTATGCCGTCCGTGCGTGCATCGGTCATCGGCGTGCAGAGGTCATCCAGATAGGCGCTCAGCACCCGCTCGGCCTCATCGCCTATGGCCAGCATCTCCTCGGTGTTGGGCCTGCAGGCCAGCCAATGGCGAGAGAATATGTCTCCCCATTCCGGGCGCTCCCTGCTCCTGCCCACGTCTATGGATATGAACGGTTCAACGGGGTCAACGGTGGGGCTGAGATCCATGAACAGCCCGGTGACCTTGCTCTCGCCGGCTATGACGTCGAAGCCGAATATGGGTCGGGGATCGGTCACATGCGGGAACACGCAGAGGTGAACCACCATGAACCTATCCTGGTTGAATATCTCCAGATGGGCCATGCGGAACAGGTCGCTGGTCCAGCGATGGTTCTCCCAGCCGTAGTCCTCGGTCGGCACCTCTGCCAAGCCGGGGGAGGTCTCTATGATGCCCTTAAACCTTCGGGCCAGTGAGTCCAAATGCGTTATGAAGTTCATCGTACACCCTTATGGTCCATTCAAATGCCAGGTTCGCCTCGGCCGGGTCCACGTCGGTGATGTTGGCGCGGATGTATGCTATGCAGTCCCTGAGGTTGGCGAACTCGAGATGCGTGCTGGGCCATGCGATGTTCTTCCTCAGCATCTGCCCGCCGTACATGTTGCCGAGGTAGTGCACGTAGATGTGCGCCCATGTGCGGGGCACATCCAGCGACGCTATGTGGTTGACGTAGGCCTGCGTGGCAGGCAGCAT
>Ga0316218_1002641_pt1 | contig 16111 bp, 8 predicted proteins | sample TBH18003metaG_FD_203634 | JGI IMG/M metagenome (GOLD analysis project Ga0316218, IMG submission 203634) | Freshwater microbial communities from Trout Bog Lake, Wisconsin, USA - TBH18003 | ecosystem: Environmental > Aquatic > Freshwater > Lake > Hypolimnion/Profundal zone | place: USA: Wisconsin...
CTTCGGGGCGCACGGCCTCGGTATCTATGGGCACGAAGGTTTCGGTGCGACCCAGGCTGGTGACCTGCGCGCCCAGGGCTTGCAGAATGCTGCGCAGCACATCTCGTCCGACGCTGGAATGCTCATACACCGCCACCTGTGCACCGTCCAAGGCACCCGCGCCAAAATAGTCCAGGTAACGCTGCACATAGGCGGCGCTTGCCCTGGCATCCGCTGTGGGCAAGTCGGCATTCACGACGACATCGGGCACGTCCACTTGCGCGGCCAGCATGGCCTGTTCATCGGCCTTGGATATCTCGCCATCGGCGCGGTAAAACTTGATACCGTTGCGATCAAACGGAATGTGGCTACCGGTGACCACAATCGCTGGCGCACCCAGTTGAGCGGCATAAAAGGCCAGGGCCGGCGTGGGCAGTGCCCCCACATAGACGCATTCGCACCCTCTGGCCTCAATGGCTGCCGCACAGGCCGCCGCAATGCGAGGGCTGCTGGGGCGCAGGTCATGGCCCAACACCACGCGGGTGGCACCGGATGAGACGGCTTGCAAAAACGCGGCCGTATAGGCCCAGCACAGGCCGTCGCTCATGTCGGCCACCAGGCCGCGTGCACCGCTGGTGCCAAAGGCCACGCCCGACCGGGTTACCAATGTGTTCAAGTAATTTGTAGTCATGAAAGTCCCTTGCGAAGAAGGCACTATTACACCCTATGGCTAGCAAAGTCAGGAACCTGCTGGCCCGTGCCTGCGAGAAAATCGGCAGAAGGCTGAGCCGTCAAGGCGACGTGGCGCGACGCCACCAGACTTTCAGTCCCCAAACGCCCAGACCAACCAAGGCCAGCGTGCCTACCACTGCGAGGACACTGGTTTTGCTGGGATTCTGCATGGCATCCAATATCTTGTCGACGGATAGCGCCATGGCCAGGGTTCCCGGCAGCATGCCGATCACGGTGCCCAGCAAAAGATCAGGCAAGCGGATATGCGATGCCCCAGCTACCAGGTTGACAACAGCAAATGGCGCGACCGGTACCACGCGAACGGCGACGACAGCCCACAGGCCCCGTTCGCCGAGCTTTTCGCTCAGCCGGTTGATGCGCACTCCGGCCAGAGTGCGCAGGATGTCCCGGCCCAAGGCCGCACCCAGCCCATAGCTGCCCAGGGCCGCAAGCTGGGCGCCCAGCATGGCATACACAAAACCATGCAAGGGGCCAAAGGCCACGATGGCCACCACCGTGAGGAGGGACAGCGGCACGACGCAAACCAGCGCCAACGCAAAAACCAAAATAGCCGCCACTGCTCCGAATTGCTCCGCGATCTGGTGCAAGGCCAGGACGATGCTGTGCACATCCAGGGCATTGTGAAAGGGTAAAAAGTACAACCTCGCCAATGCCAATGCCAGCAACACCGCGCCCAACACCACAGCCCAAACTATTTTGTGTGCTATGCGCGGCGCGGGCATTGGCAAAGCCCTTACTGCGTTGTCTCGCGCAGCACGCGTGCCAACTCGGAAATTCGATCGGCTTCAAAAATCGACCCATGCAAGCCGGCAATCAAGCGCTCGCTTAAACGGCCTTTTTGCAGCTTGCGCCATGGCGAGAAAAACATCCAGTCCCAACGCGCCAGGCCGGTGGTCTTGACCAGAATCGTACGCCCCTCGAAGGCGTGGGCCTTATACCCCGCCATGGCCGACACCTGCCCCACCAGGGCGGTGTCTCGGATCAGGGTGCCCAGTCGCCGACCGTTCATGGTCATGTCGCCCAGGCGGTAATTCTTGACCAGCCATACAAACAAGCGCCAAAAGGTGGTACCACCCCACATGGCACGGGGATAGATGGTGTCGAGCAGGATCAGGCCTGTAAGGGGTACGCTGCGCTTGCGCAGCACACGGGCAGTCTCCAGCGCTGCAATTCCACCCACCGAAAAGCCTGCAACAAAGCCGGGCAAACCGCCCTGCAACTCGATCAGGTCGGCATAGACATTTGCCAACTGGGCCACATTCGCAATCGGCTGCCCGATCGGTGGCTGCAACATGCGCACATCGTACGCATCCTTCAAGGCCAACGCCAGGGTTTGGAAGCGCAACAAATCGCCGTGGCCGGAAGCTGCGATATAAAGCGGCGGCTTATCCGAGTGCGTGTTGAAGATCACCAGGGAAATGGGCACTTTGATAGGCTTTTGCAAGGCCTGTGCCAGTTGCTCTATGGTTGGGTTCTCCGTGAGTAAATACAAGGGCACCGTGCCGCCGGTCAATTTCTCCAGGTCCGCCAATATGGTGACAGCGCCCAGAGAATCTCCACCCACATCAAAAAAATTGTCGTGCACGCCCAGCGGCCGCACATCCAGAACGTCTTCCCAAAGCGACAGCAGGGACCGCTCCAGGTCATTTTTGGGCTCCCGCACGGCCTGTGGCACAAATACATTCGAAGGCTCAGGCAGGGCCGCGTAATCAATCTTGCCGGTGCTACTCATGGGCAACTCGGACAAGACGCTGATGCCACCGGGGATCATGTAATCGGGAAGCCGCGCACGCAAGGCCTTTTGCAAGTCGTCAGCATCCAGAGAAATGGGGCTAGACACCCAGGCATGGAGCACCGGTTTTTCGTTGCGCTGCACGATTTTCACCGCTGCTTGGCTGACCCCTTGCACGCGCAGCAGCCCGGCTTCAATTTCCCCCAGTTCAATGCGGTAGCCACGCAGCTTGATTTGGCGATCCTGTCGCCCCACAAAGTGCAGTTTTCCATCTGCATCGAAACAGCCGGTATCCCCGGTGCGGTACATCCGGCCCCCTGGTCGAAAAGGGTCCGGCAGGAACACCTGCTCATCCAGGTCAGGGCGATTCAAATAGCCTTTGGCCACACCATTGCCACCGATATAAATTTCTCCGTGCATGCCCTGAGGCAGCTGCAGCAACTTGGAGTCCAGCACATAGATGCTCGTGTCATCCACCGGCAGGCCGATGGGCAATACCGCCTCGTCGGGCATGCTGACGCACTCCCAGGCGCTGGCAAAAATGCAAGCCTCGGTGGGCCCGTAGACATTGAACAGGCGGGCCCGCGTAGACGTCAGATAGCGGTTCACCAGTTCGGCAGACAACACTTCGCCACCGCAACAGGCCACGCGCAACTTCAGGTTCGGCTGCCCGCCTGCCCGGTCCAGGAACCGGCTTAGCGTGGAAGGAACAAAGGCGATAAACGTGCAAGCGTGGCGAATGGCAAAGTCCGCCAGCGTCTCCGGCAGCAAGCGCCCTGGCGGCGGCAAGCCCACCGTAGCGCCATTGATCAAGGGCAGGCACAACTCGATCAGGGATGGATCAAAGGTAATTTGCGTGCTCATGGCAGAGCGGTCGCCCGGAGTAATTCCATAGACCCGGGTGAGCCAGCGCAGCCGGGACGACAAGGCCTGGTGCTGCACCATCACACCCTTGGGCCGTCCGGTGGAACCGGAGGTGAACAATACGTAGGCCAGCGACTCGGGACTGACCACCCGATCTGGCGCGATGTCGGCGCCGTCCGGCAATGCATCGTTGCTGGAAACCACGATGAGTTGGCTGTGCAGACGGCCCAATCTTTCCAGACCCTGTTCGTGAATAAGCAAGCCCAAGACTCCGCTTTCCTCCACAATATCCAGCAGGCGCGCCGTTGGAGCATCAGGATCCAGAGGCAAAAATGCCGCACCTGCCTTGGACACCGCCAGCACAGCGATGACCAACTCGGCAGAACGTGGCAAGGCCAGCGCCAGCACGGTGTCCCGCCCTGCGCCCAGCGCAATCAGGCGTTTCGCCAGTTCATTGGCGCGACGCCCCAGTTCGGCATAGCCCATGGAGCCCCCGTCCCACACCAGCGCCAGAGCTTGCGGACTCTTTTTGCATTGCGCTTCAAATTCCGTGATGTATGGCCTGGACTGCTGGTGCCACAGGGTTTCAGGATGCTGTGTCTGCACCAGACCTTGTTGCGATTCGGATAGCAGCGGTAGCGAATCCAGAGCCGCAGCGGGCGAGGCCATCATGCGCAGCGCAAGACTCCACAGTCGCTGCCCGATCTGCCCCACCTCGGCTTCCTCAAAGCACGCAGAGCTCCCCTCCAGCACCAATTCTGGATCCTGCTCGGACTGAAACTCACAGACCGTCACACCCAAGGGGTAGCGCGCCTTGCCATTGAACAACTGCCGCGACTCAGACATCTTCGCCGCACCGAAGGCCACGTCATAGTCCTGGCGCTCAAAGGACAGCAACACATCAAACACCCCATCACGCCCATGGCGCATGACGCCCAAGGCACGGCCCATTTCGCTCAAGGGGTAGCGCGAGTGGCGCAGGGCACCGCGCATCACTACCGCGATGGAGGCCAGCAAGGCCTCAACCGTCATGCCAGGCTCCAGCGTGACATTCACCGGGAAAACGCCCACGAACATACCCAGGGTATCTCGGTATTTTCTTCCGGAACGGTTCAAATTGGGCACACCGACAACCACCGACTGGCGCTGGCTGATACGCGCAAAGTACACCGCAATTGCCGCCAAAAAGTAATTGAATACGGTGCTGCCATGCGTCGCCGCGTAGGCCTTGAGCTGCTCATAAGGCCCCAATGGCAGAGACAGGTTTCCCAGTACGGCTGCCGGCAAGCCGGACAAAACACCCTGTTCAACGAAGTTGCGCTTGTCAATCAGCACGGAGGGCAGGACCGGCACCTGTTTGAGCCAGTAATCGCCATCACTCTTGAAAACAGGAGACTCCATGTAGGCGTTGGAGTCCGCGATAAAGCTGCAATAGCTGGCAACTTTCATGGGAGTGACGGCCTCTCCCTTTTGCAACAGGTTATAGATTTCGCTCCAGCGCTGTATCAGGCGCGCAGTTCCCCAACCATCCATCAGCAAATGGTGGTACTGCATGATCAAGGCATTTCGGTTGTGTAGACCCCGTATCAGCCCAAAACGCCAGGGCGGGCCGCCGTCCCACACATAACTTCTCTCGAGTTGCTGCATCCACCAACATTGAGCGGCTTGGTGTAAGTCCGTGGTACCCGGCTCATTGCATATTTCAAAGGGAATTTGAAAATGTTCCAGCAGCACCTGCGTGCCATTTTCATGCGGCACCAGGCGCAGTCCGTCGCTTTCTGCCACCAGCAGCTTCAGGGCGCCTGTCAGCCCTTGTGCGTCCAACACTCCATCCAAATAGGCGACCCCCCCAATGAACAGATGGGTGCTGGTCGGCCATGCGCGCTGGTCCAGCCAGACCTCACGCTGGCTGACGGAAAGTGGGAGAACATCAGGTTCCGGCTTTGTGTTGTTTACTTCTTCCACTTGCTTATTTGCTCCATGGTGTAGCGGTACCCGACCTCACCGATCTCGGCTGCATTGCGATAACCCATCATTGAAAAATGACTGACAGGTGGCTCCAGGTAATGATCCGCCTGGCCAATCGTGTAACCGCGCTGGTTCATACCGCCAATGTGGCCGGCGCGATACATGATCTGGCCTATCGTGGGCGAGCGCGCGGATTTCGGCAGCATCACCCCCTTCATGGTCTGCCACAGCGACAAGCGCGCCGTGTCCGTGGGCACGTTCAGCGCCTCCAGCACATCCACATCCACAGCGATGATGGTTCCGTTGCCGCGGCGGCGCTCCTGGGGCGATCCCAGCCGCATGCGCATCGCCGCCACCGGCACATTTTCCAGAATGGCACCATCGACCAGCAAGTCGCCATTGACGGGCACTGGCGGAAACAGGCCTGCTGGGGAATTGCTGGCCAGCACTGCGCGCCACAGCGGTCCGCTGTCCTGCACCGTGGTGCAGCCTTTGGTCAGATTGCAGGCGGCCGCAAAATAGGGGCGCCACAGTCCCTCGACCTGCAGGTCACCAAACATTTTGATCAGGTCCCGTCGAACCCGCTGGCCCGATACCAGGGAAATCAGCGGAAAGGTCGGATACTCGCCGCCGGCCGCAAATTTTTGGGTCTGATCGCGAATCTGCTCCAGCGGGATATCACACGCATATTGCGCGCCAATCAGGGCTCCCATGCTGTTGCCACCAATCAGGTCAATTGGAACCCCGGCTCCCTGCAGCGCACGCAGCACACCAAGGTGGGCAAATCCCCTGGCGCCACCACCCCCCAGTACGATACCCACGGCAGTGCCGGTGATAAAGCGGGCCAGGCGGTCATAGTCACCGGCATGGCCCCGTCGGGTGGGGTAATAGCGCTCCACGTCGCGGCCATTGAGCCAATGCCCGCGCTCGGTGGGATAGATTGCGTCGGCCGGGTGCAACACCACCAGGTGGCGGCGCTTCATGGCATAGCCGGGTTCCTGCATCAGCTGAAGCTCCAGGGCAGCGAGATCTGCACAGGCCCCGGCCGTCCCCACAAAAACCGCCTGGTCGGCCTGCCGGAAGGCACGCTGCGTCCAGACGGGTGCATTCTGACCGGCTTCATACACCAGATAGTCCAGACCCGCTTCCAGCTTTTCCTGGCGGCTGATGTCCTCGGCGTCCTGCACCCCTGGCACCTGGGAAAACGCCCGGTTCTCGGCCAAGGTAAACAGATGGGTAGTGCCCATTTTTTTAAACGCCTGCGCCAGCCCTTTGGATACCTCCAGGGCATCGGCATCCTGATGCAGCGGCACCACCACAATGGACTCGGCGTGCCGGAGCTTGTTTGGCGTGTTGTGCCGCAGATAGTTGTAAATGGCCCGCACAAACACCTGGTTTAAAGGCAGTGGGTGCCGTGCCAGCAAGTCCTCGTAATCCGCCTTGTACAAAACGGCAAGCGTCGAATCCCGCACCGCGGTCACGTCGGCAGCGCGCGCTTGCTGCAAAATAAGACCTGGCTCGCCAACGCTGGCTCCCGGGCGCAGTTCATTGAACAGGAGTTGCCGGCCAGCGGCGTCACGTCGGGTCACGCGCAGACCGCCGCTGATGACAAACAGCATGCTGCTCGATGGATCGCCCTCGCGCAGCACCAGTTCACCGCCGCGCACCGTCTGGATTTTCAGAACATCGGCCAGGTCTTCAATGACGGCCGCATCCAGCGATCCGAACACATCGCTGGCGCGCAACACGTCGACCACGCGAACGCGCAGTGCTTCATCGATATTCATACCTGCAGCCCCTATTTATTTTCTAAAAACGCCCTGCACTACCACCGCTTCGGCATTGCATGCCGCCCCGCATTTTTACAACAGACTGCTTCAGTTGGGTCTGTTTTTTTGCACCAACTGCTGCACAAAATTGGACGGAATGGCATAGCTGATGCCTGACGGGTTGCTCAGCACCGATTCCTTGGTTGCCTTGACAAAAACCATGTTGATCACGCCCACCAAATCCCCGCTCTCCGGGTCAAACAGAGGCCCTCCGCTATTGCCTGGATAAGCCGTCGCATCGAGTTGAAGAATATTGAAGGTGCCGTTGCGCAGACTTGCCACCGTGCGTGCATTGAGCTGCTGCGCATTGGCAATGGGCAAGGCAATCGGCGTGATGGATGACACCGAACCACGGTGCGTCACCGCCGAGAAGCCCAAAACGCCGCCAATCGGAAAGCCCATGAATGCCACAGCCTGTCCCTCACGGACCAGATCCGAGTCCCGAAACGTGAGCCGCGGCACGGGGGCTCCATCAAACTGCAACAACGCCAGGTCATGCACCCGGTCCACGTCCAGCACCTTGGCCAGCCGCATGTTCAGATCACCTTGACCGGTCAGTCCCCTGGCCTCGGTTCTCACCTGAACCACCAGTTTCGCCTCCTGGTCCGGTTCCGCTGGCTCTGGAATGACGTGGGCATTGGTCACCGCCCAGTTGCCGTTGCCCACCACAAATCCGGTGCCACGCAATGCAAAGCGCGGGCTGTTGGTGGCCGCATAGGTGCCCACAATCACCACGGAGGGCTTCACCCGGGTGATGGTCTCGGTCAGATCGGCATGGGCAGTGCTTAGTCCTGCCAGTGCCATTGCCGAGGCTAAAAGCTTTACAACCCAAAGCGACAGCGAAAGGGGCTGCAACGAGTTCATGTTCATCGACTGTCCGACGCCTACAAACTCTTTAGCAAAGCGGCCACTTCCTCCTGCCCCTGGAACTTGTCTGCAAGTTTGGCCAACTCATCGAGGGTAAGCCTGGCATCGGACTTTTGACCCGCCTTGAGCTGAATCTTCGCCAGGTTCAGCTTGAATTGGGGCTCCGTGGGGCTCAAGCTGACCACCTTCTTTTGGAGTTCAATGGCCTTGCTGAAGTCGTTTTTATCCGCCAGCAGGCCGGCCATCGTGTCCATGAAATTGGCCTGGTTTGGAGCAATGGCCAAGGCCTTCTCGGCATAGGCCATGGCACCATCCTTGTGCAACTGCCCGGTGACCCAGGCCAGATTGTTATAGGCAATCGCATTCTTGTCTTGCAGCTTCAGTACGGCCAGGTAAGTGCGCTCGGCCAGAAGATAATCCTTGCGAACCGTTGCCTCCGTTGCCAAATACATCAGGAACCCTGCATCCTGCGGATGGTCCTTTTGCCATGCAGCGGAAAACTTGTCTGCATCGGCAACTTTGCCAGACAACTGCAGCACCTTGTGTAGCCTGACGGCCAACTCGGTGGCAGGTGCCTGCTTCAAACCATTTCGGTAAGCCGTGGTCGCCGCGTCCCATTTCTTCTGGTTGGCGTTGATATCGCCCTCCAGCACATAGCCAACGGCAGCGCCCGGCGCCTGCGCCTGCATGCCGCGCGCCGTGGTCAAGGCCCCTTGGTAATTTTTGGCATCCACGTCCAGCATGATGGAGCCCTTCTCGGCCTGCTCCAGGTCGGGCTTGATCTCCAGCGCCTTTTGCAGGCTTTTTGCAGCTCCATCCTTGTCCTTGTTGGCCATGTAGGCATCGGCCAAACGCATATAGGGCTGGGGCGACAAGGGTTGCATCGCTGCCAGCTTGTTAAAGGTGGCAATGGCCTGGTTCAGGTCACCCGATGCCTGCAGCGTACGCCCCAGGGCATCCAGCACCTGCGGGTTATCCGGCAGCGCTGTCTGAGACTCCTGGGCCGCGGCGAGTGCCAGCTTGAAATCCTTGTTGCGCAAATGGAAATCGATCAGCAACAGGCGAGGATCCTGTTCGGTCGGGTTGGCGACCACCGCCTGCGCGATCAGTTTACCCACCTCTTCCTTGCTCCCGCCCGAGCGGGCCGCCAGTTCGGCCAAGGCCAACAAGGCCTGCCCATTCTTCGGATTTTTGACCAGCAGGGCTTCGAAGCGCTTTTTCGCATCTGCGGGTTTCTTTTCCGCCATGTCCAGGCCGGCGAGGCTGGCAACCGCGATAAAGGAGTCGGCATCCAGGCTCAAGGCCCGCTCAAAACTCTTGCGGGCATTGGCCGCGTCGTTCTTGGCCAGGTAGACACGACCCTGCAAAATAGCGGGGCCAGGCTTGCCAGGCTGCTTTTTCTCCAGTGCGTCGATCGCTTTGAGGGCCTTGTCGTACTCTTGTTTGCTGAGGTGCGCGCTGATCAAGGCCATGTCGGCCACGACTCCCTTGTCGGTGCTGGCAATCTGCTCCAGATCATTCAAGGCACCATCCGATTTACCCTGTGCAAACTGCGTCATTGCCAGGGCCGTGCGGTTGCGCACATTCTGGGGATCCTGTTTGATGGCCCTGGAAAAAAGCTCCTCAGCCTTTTTCGCGTCGCCTTTTTGCAGGTAAATCTCTCCTGCCATGGACAGCAACTCCGGGTCTACCGCTTCTTTGGCCAGGCCCGGTGCCATGGTTGCAATCGCCTTGTCCACATTGCCCGAGCGCACATAGCTTAACGCCAGCAGTCGCCGTGCCATCGGCAACTCCGGCGCCAGTTGCACCGCTTTGGCTAGAAAGCTCTGCGCCTGCAGCGCCGAGTTCAGTTCCAGTTCGATCGCACCCGCCAACTGCAGCGCCATGGCATTGTCGGGTGCTACCTTCAGCACCAACTGCGACAAGGTACGGGCAGCCTTGAAATCCTTTCGCTGAAACGCCAGTTGGGCTTCCAGATACTTGGTCTGCGGGTGGTCGGGTGCAACCGCCTTCAAACCGGCCAGTTGCTTTTCCACCTCATCCAACTTGTTCTGCTGGAACAGCACCTGCACCGCCGCCACATGGCCCTGCATGAAATCCGGGCGCAATTCCACACATTTGCGATAGGCCAGCAAGGCCGTGTCTGGCTGCTTCTTGAGAACCATCAGCATATCGCCCTTGAGCTTCCAGGCCTGGAAGTTCTTGGGTGACTTGGCGATGACAGCCTCCACATCGGCCAAGGCAGCATCCACATCCTGCGCTGCTTTTTGACGCGCCTGCAACAGCATGGCGGGCTCAAAGCTGCCATCTGCCTTCAATGCCTCGTGCAGTGCCTCGGTTGATTTATCGGCCTTGCCTGTCGCTCCATATGCGACCGCCAGATTGGTCAGCAAATCGGCCTTGGCAACGCCTTGCGGCAGCGAAGCCAGATTAAATTCTTCGGTCATTTTCTCGGTTTTGCCCTGGGCCAACATGGCCGCTGCCAGCAAGGGCAACACCTTGTCTGGTGGCACCTTCAGGTCCAGTGCCTTGCGCAGCTCGGTTTCGGCGCCCACAGGGTCTCCGCTTTCCAGCAGGACCTTGCCCAGCAGCAAACGTGCTTCCGGCAGGTCCGGGTTGACTTGCAGTGCGTTCTTCACCTGAATGACAGCCGACTTGGCATCGTTCTTGGCCAGAAATTCGTTAGCGGACTTGAGCATCGCCTCCGGCTTCTGACTGCAGGCGGCCAGCAGCAGGGCCAGCAGCAGAGCAGAGACTCGGGCACCGGTCAGTAATTTTTTGGAGCGCATGATGGGTCTCAATCAATGGTTATTCACAAGGAGAAAAAGCTTACTTGATGCCCAGTCGGTGCATCAGGTCATACAGCGTGGGGCGGCTGACACCCAGCAATTCTGCAGCCTTCACCATATTGCCGTTGGCACGCCCCAGGGCCGCGATCACGGCGCCGCGTTCGGCATGCTCACGAATAAGGCGCAGGTCCAGCGATTTGTCGGACTCATCCTGCTTTGGGCTTGTTAGGCCCACGTCCTCTTGGCTGATCTGGCTGGCATCGGCCATGATCACGGCGCGCTTGATGCAGTTTTCCAGCTCGCGGATATTGCCCGGCCAGGAGTGCGCCTCCACCGCCTGCAGCGCACTCTCACTGATAGACATGGAGGCCCGGTTTTGCTCTTGGGCAAAGCGCCGCACAAAGGCATGCGCCAGCAGCGGCGCGTCTCCCACGCGCTCGCGCAACGGCGGAATCTTCACCACAATCTCGGCCAGGCGGTAGTACAAGTCTTCCCTGAAACGGCTCTCCTTGCTCAGGGCCAGCAAGTCCTGGTGGGTGGCGCAGACAATGCGCACGTCTACGGCAATCTCCTGACGCCCGCCCAGTCGCTCGATCTTGCGCTCCTGCAGGAAGCGCAACAGCTTGGCCTGCAACGAAAATGGCAAGTCCCCGATTTCATCAAGCATCAGGGTTCCGCCATTGGCGGTTTCGATCTTGCCCAGGGTTTGCTTGGAGGCCCCGGTAAACGCGCCTTTTTCAAAACCGAACAACTCGCTTTCCAGCAGGTTTTCCGGAATGGCGGCGCAGTTGATGGCGACGAACTTGCCATTCTTGCGCGGCGAGGCATCGTGCAAGCCCCGCGCCAGCACCTCCTTGCCCGTGCCGCTCTCGCCCAGCAGCATGATCGTGGCATTGGTGCTGGCAACCTTCTCAATGATGCGGCAGATGCGCAGCATTTCGGGGTCGCGCGTAATCAGGCCGTTAAGGGCATCGGGCTGTTGAAAGGAGCGCAGGCGCTCGTTCTCGGCCTGCAACTGAAACAGCCTGAAGGCGCGCTCCACGATCAGGTCCAGCAACTCGGGCTCGAAGGGCTTGGCCAAAAAGTCATAGGCCCCCAAGGCAATCGCCCGCAGGGCGTTGGACTGGTCGTTTTGCCCGGTCAGCACAATCACCTTGGTGTGCGGATCCGCCGCCATGATCTGCTCTAGCAGCTTGAAACCTTCTGACACTGAGTCTGCGTCTGGCGGCAGGCCCAGATCCATGGTGACGACAGCGGGCATGTGCTTGCGCAACTGGGCCAGGGCGCTTTCGCGATCGTGTGCGGTCACCGATTCAAAACGATCCAGCGACCATTTGATTTGCTTTTGCAGCGCCACATCGTCTTCAACAATCAGCAATCCGCGCGTTTTTTCGGTGCTCATGGAATCTTTATTTAAGGAGCGTCAGATGACTTACCCGACTCAAACACAGGCAACAGCAAGGTGATAACGGTGCCCGAACCGAGTTCACTGTGAACATCAATTTTGCCTCCCAGCTCCTGCAGATAATGAAAGCTCTCGTACACCCCAATGCCCATGCCGGACTGCTTGGTGGTTTCAAACGGTTTGAACAGCTTGTCCCGGATGAAGTCCGCCGACATGCCCCGTCCCGTGTCGCCTACCACCACCCGTGCCTGGCCTGCTGTGCGGTCCAGGCGTAGCCACACACGCCCTTCCTTGTCTGTCGCGTCAAAGGCATTTTGCACTATGTGGCCAATCACACGCGCCAAGCGGTCGGCGTCGCCGCGTGCAGCCACAGGCACTTGAAGCTCCACGTCCAGCACCCGGTCTCGCGCCTTTGCGGCTGCCACCAGGCCGTCGACTATGCCGCTCAGGTCCACGCCGAAGGCCGCTCCTACCGGGGTTGCGCCTTCCCTCAGTTGCAGCATCATCTGGCGCATGCGATCCAGGGAATTTTCCACCGTAAGCAACATGTCCTGCTGAAACTCCGGGTTACCGCTCAGGCGCCGCGCGTTCTTCATCATCAGCGAGAGCTGCGTCACAATGTTTTTCAGGTCATGCACCACAAACGCAGACATGCGGTTAAAGGCTTCGAACTTGCGCGCCTCCAACAAGGCCTCGGTAGCCTGCATTTGCGCCAAAAAGCTGGCCGCCTGCATCCCGGCCGTCTTTAGCAAATCATTCACCTCCCAGTCCACGTCCATGCGTGCGCGGGCGCTGGCCAGCACGACAAAGCCTATCAGGGAAGGGCCAGAGAGCAGGGGAACGATCAACCAGGCATGGGGAAGCTCGGACAACCACAGAGGCAGCTTCATGGCCCCATAGCGCACCGGAAAGGAGCGGTACTCCTCCAGGTTAACCACCCAACCGCTGCTCAGCAGAAACTGGCACAGCTCGGAATCCGCCGCCTCCATCCCTTCGGAGGGGGCCATGTTCCAGCACGCCATCTGTGAGAACCGGTCCTTGCCATGCGGCCGCATCCAAAGCGCACCGGCCGGGCTCTCCAGCATCTCGGCCAGGGCGCGAACCACCTGCTCGCCCATTTCCCGGGGCGAGTCGCGGTGCGACAAGCTGTGGGTGAATTTCAGCCACTCCTCCCGGTAGTCGTAGCGGTAGCGAAAAAAATGCTTGCCCAAATAGACCTTTAGGCTGGCCCGCAGCGAGCCCGACATGGCCAGGAAAATCAGCGAGATCAGTCCGAAAAACACCAAGCCCACCTGCAGCGCCCGCCCCCACTCACCGCCAAAGTAGCGCACGTAATAGCCCACGGCCGACATAAAGAGCAGATACAGCCCGGCAATCATCAGGGTGGCTGAGTGAAAAGCAGCCTTGGGCGAGATGCTGATTTTGGAAACCCAGTCCTTGCGCCGCGTCATGGACAGCACCAACAGAGGCGTCACAAGCGCGTGCACCGAGTTGCGAATAGTCAGCGCATCCACGTCCACGCGGTTGAACATCACCGCCTCGGAAAAAACATACAGGTCAAACAGGAACAATCCAGCCAGGCCTATGCACAAGGGCTTGATATTCCAGCGCGCATCGGCCGTGACGTTACGAAACACCTGTTCCAGCAACACCAGCGCCAGTACCGGCATCACCATCCACACCAGGCGCCGCCAGCGCAGCACCAGCGCCCGAGTGTCCTCGGAGAAATAGGCCTGCCCGTCAAACAGCAGGGCCAGCGCGACCAGCAGCCCGGCCAGCAGCGCCATGCGCCCGGTGTTACCACTGGCTACTCCCTTGGTGTCACCCAGGCGCATCAGAATCAATAGGAAGCCGTACCATCCCGCATACCGCAGCGTGTCCATCCAATTGCTCAACAAGAGCAACAATCCATCACCAGTCATGCTGGCGGCCAGCCCGAGCCAGCCCCACAGCGCGCTGATCGCAATCGTGATTAACACCAAGCCATTGGCATGGGCTGTGGCTTCCTGTCGGCTCCTTACCAGGGCCAGCCGGATCGCAAACAGCGTGTAGGCCAGGCCTACCAGTGCCTGTCCCCAGGCGGTGAGGTTCATTTACTGAGCGCCCTTGCCCATCAGCACCACGCCCACCGTCTCAAACAGGATCACGATGTCCAGAAACAGCGAATGGTTCTTCACATAGAACAGGTCGTATTGCAGCTTCTCGGCAGCGTCTTCCACCGAGGCACCGTACTGGTAACGCACCTGGGCCCAACCGGTCACGCCCGGCTTGACGCTCTGGCGAACCGCGAAGAACGGGATTTGCTGGGTGAGTTGGTCCACAAAATAAGGTCGCTCGGGCCTTGGCCCCACCAGGCTCATATCGCCTCCCAGCACCACAAAGAGCTGAGGCAGCTCATCGATACGGAGTTTGCGTATCCAGCGTCCCACGCGCGTCACACGGCTATCGCTGGCAGTGGCCCAGCGCGGAGTACCATCCTTCTCGGCATCGGTGCGCATGCTGCGGAACTTCACGACATTGAACGAGCGCCCGTTCAGCCCCACGCGCTCCTGCGTGTAGAAAATGCTGCCCGGGCTTTCCAGCACGATCAGTATGCCGGTAATCAGCATCACAGGCAGCGCCAGCACTATCAGGATACTGGCACACACGATGTCAAAGAAGCGCTTGACCCAGGACTTGACCCAGCCGTGCACAAAGCCCTCGCCGAAGATGAGCGAGCCCGCAGAAATGGAATCCAGCCGGATCTGACCCAGGGTTTTTTCGAAATGGGCAGAAATATCGACCACCCGAATGCCGCGCAACTTGCAATCCAACAATTCGCGCAGGGGCATGCTGCCGCCGCGCCGCTCGGTCAGCGCCACCACAATTTCATCCACTTTTTCGTTGGCGACAATTTGCGTCAAGGACTCGGTGACCTCCAAGACCCCCCAGGCGGATACCTCATGCTGTTGTTCATTGGGGCTGGCGTAATAGCCCACCAGGTCCACATTGGGGTCGGAAACCTGCAGGCTATGGCCGACTGCCTTGGCCGGTTTGCCGGTTCCAAAAACCAGCACACGCTGGCGCATGTATTCGCGCGGCGTCATGTGCGTCAGATAAATACGCGTGACCAACATGGCGACCATGGCACAGACCAGAGCTGGCAACAGATTGAGCGAAGGGGGCGAGGGCAGTTTGATGATGGCGGCCAGCACGACCGACAGGCACATGGCCAGCACCGCCCGGGCATAGGTCTGACCGACGGTGCGGTTGTGCACCCTCAGGTAAAACCCGAGACCCGTATTGATAATCAAAATTCCAAACGCCATGACTGCGGCCTGCAGCAAGGCAAGATTGACATTCACGCGCGGGTCCGGATCCCGAAACAGCAACAGATACAGCATGACGCCCAGCACCAAAAACAGGTCAAAGCAGACCTGCAACAACGTGCGGCGATTGAAGTAATGCCCGAATATCTTTATCAATTGTTTTCCCCTGTGTCACTAGCCGATTTCCAGCCCGTATCCCTGCCGACAGTCTACCAAGTGACCAACGCAGACACGCCATTTTGCATTTTTTTCGTGAAGCTTATTTCCGTCGGCCTACATTTCCCAACAGTACCAACGGCAACAGATAGAAAAGCAATGCGATTCGAGGCACATCCAGCACACTGCTGACCAGGCCTACCACCAGCACCCCCACCAAGCCTGCAGCCACGGTCACTGCCACCGGCCCCCGCGCGACCGAAACGAGCAAGAAGTCAGCCAAGGCCCAGGCAATCAAGGTACCCAGGGCCAGCAGGCCCAGCCCTCCGCGTTCGATCAGCAGCTCCAGATACAGGTTATCGATGTGCCAGGGCACAAAATACGATTGCGCCGCCGGCAGCCAATGGGCCAGGGATTGGGAAAAATCCCCGTTGCGCAGCAGCTTGTGCCCTGCCCCATCC
>Ga0316218_1002643_pt1 | contig 16109 bp, 10 predicted proteins | sample TBH18003metaG_FD_203634 | JGI IMG/M metagenome (GOLD analysis project Ga0316218, IMG submission 203634) | Freshwater microbial communities from Trout Bog Lake, Wisconsin, USA - TBH18003 | ecosystem: Environmental > Aquatic > Freshwater > Lake > Hypolimnion/Profundal zone | place: USA: Wisconsin...
AGCAACTTCTGCACGTCGAACAGGCTAGTCCCGCCCCTGACGGCCATGGCCTAACAGCATTGCTGCGAAAAGGGCAACTTGCTACTGCATCTGCTTCGGGAGCAGGGGCCGGAGGTTCGGATCCTCTCATTCCGACCATTATAGAGAAAGGCCCCTGACAAAAATCAGGGGCCTTTTGCGTTGGGCTCCGGTCCCCCTCCGGTCTGCGTAAAACTTTCCTTACGCTTGCTTAACACCCACTGACGACACATGCCCGCGACCAACCCGCCACAATCCGCCTGCCACCAGTGACGACATCGGTGGCCACTGCAAATCTCCCAAGAGCAAGGATTTCCCTTTTGTCCTTAGCCAAGGCTGAAACGGTGAAATGCGTTCCTCTTGACACCAAGGGGACAGTAGATTAGAATTTTCCAAACTGCCAGGGCTGGTAGGAATTCCGCCAAAATAGGAGACGCGTTGATGATAAAACTATCGATCGATCTAACCGGGAAAGACGCCACCGTCCTCAGTACCTGTTACCGTCTCCATAGCGGGATGTGCGGACTAAGCATCTATAAGGGTGCCCCGCAGCAACTGGCCACGGACACGGTAAAGGAGAGAATCGACAACTACCAGCACCACTTCGAGGGGGGGGCGACCGGCAACCACGCTTCCATCGCGGAGCGCAACCTCGCCCGCAAGGAGGTAACCGAACTATTTAAGAAGATTCTTCGGTTTCTTGAGATCATCGCCACAGAGGCCGATATCCCGGCCCTGATCCTGGCCGGTTTCAACGTGCGCAAATCCACCGCCAAGAAAAAAACCGTCGTCCAGCCTGCATGAGAAATGGCAACAGCAACAAACCCTTGAACATTCCGTTTATCGATGTAGTTTAAAAAACCGGCCAGCCCAAGAGCATGACCAATGCGAGATCTTGCCCCGGTGAGTCCGGCTTTGCCTGGCTCAGGTACCGGGGCGGCCTTTTTACACGTCCCCTCCACTCGTGAATCCCCTGCCACGTTTACCTGTCTATGGATGCAAATCTAAAAGTACTACCCTTATCTCGACTTGCGTGGCCATCCTGGCTTAATTCATGCGCGTTCCTTTATGGCCCGGGAGCACACCTCAACTCGGGAAGACTTTCCCGAACTGAGGTATGGAAGCAGATCTTCTCTTGATACCCATAGACCAACTCGTGAAACCGATGTTTCCACTTTTGATATCAATGGTTCCACTTTTGATACCCATGGTTCCACTTCTGATGCCCACAGAACCATTTGTGAAGACCATCAAAAGTTTGACGAATTGTCCGAGATCCGCCGGATAAACGGGCACCGTAGCCGCTGACGGACCTCCGGAGGAGAACCATGCTCAAAAATGAGCCGTTAGAGGGGATCAATGGTTGAAAAGTGGGGGCGGATCCGTTCGCGAAACCGATACCGCGACTAAAGGTCCGGGTCGCGAGAAAAACGAGGGGTTCATCGTCTACTTGGCAAGGTTATCAAAAGTTGACCAATGCGAGCCGTACTTCTTGTGAAGCCTGTCAATAGTTGATCCATGACCTTACCAGATGAATCTATGACCATCCCAAGAAGAACCATGACCATCCCAAGAAGAACCATGACGATCACCCGTGGGCCTATGTCCTGGCAATGGTTTTGGGGTGCGTCATCCTCGACCGACCGTTCTTTGTGTCCAGCAGGGCTAGGTCGGGTCGGAGGGTCGGAGGGTGACTCGGAAGGGACGTTGTGCAGGATTATTTTAAAAAAGCGTTAAAGTTTGCTCTGCTCAGGCCGATTCCTCATTCATGTAACCATCTATACTCAATCGATTGAGGGACATGTCAAAGGATTCGCCGGGGCGCACTGTCTAATGCGTATAGGGTAATACGAATCGGGGACACTAAGTCCGCGGTCCCTTTCACAGTTTACCTCTGCCTGAGCCAGCTATGGCCCTTCCTTATCCGTTTCCAGTGATCCACTGTCAGGGACCCGCAATGCCGAAACCGATTCCCATCGGCAGCAGTTATCCTTGCATAATTCACAGCACAGGAGGTTTTCATGCGTTATCTCAGGACTATAGGCGCGGTTATGTTCCTTCTTTCCTTCGTGACAGTCACCGCCCACGCCGGCGCGACCAAGGACGACGCTGTCAAGCTCGTTCAAGCGACTGTCGCCTACTACAAGGCGAACGGACTCGAGAAGACCCTTGACGAGATTCCCAACCCGAAGGGGCCGTTTAACCAGGGCGAGTTGTACGTCTGGGCCTACGATTTGAACATCACCATGCTGGCGCATCCGAATACCAGCCTGGTGGGTCAGAACATGCTGGACGTGGCCGACCCCACCGGCAAGAAATACCGCCGGGAGATCGCCGCCAACGCCGCTAGGGACGGCAAGGGGTGGACAGAGTACAAGTACCAGAACCCCAAGACAAAAGAGGTGGAGAACAAGATAACCTATTACGAAAAGGTCGACGACTTGATCATCTGTTGCGGGATTTACCAAAAGTAACTGCCACAAACTGCCAGCGGTTGGGGAGACTGTATGAAGATTCGCACCAAATTGTTCTCCAGCGCCGTTATTGCCGTCGTCGGCATGTCGACTCTGGCTGCGCTCTCCCTCTACATAATCTTCTCCATAAGGGGAAGCATCTCCACCTTGACGCAACACTCGACGCCGCTTCAGGTCAAGACCTTCGAGATGCAGCGCTCCATAGAGACCTTGTCGGGGCAACTGCTGCAGATGACAACGGCCCAAAACAGCGGCGAGGTCGACCGGCTGGGGGGGAACATCTCCGGTGAGATGGACAACGTCAAACGCCTCTCCTCGGAGATCTCGGCGCTCGGGGAACAGAACGCCCTCGACATCGGGGCGTTTTCCACCCTGCACGACACGGTCAGGGCTTCGGTCGGCAGGCGGCTGGGCTCGGTCGAGGTGTTCCGAAAGGAGATGGCATCGCTTGACTCTTCGCTGGAGAGCCTCGACAAGGCGCTGCAGTCGGTCAGAAGGGATATCGACGGCTTGAACAGCGGCGTGGCCCAGAAGGTTTCGGCCACGGTGCGGACCTCCTCGGCGCTCTTCAAAGGCTCTGCGCTGGTCAACGAGGCCCAGCTCATGCTGCGCGAGATGCTGGTGGCAGCCAACGACCTCGAACTTGCCAAGAGCAGAACCGAGACAATCGCGCTGAAGAGCAAGGTCAAGCGCCTGAACGAAGGGATCCAGGCGGCCTCTCTGGATGACCCTGCCATCAAGAACTCGGAGCGCGCGGTGTACGAGCAGTTCGTCAAGGAGGGGGGGCTCATCTCCCTGAAGAACAAGGTGCTCGCCGGCGACGCGGCGGCTGCTGCCGAGTTCAGCTCCGCCAAGCGCAGCACGGTCAGCATGATCAACGAGATCGGCATGAGGATGGGGACCGTGGTGGACGGCATGGCCAAAAAGGTCGAATCCGGTCAGGCCGACGTGGAGTCCGCACTGCAGCAGCGCCTGGCGATCAACGCCCTGATCGCGGCAGCCGGCAGGCTCGAGGTCGATGCCAAGACCCTGGAGGCGCAATCGCGCCTGGTGCTCCTTTCCGACACGAAGGAGAAGTATGACCAGGCCGTGGTGACGGTGGACCGGCTCAAAAGCGTCCTCAACAAGGACCTGAACGATGTCGACAAGCCGATCCGCCAGATGACGCGGCACCCCTTCGCGGCGACCGGGGTGATCCGGTCGGTGTTCGGCTCCGTGGACGCCATCGTGGCAGCCCAACGCGCGGTCATCACGGCCAACGCGGAGGTTTCCGAGGCGATGCGCCGGGTGAAGGAGGCGGCCCTCGCCGCGGAAAAGGGGGGCAACGAGCGGGTGAAATCGGTGGAAGGCAAGCAGCTCGAGGTGGTTAACGCGGTAAACTCCAAGGTTTCCGGGTCCACCTGGCTGATCGTCGCCATAACGCTCCTGGTGACGGTGCTGGGTCTGGCGGTGGGGCTCGGCATTGCCGGCACCATAAATTCGTCCCTGAAGGAGATCACCGGCCGGGTCCGCGACCTCTCCGAGGGCGACGGGGACCTGAGCAAGCGCATCAATATGGGGTCAAAGGACGAGATCGGCGAGGTGGCGAGCTATATCGACCAGTTCATCGGCAAGGTCCAGGAAAGCATCTCCCACTCGGTGGCGAGCGCCCAGGAAAGCGCCGTGGCCAGCCAGGAGCTGTCGCACATTGCGGCCAACCTGTCGGGCACCGTGCAACGCCAGTCCGCCATGATCGCCGAAGGGGACACGATGACGCAGGAGGTGGCGGCGAACTTCGACATCACCGAGGAGATGGCGATTTCCACCACCGAAACGATCCAGGCCACCCGCGAGACCCTGACCAAGTTCGTCGAGGGTCTGAAACAGGCCGGAGCCGTCATCGCGGGCGAGTCCGAAAGCCAGTCCGCCATGGCCGAGCAGGCCCAGGAGCTGGCCCAAAGGGCGGGAGACATCAGCCTGGTACTGGAGATCATCGCCGACATCGCCGACCAGACCAACCTCCTGGCGCTGAACGCGTCCATTGAGGCGGCCAGGGCAGGCGAGGCCGGACGCGGCTTCGCGGTCGTGGCCGACGAGGTGCGGGCACTGGCCGCGAAAACGCAGAGTTCCCTGGAACAGATCAACACCAGCGTCAGCGCGGTGGTGAACGGCGTGCAGAGGGCCTGCGCGGGCAACGAGCAGGGAGCCTCCCGGATGCGGGGGATCGCGGCCTCCACCAAGGGGCTGATCGAGGACGTCGGCGGGGCGGCCGAGCGTCTGAAGGAGTCGGTCGACATCTCCTCCAACCTGGTCCGAAAGAGCACCCACATCGCCACCCGCACCAAGCAGGTGATCGAGATCATGAACCAGATCATCGCGCTTTCCGAGCAGAACAGGGTGGTCGCCCTGGAGGTCGACGGCGTTTCCGGCAGCCTCGCGCAAAAATCGGAGGGGCTGCGCCTGGCCTTGGGCCGCTTCAGGATTTAGGCGCCGGCCGCCGCCTGCTGCAGCATCGGGTGGCTGAAGGCCTGAATCCGAAGTCTTCGCCGTCTCCCCCGATGTATCAGGCACCGGCTTGTGGCACAGACGGCAATGATGCACGCTTACCAGGCCGCGCCACGGCTCCCTCGGTACCAGGCGGCAGTCAGGAAGGGGACGGAATGGCTGCGAACTGGTGCCGCAAACCTCGAAGTCTCACTCGTGGAGGATGCTCATGGAAGTGACTCGCTACAGGGATTGGAAAATCTTGTCCAAAATCCTGGCCATACCGGTAATCGCCCTGTTCGTCGCCTTGATAAGCGTCGAATTCATGATCATTCCCTTTATCGAAAAGGAGCTGATGCAGGGGCAGGAAAACTCGGTGCGGCATGTCGTTGAACTGGGGATGGGAGTCCTGGAGGAGCATGATGCGGAGGTCAAGGCCGGCCGGATGACGCTCGAAGCAGCCCAGAGGCAGGCCGTCAACCAGATCGCCCGGATGCGCTACGAACAGAAGGAGTACCTCTGGATCAACGACACCGGCAAGCCGGTGCCAAGGATCATCATGCATCCGACGGTCCCCGCCTATAACGGCAAGGTGCTGGAGGACGCCAAGTTCAACAAGGCCACCAGCAAGCGCGAAGGGCTCAGGGGACCCGAGCAGAAGCTGAACTCCCAGAACCTCTTCTCCGCCTTCAACGACGTCTGCGAGAAGGCCGGCCACGGCTTCGTGACCTATGAGTGGCCCAAGCCGAAGCTGGGCGGCGGCAGCACCTCCGAGAGCTACCAGAAGGTCTCCTACGTGAAAAAGTTCGCGCCGTGGGGCTGGATACTGGGAAGCGGCCTGTACGTGGACTACGTCAAGGAGGAGACGGCCACCCTCAGGTGGTGGATTTACGGCGCGGCGTCCTCCTTCGTGCTGTTCCTGGTGGCGCTCGCCGCCTGGGTCGGTCTCGGCATCACCCGGCCGCTCAACTCGACGATCCTGCAGCTGAAAAACATGACCGCCGGCAACGCCGACCTGACGCAGCGGATCATCGTTTCCCGCCGCGACGAATCGGGCATCCTGGCCGAATCCTTCAACGGGTTTCTGGACAAGCTGCACCAGGTCATCTCGAGCATCCGCGACAACGCCAGCAACGTGGCGAACGCCGCGCACGACATCAAGCAGCGCGCCAAGGAGATGGCGCACGGCTCGGGGAAGGTCGCCTCCGACGCTTCCGCCGTCGCCACCGCGGGGGAGCAAATGGCCGCCACTGCCCTGGTCATTGCCAACAACTGCGTCCTGGCGGCGCAGGCGTCCCAGGTGACCACCAGCTTCGCCGACGCAGGGGCCCGGGTGGTGCAGAGCACCATCTCGATGATGAGCCAGATCGCCGACCAGGTGAACGGCACCGCGGCGACGGTCGCCAACCTCGGGGCGAAGTCGGACCAGATCGGCACCATCATCGGCACCATCCAGGACATCGCCGATCAGACCAACCTGCTGGCCCTCAACGCCGCCATCGAGGCGGCGCGGGCCGGGGAGCAGGGGCGGGGCTTCGCGGTGGTGGCCGACGAGGTGCGCGCCCTGGCGGAGCGGACCACCAGGGCGACCCAGGAGATCACCTCCATGATCAAGGCGATCCAGCTGGAGACCGGCGGCGCCGTCGCCAGCATGAACCGTGGGGTGAGCCAGGTGAACGCGGGGACGGCCGAGGCCTCCCGGTCGGGTGCCTCGCTGGAGCAGATCAGGGGCCAGGTGGACCAGGTGACCCAGCAGATCGGCCAGATCGCCACGGCGGCCGCCCAGCAGACCTCGACGACGACCGAGATCAGCGCGAACATCGAACGGATCACCGACCAGGCCTCCAGGGAGTGCAGCCAGGCGGACTCCATGGCACAGGCGGCGAACCAGCTCAACCGCCTGGCCGAGTCCATGATCAGCTCGGTCAACCGGTTTCAGACCATCATCAAGTGGAACGACTGGATGAGCGTCGGGGTGCCCCGGTTCGACGAGGCGCACAAAAAGCTGATAGCGATGATCGGCCAGTTGAACGACGCCCTGCAGCACGGGCAGTCGGAGCAGGTGATCCGCGGCATCCTCGAGGGGCTGACCTCCTATTGCAAGGTGCACTTCGATGACGAGGAGAAGTTCCTGGAGCAACACGCCTACCCGGCCACCCGCGAGCACAAGCAGGTGCATGTGGCGTTCATGAACAAGGTGAACGAGGTGGTCAGGGACTACGCTGCGCAGAATGCGTCCCCCTCACAGGTGATGAACCTGCTCAGCGATTGGCTGCTGACGCACATTCTCAAGACGGACAAGAAGTACACCGAGTACTTCAGCTCGAAGGGGATCATCTGAGAGCGGGGCCCTGCGTCAAGCCCGGTTGCCCGGCGACGCCAGTCCCCCCGGCTGCGAGCACATACTTCGATGCCAAGGGGCGCCCTGCCCGGGGCGCCGCAGGAAGTTGGGCACTCACTGGCTGAGACAGAGCCTGCAATCTCTTTGACCCCTGTCCCGGTAAAATATTGCTAAAGTTCACGCGGCTAGATCCGAGAAGGATAAGCATCTTACTGTCACCAGAAACAGTCACTTTCTTTAGCAATCGCACAAATCTCACCTGCAAGCCGGCAAGTGTCGACATCGGCCCACAGGTAACGGATGTCCACTTAAACGTCTGACACCGTCGGCTTGCCCTACGGAATAAATAAGGAAAGGGTGGCAGTATGAAAAGTTTGGAAACTGTGCTCATGACATTCGCGGGAACCCTGCTGCTTTTTGGGACAAGCTGCCTTGCGGCGCAATCCCAGGGTACCATCGACCCCGTAAGCGGCAAGCCCTGTTACACGTGCCACCGCAGCAAGGTGAACGCACCGAAAATTCACGACGCCCTGGCCGGCAACGACTGCTCCCCCTGCCATCCGGCCGTTGGCGGCGACCACCAGAAAAATCACGAGCTGTATGCGGTAAAGGATAAAAGCGCCAAGCTCTGCTGGGGGTGCCACGACAGTGTCGCCGACCAGAAAAGCGTCCACCCGATCATCAGCGCGGAAGGGTGCCTCGGCTGCCACGCTCCCCACAATTCCTCCTTGCGCAAGCTGCTCCGGGCCGAACCGCCCGAGCTCTGCTTCGGGTGCCACGAGCGCGCGCTGGTGGCGGAGCCGAAGAGCGGGAAGGCCACCGACTTCCGGGACGGGGTGCAGAACCTCCACTATCTGCACGCCGGAGGGGAGAACCCGATCCCGTGCCTGGTCTGCCACGACATGCACGCCAGTTCCCAGGAACACCTGATCCGCACCAAGGGGAGCAACGGCAAGGAGGCGGTGACCATTGCCTACACGGCAACCGAAAAGGGGGGGAGTTGCACTGCCAGCTGCCACGACGCCCTGAGTTACCAGAGAAAATAGCCGCCTGCGCCGGCCGGGTCAGGGCCGGCTGGAACCGCACGCACCCCACGGAGGCGTGCGGAACCGTGCGATGGCGCGCGGGCGGTGCCGATTTCCAACGTAGTGCCGAAGGCCCCTCGCTGCTGCCAGGGGCCTTCGGTTTTCCACTTCCTCATCCGGGCCCTGCAGGTTGTTCTGCGACGCCAGCTACGACGGCAACGGCCACCGTCATCTGCAGCTTCGTCGTCTCCTTGGGCTTCATCCAACGATTCATGGTGCCTCTGCTGCTCTGCTCCTGTCTTTCATGAAGGATCCGTCACCGCCCGCGGGGCAACCGGTAAAAAACGTGAACCGGGTTACCCCGCCAGCGTCAAATAGGCGCGGCGCGACGAGCATCCGCGGTGCGTTAAAAACCCCTTATCTGTCAGGAAAACGTTCAAGATACCGGTGTCCTTTGTCGATACTGTTACCACGGGTTACCGGGGTGCTTTGCGAGGAGCGTCGGTTGCCCGTCGTGCCAAAAGAACTCGGTGCCCGAGGCCTGGCCGTACAGATAACGACTAATCATCACAGGAGACGCCCATGACGTGGTTCATCAATCTCAGAATAAGCGGGAAAATCATCACGGTAGTGTTGGCCATCATGCTGCTCATGCTGCTGCTGGGTGTCTTTTCCATCCTGGAGCTGTCCAGGGTGAACGGGTCGACCGAGGAGATCGCCACCAATTGGCTGCCGAGCGTGCACGCCGTCGACAGCATGGACGGGACCATCAGCGATTTCCGGCGCCAGGAGCTGCAGCACCTCCTCTCCACCGGCTCCGCGGACTGGGACCGCTTTGAGAAAAGGATGTCCGAGGTCGAGGCGCAACTGAAGAATCTCGACACCGGCTACCAGAAGCTGATTTCGTCCCCCGAGGAGAAGAAGCTCTACGAGGAGTACTCCGCGAACTGGAACTCCTACCTGGCTGTCGTCAAGAATGAAGTGGCCCTGAGCAGGCAAAATAAGCACGCGGAGGCGTTGGAACTGTGCCGAGGGGAAGCGCAAAAGAGCTTCCTCGCCGCGATGGACGCACTGGACAGGGACGCCGGGTTGAACAAGAAGGGGGCCGACGACGCCTATGCCACGGCGCAATCGGTCTACGGCCAGTCCCGCATCATGATAGCCGCGGTGATCCTGGCAGCGCTCGCCGTGGGGATGCTCCTCGCGCTCCTGGTGGCGCGCTCCATCAGCCGCGCCCTGAAAAGCGGGGTGGCCGTGGCCGACAGGCTGGCTCAGGGGGACCTCTCCGTGGTCATAGAGGTGGCCTCGAAGGACGAGACCGGGCAGCTCATGTCCGCCATGAAGATCATGGCCGAGAACCTGCGAGGCATCATCGGCCAGGTGACCGGCACGCGACCCAGGTGGCATCCGCCGCGAGCCAGCTGCACTCGACTGCAGAGCGGATCGCCACCGGTGCGGAACAGGTGGCGGCACAGTCCGGCACCGTCGCCACCGCCGGCGAGGAGATGTCCTCCACCTCCGGCGACATCGCCCAGAACTGCCAGATGGCTGCGGCGGGGGCCCTGCGCGCCGCGCAGTCCGCCCAGGCCGGCGCCGAGGTGGTGGAAAACACCGTGGCGGTCATGGGGCAGATCGCCGACAAGGTCCAGCAGAGCGCCCAGACGGTCGCCAGCCTGGGCGCCCGCTCGGACCAGATCGGCGACATCATCGGGACCATCGAGGACATCGCGGACCAGACCAACCTGCTCGCGCTCAACGCCGCGATCGAGGCGGCCCGGGCCGGGGAGCAGGGGAGGGGGTTCGCGGTGGTCGCCGACGAGGTCAGGGCGCTGGCCGAGCGTACCACCCGGGCCACCCACGAGATCGGCGAGATGATCAAGGCGATCCAGAGCGAGACCAGGGGGGCGGTGGCCGCCATGGAACAGGGGGTCCGGCAGGTGGAGGCGGGTACCGGCGAGGCGGCCAAATCCGGAGTCGCGCTGCGGGACATCCTGGAGCAGGTGAACGACGTCGCCATGCAGGTGAACCAGATCGCCACCGCCGCCGAGGAGCAGACCGCCACCACCGGCGAGATTTCCAGCAACATGAACCAGATCACCGAGGTCGTGCAGCTGACCTCCCAGGGCGCGCAGGAGTCAGCCCAGGCGGCGTCCCAGTTGAGCGGGCACGCCGAGGAACTGCAGCGGCTGGTACGGCAGTTCAAACTGTAGCCGGGGCCGCGCCCGAGTTCCGTCCGGCCTCTGCCCCGGGGAAGGGGCGCGGCGTGGGGCACCGGGAGAGGAGCTGTAAAGGAGCCGATCGGCATCGATCTCAGCCAAGGCAAAGGAATTGAGTGCCCGCAGGTGCTTCCCGGCGCGCATCTCGCGTCCCGGAGTCCGCCGCGGCGCGTTGCGCCCCTTCGTGGCCGCCACTGTACAGTGGCGGCCACGTGCGTTTGTTCAACCGTATACGGCCTCTATACACCCGGGATGCCGGCGTTTTATCCTGCAATAACCGCCCCTTACCATAACGTCATGCGCCGCGCCGCCGCGCTCGCGCCGCCGGGGTGTATGGCTTTGCCATACTATTCCGCGCCCCGCGGCCCCCGGCAGCGTGCGGCGCATCCGGAGTAAAGCCCGTGATAACCGATGGTTACTGGGCTTTGCCGGCCGCCCTCGCACTCTGGCATGCTTGATGCTATCTGTAAAGTCAGGAAGGGATGGAACTGAGAGGAAAAAGGGAGGATGCCATGAGAACAGCTATCAACACGATAATCGCAACGGCGGCCATGACGGGTACGGCTTTGGCAGCAAACGGCGCCCAGGCAGATGAGCCTGGCCTGCTCGCCTGGGGATTCATCGGGTTCTGCGCAGTCATACTGGTAGGTCAGTTGGTCCCGGCGGCGATGCTGGTGATCGGGGCCTTCAAAGGGCTGGCAGGCGCCCCCAAAGAAGCAGACGCGAAAAAACAGTAACGAGCCCCGCTGACCGTCGCCCGGCAACCGCTGCCGACAGGTCCGGTCTTTGGTAGGAGCGCTACTCCCGCCGCGCCCAGCGCGCCGCGGAGCACGCTCCTGCCGGGCCCTGCAGGGGGCCCGGGCAACGCCCCGAAGCGGCGCTCCAAAGCCTCTCTCGGCCGTACGCCATTTAGCCTTCCGAAGCGATCCCCTAGCAGCACCTCGCAACTCTTACGTCCTGGAACGCCCCGAAAGTCTCGTGTCCTGGAACGCCCCGAAAGTCCGGCAGGGTGTGCAGCCCCGGCCCGGCGCACCAGCAACCCCGGTGCGCGCCCCGTTTCCTACCAGGTGGCCTTGCCCGCCCGCAGGTCCAGCTTGAGGAACTTGGGTGCCGCCACCGGGTCCGGCCAGGGCGCCGCCACCGCGCGGCCGTCGAACCACTCGGTCACGGCGAGCTTGCCGGTCTCCCTGCCGTGCCTCCCGCCCAGGCTCCCGGCCAGGACGTCGGCCGCCATCGGCTTGGCGAGGTAGAACCCCTGCACCTCGTCGCAGCCGAGCGCGGTCAGGTGGTGCAGCTGGTCGGAGTTCTCCACCCCCTCCGCCAGCACCTTGAGGCTCAGGCTGCGCCCCATGGAGATGATCGCCTCGACGATGGCCGCGTCGTCGTTGCTGCGGTTCACGTCGGCCACGAAGGAGCGGTCGATCTTGATGCGGTCCACCGGGAAGTGCTTCAGGTAGTTGAGCGACGAGTAGCCGGTGCCGAAATCGTCGATGGAGAGCTGCACCCCCATCCGCTTGAGCGAGCAAAGCGTGTCGATGGTGCTTTCCGCGTTCTCCATGATGACGCTTTCGGTGAACTCCAGCTCCAGGACCCGCGGGTTGATGCCGGTATCCCGGAGGATCCCGGTCAGCATGGTCACGAAGTCGGCCTGCTTGAGCTGCTTTCCGGAGACGTTCACCGCCACCTTGAACTCGGGATGCCCCGCCTCGGCCCAGCGCCTGGCCTGCTGGCAGGCGCTGCGCAGCACCCACTCGCCGATGCTGAAGATGAGGCCGGAATCCTCCGTGAGCGAGATGAACTCGGAGGGGGGCATCAGCCCGAACTCGGCGCTCTGCCAGCGCAACAGCACCTCGGCGCCCACCATCTTGTTGGTCTTCAGGTCCCACTGCGGCTGGTAGACCAGGAAGAACTCGTCGCGCTCCAGCCCCTGGCGCAGGCTGTTCTCCAGGGCCACCCGGCGCATGATCTTCTGGTTCATCTCCGCCGAGAAGAAGCGGAACTGGCCCCTCCCCTGTTTTTTGGCGTGGTACATCGCCGTGTCGGCGGAGCGGAACAGGCTGGAGGCGTCGTGGCTGTCGTCCGGGTAGAGCGCGATGCCGATGCTGGCGCTCGAGTAGACGGCGGAGCCGTCGATCTGGAAGGGGGTGGCGAAGACGTCGAGCATGCGCTGGACTGCGGCCGAGATGCGCTCCTGGCTGGCGACGGAGGTGAGCAGCACCACGAACTCGTCGCCCCCCAGCCGGGCCAGGATGTCCGCGTCGCGGATGCAGCCGGAAAGCCGCGCGGTCACCTCGCACAGCAGCCGGTCCCCGGCGGCGTGCCCCAGGGTGTCGTTCACGTCCTTGAAGTTGTCCAGGTCCAGGAACACCAGGCTGAGCATCTCGCCGTCGCGCGCCGCGAGCGCCAGGGACTGGTGCAGCCGCTCCAGGAACATGCCGCGGTTGGGGAGCCCGGTCAGGTTGTCGAAGTAGGCGAGCCGGTTGATCTTCTGCTCGGCCTCTTTCTGCTCGGAGATGTCCTCGCAGGTGGTGACCACCCCGAGGTACCTCTGCTCCCGGTCCCGGACCGGGATGGAGGTGAGCAGCACCGGGAACTCCTCGCCGTCGCGCCTCAGGTTGACGCTCTCCCGGCGCCAGACCGCTCCCTGGCCTGCGTGAGGCGTGTCGCCGCGCAGCCGGATCGAGGCGAATTCCCGGGCCTCGCGGCCGATCAGCTCCTCGACGTCGTAGCCGTGCATGCTCGCTTCGGCCGGGTTCAGGTAGACGATCTTGCCGCTTGCGTCGGAGAAGGTGATCCCGATCTGCAGGCTGTCCACCGCCTCCCTGAGCATGCGGCCGCGGTCCTCGGTGCGCCTGGCCTCGGTGATGTCCTGCAGGGTGCCGACCAGCCGCTCGGGGCGGGCCCAGTCGGCGGGCTCCAGGCGGGCGTAGATCCATACCAGGCGCTCGCTGCCGTCGCCGCGCACGATGCGGCACTCGAAATCGCAGCCGTCGGGGGCCGTCTTGGCCCAGTCGAGGCTCTCCTTGACGGCGGCGCGGTCGCGTGGCGCGACGGCGTGGAGCAGCCCCTGCAGCGTGGCGCCCCCCTCCGGCGCGGGGCCTACGATGCGGGACATCTCCCGGGACTGCCAGAAGGCGCCGCTGGACGGGCTCCACTCCCAGTCGCCGAGGCGGGCGATCTGCTGGGCGCGCAGCAGACGGTCCTCGCTCTGCTGCAGCTGCTTCAGCAGCCTGCCGGTGCGCAGAAGGCAGCGCACCCGGTACACCAGGAGCTCGGGGTTGCTGGTCTTGGCGACGAAATCGCTGGCCCCCGCCTCGAAGGCGCGGTGGATCCGCTCGCCGTCGTCCAGCCCGGCGACCATCAGCACGGGGGTGTGCTTCCCCTGGGGCAGGGCGCGGATCTCGCGGCAGGTCTCGAAGCCGTCGAGCTTGGGCATGATCAGGTCGAGCAGCACCAGGTCCGGCTGGAGCTCCTGGAACCTGGCGAGCGCCTCGACCCCGTCGCAGGCGGCGGCGGTCCGGACCCCCCCCCTTTCCAGGGTGTCCCGGAACCTGACCCGCATGAAATGATCGTCGTCGACGATGAGGACAAGCGCTGCCGCATCCCTGCTTGGCTCGTGCATAAGCGTTCTCTCCCGATGGTGTGTTGAGTGCGGGCCCCTCGGCGGGCTAGCCGCGCCGCGCTCCGCGTGCCAGGAAGTCAAGCAGGACGGCTGAGTTGTCGCAATGCTTCACCGCCTCCTCCTGGCTGATGCGCCCCTCGCCGCAAAGCTGCGCGAGCATGGAGTCCAGGCACTGGAAATCGTCGGTCCCCTGCTGCAGGAAGCCCCTGATCATGTGGGTCTTCCCTTCCCGGATCAGGGCGCGCACCCGCTGGCTGTTGATCAGCTTCTCGTAGGCGAGCAGCCGCCCGCTCCCTTCCCGGGCGGGGATCAGGCGCTGGCCGAGCACCAGAAGCAGGCTCTCCGCCAGTTGGTTCCTGATCTGCGGCTGGTGGGCGGGGGTGAAGATGTCGATGAGGCGCTCGACCGCGGTCGTGGTGGAGCTGGCGTGCACGGTCGAGATGACCAGGTGCCCGGTGCTGGCGGCCTGGATGGCGATGGCGGCGCTCTCCGGGTCGCGGATCTCGCCGATCACGATGACGTCCGGCGCCTGCCGGAACACCCTCTTGAGCCCCTCGTGGAAGGAGTCGGTGTCGACGCCGACCTCGCGCTGGCTCACGTTGCTGAACTTGTGCCGGTGCTGGAACTCGATCGGCTCCTCGATGGTGATGATGTTGGCCCGTTTCAGCGAGTTGATCAGGTCCACCAGCGCGGCCAGGGTGGTACTCTTCCCCTGGCCGGTGGAGGCGCCGATCAGGATCAGGCCGCTGGGGCGCAAGGCGTACTCGCCCAGCCAGGGCGGCAGCCCGAGCTCGTCCAGGCTCGGGATGGTGTCGCTGGTGGCGCGGACGCAGAGGGCGATGGAGCCGCGCTGCAGGTAGGCGTTGACCCGGAACCTGCCGACCTCGGCGGAGTCCCAGGAGAAATCCAGCTCCTTGAGGCGCTGGAATTCCTCCCACTGCCCCTCGCTCATCAGCGCGCGGGCATACCCGGCCAGGCTCCTGGAGGTGAGGGGGGGGTAGGGGAGCCGGACCAGCTCGCCGTGGCGCTTCAGCGAGGGGGGGGCTCCCACGGCCAGCAGCAGGTCGGAGGCGCGCTCCGTCAGGAGCCGCCTGCAGAGCTCCTGGTGCGGCGGGAAATCCGGCCCGGAGGGGGGCGTCTCCGGCTCGCTGGCAACCGGGAGCCGGAAGGGGCGCTCCGCCGCGCCGCCGTTCTCCCGCAGGGCGCGCAGCACGGCCTTGATCTGGGAGCTGGGTGCCGCTATGGGGTGGATGTTGCGCCCCAGCTGGAATTCCAGCTCCTTGACGGCCTCCAGGTCGCCGGGGTCGGCCATGGCCAGGTAGATCCCCTGCTCGCCCAGCTCCAGGGGAACCACGCCGTGCAGCTCCATGGTCTCCAGGGGGAGCAGCCTGAGCGCCCGCGGGGGTATCTCCAGGGTGGCCAGGTCGAGGGCGCGGACCTGGTGCCTTTTCTGCAGCGCCGAGACCAGCGAGCTGGTGGAGAGGAAGCCCAGGGCGCTCAGCACCTCGCCGATCCTGCCGCCGTGCTGCTTCTGCAGACGCAGCGCCTGGTTCAGTTGCTCGAAGTTGATGACGCCGGAGTCGCAAAGCTGCTCGCCGAACCTAAGCCCCTGCCTGGCGCCGGCGACCTGATAGCTGTTCATGGTATTTCCTCAAACTCCTGAAGCGGCAAGGGGTTTTCTGGGGCCGAACTCGGCCCCTGCCCCTGCCTGGAGTGCTCTTTTGACCCTGGTGACCAGGGTGACGTCCTTGACCGGTTTGGCCAGGAAGTCGAAAAAACCCTTCCGGAACGCTTCCGATTCCTCGTCGCTGTTCAGGCTCGCGGTGATCATGAGCACCGGGATGCGCCTGGTTTCGGGCAGCGCCCGCAGGGCCTCCAGCAGCTTGTAGCCGTCGAAGAGCGGCATCTCCTTGTCGGTGACTATGACGTCGGGGGCTTCGGTGATCGCTT
>Ga0316218_1002644_pt1 | contig 16105 bp, 19 predicted proteins | sample TBH18003metaG_FD_203634 | JGI IMG/M metagenome (GOLD analysis project Ga0316218, IMG submission 203634) | Freshwater microbial communities from Trout Bog Lake, Wisconsin, USA - TBH18003 | ecosystem: Environmental > Aquatic > Freshwater > Lake > Hypolimnion/Profundal zone | place: USA: Wisconsin...
AATAAAAGACGGTATCAAAAAGGGTTTTCAAATTGGGATCATGTCCATTGCCAGCGACTCACAATCATTAAGCCACCGGCTCACCCCATGAACTAAGGGTAAAGAAATGGTGCGAATGGGGAGACTCGAACTCCCACGGGTTACCCCACTGGAACCTAAATCCAGCGCGTCTACCAATTTCGCCACATTCGCTCGCGTCCAGCCTGACTCGCCTGAAGAAACAGCCACCCAGCAATTAAACATGGGGACGCGGCTTCAACCGTGCAGATCGATAGAAAACCTGCCAGCCATCCGGGTATTATAAAGAACCTCAGGATTTTTTCACCTATACAATCTTCTTTTGGAGCAATTTGCTCCTAAATAACGATCACTTACTCGGTCCCAAGGCCATTAGCCATGAACAAGAACAACAGCGAAGGCGTCATTAAATTTCAACTTATTCACGAAATGTCTAAAGCCATACCATGGCATTACTGCGTTGAATTAGACATTTGGCGGACCGTCCTTTTTCAGCTTGGACTCACAGGAATAGATCCCAAGCGTTATGGCGGACTTGCATTTGGAAATGTCAGCTGCCGACTTGAAGGCCAATCCTTCTTGGTCAGCGGCACCCAAACCGGTAGCCTCCAAAAGTTAAAACCGGAAGACTATTGCATCGTCGAAAAAATCGATATTGATCACAATCAACTGGTGTCACGTGGCCCCATCAAACCATCTTCGGAAGCCCTGACCCATGGAGCTGTTTATGCTTTTGGCCATACCGGCATTCAATGTGTACTCCACGTCCATTCACCAGAAATCTGGAATCATCGTGAATGGTTTGGCATTCCAAGCACTTCATCTGAGGTCGCTTACGGAACACAAGAAATGGCGCTAGAAGTGGCCAAACTTTCTCACGACCACCCAAATAGCCTCATCGCTCTGGGCGGTCATGAGGATGGTATTCTTGCAGCAGGAAAAACCGTTGAGGAAGCGGCCATAACGATCATTCGTCAATTTGGGCTCACTTTACAAACCATCTCGACTCTAAATTAGCGTTCTAGGCATGTGCTAACATGCCGTTCCCAACCGCGGGCCTATAGAGCAAAAATATCAGCAAAACACAGTGAGTGTAGAGGACGGAGAGATGTTTAGAAAAAAGCTTGAGAAAATGATGACACTGCCGTTTCATTTCAGCGCCTTTCTTTCGTTGTACTCTCTTTTGATTTTCCTACCTCTTATTCGACCTCCGGTTTTTTTATCTGCCCTATTAGTCAGTGCACTCGTCTACTTCTCCATGTATTTCGGTGCCTTTCTTTCCAAAGAGAGAGACCTCTAACTCTGATGTTGCCCCGAACCTCACGCCGTGACTGATTCGCCTGCTGGTTTCTGGCGGAGCCTTGCCGCTTTGGTATACGACCTGATCTTGTTGCTCGGTATTCTATTTGCAGCCACCTTTCTTCTACTGCTTTTTCGATCAGGATCACCTTTAGAGCCCAAAAGCCTGCCTTACACCTTCTATTTAATGGGCGTATCCGTTTTCTTCTTCTCTTGGTTCTGGACCCATGGCGGGCAAACATTGGGTATGCGAGCGTGGCGAATCCAATTGGTAGCCACAGATGGAAGCCCCATACAATGGGGTCAATGCATCATTCGTTGCGTTATCGCTTTCGTATCAATGGGCCTATTTGGTATCGGGTATCTTTGGATGCTCTTCGACCCTAAACGAAGATCTTGGCAGGATCTGGTCTCAAAAACACACGTGATTCGTATAAAAAACTGAGGGCTGCCACGCCTAGATGGCAGTCACAGCCCCTAGCAACCATCAAGGCGCCGAAAATCAATCCTCAATCAGCATATCCTGCTTATGGTGTTTTACTTCGCCTCTTTGAATCCGAGCATAGTCTTCAAGTTGCCTTGTAGCTGCTGTGAACGCATCGCGTAGGGCAACATACAGGTCCTCATGTGATTGCTTGTCATGGTGATCCCTACTCACCACAATATGCTTATTTGGCACATTGAGATCGATACGAACCTTGTAAAGGTTTCCCTGATGCTGGTGATGATGCTCCGCTTCAACCGCCACCCGACAACTCGTAATATGATCGAAATGTTGCTCAAGCTTAGCGGCTTTTTCCCTGATACGAGTCTCAACTGCATCTGAATGTGGAATGCCACGAAAGGTTATTTCTAGTGGTACTTGCATGGATTAGGCTCTCCTTGTTGATCCTTAACGAGGGTGGGTTCATTTAGAAAAAGCCACCGATGTGCCCCCCCTCTGACACGTAAACACTTACCTAGCCTCGTAGCGGCTAGGCCGTCTGATTACAACAGAAATCCCTTGGATCTGCTCTACAAATTCGAGAGCCTCTATACGCTCTTAGAAATCGAATCCAGTAAGCGCTGGGCCTCCCGCAATATACGCCAACGAACCCACATCAACTTCCACCGAACGCCCCCACATTGACGCCAAAGAACAGCTGACCGAATCCCAGCCAACAGAAGGGCCCTGATTCTTTGGGCGTTGTAAGGCACCGAGAGATATTTTTGGTCACCCGAGACGAGAACACGTGGCTTTAATGTGCTGATTGTCCTTTGGTAGCCCTCGGCTAATTCCTGAAGGACCGACTCATCTAAAACCATTCCAGCAGAATCGGCCTTGGTAGACGCTCTGCTTACTACCACCCCGACCGCCTCAGTCAGATTGGGATCAAGGGGTAGTTGTTGCTGCAAATAGAGTAAGGCGGAAGAATAACGGGCTAATTCAGGGTCAATGCGTCTGGACGGAGTGAGTTGTTTGATGAGCTGTTTTAAGCCAATAGTGAGCCCAGCTAACCCCCCATACACATCAAGAACATCTTCAGCATCAATTTTTAGAGTACTGGCAATTAGAACAGTCATAGCCTCGCGGTCAGCGTCACCAGTTCTAGCAATTTGCTGGATAAGATAAACCGCCTGCGACAGTCCAGCTAAAGCGATTACCTGATTAGTCAGTGTTTTATTCATTTGTGCTCAGCATGATTTTGTTCCAAGACTCAAAAGACTATTGTATTCCCTTCTGTGGTAGGTGCCACTTAAGACGCGTGGACAAAAGATGGGAGCTCCAAAGCGGAAAAGCCACTGGAAATTGATTGACAAATGATAGGAACGACATGATAAATGGTGCTGAACCTTAAACTTTTTCTCAAACAGTCCCCCACCTCTCGGCGAAAGGAGTAATAACCCGATATTCATGCGAAGAAAGTTGCCCCCTTTCATGCTAGAAAGCATTGAGAACATGCGCCAACTCATTCCGGCTAGGGCGTTTGTGCTCCTAAAGCGTCTTCTTAGGTTTATTGGCGTCTTAGGGCTACTGTACCTACTATTTCTCTACTTGATCTTAAGTAGAAATCCTTTTCCAGAACTATCCACATTCCCAACCCCGGGAGATGGAAGCCGTGCCAGAAACATACTTAAAAGCAGCACCGCCCTAAACTCAACTCAAAACCCACGAGAACGTAATCTATCTCTAAGTGCTGATGACATCATGTCAGCCGGAAGCTTCGCACTTCATAAGAAACAATTAAAAGGTGCGGTTTTTTGCGATATTACAGGCGAACGCTTGGTCATCAAGATGAGCATCGTGCACGATACTGTATTTGGCTCGCTCTTCTTCAATAGTCGACTGATCGCTGATAACGGTCATCCAAACGTGATCATAAAGCGGCTTCAGTTCGGTACGCTCAGTATCCCATCCCCCATCAGCGGTTGGGTGGTAGAAGCTTTCCTTCGAATACCTAATATTGCCCGCTTCGGTAAGGTGGGCGAGAAGCTCATTAAGAACATTCAGATTGCTGAAAACCGTCTGGCTTTAACAATTAATTGGGATAAAAACCTTTTGCTCCAATCAAAAGACGCGGTGACAGTCCTCCGGGACAAGGATCGCCTTAGGGTCTACAACGAAAAACTGGCCGAAACACTCGTTGCGAGTGGACAAACACACTACATAAGATTGGGGAGGCTAATCCAACCACTTTTTGATCTAGCCAAAACCCGATCCACAAATGCCTCTAACGCTATCGACGAAAACCGCGCTCTGATTGTTGTTCTAGCCGCCTACGTTAGCGGCAAAGATCTATCCGAGGCGCTAGGGTCTCAGACGAGCCTGATGCGTTTGGGGGTACTGCTCAATAAAAGAATTGATACGGCTCAGCACTTCCTCGGATCGGCCGCCATGGCAATGGCTGGCCAAGGCACTCTTGTTGACATGATTGGTTTAGCAAAGGAACTGCATGATTCTCATGATGGGGGGGGCTTCAGTTTTATTGACTTAGCGGCTGATGAAGCCGGCGCTCAATTCGGTCGTTTGGCTATCAGCACGCCAGAAAAGGCCCAACAACTTCAAAATATTTTAAGACAAGACATCGATGAATCTCGGATTATTCCACCGCTGAAGGACTTACCCGAGAGCATGAACGAAGAAGAGTTTGTCGAGCGGTTTAAAGACGTTGGAAGCCCTGAGTTTGATGAACAAACACAACAAATTCGCGATCGAATCCTTTCACTACCTATCTATCAATAGCAAGAACGTCACACTCAGAAAATACGACCGCCTCTTCCGCAAAAACAAAAACGCCAGTCCCATGCATGGGACTGGCGTCTTCTAGTAAGCTCAGCGCTTTTATTCCGATTGGAAGGAACGATTCGCGTAGGCTGGCAGCCTTGGCATTTCGATCTTTGGAAACTCACCGGTCAAGCCATTTAGGAATGCCGTAATGTCGTTTACCTGTTCCAGCGTAAGCTCTTTATTTAACTGAAGCTTCGCCATTACCCGAACCGCATCCTCAAGTGTCCGAATCGTTCCATTGTGGAAATAGGGCGCTGTAAGTGCCACATTACGAAGGGTTGGCACCTTGAAATAATGCTTATCCGCTTCATTCTTAGTTGCCTCGTAGCGGCCCAAGTCCTTGGTGAAGCCGAATTGATCTTCGATCGGTGCGTACTCAATCATAGGAAACTTCTGATAGAAACCCGTTCCAGCCTGAGCCTGAGGTCCACTGAATGTAGGGCCAGAATGACAACCTACACAACCGACCTCGGCAAACGTGTTCATGCCGCGAACCTGTTGTTCAGTCAGAGCTGTCTTCTCTCCCTTCACAAAGCGATCGTAAGGGCTATTGGGCGTAATGAGGGTCCGCTCATAAGCGGCAATTGCCTTTGCGGCATTGTCAGCCGAAATACTGTCCGCTGTGCCAAACGCTGCAGCGAAAGCCTTGTTGTAGTCTGGAATGAGTTTTAATCTGTCGACAACATCGTCCCAGCTTTTCATACCCATTTCGATAGGGTTCGTAACGGGACCCTTAGCCTGAGCTTCTAAGCTTGGAGCACGTCCGTCCCAGAACTGGACCGCACTAAAGGCTGAGTTCCATACAGTAGGGGCGCTTCGGCCACCGACTTGATTCTTAACACCAATCGAAACGCTGCGATTGTCCTCGCCACCATACATTACGTTATGGCAGGAATTACAAGACAGCACGCCATTAGAGGAAAGACGAACATCATGGAATAACATCTTGCCGAGCTCAACTTTGGCTGGTGTTGTTGGGTTATCAGCCGGCTCTGGCGCTTTGGCTGGAAGTGCCTGCCAATCAACTGCCGAAACCGACAGTGAAGACACTGCTAGAAGGGTGCCTAGCAAATGATTGAACTTGAACATGATCGAAGCCTCCTAGTATTTCTATAATGTCTCTGATGTTTTCATGCGCGGGTCGGAGCGCGCGAGGTCTTCTTATAGTGAATTCATCTCTGAAATGCAAACAAATCACCCCGTGAATAAACCCACCATGACCAACCCAACCGCTGAGTTAAGCTGCAAAGTAAACAATTAACTCTACGACATATCTATATGCCCCTAGTTCCTGAACTCGATAACCGAAGAGACCTCTGTCCAAATCGGTCTTTTAGAAACCTGTGCGGGCAAATCCCTTTGACTCAATGAACCCTATGTACCTGAATATAATAATACAAGTGAATTCATTAGCGGCGACTCATTTGGCAAGCTGAATGCGGCTTGCTACACTCAAAATATCCACTAGTCGTTTGGCTCACTTACAACTACACGGTTTACGATCTACATGACTCAAATGATTCAACCCTTTCAACGATTCTTGCACCTCGGCTTAGTCATGTTGCTTGCCAGCCAAACCCTGATGGGCTGTGCGTCCAACAAGAAAACCAAAACCCCAGCTGAACTTGCTGCGGAAGCTAATCAATCGACATTAGCTAACGAGCCTCAAAGTGCAACTCTGAATGCAAGAGTTCAAGCAATCAGCCGCAAGAACCGAATCCTCACACTTAAATTCCCAGATGAGAAAGTTGCCAAGGTACGCTGCGAAAATAGCGTAACCAATTTTGACCAAATCGGTGTAGGCGATAACGTTTCAGCCGATTTTCTTGATGATGTTGAGGTGTACATTCCCGGCCCGAATGGCAAGCCAATTTGGGATGATGTAAAAGAAATCAAGAAAGCGCCAAAAGGAACGAGGCCAGGTTCTGTTATCCTTAGGCCCTACGAATACACGGGTACGGTTCAAACGATTGACCTGAATTCACGGAGACTTATTCTAAAAGGCATCGATGGAAAAACGATTAGAGTGACCGGTAATGCACAGGTCTCTCGATTTGCAGAAATAAAACCAGGAGATAAATTGGTAGCTCGATTCTTGGATGTAGCCAAGATCAGAGTGTCTCCCCCCGAGGCGGGCTCAACGGCTAATAGACCCGCTCGACGACGGTAGTTTGCTTAATATTCGAATCGAATTAGTTAATGTCCCACATTAGCGAGTGTAAATTGACCTAAGACTTGCCCTCGCCCTGACAAAAGCACTAAATTGCCAGCCGCAATTTCCCATCGCTCGGTAGCATTGAGCATTTTAAGAAACTCAGTTTCTTGTTCGCCTAATCGGCCAGAACAGAATTTTCGTGTGGAAGCTACCTGGGTAAAACGCAAGTAAGCACTCGACGACTGATACGCCCCCACGAATCAATTGCAGCCTGAGTTGCCATGAACTCTATGATTTTTGGCGTCTAAAAAGAAGCTTGCGAGATGGCCCCCGAGATCAGACGAACCGACTGGAGACTTTGGCGTCATCAACCTCCATTCGTTGTTTTCAAGCACCGATGCAGCGTTAACTTGACACCAGAGCAAGAAAAAACCCAAGAAATGACAAACAATCAGCAACTTCTCTTTGGAGGACATTGCTTTAATAACTGCTATTTGTGTACAACGATTTAGATGGGATGTTTATCTTCTTCCATATTGGTTGCGATGAGCCCTGCGAAAGCTCCAAGGAAGCCGTTAATCACAATCCAAAAAGGCATGGTCTCAAGACCGTAAAATCTCGAACCTGCAACAATGGCCCATAACATAGCCAGTAAAGCCGTAAGGATTGTACTAACTGAACCCACAATTCCGCCATGCATAAAGCCATGATGCCCAGCTTTTCTAGCTGCGATAAATCCTGGAACCAAACAGGTAGCCAATCCGAGAACTTGATTAATGGCGTATAGAAGACCTTGATTATCGCTTCCCGCAACTCGTTCACCAACCAAGAGTGGTAGAACAAGAATATGCAGGAGGTATAGCAACAGATAAATAGATATACCCCAAGATAACGCTCGCCCTTCTATAACCATAACCCAAACCTCCAAAATCACTCTATTTCATTGTGTTGAAGCTTAACGATACAAACAACTTGAAAATGAGACTCTCCAGGTAGTCTTTCGTTCAATAGGGTTAATTAGTCATGGTTCGGTCAATTGTCTGATTGGATTTGCTATTCTTCAACATCATGGCTAATGGGTTCATCACTATTCGAACTTTGCGTATATTTTTCTGGGACGAGGCAATTTCTTAATGAGTTCTTTTGTTGCTCGACTGGCACGTATGTGTGCCCGATACCCATGGGTGGTGCTTGGTCTCGCACTCATTGTTTCAGGCCTGTCGATTCTGGCGGCCTCTAAATTACCCGTCCATACTTCGCGCCAGGCTCTCCTCCCCCAAAATACTGAGGTGGCGCAAAGACTCAATCGGTTCTTAGAGAAGTTCGGCTCTGCCTCGGACCTCATGGTGGTTCTTGAAAATGCGCCAAGAAATGATCTGGAAACATTCGCAACCGAACTAGCAATCCGTCTCCGTTCAGAACCTGAAATCGCCCAAGTTACCGAGAGACTCGACCCAGCCTTCTTTCTCGATCATGCCTATCTGATGATGCCTCTGGATCAACTGCATGGATTAGAAGGCCTGATCAAGACAGGAAAAACTAAAGAAACGCCCTCTCTCGACCGACTACTTAATCAAGTAGGCCCTTTATTTGAGGTAAAAGCCTCCGAAGGCATCGTTGACCTCGAATCGACGAAATTGGGGCTTCATGGCCTGAAATCGTTCTTAGGTGAATGGACACGATGGATCAAGGAACCAACTGTTCCCAATAACCTTGATTGGCAACATCTCAGTGCCTCAGTAGGTGCAGAAGCCTTGGGTGGTGGATTCTTTGCCTCACGCAACGGTCAGATGCTCGTTATGTTCGTACACGCCAGAAATCATTCTAGCGATTTTAGCGTTCTTAAACCTTTCAATGAAAAGGTGCGCGACATCAGCCAGCAATTGGCGAATGAATATCAAACTCAAGGAAAGGCCCAGCCTATGATCGGCTTCACAGGCCTACCTGCTATCGAATTTGAGGAATATATCGATATTGAGCGCGACATCAAACTCGTGATTTGGTCAGCTGTTGGGCTTATTGCTGGACTGATCCTAGTCGTTGTAAGAAGTATCCGTTGGGCCATCGCTATTTTTGTGCCCATGGGATTGGGAGCACTTTGGAGTCTCGCCCTAGCCTACCTTACTGTAGGACACCTAACGATCATTACATCAAGCTTCCTTGCCATACTCTTTGGTCTTGGAGCCGACTACGGGATCTTCACCTCATCTCAAATTGCCGAAGAGCGAAAAAAAGGATCGTCACTCAATGAAGCCATCGCTCATGGCATGGGGTCATCTTTTCCCGCGCTCTTGACGGCGGGCGGTGCTTCCCTAATGGTTTTTGGGGCACTCGCCACCGTTGATTTCCCGGGATTTGCAGAACTTGGACTCGTAGCAGCGGGGGGGGTTCTGCTGATCGTGATCAGCACTTGGTTTGTTCAGCCTGCGATCTATTCATTACTGCCACCAAAAATAAGAACACCCATAAAGTCAGCATCGAAAAACCTTGTCAATATGAAGGGATGCTTTCCAAAGAGGCTGGCTATCGGTCTTGTATTCGTATCGGTGGTCACAGCCAGTGCGGGATTATTTCAAGGGATCCATCTGCCATTTGACTATGATGTACTAGCCCTTTTGCCAAAAGATTCCAAGGCAGCTCAATACCAAAGGCGGATGGTTAATGAAACCGACTATCAGTCCGAGGTCGTGATTTTCACAGCAGAAAACATCGAGGATGCCAGAAGAATCACAAAAGAAGCAGGAAACCTGAAATCCATTGCCAAAGTTCAGTCCATCACAAATCTATTCCCACAAGATGCAGAACATCGCTTGACACTGGCTCAGGATTTGGGGAGGACCATTGAAAAAAGTACCCTGAAGCAACAAATTGATACCTTGGATGAAGCTGGTATCAGCACCGGCAATTTCAAACAGATCAAATCTCTATTGCAACAGTCGGTTGATCGCATTGATGAAGACGAGGAAAAAGCATTTTCTTCTGGCCACTCTGATATCGTAAAAGAACTGGATGACATTCGCGCAGAGATAAACATCATTATAGATAGTATCGATTCGAATCCTCGAGAGGCACAACTCAGATCAGAAGCCTTCTATCGCTCACTGCTTGCCGCAACACGTGAAGGACTTAAAATCGTAACCAGTTGGAAAAGCATGAATACCTTAGATCCTATTGATCTTCCGTCTACGGTTCGAGACCGATTCTTCGCTTCAGATGGAACCATAGCGGTATATGCCTTTCCTGCCGAGAGCGTTTACAACCCTAAGAATCTCGACAGGTTAGTTAGCGATGTCTATCAAGTATCACCCAATGCGACGGGCTTCCCCACTACCCACCAAGTATTTTCAAAAGCGGTAGTAGACAGTTTTACTCACGGAACAGTCTTAGCCATTGCCGCAGGGCTTTTATGGCTTTGTCTTGTGCTCAGAAACGTCAAGGGCTTTGTTTTAGCATCACTCCCACTCTTTATAGGCGGTGGTTGGATGCTGGGTCTCATGGCCTTATTCGGACTTCGTTACAACTATGCGAACATCATTGCCTTGCCACTCGTCATCGCGCTGGCTGTTGACTACGGTGTCTGGTACAGCCACCGTTGGCGGGAGCTCGAAGGTTGGTCACCTTTCGCCATCACCATGAATGCCGGAAAAGTCATCGCATTGGCAGCAGGTACCGAATTTGCTGGCTTGGGCGCGATCACTCTGGCAAGCTACAGAGGAGTGAGCTCATTAGGCATTGATATCACCTTAGGCTTGGTGACCTGTCTGATTGCGACACTGGTCGTCGCTCCAGCGATTGGACAAATACTAGAATCCAAATCAAGCCCCTAGTCATTGAGATACGTCCATCAAAACTCGAAAGCTCAACGCTTTTAGGCAGCGACATTGAAGCTTGCAGGTGTTTCCCACGAATTCGAGGATAAAAACCTCTGTCCTGCCCCTTCAATATGCTGCTTGAGCTCCTCTTCAGTCACGCCAAGGATGGCCGCAATCGATTCCAGCGTCCAAGCTGGGCAACCGCTACGAACCGAAAACTGATCCGCGGGAGGAAGATAGCCGCGGTTGATCAAATTTAAGGCTTCTTGTGTATTGGGTGAAATGGGCCTCGACTCTAAATCTTTGCGTATATCCATACTTCTTTTTCTGCAACCACAACTCGTCGATGTACCATTTCTAAGGGTTATGGCGGAAACCATTCGCTCATTACCGCATGCGCACTGGCAAGAGTATCGGTAGTCCGTACCTATCCGCTGAAGCTCGCCGACAACACGCCAATGGCCAATTTGTTGGCCTAATTCAATTTTTTGTATTGTTTTTTTCAAGTGAGGATTCCCCTAGCTATTCATGATGAATACGAATTCTGGATCAACATAGTTAGATCCAGAATACAGTCACCATAGTTTTAGCAAAAATAGGGCCAGGAAGAATCCACGGCACCCCCCCTAATCAATTAGCATAACGATCAATACGTTACTTGCATTTCCAACCGATCAACCCGATGGGCCAAGGGTAGGATCAAGAACAACCCAGTCAAATCACGCAATTCCAAGGGAAATGACACAGAAAATTCATCTAGGAAGCGTAATCTAAGCAACCAGAACAACTCAGGCGCAACATACTGCATTGGCACGATGTCTGCAGAACAAAATTGGGTGAAGTATCGTTGTAACCTACCTTCACCCAAACAGCCTGACGTGACGATTTCAGAACGATTGAAACTATCGATGCGAACACATTGGCCTCACTTTTTTAGGGCAACGCGACGCAATCTGGTGCCACTCGTTGAACTTTTTAGTTTCGGAGGTTTAAGCATGATTAGCACAGCCCAAATGACACACTTACACTCGGATGCGTTTGAGGAATTGATCGCCTTCTGCAGAAACATCACATCTCCCGTTACAGATCATGATCTCAGCGCTTTCGTAGCTATCTACCAGTGTCTCAAGCCGAAACTTTCCCCCGAAGAGGAAAAGGAAGCAGAAGGATTAATCGAGAGACTCTCTCCCCATCATTGATGAGTACCCACTATGTGCCGAATCGCCATACAAGTTCAAGATGTCGCCGGGAACTGGTTAACCTTGGAATTCATCAATGCCAAAACCCGGCAATCTATTCAAAATGCCGTTCATCATGCGAAGCGCATGAGGCCCAATAAGACAATACGAGCGGTTGATCCTCAAAACGGGCTTGAGCTTTTCCAGGCTGCTATTGGGAACATACACGTTCCGCTTCAGCCATAAGGGGTATTCTTAAGTCCGCTCTTGCTCGATCCCTAATTCACTTTAGGGATCGTTGAGCACACTCACCTGCAAGAAATTCAGGTTTGTGATTTAATCACTTCAAATGTATATGATCTGATTAAGCACTCGGTGCCTTCGACCACCCGACTAAATATCGGTTACACATCTTTCCCTATACCGTGAATCAAAAAGCTTTTCTTGAAGTCTTCGTGGCCATTAGCTGCGTTATCATTACTTTATCCCCCGCACATTCCGCAGCAGAACCCGCGCCTGTTGTAGTTTGCTATCCCGGAGGTCCCATCAATGACTCAGAAGCCAATAATGGGATGGCTGCCATGCTCAGAGTCCTTGAACACTTGGGTCAATGGCCTGACCAGACCTTTAGTAGTTTTTTTACATCAAATGCGGATGAATGCCGAAACCTTCTGAGCACCAAGAAACCTGCCTTTGCGATCACTTCGCTTGGCCTTTTTCTAGAGGAACGCCCAGAACATAATCTTTTACCGATTGTCCAGCCACAAATGCGCGGCACGACTACTGAGACCTACCGCCTAATCGTCAAGAAAGGTAAATTCCAGAATTTGGATCAACTCAAAGGCAAACTGGTAGGAGGCACGGTATTTGAAGAACCGGACTTCATCAAGCGAATCGTTTTTAGAAATCATCTGGATCCCGCCAACTACTTCCAGCTCAAACCATCTAGACAAGCCATTCGTGCGCTCAGAGCGCTAGACAAAGATGAACTTGATGCGGTTCTGCTTAATGGTCAACAGTTTTCTGCGCTTGGATCCTTGCAACTTGGTTCACCCCTGGAGGCGATCTTCACCTCTGAGGCCATCCCTTTAATGGGCCTCGTTGCTAACGAAAAAAGCAGTACAGCAGCTGAGCGTAGTCGTTTTGCTAACGCCCTCAGCTCGATGTGCTCAGATCCGGAAGGCAAAAAGCTTTGTGATCTTTTTGGTGTTGAATCGTTCAAGCCGACGACTATTACAGTCTTTTCACCCATGATCAGCCTCTGGAACCAGGGCAAGTAAGTTTTGACTAAAGAAATACCTATACTCATCATTTGCCTAGGGTTCTTGTTGCAAGGCTGCACGCGTATTTCCACTCAAAATGTAGCCCTTTCCAATCTTTCAGACTGTCCGAAGGAGTCTGAGACGGAACTACTCAGTCATCCGCTCCAATATAATGCAACCACACCCACTCACAGATTGGAGTGCGTGCTTAATTTCCTTAGAAATACGTCCGACAAGACACTGATAGCGTCATCACTGGCTAGCCAGGTAGCTCTGCATTTGGCCGAAAGAACACAGGAGCGTCCAAGACAAGAGGCTTTAGCCATGGAAGGGGTGGGTTTTGCTGAAAAGGCTATTGCCTCTGGAGGGGCCAACGACGGTGGGGTCCATTACTATCTGGCTGCTAACTTAGGTCTTGCAGTAAGAGACCATGTCACTCAAGCAGCCGAAAACCTCTCTAGGCTTGAAAAAGAAATGCAACTGGCCTTAAAGCTCAACCCAGACATAGACTCCGGCGGTCCATTACGCTTACTAGGCACCCTTTACTTCAAGGCGCCACCGTGGCCGACTGGAATAGGCGATGGTGACAAAGCCCTTGATCTCTTGAAAAAGGCCGTTGAACAGCATCCAGAACACCCGCTGAATCATCTTTTCTACGCCCAAGCACTATTAGAAGTGGACGAACAAACGAGCCAGGCCAGGACTCAATTGGCCAAAGGTCTCGAAAAGTTGGCGTCGGGTCAATGGGGGTACAACAAAACACCCTGGCAACATGAGTTTGCTGAACTTGCAAAAGAATTGGGCGAATAGGCTGTCAAGCCTTTAGCATAACGAGCTGACAGATCGAAGGAAATGGACAGGACAAAACCAGTATCTAAAATAGAAAAAGCCACCCAAGAGGCTGTAGATCACCTGTTATCACTTCAAAAGCCAGAAGGTGATTGGGAAGGGGAGATGGTTTGGTGCACCATGATTCTTGCTCAAGCCGTCTTGGTACGTCACATTGTTGGAAAACCATACAGCCCTGAGGACTCCTCCAAGATCATCAAGCACTTTTCTGTTACTCAGGCAGAAAACGGTACATGGGGCATGCACCCTGAATCACAGGGCTACGTCTTTTTTACCGCCTTGGCTTATGTCGCCTTAAGACTCCTTGGAGTTCAACCTGAAGATCGGATGCTAACGCGTGCACGCAATTGGTTACACCAGCAGCCTGTCGGCGTTAAAGGCATACCGACCTGGGGTAAGTTCTGGCTCGCTTTAGTGGGCCTCTACGAGTACCCGGGATTAAACTCGATTCCACCCGAATTATTCCTTCTACCGAGTTGGCTTCCCTTCCATCCGCAACGATTTTACTGCCACACACGTCTTATATACCTAGGAATTGCTTTTATATCAGGCCATCGTTTTCGGTTCGAATTACCGGATGATCTTCGAACCTCTTTGCGTCAAGAACTCTATAACGAACCTTACGACCAGATAGATTTTGAATCCCTAAGACATACGCTTGCCCCTGGCGATGTCTATGTGCCAATTAGCCCTATTCTTAAGTTGATCTATGATGGCCTAGCGTTATTCGAACGCATACATCCTAAAAAACTTCGAGCTAAGGCCCTAAAAGTTTGTCTCGATCGGATTGTTTACGAGCAGAAAACCACTCGTTATCAGGGAATATCCCCTGTTAATGGTCTTTTGAATACACTCTCTCTATTTATTGACAACCCTGAACATCCAGAACTTGAAGCCAGTATCAAGGGCGTTGAAGCCTGGCGATGGGAGGATGATCAAGAAGGGCTTAGATATGTTGGAGCTCGATCAAATACTTGGGACACGGGGTTTGTCCTCCAGGCGCTTCTTGAACTCAGAACCCCAAACAAAACCACCCTTTCCGCTATTGAACGTGCCCATGAATTCCTGAAACAGGCACAAATGACAGAAGAACTGCCTGATTATGAAAGGTATTGGAGAGATCCGGCCCTGGGTGGTTGGTGTTTTTCTAACGGGGAACACAGATGGCCCGTTAGCGATTGCACGGCAGAAGCATTGAGCGGCCTACTTATGGCCTATGAACACCCCGCTTATGAGGGAAAAGCCCGTCTTGCAGACGTAAACCTGCTTCAGGCAGCCAAGTTCATCATTAGCCGACAGAACAAAGACGGTGGCTTTGGAACTTATGAGAAAAGAAGGGCAGGCAGATTGCTTGAGTTCATAAATCCTTCAGAAATGTTTGGCCAATGCATGACTGAACTTTCTTATGTTGAATGCACCGCGTCCTCATTGGCCGCTCTGTGTCACTTTAGAAAGCAATTCCCTGATTTATCCGATCGAGCGATCGATCAATCAATAGAGAAGGCCGTTCATCTGCTCCGAAAAAAACAATTACCCGATGGTTCTTATCAGGGTTTTTGGGGGATCAATTACACCTATGCCACATTTCATGTAGCCAAAGCCTTTCGTATGACCGGCATGACCCAGGATGACGAAGTGCTCACCCGTGCCGCGCGATGGCTAAAGTCGAAGCAGAGGGAGGATGGTGGTTGGTCAGAGCACTACACAAGCTGCCTCGAGGAACGTTACATAGAACATCCAGAGACCCAAGCCGTCATGACAAGTTGGGCCGTACTCGCTCTGCTCGAAATACTCCCTCCAGAGGATGTGGCAATTACGCAAGGAATACAGTGGCTTTTAAACCACCAACAAGCCGATGGCGGCTGGAAAAACCAAGCCGTAAATGGCGTTTTCTTTGGCGCTGCGATGTTGGATTACCGGCTTTATCATACCTACTTTCCAGTATGGGCATTGACAAGGTATACTGTTGCCAAAGGAGAGACATAGCTGTTGCTAACTGAACACAACAACCATAAAAAATACATGGTATCTAGGGCTTGGATGCCCTGCCTGGGTTCTCAAACAGGCAATGCAATCAGGAGACTCTCTAACCTTAAGGATTTAGTCGATACAAGACTAAACTCTCAAAGCTAAATATTACGAGATGGGTAAGCAAAACTTGACAATGCAAGTAAATGCGATGAACCAGATTGATGTCGACGTGCTGATTGCGGGCGGTGGCGTAACCGGATCCACCGCAGCAGCAGCACTTTCCTCACTGGGCC
>Ga0316218_1002648_pt1 | contig 16091 bp, 10 predicted proteins | sample TBH18003metaG_FD_203634 | JGI IMG/M metagenome (GOLD analysis project Ga0316218, IMG submission 203634) | Freshwater microbial communities from Trout Bog Lake, Wisconsin, USA - TBH18003 | ecosystem: Environmental > Aquatic > Freshwater > Lake > Hypolimnion/Profundal zone | place: USA: Wisconsin...
GATTTATATCATTATCAATTGTCTTGGGTATTCCGACAATCGAAATGTTCAGGTTCCGCCGGGATATTTCTTCATAAATAGCATGAGCACCATGCAAAGTTCCGTCGCCACCAATACAAAATAAAATTTTGACCTCCAGTTCAATGAGCTTATTAACAATCTGGACTACATCCTGTTTGCCTCTCGAAGAACCCAGGATGGTACCACCCGAAAGATGAATATTATTAATCCTGTCCGGATCAAGATCGATAACAGGATGATTGTACTTATCGATAAAGCCTTCAAAACCATATTGAATTCCAATTATCCGGGTAACGTGATACCGAAAATGAAGCTCGTTTACAAGGCTTCGAATTACGTTGTTCAAACCAGGACATAATCCTCCACAGGTTACAATTGCAGCTTTAGTTGTGGAAGGATCAAAATAAAGATGTTTATGGGGTCCCGCTTTTTCAAAAGAGAATGGTGTTTCTCCCGTTTTCCTGCAGCTCTTAAAATTCTCAAGAGACGCATCAAATAAAACCCTGTCGTGCCTTTCAACGAATCCAAATGCAGAACCTTGAGGAAATACGGTGAGATTTAATGGAGACTTTATCTGTGGAATACCAAGAGTTTCCACTCTAAGATCTTCGTGAGTCATAAATAATTATGTTATGCTTCAGAGAATCCTGCAGCGATTTAGATATTTATTCAAAGTTATTATTATTCTTTAACCGAAGTTCTTGATTTGGATTCTAAACCTATTCTTTACAATGAATATTGCAGTATCCTCATAACTGTAGCAGCTCCCCTGACATTCATTGATAATCGGCCATTTTTATTTTAACGAAATATTCTTCCGGTTGAAGTATTGCTCTTAACGGAAATTACAAACGAATTGAAAAAAGGAATTATTACCATCAAATAAAAGGTTATATTTGGCTAACTTATTTATGATCAATGCATGATTTCAAATCTAAATATGGACCCTGGGCTATCGTAGCAGGGGCATCTGAAGGATTAGGTGCAGCTTTTGCCGAAGAACTGGCGAAACGGGGACTAAATTTAATTTTAATTGCCCGAAGTTTGGATAAACTGGAGGTCTTATCAAACAATCTTAGAAACAGCTATCCCATTGAAATTATTATCCATTCAGTTGATCTGGCTGATTTCGGGCAAACAAAAAATTTGGTATCCCGGCTTGAGACGAATATCGGTTTATTAGTGTATAACGCGGCTTATGCTCCTATCGGCTATTTCGAAAATATTTCTGAAGAATGCCTGACAAGAATTGTTGATATTAACATCAGGGCACCTTTACTGCTTTCCAAACTGGTTTCAACACAAATGATCCGAAAAAGTAAAGGTGGCATTGTATTGATGTCATCCCTGGCCGGCACGCAGGGCAGTCCTAAAATCGCAACCTATGCTGCATCAAAAGCATTTAACACTGTTTTCGCAGAAGGGATCTGGAGTGAGTTCAGGAAGCATGGCATAGACGTGATCGCCTCATGTGCAGGAGCGATATCAACCCCCGGATATAAAAACGCACAGAATAAAAAAGATGCTCCCGGTACTTTAAGTGCGAATGTAGTTGCGGAGAAGACCTTAAATGCTCTTGGGAAAGGACCGACCACAATTCCCGGATTTACCAATAAAGTGGCCCGTTTTTTTATGGGACGACTATTTTCCAGGAAATTAGCCATTTCCATAATGGACCATAACACAAAAAATCTGTCATAATGACTAAGCTGTTCGGATTCTTTACCCCATGGGTGATATATGGTGTAATTACTATCTTACATTACTATCTTCCCGCACGTCGGGTAGTTGGATACGTAAGGGATTCCCAAACCGGTGAATTATTAAAATACAGGTTAAACGGAATCCTTGTTTTAATTATTTCCATCGCGCTTTGGTTTTTATTCGGTTATCTGGGATGGGTATCTTTCGACTGGCTTTACCTGATCAGGTGGTATAGTCTGGCAGGCGCCTCCGCCTTGGGATTGATATTTTCGTTCGTCATCGTTTTACCCTATCCCTCAACCGGAAAGTCATGGATTGCCGATCTTTTTCTGGGAAGACTGGAAAATCCGCCATCCGGGAACAGGCAAATTGATGTCAAAATATGGCTATATCTTGTTGGGGCAATTATGCTTCAATTAAATGTGCTGAGTTTTACTGCCCATCACTATCTGGTATTTGGGAAAATAGCTCCGGGCATTTTACTCTGCGGGGCTATGTTAACTTTTTTTATCTGGGACTACCTGACTTTCGAAAGTGTACACTTGTATACTTATGATTTTTTCGCCGAGCGCGTAGGTTTAAAACTCGGATGGGGTTGCCTGACATTTTATCCGTACTTTTATTCAATTGCCTTATGGTCAGCCGTTAGTTTACAAGATCCAGATACCCCAACCTGGTTGCTTTTTTGTTTTCTCCTTATTTTTATATTGGGATGGGGTTTGTCCCGGGGTGCAAACCTGCAAAAATATTATTTTAAGACACATCCAGAGAGATCATTTCTGGGAATTAAACCTGAAATCATTGCTGACGGAAATATGAAGTTACTGGTTAATGGCTTTTGGGGCTTCAGCAGACATATTAATTACTTGGGTGAAATTTTAATGGGGTTGGCTGTTGCGCTCAGTATTGGTTATCCGGGAAGAATATGGGCCTGGTTTTACCCGTTGTATTATATTTTACTTTTGATCCCGCGTCAGATGGATGATGATCGTCGTTGTTCCTCGAGGTACGGCAATTTATGGAAGATCTATACCAAAAAAGTAAACTATCGGATTATCCCCTATTTGTACTGATTAACCAATAAAAAATGCCCCGGCTACATGGTATGTAACCGGGGCATTTTTACATCCGATCATCTGACTGATCGAATTCCTTATTGGATTGGTTCGACATCAAGAATCACAAATGAGTTTGGTTTGATTGGCGGACGACGTTCCCCTGCAACAGGAGCCCCAAATTCTGCCGTTGGGAGGTAAAGATGGTGAGTCACTTTATCTACGGCAATCGTACGGGCGCCCAGCTGGCTCCTGGCATTTTCAAGTACCTGGAAGGTATTGGCATCAACCTCCTGAACTACAGTGATAGTGCCATCTCCGTTGGAACTATAAACCATTTTCTTCCCCGGATCAAAGGTTACGCCATCACAACGCTCGCCAATCGGCAGGGTAGTGATCACCTTCCCTGTTTCGGCATCTGTGACGACCATCAGTTTATTGCCACAAACGCTAAATAACCGGTGAGTTATGTTGTCCAGTGCCAGTCCGCTCGGTTCTTCGCCGGGGGCAATCGACCAGTTTTGAACTACCTTGTACTCTTTGGCATCAATCACAGTGATGGTGCTTTTGTCTTCGATATTCACATAAATCTTTCCCTTGCCGTCAGAAGCTGCAAATTCCGGTTTCCCGCTGAGCGGAATGGTAGCCACAACCTTGTTATCACGGATGTCGATAACCGATGCATTTGAGCTGCGGCCATTGAACGTATAGATTTTCTTAGCGAACGAATCATACAGGATACAATCCGGGTTAGCCCCGGTAACCTTAAATTTTGCAATCGGCTTTAAGGTCTTTAGGTCAAAAGCAGTAACCGAAGAGTCACGTCCGTTGCTGGTATAACCACGGTTTATTTCCGGGGCCAGTGCGATGCCATGAATCCCTTTGGTGTCAGGAATCGATCCGATCACTTTACCTGTTTTGATATCGACCACAACAGCCGTTGTTGCGTGAGACGCATAAATCCGTGATGAGGCACCATCAACCGTTATGTAGTCCCAGCCTCCCTCTCCCCCAACGGCGATCTTCCGGGCAATTTGATAATTCGATTGTGCCACAACTCCAAACGAACTCAAAAACATCAGTCCGGTAAGACCAACAAAGATTAACCTTCTCATAAAATGTTTATTAAGATGAATTTTTAATTTTGAAATGCGATGATGTAACCAGAGTCAAAGGTAGCTAAATCATTCACCTATTCTGTAAAATATCCTGTAAATAATCGGGAGGGAACGGACTCCAGCCTCAAAAAAGGATACCTCTTAAAAATACACAAGAAACCAGTAGGGGATGAAAAAAATCAGACAACAATACCAAGGTTTAAGCTTTGTGACATCGCGTCCTGACTTGAAAAAAGGAGTTGTTGAGGAGTATACCGCACTGAAATTTTCTGTAGACTTCTAACAAATTAATGGATGTTTACTGTTTGTTTTTCAGAATAATAGGCACTGACCGATTTTTCCCGGTAAGGATATCTGTGGCCTCTATATGCCATTCACCTGCCATATCATTTAAAGCAAACACAAGAGGAACCGCTTTACTTTCTTTTCCAACGTTCAGGGTTTGTTTAAACCAGTCTGCTTTTTCACCCCGGGGATTTTTCAAGCTAAGCCGGAGGGCATGCAATCCCTGAGCACCCCTGACCTCAAGGATCAGTTTAACCGCCTCTCCACACCAGGTAACACCAGGAACTTTGATCGAAAGTTCGGGTAAGCCAGAAGGAATTAAGGAATAAAATAATGCTCTGTCTGCAACTGCATCCGTCGTGAATTTATCAATATCACCCAGGTATTTCCCGGTTTTCAGCTCGGTTATATGGTAGTTTCTGTCAAGGCTCACACGTACTTTGCCCCCGTATTTTCCAAAAAGACTCAGAATGTCGGTATTCCCGTTCTTCCAGCGTGTGATCTTCAGATTTTTGACTGCGCTCCCGTCAGGTTTGGAGATTACGGTCAGGGGTTTGACACCTGCACTCAGAATAAGGTGCTTAATCAGGTTACCTGCCTGTGCATTGAAAATTGAAAAATTTTAAAGGATAGCCTTCCCCTTTCCATATTGGTTCACGATGCAAAGTGGCGTGTTGAGTCCTCCGGAGTAGTGGACCGGAAATGCCTTTCCCAGCTCATGGCCAGTAGTTAAATGAACGGATTGATCCACTACCATTTTAGGATAAATATCCTCACCATACCAGTTTCCCCATTTCAAACTGATTTTTTCACCCTGCACCTGACCCTTTATCTCAAGCCGGTCCACCCCGGTTGCATCCTGTCTTGCATCGCGTTTTATGCCGAACATCTCATCCAGAGAACCTTTTTCAAGCGGTTTGCAGTGACCGTCATAAATTCCGGGTCTCACATCGGCAATCACAGTACCCCCTTTATTTACAAAATCCCTGATTACCCATGCCTCCTTGTCTCCAATGGCAAACGAAAGAGGGAGGATCAGTACTTTGTATTTGGATGCGTCGAACTCTCCCAGTCTCAGCATCCGGTCGGTGACATAGCTGAACTGCAATCCGGCATCGTGAATCGATTCATACCACAACCGGTGGTCACGGTCAAGATCGCCATAGGTCTGATTTCCATCAAAATGAGCAATATGTGTTGAAGGCATCGAATAGAGCATCGCAATACTGTCGATCTCCATATCGCATTTCATGAGCAGTGAACCTAACCCGTCCCGGACGATTCTGGTATCTTCGAGCAGCTCTTTGGTTGCGGGATAGGGAGCAAAGTTGGGTGACAGAAAACCGATATAATCTTCCACATTATCCCAACGCCACCATTGAATCGTATTCATGCCGCTGGTTATCTGGTCCCAGTAACGATAAAGCAGATCATCGGCCATTTGAGAGTAGCCAATCCAGTTTCCGCAGGGAAAGTCCTTTGGGGCAATCGATCTGACCACTTCGTTGGCAGGTCCCTGATAAGGCCCAAAATATTCGAGTTCCCGCACAAACGCATCGAGATCGCCTCCCTGACGGGTACGCGTAGTCCATTTGCGAAGGGTAAAACTGTCAGTCCCTTCGAAACCGGTGATCGCCTTGGGATCCATTTTTTTGAATGCCCTTAGGAATTTTTTGCAAAGCTCCACATAGGTATAGGATTGAAAAGCCTGCCTGTCGTACCATCGGGCAAAGTTGCCATTCTTCAGGGCCACCAGTTCATCGTTTATATCGCCTAGTGTGATCTGTTTCGGACTCGTCAGCTCATTATCTGTCTGGCGAATCTTCAGCCATTGATTATAATAGATCCTGAACCATTCGGGCGCATCAGCTCCGGGCATTGCTTCATTGGAAAGGTTCACCTCTCCAAACTCGTTATAATTTGTCCCCCATTCGCTGTTCAGACTTCCAATATTCCCATACTGAACCTTCAGATAGTCCTGGTAGGCCTTGAGGCAATATGGACTAAGGCATGAGGCCCTTACTGCATTTTCATCGCCCAGTGAATAGGCCAGCACTCCGTGTTCACGCGATTTTTTATAATAATCCACTACACTTTTGACATACTTATCCATTGCTGCTTCGTCATGCATGCATCCCCCTTTCAGTACACCTGTGGTATCCAGCATTAATGAGATGGAGTGGCTGTTGGCGCAGATGCGGGTGGTATAGGGGAGGTAAGCCTGTTCACAGGCCGAGAGTTCGAGTGGCGGGTTTCCACCCTGCAATATGGCCGTTGAGCCGTTCTGTTCAAGGCTCCTGATGCCGTATGGCGAAAGATCACCGGAAGGAGAACCCCATACCACAAAATTAAATTCCCCCCTGTGTCGTTTCACTACCCTGCAGTATTTTCCGGATAAGGAAACCTCCCCCTTTGGGTCGGACAACAGCGCCTCAACTCTGAGAAGCATGGGCATCCAGGGTTCGATATGAAAGGAGAACTTACCCTGGTGACCGGAAAGGGGTACAGATTGATTACTCAGAATACGTCCCTCCCTGTCAATCAGCCGGATGCTTAGTTTATGCTTTGGACCAGTTTCCCCGGAACATGAGATCGTTCCCTGGATTTCTTCATCAACTTCTCCCCAATCTTTCGACAACTGAATCGAGTCAATGGCCGATTCAGCAGAAACAGAGAGGGTTTTCGTGCTCCATCCCAGCACACCCTCTTTATTCAAAACCTGTACGTCGATATGGTAATTCCCCGCCGGAACAACAGGGAGAACTGCTGTTTCGGTTGTTTTTGGTCCCTTTACTGTTCGAAGCAGGGTTTTTGTCCCGTCTTTGGCTGTGAGATAGACATTGACAGCGGCAGCCACGGCCAGACTGTCCATCTCAATTTCAAAAGGAGAACCGGGAAGTTCTTCCCTTTTCAGGACATTGCTTTTCAAACGAATAACCACCGGAAGCGTACTTTTATGTGCCGCCACCAGGATCGCCCTCCCCTGGAGCTCCATCTGGTAGTCAAGCATTGTTTCCCATTCAGGGCCGTAGGAAAGCCGCTCACGCTGTTTTAAGAAGATCCCGTTTGAATTTCCTTTCCCGAAAGACCTGACAGTTGCTTCGGGGATTCGCGCTGACTCCACGGTATGTCCTTGAGCGATCAGCAGACTATCGGATTCTCCGATCATGACGATACCAGCCCCCTCAAGAACCCGCTTCCGGATAATCTGTTGAAGGGTGTCGGGCAGATGACCGAGATTGACTTTATTGAAAAAGTAAGTATCGTAAGGTGTTTTCAATAAATTAAGGGCCCGGTTGGTTCCTGCTTTGGGATCTTTGTACCACTGGGGATTCCCGTCACCTAAAAGGCGGTGATTTGAAACTACCAGGTAAACACTGTTTGCATCCAGGTCAAAGCGCTGCATGAGCTCAATGATCTCACGGGCATTCGTGGAGCCCTGCTCCTGATCCGTAAAGAAGAGGACACGGGTTTTGCCGAATGCGAACGGTTTAGCCCATTTGGTGTGCGGTGTTTCAAACTCCATGGAAAGCGAATGTTCCTGCTCGAGTTTGTCTGGCGCATTTCGTGAGCCCGGCTCATCCTGGGCCTCAACCATTGAAGTAGTCAACAGGGATAAAAGGAGAAAACCTGTGATTTTCAAGAAAATAATGTGACTTGTTTTATTCATTTTGTTCAGAGATATTGCGGGACACTTCCGGATGTCTGTAATATAGTTTGAAGATCCAAACTTAAGATATTAACGGAAAAACTTCAAGGGGAATGTAGGTGGTCCTGCCGGGGAAAGTTTACTTTCAAAAAGGATCATTATTTCTGCAGCCGGCTCAACCGGTTCAACAGGCAGTGCCAGAAAAACCCTTTTCGGGATCACCAAAACGAAAATTTAATTTGTTATTAGATAGGAATCGCAAAGAATTAAAATATGAGATTATTAATTAGTCCTTATAATCAGGCTTATACCATTTCAAAGCATTGGTTCTGTAAATTTTATCAATGACAGTTTTGGGGAGTTTCAAGCCTTTAAACACCCCCCTGATCTGACTGCTTTTCATCGTTTCATCCGTAACCAGGTAGGTCCACTGGTCAAACCAGGTTTTGTGTATGTTCTTTTTTAAATCCTGGGGATGATCCTGCTGAAAGAATTCCTCGTCTGTCCCATAAATAAGCCGGTCCTGGTATGCAATCATAAAATCCCTCACCTTTTTGTAATTGGCAACCGACTGATATTGAAGATGAATTAATCTGGCCGCTAAATCAACGGCCATATTGGGAAACTGATCAAGCTCCCTACCCAATTCATCGACACTCCATTCCAGGCTTCCGAGATGCGCCCCGATAAAACGCATGTTGGGATGTTTCCCGACAAACCGGTCACGGGCATCCATAAGCACCTGGTAAGATGGCTTTTCGGGGTGCAGAAACATGTATTCTTCAGGATTTTGGGCATAATAACTGCTATCGCCACCAACGGTCATCCGGCTGAACGGCAGCCAGCAATTTTTTGGTTCACCAAAATGACCCAAAATCGCTTTGTCCTGTTTGATAATATACTCAATGACCGGATCAAAACGGGGATCATCAATCCTGATAAAATGACCGGCTGAATCCTGGTAGGACATCCCGATCATCTTATAAAGTTTAACGCCGATGGCCCCTTTTTGAAACGAGGCTTCCAGCTTTCTGATCGTCTTTGCGGCCCAGTCCGGGGAATTCCAGCCATTCAGGGTGAACGCCGTCAGATAGTTAAACCGGTTGGGGAAATGGTTTTTCTGGATTAACGAAGTGTTCTCCATCCTGACCAGTGCGGAATCATCTCCTTTGCCTCTCCGGTCGTGATTCACATCAATCAGACAGAAGTTGTCGGCTTTAGCCTGAACGGAAAAAGCATCATCTTCAGATTCATAATGAATGTGCGCATCGATCTTTTTCACCTCCCTGAAATCTTCTTTCGAATAAAAGGGTGAACCACAGGATCCAAAGATCAGTAATGCCGGGATCATTCCGGAGAACCAACCAGTTGCAGGCTTCATTCGTCAGCGAAAGTTAGAAAGTGAATATTTTTCATTGGTTATTGACTATGTTCCCCTTTTTTGAAGGTAGGGTTTACTTTCCAGGTAGCCTTTGGCCCGAAGCGGGTCCGGTAAGTTTTAAGATCAAGTTTGTTGTATTCCGGGTAACTGTAAATGAACCGGTTTGTGGTCATGAATAAAACAGCAGAAAACGCTAAAACCATGAGCGATTTGGACCACACTTTGCGGTAAATTGCCGGATAATTTTGTTCTTCCTGAATTTCAAAGGTCTCGCTGTTCTTTGGCAACAACACTATCAAAACTGTTGCGATGAGCACATTTACCAAGATCACCCATTCGGTTAATAACCGGTTCGGATGCCATCCGGTTAATTCCCGTTCAAAATTAGCGACAGTCATAATCCATAGAATGATCAGGAAGATCAATTGTCCTTTGGCCATTGGGCTTTGTGGAATGATTTCCAACGGAGACCGGTAGTGGCGGATTACAATCAGGATGCAGGCAGCAACCAGCAGAAACCAGGTGAGGTTGAACCACCCTTCCGGAGTCAGTTGGAGGAAGTCAATCCCCGGGAGTCTTCCCAGGTAGGGCAGGTCCCATAATGCCGGGACCGCGTGTGTGGTTCCGTCAGCGCTGGTGATCAGGTTGTGCCACACCTTGGGGTTTAAATTTTCGCTCCAGACCTGCACGTTTTTGACTACGTTGAAATAGGTGAGTCCAAGCATGATTGCCAGTGCGCTGAAAGCCCTCAGCCATCTTTTCCCTGAATTCACCGAATCCATCTCTTCCTGGTCCGTATGGATCTTTATCCGGGTTACCAGAAAACCAATAGCGACAGCGATGGCGATCCCGTTCACAAACCCATAACTTTGCTCCAGGAAACTATGCCAGTTTTGCCCCTGCCATTTTGCCCAGGCGGAGGTGACGGATATGAATTCCGGCGATCCGGGCAAGATGCCCCTGGCTTCCAGAATCCGGGGATTTCCGAACGACATCATCAGTTGTTTGACCCACTGCATTCCTGAGAAACCGAGCCCGCCTATAGTTCCGCTGATTACAGAGGCTATGGCAACCGGACGCAGGTTATTGCGCCACATCCAGATACTGGTGCCTGCAAATACCCCCGCGATACCGGCCCAGTCATCCGCAAGCGGTGGCGTCATCCGGAGGCCTCCATACGACACAAAAAAGAGACTGCCCAATACCGGGAATACCAAGAAAGCCAACAACCATCCCAATCCCATGTAAACAAAGAGAGATGCCCCGTTTCTGAACTTGCCAAAGAGGACAAAATAGGCCGTTATCCCAAGTGCCAATCCGACAATCCACCCGATATGCTGCGGATAATCGTTGAAAAACTGGGGCCAGTTATTGAGCAGATTCGAGGTTTCGTATGCCTGTTTACCTGTCTCCGGGTTGATATAGGAAGGGTCTCCCTGAAAATAGGTCAGGGCAGAAGCGAGTTTACCATCAATCTGCAAGGCGCTGAGCAGAAGCTGAATCAGATATCCTGAAAAGGCACCCAAAGCGGCCAACGCCGGAAGGTAAAATTTATCCCTGTCGCGCCACCGCTGGTGAATATCATATATTCCCAGGCCGGCCAATGCAGTTAAGGCGGGAAGATATCCCGCGTCAAACCAGTAAAAGGGATCGCGCTGACGCGCCCAGGTTGCGTCAAAGGACACTCCTGCGCTCAACCATTGGGCAATTGGGTCTTCGATCAGATCGAACACGAACCATGCTCCTAAAACAAAGAACAGCGGCTTAAAAATAGTTACGATCCGGGACTTGCCGGCAGCAGCAGCAAAGGCGGTACCGGCACCACCCAGCGCAGCCCACAGAAATCCGATCACAAAAAGGGCCGAATAACCATACCATTGAGAGACGCCATGACCACTTTCGGTGTATGAAAGGACCTGCATATAGGATTGGGTCGCTCCAAAGCCCCAACCCAAGGCACCGAAAAATGCGAAATAGGGAATCCGTTGCCGCCAGTCTTCACGACCCGACAGGACAGCCACAGCTATCGCCGCTAGTGAGCCTGCAAATGCTGCGCCATATTGATGTCCAAAATTTCCGCGAATTCCCCAGCCGATCGAAAGTGAGATTCCAATCAGGAACAGAGATCCGAATCTCCAAACAGGATTATTTCTGACAGCGTGCATATTGTTTTAAAGTATGATAATCGTTTTACAAATCGTTTGCCGCATAACGGCGAAAGATAAGAAAAAGGAAATAGGTGATTACCAAAAAAGCAGTCGAAATGACTGCTTTTTTGGTAATTTTCCGATGGAGATTGATGCCTTGTTGGAAACAACGGATCTACTTTAGCTTTAGATCCGCCTTAACCATGAGCCCTTTTCAAATCATAATTTGCGGTTTTTTATCTCGAGATCTTCATTTCGTTCAGCAGATAACCGGCTCCGCCAAATTTATCCATGATGAAGAGGGTGTACCGGATGTCGACATTGATACAACGTTGCAGTGAGGGTTCAAAGATGATATCGCTGCTCATCGATTCCCAGTTGCCATCGAAGGCGGTCCCGATCAGTTCCCCTTTACGGTTCATCACCGGGCTGCCGGAATTACCACCGGTAATGTCATTGTTGGTAAGGAAGGCCACCGGCATGCGGCCATCTTTCAAGGCATATGGTCCGAAATCTTTGGCATTGTAGAGTTCTTTCAGTTTGGCAGGAACCACAAACTCCCAATTTTTGGGATCTTCCTTCTGCATGACACCATCCAGGGTAGTCACATAATCGTAGGTCACCCCATCTTTGGGCGAATAGCTCAGGACTTTCCCGTAGGTCATCCGCATCGTAGAGTTAGCGTCGGGGTAAATCGCTTGTCCGGCCTTCATCTCCAGCATTCCGGCAATAAAAAGCTTTTGTCCTTCGGCATACAGCGAACGCGACTGTTCAAGATCCTTGTTGATTTTGAGCATGGCTGCAGAAATATTTCTTGCAGCTTTCAGGGCCGGATCATTCGCCAGCTCTTTTTTATCACCTGCCAGTGCGGCCTTGAGTTTCTCTTCAGAAACAAATGCCGAATGGCTAAACATCGCATCGACATAGGCATCAATACTGCCGTGAAATTCAGCATCAATGGTTTTAAAGAAGTCGGGCAGATCGGCCGGAGCAACCTTCTCTTTAAACAATGCCAGCATCGCTTTTGCAACCTTTTTATCGGTAGCTACATGATAATCCTTGTAGAAATCGGCCGGGGTGACCGTTGGAGCTGTTCTGGCCTCGGTTCGTGGCCCGGAATCCTCCCCGGTCTTTGGTCCAAAACGCAAGGCCGCCGTGGTCAGTTCGATCGGATAGAGCGCTTCGGTATAATATTTCAGGACAAGCTGAAGTTTAGCCCGCTCTTCGATGGCCGATTTTACATCGGGGAGTGCTTTGCCATATTTTTGAATCCGGGTGGGTTCGCCGTTTACCCAATCGGTGAAGCTCTTCTCTTCAGCCGCACGTCTGTCATACACTTTCAGCTTTTCAAAAGTCTCATTCATGCCGATTGCTTTTTTCCAGAAATTGGAAGATCCTGCGTATTTGCTCGAATACTGCAGCCTGATTTTAGGATCTGACACCATATCAGCCATTAATACATTCTGACGCACTCCCCGAACAAGAATTGTTACTGCATTGGTAATTTCGCTGGTCTCCTTCACTTCATAGGAGGTCATAAAACGATTTGTCCTGCCGGGATAACCGATGACCATGGCAGGATCGTTCTGCTGCTCACCTTTGAGGGAAATAGTCAGGAATTTTTTAGGTTTAAAGGGAACGTTGTCTTTTGAAAACTCTGCAGGATTATTCTCCTTATCGGCATAAATGCGGAACATACTGAAATCTCCGGTATGACGTGGCCACATCCAGTTATCGGTATCTGCCCCAAATTTACCGATCGAGGATGGGGGAGCACCTACAAAACGGATGTCATTGTATGTTTTGGTGATCACCAGGTAATATTGGTTGTCCCCGAAAAAAGAGGCCACACGCCCTTTCAGGTATTTATTGGGACCAACAGCTTTGGCTGACAACTGATCGGAAATTGTTTTTAACGCTTCCCTTTTCCCTTTGGGGTCGGTGGCAGCAGCCAGAGCCTCTGTTACCTCTTTAGTGACCTCTTCAAACCGGTCGAGGAAGGTAACTGTTAACCCTTTAACCGGGAGCTCCTCCTCGCGGTTCATCGCCCAGTAACCATTTTGAAGATAATCATGATCTACCGTGCTTAGTTTCTGAATTGAACCGTAACCACAATGATGGTTCGTCAATACGAGCCCCTCTTTGGAAATTATTTCAGCGGTACATCCGGCGCCAAAATGGAGCACGGCATCCTTTAAACTCGAGTTGTTGATGTCATAAATATCCCTGGCAGAGAGCTTAAACCCGATCTCTGACATTTTTTTTAGGTTCAGCTTTTGAATCAGGGGCAGCATCCACATTCCTTCATCGGCGCGCAGGGTACCAAGGGACAAAATGATTACAGAAAGAAGGATAATTCCGGCATTTCTAAGGTTCATATTCGGGATTAATTACGGGTTGTTCATTACATGGTAAAACGATCAAGGATTGCAATAAAGTGCAACGAAAAAAATAAGCCCTTAATTATCAAAGGCTCCTGCCACTTTTGCTTTGGGGACCGTTAACTTATAGAGTTTAGCTTTTTTGGGATATGGCCCTTGTTTAGGTGGCAGGTGAGTCCCCTTTTTTTTGGTAACATCTTGCTTTGTAGCGGAATAATTGCTTTCTCCGGTCTTATTAATCCCTGTATAGTTACTACTGGCTGAAACGTTTGCTTTATTGGTGGTGCTCAGCTTTTTGTAACTTGGCTTAACGGAAGTCCCGTTTGAATTTAGATGTCCGATTTGATTTTGCGAAGCTGGGTTGGTCTGGCCAAAAGTCAACAAGGAAACCAGGATCAGGGAAATTAAAAAAATCGGCTTTTTAGTTTTCATAATGTGGTGATTTACAATTTATTTTTAAAGATCACAGGCAATCCGGTACCGGAATAAGATGCGGGAATACCCGATTCCTCTTTTCTGTTCCTAAAGTGTCCGAACAAAGGTAGTTTTTAACCGACAATAAATGATTCGAATCAGGCAGGACTACCTGAAAAACCAGCAATTCATGGAATGTTGTTGGAAAGAGTCCATAGGTCAAAGGCCTGAAATCCGATGATCTAATTCGGTCCAGACCTTTTGGCTTACCAAAGATTAAATTTCTGAAAAAAAGAGACCCTGGTAATTGGTTGCAATTCAGCCAAACGCCGTTTTGTTCCTGCAACAAATTTTCGGGTTTTTGGCCTTCCCTGGTTGTACCCCGGAATCAACAGTTGCTGGTAGGGATCATCATTATGAATGAGTTTCCTCTTTTTAATGATAAAGGCCGGTATCATAAAGAGCGTTGAACCTACAACCGCAATATAGGCTGAAAGTCGCAGCACTCCATAAGTATGCATTATAAAAACCAGCAGGATAAAAATGGTGTTCGCCAAAATAATGGTATAAGTGGCTTTGACATGCGTAAATCCTAAAGCCAGAAGTCGGTGGTGGAAATGATTTCTGTCTGCACTGAATGGCGACCGGTGATGTTTTATCCGGATGGCCATCACTCTGAGGGTATCAATTAAGGGGTAGGAAAGTATTCCAAATGAGATTACCGGGGCAGAAGATATCGCAAAAGGCTGAGTCTGATCGATATTAAATTCATTGAACCGGATCATCAGGATCGTCAGGATCGTTCCCAGTAAAAGGGATCCGGTATCCCCCATAAAGATCTTGTGATTTTTCCCGTAAACATTGTAATAGAAAAAACCACCAACAGCTCCCAGCAGGGAAAAACTGATCATCGCATAATCAAAATGACCACTGATGAGGAACCAACTGCCGAAAATCAGCGATATCAGCATGCTTAACCCTGCTGCCAACCCGTCAATCCCATCCATCAGGTTAACTGCATTTATAATTACGACAAATGTAAACCCGGTGATTAAAACGCCGGGGATCATCCCTATCTCGGTTATCCCCAAAATTCCGTGAAAATTGGTAATCCGGATTTTAGCCAGGAAGATGAGGATTGCTGCTGCAATAAGCTGAGCCACAATCTTTTTTAACGGGGATAAGGTAACGATATCGTCCTTTAACCCGACAAAGAAGATCAGCATGAGTGCGATCAGGATATAGGGCCATTCCGGTATTTCAAAACCATATAATCCAAGGGTGGTGACAAAAACAAAACTGAAAAAAATAGCAATTCCCCCCAGGGTGGGAATGGGTCTGTTCGCTGAAGACCTTGCGTTAGGCTTGTCGAAAAGGCCCAGTTTGTTGACTGAATGGATAACGATGCGTAACACATAAAGTGAAATAAACAGTGCCAGCAGGAAACAGCTGACTATTTGAAAGGTTATTTGTGTGCTGATCATATCTAGTTTGGAAATAGGTTCGATTTTTTTTTGGACAAAATTAATTCATTTTAAATCTGATTTGCTTTAATTTAAAATTCAGGAACAACAGTGCAAAAAATAGTGTGAAAGGTCTGCATCGAAAAACCGATACTATAACCTGCACAAATTCAATTCGGAAAACATTTTGATTTTCATCAGTCTAAATTTAATCTGTAAAAAAATCATCAGCCATGTGAAAAATCCTTCCAAAGTTACGATTTGCATTCTAATAATCGCTCAGGTTATGCGATATTTCCTGAAAATTAATGGAAAATTAATAGAAAATTAATGTCACGTTGAATAAGTGCAAACATTTTTTTAATAAGTGTAAATAGTCGATCCTTAGTAACTCATTTTTAAAACTGGAATTTCAAAAAAGAAAAGTTGCTGGAGAATTTCAAAAAAGAAATTTTTACTCTTTTGTTTTATTT
>Ga0316218_1002650_pt1 | contig 16087 bp, 18 predicted proteins | sample TBH18003metaG_FD_203634 | JGI IMG/M metagenome (GOLD analysis project Ga0316218, IMG submission 203634) | Freshwater microbial communities from Trout Bog Lake, Wisconsin, USA - TBH18003 | ecosystem: Environmental > Aquatic > Freshwater > Lake > Hypolimnion/Profundal zone | place: USA: Wisconsin...
ACTTTAGTGACAGCTGCTAATAATATATGAATAAATTGAATTATTATCCTGACTTTCTGCACTAAAACATTTGTTTATAAGAGCCTTATGGGAAAAGTTAGGATAATAAATTAGTATGGATAAACCAATTCATGAAAAAGTGTGGAATAAAACTGCTCATCATGGAAAAAGGTCCGATGATCGGGAATACAAACCAGGTCAATTGCAAGAGAGTAATAGGCAGCATCTCCGTCCCAGTCAATTCGTGGTTTGTCTGTCCAGTTATTTACCAGGGCCTCAGCTGCAGCAATCGGATTAAAAACATGATCGTAGGCCTCACTGGCAGGAATCTTCGACGGATCGATCCCTTCGGTCTGAGTCAGATTGAAAACATTGTAGTACCTCAGAAAGGGTGTTTTCTTAATCTCTCCGGACTTCTCTTCCGATTCAAGGATCTTCCAGAAGACTACCATCGTCGATTTCTCACCTTTTAGAACATTACCGCCAAGTGTTTTCACCTGTTCAAAGGTCAGGTAGAAAGGGGAGTTGTAACTTAGCGAAATCAGCAGCCAGAAATTAATCCCGTTATAGGGACGATTGGTGACCAGGTTTCTGGGCATACCCCCTGAGTTTCGCCAAGGTTTTTGCCATGGAATTACCCCTGCTTCCAGACGGTCAATGATTTTTTGTGTAACCACTTCATAAAGATCAAATTTATTCATGTGTTTTGCTGCTGCCCTGCAGGCTTGTTTTGGCTTCCGCTTATGGACGGACTTTCTCTGGCACGCCGGTTAAATTATTGGGCATTCCAGGTTGAGCCGGGCGGATTCTTGTCACAGGGTGAATGTCACTTTCCCAGCACCCTCATTTCGGCTTCGCTCAATGAACGGGTACCGGGAAAGTGACCGAACACGAAGTGACGTCGGGTGCTGCACCAAAATTTTACCATTCTGCAGCAACCAAAGTCCCTTGACGTTTCCGCCCCGGCGATCAATACCTTAGCCCAAGAATTGAGTAACCAGCGTATCTTCTTCTGTAATTCTTTCTCTGAGTGGGTTTCTTTTTTGGTTCTTTTTTCTTGACCCGCAATCTTTCAAGAAAAAAGAACCACGTCTGTTTTTTAGGCCGCAGGGGTCCCTGAAAAACAGCAGCGAGAGCTGACGTGCCCTTCTTTTTGCCAGCTTTTTCTTTGGAAGAAAAAGCTGAGGGGCCTTTAAAAAGCTTATCCAGTTTATTTTTTCGTAAAACTTTAACCAACAACACACTAACCAATGAAAATGTATTTATTTTCATTGGTTAGTGTGGGTGATGCCGAACTCGCCCTATCGGAAAAGCAGAAAAAAGGGCAGATTTTCGCAGGAAATATGCCATATTTAACATATTATTGAAATTTGTAATGTGGAGATTCACCCTTTGAAGTCAGTCCTGACAACCTCACGGATCACACCAACACAGTGCAGAAAATAGTTCCGAATAAGAGCAGAAATAACAGATAAGAGCAGAAAACAGGCAGAAAAGGGTGTGATCAGTGATTCCGCTTTCATGAGTGCAGACTTGTAAGTCTGCCCGAATCAGTCCTACACCATCAACTCTTTCCGGATGTGTCCGGAATGTGTTGATACCGATTCAATCCATTCTGCTTAAACGGAGTAATGGGCAGAATGGATTAGTATAACAATAGAGAGATTTGACAATGCAGAAAATCTACCAACGTGGGGAAACGAACGTACTTAGACTTAGGTTAATCAAATGACCGTACTTGGTCCATATCCGTTTATCTACGGCATCACCAAAGTGAGTTGCCTCTTCGGGTAGAATGGAGTTCTTGCGCTCAGAGCTTTTGTCTTTCTCAAACTTACCATCCTTATCCATAACCTTGGTGTTGTTCATAGAGATCAGGGTGAACTTACATTTCCGTCCGTTGATAATGAACTTGGGATAACGTGGATCTTTCCCTTTAAGGATGTTCATCCAGAGCAGATACTTGTCATGCTGTGGTGGTTCCTGCCCCCGGTGAACCCTGGTCTCTATCGTCCAGCCGTTCTTTACGAAGCGGTCAATGGCCTGCTCGTTATAAGTCTTGGAGTTCTTGGCATTGGGCTGCCTTGAATCGCCGTAACGGTCACGGTAGTAAATGATCCGGCGTGTCGGATGTGGACCATAATAGGTACAGGTCTTATCCACCAGATCATCGATCATCACACCTGGAGTATTGGCCTTGACAAATACTTCATTGATCGTGCAATCGACAGGCTCCACAATCTTTGTCACAAAATTGTAGTTGCGTTCCTGGGCAATGGAGAAGAGTGCAATTTTGGAACCCCAATCAGGAACGATTTCGAGTGGTCTGTTTGGGTCACAATCCAGATCGAACAGACAATTTTCATTTTCAAGCTGAGCGATATCCCAGTTGCTGTTCTCTGCCACCCCACGGATATAATCGTCGTTGTAGGCATCGTAATAGATATGCACCTGGCTGTCGAGATGGTAATAGCAGTCCTCAATCTGGTCAATGATCCAGTTCAGGATTTCTACCATAAAGGTTAAAAGGTTTTGCTTGTCGTATTCGCGGGTAATGTACGACATACCCAGGTTCCGGATATTGTCGAAAGCATTGGCCAGTGTAAACAGGATTCCATCCTTGGAAACGAACGGTGCGATTTTCTTTTTCAACCGGACCGTTTCATTCCAGATATCTTTGAATAGCCGTTTATCTCCGGCTTTGTGCGCTTCGATCAGTTGCAACTGAAGTTTCACAATCCGGTTCCAGGTATCGAAAATTGGGATACCTGCTTCCTCCATATAGTAATCGCCGTACTTTAGCAGCCATGACTGCTCCCTGGTGTATGGCATGGAAGAAACATACCGGAATCCGTGATGTTGTTTGATACATTTGGGAGATTTGAAGCCAAAGTACTCTTCATTTCCCCGGTTGGCCGGTGATACTTCTTCATCATAACGCTGCTTGTTCAGTGTAAGCGCTTCGTCTACGATTTCGCGGTCGAGATTGGGGCCACGCGCAGAGCCTTGCCTTTCCTGTGACAACATCAGAAAACCGGTGCCGTTCGAGAAGGAAATAAAGTTATCGTATTTGGTCACTTTCTCATAAGGTTCTTTAAATCCCAGTTTCCGGGTTGGTTTATGACCAATCACAAAATCTTTGTCTTTTTCACTTCCCAGCTTTTCCAGAAATTTAAGTGTGGAAGGGAGCGTTCGCGTATAAATCTGTCCGAAGGTGCGGCCGGTGATTGATGTGATTGACCGGGGCATGTTACGCACAATCTGGTTCATCTCCCAACCGATCACATAGGACTTGCCGGTGCCACGTCCATGAATATCCACTTCGCTTTCTGCATCATTGATCACAGAGAGTTGTTGTGGTCCGTTTAAATCAATGAGTTCGGTAATCATGACTGCATGATTTCTTCAGCATCGGCCTCAGTGATTTCGTTTCCTCCGTAAATTGCCCGGCTGAGTTCCTGAAGGGCAGCTGTGGGTAAGTCCTTCAGGTTATTGAGGTCGACTTTAACCTGCTGGTTATTGTTCTGAATCAGGATATAGAACTGATGTTTTTCTGTTCGTTTCGGATCGGGCAACTCTTCGGGCTTTTCACCAATGACCTTGATCAGGTTGGCGTGTTCGATCGCAATGATCCTCCGGTCTTTTTCTGACCGGGTATTCCGGCAGATCAGGATATTCTGGACGATGTCGTTGATGAGCCAGTTAAACCAAAGGTCATAATCAAAGGTGTGCAGGGTGTTAAATAGTCTGACAGCAAGCCGGAGATCTTCGTAGGCTTGTGCACGGCTGATATCGGGATACTTTTGCTGATGGATGGCAACTGCCTGTTTCTGAATCGGATTTTTATCAAGCACTTTGGATGCTGAAATGACCCGTTCGAGAAGTTCATGCTTTTCGGGAGAAAGGGGTGAATTGTCCGGATCAAGCACATGGGCCTTGATCATCTCATATTTGGTATCTTCAAGTGCTGGCCGGCTCATATTCGTGATTCACGTTGATAGTTTAATAGCATCTGCTGGGACGGACTGCTTCCGTTTAAGGCAGATTGTTGAATTGCTTTTCGTAAGGTTATTTCTGCCAAAAGCCAACCCCTGAGATATGCTCCAGCCAGATCATTTTTTGTATTCCGGGTGGCCACAGCGGCTATAAATAATTCTGTGTCTTCCTCATCCAGTTCCAGATTCACTGCAATATCATCTGGAGAGAAAAACAGTCCTGCCATTTGTTCAATTTCGCTAAGTTGATCCTCGTTCAAATTCATTTTCAAGTACTTTTAAATCAAAATTGAATACCTGCGGATCGGTAAAGATTATTCCCCGTTCCAATTTAGGGTTGTCCGTTGCATTCTGACTGGTTACGATGGTGATTTTCCACTGCTCATTCCAGATAAGTGCAACTTTGGCATGAACAGAGATGCACCGGTAGTCAAAGCTTGAAGCAATCATTTGAAATGGTTTCGGGCTCATCACCCTGACCCGGTTATCCAGGATCACCTTAAACGAAAGGATTTCCCCTTTACTGATCTTGTGCTGCAGCTGTTCGATACTCTTCTGGCTGAACGAATAGGAAGTCATAAAGACATGTGCCGGACCGGTTTGTTTGATCAGGTAACTGATCAGGCGAACCAGGTTAAAATTGCCCCAGCTGTAAAAATGATGTTCCCTTCCATTTTCAAGCTGACCGATTGATCGGGTAAGCGCTTCTTCAGCATCGGCAATAAAAGAGGGGAGTGACTGACCTTTAGCAAGGCCAATATCTTCCAACTCACGCTCAGCTGGCTCCTCCAGAACAATATCTTTACTCTTTACCAGCATACTTCAGAAGCAAGGTTTCGATCTCCCCGATTTTCTTATTCCGGTCATTGATCCGCATTTCGATTTTCAATCTCTTGGGCCCGTTTGGCATTGGCTTTTTCACCTCCGTGCGTTCTTTTGATTGGTAATCCAAAATGGTCTGGTCCTTTGAATTGCTGCTTTGCAGATTCTTCTTTTGCTTCTTTAGAGCAGCTTCATCAAGCGAAGCGATGTCCGGCTCAGTTTCCTCTTTTTCAACAGGGGGAAATACTTCGCTCTCTGCCGGGACAACCCCTTTCTCATCAAAAGCCTTTTTAGCTTCATAAAGGATCTCCAGCCTAGCCGAAATTGATTTAATCAGGCCAAACAGTTCTGCCCGTTTGGCGCAAACCGATTCGGCATTTGATTCCGGCATACCGGTCATTACAGCATGTAGTTTACTTCGTTCCTGGAAAAGTGCAGCATATTCGTGGATGATTCTGCGGATTATCGGCGGATATTCGGTATGGGGTTTGGTTTCCAGTGTTTCCGCGGTTTCAATTGTTTCTGTAATTTTCGCAGAATCCGGACCACAGACCTTTGGCTTGTTTTCATAACCGGAAAGAATCTCCTGCACTTTGACGTCCGAAAAATCGGTTGGCAATTCTTCTGCTTTAGCAACAATTTCGATCCCTTCCTCCTCTTTGACTTTTCGGATGAAGTCCTTCCAGGTGATGTGATTTGCAAGCATTGCTGCTTTACAGATTTCATAAGCCAGTTTATCAGCCAATGTTTTATCCTTACCTGAAAACAGGTTTAAAAAGGTTTGTTTGTGGGTAAGTTCTACCAGAAGGTTAAGACCTGCATTGTAATCCATTCCGGATCTGATCCACCCGATCACTTTGAGTTGATTGTCGTTCATGAAAAAGTGTTAGTGATTTATTCCGGAACGAAAGTAACTGGCGGAAAAAAGGGAAGAAAGGACAGAAAAAATTAATAATTTGAGAATGACTCGTATTTGCCAAATTTAGTAGTTAGGAAAAACTTATTATTGGAAATATTCAACTTGAACTGGGCAATAAAGGGAAGAATATTAAACGTGAAAGAATATTAAGTCTCTTACCCTCAGTTTATTTATTTTCACTATGCTTTTAATGTCAACAAGTAAATCTGGAAGCCAATTTCGACAAAGTTGGCAAAGCTGATTTTATACTATTGAAGAGATATAAGGTAAATTGTCTATTCTCTCCTTACTTTGGTAACTAACAACGGTTTTTTCGAATAAATAAAATTTAGTGCTTAGTAAAAATAAAACTAAAAATAAATTGCAAAAAGCCTTGATAATATGAAAACATGCTCTATATTTGTAGAGTATATTTTTAAAACATAGAACAATGCAATTAACAAACGCTGAAGAACAAGTGATGAAGTACCTTTGGAAGCTCGAAAAGGCCTACATGAAAGATATAGGCAAGGAATTCCCAGAACCTAAACCAGCCACCACAACGATAGCAACTCTTTTAAAACGTATGATAGATAAAGGATTTGTTGGGTACAATCAACATGGCAGTAATAGAGAGTATTATCCGTTGATTAAAAAGACTGACTATTTCTCTAAAAACTTTAATTTATTGATAAAGGATTTTTTTAATAACTCTGCGTCCCAATTTGCTTCCTTCTTTACAAATGAAACACATCTTAGCCTTTCTGAATTAGAAGAGCTTAAGCGACTTGTAGAAAAAAAGATTGAGAATCAACAAAAATAAGAATGTTATGATAGAATTTGTAATTAAATCAACTATATGTCAGATAGTATTATTCGGATTTTATCATTTTTTTCTTCAAAATGTAAAAATCCCTGTCTTTAATAGGTTTTATTTGCTTTTTTCACTGATTTTCACCCTATTAATTCCTTTAATAAACATCAGATTGAATTTGAATCTTGCTGTAAGTCCAGATATTCACAGATTTTCGAATGCCACTGGGATTCTTATTCAGAGTGAAAAGTTAACTACGATGCCGATCCACAAGATTACATTTCAAAGCTTGCTGACAATTGTGTACATTTTCGTTTCATCCCTCCTGTTATTACGGTTCATTTTAAATATTTATAAAATTGTAAGACTAATTCGAACAAGTACAATATTGAATAATTCAAGAACTCACATTGTTCTTGTGGAAGGGAAAACATTACCATATTCCTTTTTTAGATACATATTCCTAAATCATTCAGATTATGAGAGTGGTAGAATTGAAAAAGAATTAATAATCCACGAACAAACGCATTGTATACAATATCATTCAATTGACATATTGATAATTGAATTTGCAAAGATCATTTTTTGGTTTAATCCTATTATATGGCTTTTCCACAAAGCCATTCAATTGAATCACGAATATTTGGCAGATAACAAAGTTTTGTCTACATGTGATTTAAATGATTATAAAAACACCTTGTTAAAACTTGTATTGCGCAATAATTCAACATACTTGGCCAGTAATTTTAATTATTCATTTACAAAAAAGCGATTAATTATGATGACTCAAAGAAACTCTTCAGATGTTGCAATTTTTAGAAAGTTAGCTACTGTTCCCTTGTTCCTGATCTTGTTAATTACATTTGCCATTGGGCAAAATAATAAACCAATAATTGGAAATGTAATGTCTATAGAAAATGAATGGTGGTATCCAATTCTTAAAAAACATAATATTGAACCTAGTGGATTCAATAATTATGAAAAAGTTTTCGAAATGGGTACAAAGAATTCAATAAATAACAAGGTAGTTACCTTAGAAAACGCTTTCTTCCTGATAAAAACCAATGATGATAATTACCATATTTTAAAATCACCATTAGCATTTCATGATTTGGACAAAAATATCATCCGCTGTGATGATGGAATAATTGAAACATTTAGCTTCAACTCAAATAATATTAAACCTCTACATAAAAAGATCTTCAAAAAACTTATATTAAAAATAGGTGATACCAATCTATCCTATGAAGCTGATTTTGTTAATTTAGATCCAAAATAATTATCTTTTGTACCTAACCAAAAGGAAAAATTCAAATTATTTGGTAATTGTCTTTTTGCCTACAAGTGCGCCTATTTTGCCTAAATGCTAATGGTCATAATATTTAGGTGGAAGTGGTCAAATTTGTTTCCTTGGGTGGGTAGGAGTTCGCTATTATTTTTTGATTCTTTACTCGTCGAGGTTTGACTGTTTCAGTATTTTCAATTTCGGAAATAACTGGATAAAGCTCTGCTTTGCCTTCGTCTGTAATTTCAAGATATGGGAACCCATCTTCATAAAGCGCCTTAATGATTCCAATGCCGATGTTGTCGGCACTGAAATCAATCTCTCCATAGAGGGTGGTGATCACCCTCCCAGGCTTTAGCTTTACAAATTTGAAGTAACGTTTCCACATGGAGGCCAAAATTTAAACTATGGCATCAGTGAGCGGAATATTTCCCTCGTAGAGGTAGATGTTCGCCGTTTTATAGGTGAATTCTGCTGACATCCCTGCCCGGGCAGCCGTAGTTTTTCCTGTACCGGCACCATCGGGCGATCCTGCATAAACAGCCGGGCGAAGTGCATCACCCATTAGAAACTTGTTGTCGTTGCTGTCAACAACTATGAACACTAGGTTTTCGTTTTTGGCAGCATTCATAAACCCGATGATCTTCTTTTGCAGTCCTGGATGAAATAGTGTTAGGTGAGAAACAAACGACTTCCCGTCTACTTCGCCTACAGGATCAATTTTGAATTCACCGGTATCATCGGTGAGGTACATCTCGAACATCCGCTTTCCGGTTTTCATTGTCAAATCCCCGGTAAGCACTGCAGCTGTTTCCAGTGTGAGTGGTTCAACCGGTTTTGGTGGAAATGTTGCCACATCAGCATGGTACCCAAAATATACCTTCTGAGTTATCCCTCCCATATTCTCCCCGTTCGGGAGGTTCTTATCAATATCTGTAAAATCGATCATAACAGGTTTTTATTTAAGATGGATCAATATTATCCCGGCTGCTTCGTCCATCGAAGGATCAGCAACCGGGAAATTAATTTTTGTATTAGGCCGTCGGACAGATATTGGTCCAGACCGCTTCATTGATTCCAAATCCCAACCCTTCGCTCCAGTCTGCCATCACAGCAATGGCGCGCTTGGCTTCTTCGAGTTTAAACTGGTTTTTGGTAAGCGTTGCCGGAGAAATATGGATGAAGTTTTCTACCGGTGTGCAGAAAATATCACTGGTCCCGACCATGCAGGCAAGTGGTTTCACATCCAATGGTGTGAAATCAATCTTTCCGTCGATATCCTTATCCGATGTTCGCTGGTAAAAGCCCTGAGCACGTTTATCCTGCATGTACTTTTTGTACCAGTACCGACTCATAAATACATTCATCTTAATACCCTGGTAAACCTCGGCAATTGAATCGGTAAATGATTCAACCTGATCAAAAATTGTGGCCTTGTCCAATGCTCCAAGATTAATAGAATTGATCTTAAGAGCGTCAACACCTGCCTGAAGTTGTTTTTTCAGTCCGTTCATTCCTGTTCCGTCTGCACCGGCAGTACCGGCAACAGGTGCAGCATAGACCCCTTTGTAATACTCGTTCAGTTCCATGTCCTGATCGATCTGCCGGGCATAATAAACCTCAATGAGCCATTTTACAAATGGCCAGTCTTTGCGGTCAACACTTTTCTGAGTCAAAAATCCCAGCCAGGTTGCGTAAAGTTCATCCGGCATGAATTCATCATCAATCTTAAAACGGTATTGACGGATTTCATTCGGCACAATTTCGACACCTCCCTTTTGGGTGAAGGTCTTCTGAAAAGGCTGCACTAAAGTGCGGAAAGTGGCATTTGCCAGACGGAAGATGGTATCGTCCGTTTTGATGGGGGTAGCAAAATCGGTGATTTCGCGTCCCTGGGAGAGCATGGTCAGAATCCTTTTTTTATTCTGTCCTGCGTCGATGTAAAACGCGCCATACTCCTGAACGATCGAAGTAGTTGTAATTGACATGGCTATAAATATTTAAAAGTTTTTATCCACTTGTTTGTTGTGCTCCAAATTGTTGATGGATTCCCAGTCAACCTCATTGGCTGCAATTTCATCCTGTTGTTCAAGTGCCTGAACTGGTACTGCTGCGGGACGTGCTGCTAGCAATGCCCGAATAGCTGCAGCTTTGGCTTCCGGGGTTTCAGCGGATGCTATAGCCGGATCGATGGTATTGAACGGATCAAAGGCTGAAGCAAGATTTGCCTGGGCAGTTTCAAGGTCTGACGTAGCAGTATTCCGTTCCAGGATGGCACTGTCGCGTTCAGAGACGAGTTGCTGATTCGCTTCAATCCTTTCCTCTAATTGCTGCAATTGTGCTTCATTGAGAAAAACGCCCTCTTCAGTACCTTCCAATGCCTCGACACTTAGTGCGCTGTTTAAATGGATGAATTGTTTTTTCATTTCGACCTTTGTATTTTTAGGAATTACTTCTTTCTGCTTTTTGATGATCCGGTTCCAGATTCGGTCAAAAAATGAATCTTCATCCGGTTCGACAGTCTCACGGACCGCAACCACTGGCGCTTTTCTGATTGACATGCGGGGTGGCTCAGGGAAACCATTTGACGTGATCATGGCAACCATTTGAAGGTTGTCCAGGAAGTTTATTGCAACTTCAGGTGCAAAAACTTCATCAACAAAACCCCAGGTTTTTGCTTCTTCTGCTGTGAGCCAGGTTTCCTGCTTCATCAAGCCCGTAATCTGGTCAAGTTTCTTACCCGTTTTCCTGACATACATTTTGGCCAGTTGAAGTGTAATCTTGGCCAGTTGTTGTTTTTGAGCCTCCAATTTTGCGATAAGGGATTCTATTTCATCCTCGTTCATAGTGCCCCATTCATCCACCCAATTCATCGCTTTATGAATCAGGTAAAAGGAATTCTCGTTCATCCGAACGATTTTGGCTCCGAGTGAAATAAGCGTCGCAGAGCTGGCAACAAAAGCGGATAGTTCAGCCGTTACATTGCCATGCTCAACAAATTGGTCATAGATATTCAGGGCGTCGTCAACCGATCCTCCCAGGCTTGAAATTTTAATGGTCACGGGATTCTTAGATTGACCGGCCAGCTCATTCCGGATAAACTGCTTTGAATATCCATAAGGACCTATATACCCGTCAATAACAATAATCTTTGCCGACATAACATGCTTTATTTTCAGCAAGGTTACGGCATAAAAAAAGCGGCCAAAAGGACAGTGGCCGCTTATTCAGGCAGAAAATGGGAGTTTATCATAGTGAGGCGGGGTTAAAACCCGTCTTTACAGAAAAGGATTCTCAATAAAGATTGCTCTTTTTAATTGCTGACCGGCAAAAGTAATTGCGTAGTGATTCAGCCCTGCAGCACCGGTACTGGTTGTTGATTTGGCCGTAAAACGGAGTGGCACACTGGTTGTGCCTGCCAACTTGTATGCTCCGTTGCCATCGATGTAAATCACCAGGTATTTGCAGCGGTGTTCCATCTCTGTAATCAGTTTTAAAGTATCCTCATTATCGCACGGTACGACAGCCGAGATGTCTACTTTATAGTTAGACCCGGCAAATGACTTCGACAGCTCTTCCGAGAAGGTAGCGGAGTCTTCTTTGATATAAATGTCCACCATATTCGCATCCGAAAGGATGGTCACCACATTTCCGGATAAGGTAATATCCGATTTGGGGATTGCCCACAATCGGAGAACTCCCCCCATATTCTCCGCCTGTTTGTTGATTGTTTTCATCGCTATTTATTGTCACCCGAATATGTCCCTGATCGGGGACAGATTCCGCAGAATTATTAGTGAATTTTAATGAGATTGGACCATTATTTTGTCATGATTCATGATTATATGGTTGGTAATTGCTCCTGCACTGGACATATTGAGCAGAATCAAATGTTCGAGGTGCTGATATGCGAATTGGTTAAAGTCAATCTCGTTGTTAACCTTAAACCTGAAAAAGTCCTTCTTAATGGAATCGAAAGGCCAGTACTCTTCCTCCAGTTGAAATCTGGTTTGGAATTTTATAATCGCAACATTGATTGGGATACCAAAAGAAATATAGGTACTGACCACTGAGCGCATCAGCCATTTGGCGTTCTTCTCGAAATGTTTGCCAAAACTAACAATGTCGGTTTTGGATACCTCCCAACCATGACGGTAAAAGTCTCGTTCCGAAATTGCAATTTCAACAGTATGTTTATGCAAACAGAGTTCCTTTTTATACTTGTTCTCCTGGTCATAGCATGGCTTCTTAAGCATACGTTTAAACATCTCGCTTTCTCTGGGATGGTTACGGAAATCTACCGGATTACCGTAATTGTTCTCAAGGAAACGTTTGATGTATGGCTTAACAGGAACTGCGATATTGAATTTCATAGGAGATAAGGGTTTCAAGTGAATATGAAACCCCACTGGCGGCAGGAACTGTCAAATATACGAATTTTTCACCTGGAAGATTGTATAATCGGGGATTATTAATTTTTGAGTCACTTAGCGGGAAGATTCCCCAAAGTTCGAGAAAGAGTCCATGAAAGCAGCGATAGATTAGAGGCGATTTTCCTTACGAAGTTTTTAAATGAACGCTCTTGCTATGTATATTTTAATCAATTCGCCAATATAAGAAAATACTCGAAGTGGCAGATTGCGGGCAATTACCTGTCAAGCTGGTAAGTTGCAGGAACGGAATGATACCCCGTAATCTACTACTGCCGAATTTTCGGGTAGCTGATATTGTATAATGGCCTTATCATTTTTATTTTAGCGGATATGATTATTTATTTAGAAAGCAGTCCTTTAAAGTGAGGACTGCTTTCTAAAATTTTGAAAACTATTTTAATGAAATAATAATTTCATCAGTCTCTATTGAATCATTTTGAGCAGAAGTCAATTTAGCATTACCTTTTAACAAAATCTTATCCTTTGATTTCTCAACTCTATCAGCTGAGTACCTGACAATATTATCATTAATTTCATCCTGAGTCACATCAACTTCAACTTTGTTTTGATAAAGAGTCCCTTTTACAAAAGTAGAGTTGAATTCTCTGGTTTTTTTATTAAACAAAATTAATTTGACATTGACATTGACGCCATTAAGTCTAAACTTAATATCACGACCTATCAATTCATCATTTTCTTCGAAACTTCCATAGGCGGTAAAATCAGAAAAAACTGTTTCACGGCCTTTTATTTGATCTTTCTTTTTGGTATTGTCATTAAATTGAATGGAAATATTATTTTCCTTTTCTGCTTTGCTTTCCTTAACTAATCCAAATACACCATAAAGTATTGCAGAAAGCATAATTGATAAAATTGTAATCTTTTTCATTTTGTGAGTTTTTAAGTTAAATAAATCAATAAAACTTATATAAAATTGCTCGAGCCACTTTGATATCATCCCTTTTCCACCTTTTAAGGTAGGATCAATAGAATTGTCAATAGTATAATCCAAAGCATCAAAAATCAATTTTAGGGTATAAGCTCTCGGGATGACCTCTCCATATTCAATTCGTTGAAGAGTTCTTACGCTTAGATTACATCTGTCGACAAGTTCCTCTTGAGTCAATCCCTTTAACTTTCTAAGCTCAGCGATTTTTTTACCTAATTCTGGTTGATTCATAATACTTTGAAATCTTTCGAACAATTTTATTCAATAACTTAAAAATAGTTCACGAATTTTAATTGTATTTTTCATGCAATTAGGACGTCATTTACACGTCATGTCTGTATCTATTTGAATTTGTGTCCATTATAATTATTTAATTTCGCCATTAGCACAGTGTTATTTGGCTTGGGTACAAAGTTGGAAGCTACACAAAGGGCTGATTGCGGGTGATTTCCTGACAAGCCGAAAAGCGGTACGAGGGGAAAGATACACACCGAAAACCATCGCTGCCGCACTTGCCGGGTAGCTTATTAGGGGTTGGCTTTAATTTAAATTTAAAAATCATAAGCTTCTTCAGTTATTGATTTTATAAAGGCAATTTTCTTTAATTCCAAATTACTATGAATCTGAATTAGTTCTTCTGGGGCGGTAAAAAATTCTGCAACAGCTTTTCTAAATCCATTTTCATTTTTTCCTACAACATGATAATTTACTAGTTTCTTAGTTATGTTTTCACCACTATAAGTAATGCTACTTATTACTTGATAGGTTACATTTTCACCAATATAATTTGTGGTGTTTTCAGTGGATGAAACCACATCAATATCAATATATTCATCTTCAGATTTAGGTATATATAAAAATTCGAATTTTTGAGCTTCCAATAAATTGCGAATGAACTCGAATGATTTTTCTAGGGATGAGATTTTTCTTAAAGCAATTATTTTTTCAAAAAAATAGGTTTTCCTACTTTCTTGACGAAATTCACCATAAGCATTAAAATATATTTCAAAAAGAATTCCATTTAATAGATGATTTTCACCTTTTACACTGTACGGTAATATATTAGTGCTTATAGATTCCATGAAATTTGCAGCATTATGTGCAGCACCACTTGCTTGAAGGAAATTGCGACCTAGAATAAATAATTGGTTTTGATTTAAATCTCCAACTCGTATTTTAAGTAATTTATCAATTGCAGGATTTTGTTTATTCCAGTCATGAGATTTTAATTTCATTATTAAAGCTCCAAAATCATCAGTTTCATTATAATTTATGTCTTTTACAACTTTTTCATCATACGGGATTGAAATAGAATGTACTAGTTGACCAGTATTGAAATAATAATCATTAATAAGTGAAGTATGTTCCCACGAAGTTTGTTTCCCCTCACTTAATGCATAAACCGTTTTTCTAACTTTCTTAAAAAGTTCCTCAATTGATAGACGTTCCCTGCCAATATATTTTAGTAATGCACCTGTATATATACTATGGTTTTCAAAACCTTTATCACTCGCACCCTCATTTGGAGAAGTTGAGAATGCTAAAAGAGAACCCTTTGGTGCAAACATTGGAGCTAATGCTACATTTCCACTTCTATCAAATCCTTTTCGACAGGCATCAATAATAACAACATTAACTTTATTTACATTTTTTTTATGAATGTCTAAAATTTCATTTAGTCTAATACAATGTCGATTACAATGATATTTATCGGAAGGAGGAATTTGGCAGTCTATTGCTGCGAGATAATTTTCACCCTCAATCTCAAATCCATGTCCAGCAAAATAAAATATTGAAGCATCATAATCTTTTATTCTGCTGTCAAATTCAGATAGTAAATCAGAATAGTCAACTGCTTTGCAATCATATTTTGAAATTATATCGAACCTAAGCCTTTCAAAAACTTGTTTAATAGAAACTGCATCATTTATGGCATTTGTAAGTTTTGCTCCTTCATAATATTCATTGTTTCCAATAATTAGTGCTAGTGTTTTCATATCATAATTGCCTTAGTTTGTTTCGTGGTCAAGCTTGCCCCTAACGTTCCACAAATACACGCAGGGCATGATTTAATCGATGAACTTCCTACGAAGAGTTGCTTTTCAAATTTATTACTTTCCAGTCAACGAAGCTGAAACCCCCGACTTGCGGGTATTTTGCTGCGTGCACCCAGCATAAGCAGCGAGCACTCGTTGTAAGCTCTTGAAAAACTTCGAAAATACAAATTTTTGGGTACAAAAGTGATTTTACGGCGAGTGTATTTTCCCAGAGGGTGTAAGTCCCTTATAAACTGAGGTAACGCTCAGAAGTATTAGCAAGTGGCAAGTTGGTTTGGGGCGACCCAAGCACTGAAGGAAGCCAAACAGCAAAATCCGGTACTGACGAACAGAAACGGCATATGAGGCAATAGAATGAGGATAAGCAAGCCCGTCATTGCAACGTACGAAAAATACCAAAATCGTGCGATAGTAGATACCGTAGGGATTGGATAAAGGGAAAAGCTTTTACCCGGGGAGATCCCGTTGTCTACGAGTTAGCAAGGATGAGAAGTCAGTAGAGGCCATAGTAGTTGGCAGAAACGAGCCGATTAAGGGCCGAACGTTGGGTTGTCACTAATTTGATAAGGAGTTCCAAACTTTGAGTTTGCTAGCCTTAACTTAAACAAGGACAGAGGCATCATTGGTGTAATGAGCGATGTTGCTGATATGACGAACCGATGTATACGAGACCCGTATCCGCCAACTGGCGGATGGTGTGAGAACCTCTCCCTGTCAGTTTTTACTGTCGGGGCGGGCTCATATATAACATATAGGAAGAGGTTGGGAAATAAAATTCCCTGTAGATTTTAAAAACCTATCTTAAGCAGCTAATATGATTAACCTTAAATTACA
>Ga0316218_1002654_pt1 | contig 16071 bp, 13 predicted proteins | sample TBH18003metaG_FD_203634 | JGI IMG/M metagenome (GOLD analysis project Ga0316218, IMG submission 203634) | Freshwater microbial communities from Trout Bog Lake, Wisconsin, USA - TBH18003 | ecosystem: Environmental > Aquatic > Freshwater > Lake > Hypolimnion/Profundal zone | place: USA: Wisconsin...
TCTTCCGGTGGGTCGAAAACCGGTCCGGCTCGCGAAGGCGGCACAGGACTGCCGCACTCCACGACGCTGTCGCGTTGACGAACGCCCCACGGCAAACGCCGGATGTCGCCCTCCTGCAACCGGCAGGTTCATTGGCAGCTTGCGAAGGATCTCACGGCAGGCCAGTCGGCGTTATGTCACTATTCACCGTTCTCGAAGCTGACAGCGCCGCCCGATGAGCCGTCCGTCCCGATTACGTGCCGACTGAAACGAACGTCGCGATCGCCTCGTGAGATTCCTTCGACAGACTCAGGACAGGCTCTTCGCAGGCTCAGGATGACAACGTTCGGGGCTCCGTTCTCGCTCCTGCGTTCGATTTGCAAACTTGTGGGTAATGGAAAGGGCACTTCACCGCAGTCCACGAGCCTCCTCCTTTGCCGTTTTGAGGCATCCATTTCGGACCGTGCCGGAGTTGGGCTCATTTGGATTCTTCAATCCGGCCGTTCTTTCCAGAAGAGGTCAGGAGGTCTAAGGCTGGAGCCTCGAAGACAACCGCGTTTCCAGGCAGGAGCCTGGGAACGAGCATCTCACTCGGTGCGCGTTAACGTAGCGTTTTCGCCCACTGCGAACCGCTACTTCAGCGCCGCCCAGACGCGCGAGACATCGTCGTGGTCATCCAGCGCCTGGAGGAATTCGCCCACCTCGGCGCGTTGCTCCTCGGTTAGCTCCGGGAAATTCTTCGCAATGTATCCGAGTTCGCTCGTGACCACAGTCCAGCCGTTCTTGGAGAGCCATTGCGATGCCGTATGCAAGGCTGTCCGGTCCACCAGGAAGCGCGCTCCGGTGGCGTCGGCGGGAATGTCGTCGTTTTGCTCGTGCGAAAGCGATTCGACCTCGTTGGCGCCCGCTTCGATGGCCGCTTCCTCGATGTCCACCCCGGTTCCAGGGCGGTGCGCTTCGATGATCCCCACGCTGTCGAAAAGAAACTTGTTGCTGCCCGGTGTGCCGAGCTGGCCGCGCTTGAAGAGCACGCGCATCTCCGGAGCGGTGCGGTTGTTGTTGTCGGTCATGACCTCGACGATGACCGGCACCTTGTGCGGGGCGTATCCCTCAAAGACGACGTGCTCCAAGACGAGCTTTTCGTCGCCGATCCCCGCGCCCTTCTTGACGGCTCGTTCGATGGCATCGCGAGAGACGCTCTCCCGGCGCGCCTTTTCAATCGCCGCAAAAAGGCGCGCGTTGCCGTCCGGGTCGGGACCGCCCATTTTGGCGGCGACCATGATTTCTTTGACGAGTTTGCCGGTGGCCGCGCTTTTCTTGAGCGAAGCCACGGCGCGTTTGGCGTGTAACCATTGGCGTCCCATAGTTTTGAGCAGGTTCTAGCGGCAAGCGTGGCGGAATTCAACAAGAACCGGTTTTTTGCGAAAGCAGCGAGACCCACGCCCCCATTCCATCCCCGGTTCTCGCGGAAACTTCCAGAATCGTGGTGCCGGGAGCGACCGCCTGGATGTTTCTCCGGACGGCGGCGAGGTCGAACCCGGTGGCGGCCAGCAAGTCGGTCTTGCTGACAATAACCACCTGCGCGTTGCGGAAGATGGGCGGATACTTCAGCGGCTTGTCTTCGCCCTCGGTGACGGAGATCAGCACCACGCGCATCGCTTCGCCCAGATCGTAGGACGCCGGGCACACGAGATTCCCGACGTTTTCCACGATGAGCAGCCGTTTCCCGTTCAGGTCGAGGTGTTCCATTCCGTGGGCGATCATCTCCGCGTCGAGGTGGCAAACGGTCCCGGTGGTGACCTGAATCACCGGCGCGCCCTTGTCCCGGAGTCGGGCGGCATCGTTGGCGGTTTCCAGGTCGCCCACGATCACCGCCGCGGGAATCTTGCCGGCGATCATTTCGAGGGTGCGGGCCAGGAACGCGGTCTTGCCCGAGCCGGGCGAGGAAACGACGTTGACGGCAAAAATCCCCTTGGCGGCAAGGTAACCGCGGTTGCGCTCGGCCAGCCGGTCGTTCTTCGCCAGCAGCGGGAGATGCACCGGCACAGTGTGAGTATGACCGTGATCGTGCGGGTGGTCGTGCGGGTGGTCGTGCGAATGAACATGCCCCCCATGCTCGTGCGGATGGCTGTGGGACTCGGGTGGGTCCTGCATCGGGATTACTTTAAACGCTTCGACGTGGCCGCAGCCGCAATTCTCGCACATATCAGATTACCTCCAGTTGAGTAAGTTCAAGGTCGCCTCCGCCGTCCCGCAGAGTCAGCATTCCACCGCATTTCTCGCATTCGAAGCGGACCGCGTGCAAGCGCGTTTCGCTCCCGCAGCCCGAGCACTGAAACACGCCGGGCATCCGTTCGATTTCCAGCGTGGCGTTTCCGGCCATGGTGTCCTGCCTGAGGACGTCAAAGGCAAATTCCAGCGCCTCCGGAACCACGCCGGAGAAAAGCCCGACACGAAGCCGGATCACACGAATCTCCGTACCGCCCGCTTTACGGGCGTTTTCTTCGGCCAATTGCAGGGCACCCTGCATGATGGAAATCTCGTGCATGAAAAGCAGTTGGGACCCCTCGGGGGCTTCCCTCGTGTCAGGAAAAGAGAACCTGTTCGAGCTCGCACGTCAACTCTTGGGTTTTGCCCGTGCCCGGATACCGCGAACGAATCTTCTCGAAATGTCGCCCGAACTGGCGCAAAAAGAGCTTTTACATTTTTCACGATGGCTCAAACAATCGAACATCCACATCGTCGCCTTAACGCCCTCACCGGGGACTGGATTCTGGTTTCCCCGCACCGGACCCGCCGTCCATGGCTTGGAAAACAGGAAACGCCATCGGTAGAGAAGCGCCCGGCCCACGATCCGAAATGCCTCTTGTGCGCCGGCAATACCCGCCAAAACGGCGAGATCAATCCCCAGTACACCGACACCTTTGTTTTCGACAATGATTTTCCGGCCATCCTTCCGGAGCGCGGCGAGGAGGGGGCTTCGTCCGGCTTGTTGCAGAGCGAACCGGTGGCGGGTGCCTGCCGGGTGATCTGTTTTTCGCCGCGACACGATCTGACGCTGCCGGAAATGCCGGTGGAAGGCATCCGCAAAGTGGTGGACCTGTGGGCGGCGCAGATGGAGGAACTGGGCGCAAAGCACCGCTGGGTGCAGCTCTTCGAAAACAAGGGCGAAATCATGGGATGTTCGAATCCCCATCCCCACGGTCAGATCTGGTGCGGGGATTTTCTTCCCAACGAGCCCGCGAAGGAAGACCGACGCCAGCTTGCGCATTGGGAGGCGAACGGTTCGCCCCTGCTGCTGGATTATCTCAAGCTGGAACTGGAAAGCGGCGAGCGGGTCGTGCTGGAAAATGAACACTGGGCGGTTTTGGTTCCTTACTGGGCGACTTGGCCGTACGAAACGCTGCTGCTGCCAAAACGCCACGTCGCTCACCTGCCCGACCTGACCGATTCCGAGCGCGCAGCCCTTGCGGATGTCCTCAAGCGGTTCCTCACGCGGTACGACAATCGATTTCAAACGTCGTTCCCCTATTCGATGGGATGGCACGGCTCGCCCACGGCGGGACCGGCCTCGCCGCACTGGCAATTGCACGCGCACTTCTTTCCGCCGCTGCTGCGTTCGGCTTCGGTGAAGAAATTCATGGTCGGCTACGAGATGCTCGCCGAGGCCCAGCGCGATCTGACTCCGGAACGCGCCGCCCAAGAGCTCAGAGACTTGAGCGAAGTGCATTTCAAGAGCGTGGAAGCCGTCAAGTCGGACACCAGGCCGCTGATTTCAATCGAGACAAAACCGCTGCGCATTGTCCAGATCACGCCGGGCACCGGCAATTTCTACTGCGGCACCTGCCTGCGTGACAACGCCCTGGTGACCGCCCTGCGCCAGCAGGGCCACGACGCCACCCTGATCCCCCTTTACCTGCCTCATTTTGTCGACGAAAAGAGTGTGGTCGATGGGAACGTGCGCTTCTTTGGCGGCATCAACGTGTTTCTCCAGCAGAAATCGGCGTTTTTCCGGTCAACGCCCGCCTGGGTGGATCGCTGGTTCGACGCGCCCGACCTGCTCAAGCTGGCGGCGGCCCGCTCGAATATGACGAGCGCCCGGGCGCTTGGCGAAATCACGCTTTCCATGGTGCTGGGCGAGAACGGAAAGCAGGCCAAGGAAGTCGAGAAAATTGTCGAGTGGCTTCGGCAACCCGAGAACCGGCCCGACGTGGTGAGCCTCTCCAATCTGCTGCTCATCGGCATGGCGCGGCGGATTCGGGAAGCGCTGAACATCCCCGTCGTCTGTTCCCTGCAAGGCGAGGAAGCGTTCATCGACGCGCTTCCCGATGCCAACCGCTGCTGGGACGCTCTGCGGGAACGGGCGGACGACGTCACGCGGTTCATCGCCGTGAGCCGCTATTACCGGCAGGCGATCTCTCAACGCCTTCACGTTGGGCAGGACCGCATCAAGGTCGTCTATAACGGGATCAACCTCGAGGGCTATGTTCCGGCGGCCCCGTCGACCGGCGCCCCGCCCGTCATCGGCTATCTGGCGCGGATGCATCCCGGCAAGGGACTCGATTTGCTGGTGGAAGCGTTCATCCTTCTCAAACAGCGGAACCGCATCCCCCATGTCAGTCTCAGAGTCGCCGGCAACCAGACACCCGAAGACCGGCCTTTCGTCGACCGGCTGCGGCTGCGGTTGCGCCGGGCCGATTGCGCCAACGCCGTGCAATTTCTGCCGAACCCCAGCCGGACCGAAAAGCAGGCGTTCCTGCATGACCTCTCGCTGTTTTGCGTGCCGGCCCACAACGAAGCTTTCGGGCTCTACCTGCTCGAAGCGTGGGCTTCGGCCATCCCGGTGGTGCAACCCGCCAGCGGAGCGTTCGCGGAGCTGGTCGAGGTCACCGGCGGTGGCTTCATCTGCAAGTCGGACGATCCGCAGGCCCTGGCAGTGGCGATCGAGGAAGCTTTTGCCAACCGCATCCACCTGGCCGAACTGGGCCGGCGCGGCATGAATATCGTGCGCGAGCGATTCAGCAGCGCCTCCATGGCGCGCGCCTTCGCCGCCACCTGCGCCGAGGTGACGGGGTAGCCTCACAACCGCGTGGAATCCCAGTCGAGCGCGTGCTCTCCGGCTCGGGCCTGGGCGATGCGGTCCAGATAAAAGCGCACGGGGGCGTCTTCGCAGGCGGCGCCGTGGAGCGCGGTTTGGAAATACGCGCCCGCTTCGTCCCAGCGGCGTTCCCGGAAGAGAATCACGCCTTTCCAAAAGAGGTCGCGGCGTTCGGCGTCGATGGCGGTGAGCGCGTCCTTGGGGGCAAGCAGTTCGTAGATTTCTTCGGGCGCCTGGCGCTCGGGCAGGCGAATCAATTCCATCGGGCGCACTTCCACCGACCTGGCGGCGAGCGCAAACACCCGCGGCCCGAGCAGCATGCGGGAACCGTAGAGGCGGTTGGCCAGGCAGAGGCGTCGGCAGAATTCCAGCGGTTCGCCCGCGATGCTGTAGCCGGCGGCACTGCCCGCGCCGTAAGCTGCGGCGATCAGTTCGCCCGAGTTGATGGCGATCCGGTAATCCGGCGCGGCATTCCATTTCTCGATGCACTCGCGGCAGACCGCCTCCAAGCGCTGACCCAGGCGGCACGCGGCTTCGCAGGCCTGCGCGGCGTGATCCTCGTTCGCCAGCGGGGCGCCGAAGAGGGCCCGCAACTGCTGCTCGTTGCAGGCGTCGAGGGTGCCGCCCGCGTCCATCAGAGTCTCGGCGCCGGCTTGCAAAAAGAAGTTGGTCAGTGCGACGTACTGCGCCGGCGGCAGCGTTTCGGCCAGCAGTTGATGGTTGAATATCTGGCAGATGAGCACGCTGGCTTCGACTCGTTCGCCGCAGAGATTGAGCGGCTGGCGGGACTCCACCAGCAGGCGCTCGGTCGTCGCGGAAACCCGTCCGCCGAACAGCTCCCGCACCAGGCGCTTGCGCCGACCGTTGGGGCTGCGGTTATAGGTTGCTCCAAAGAATGTGGCGAGAACCCCGGCGGCAAGCGCGGCAAACGGAGACCACGCCGTCCCGAAGGAGTTCAAGAGCCACGCAAGGCTCGCAGTCTCCAAAAGCGCCGCTGCGGCGACGACGAGTTGCAGGGCCGTCGAGTCAATATCGACGGTCGTCCACGCCAGCCCGAACCCGAGCAGCGCCGCGCCGGCCCACTTCGCCGGCAGGGAAAAATGAGCGGCCTGCCCAAAAAGCGCGGTTTCCCAGGGAACAAAAGCTCCCAGGGTCATGAGGAACCCGGCGATGCTGGCCGCCAGCGCGCCGCAAACCAGGGAAGCTTTCAGCGTGCGCACGGCGGATGGGCTTCGGTCATGGCGGGCGTCAATGCGTGTCGCCGCCGGTGGTGACGGTCACGTTGTCGAGCGCCGCCTTGACTGTGCTGTTCTTATTGTGGGCGGTGAACGCCATTCCGACATAGATGACGCTGTTCATCGGGATCGTCGCCTCTTTGAGGGCCTCCCAGGTGACGCCGTCCTTGGAAGCGAAACTCGAGAAGTTATCCCCGGACCGAACCAGCTTCAGCCACACAGGCCGTTTGCAACTCAAGGGCTTTCCCGGCTCAGAACTTACCCCTTCTGTCGTGGACCGCAGCAGGCACCGGGCGTTCCCACCGTTATAAGCAACGGTGGAAACATGGCGGGATTTCGAATTGAGCGTCTCGCGCATCATCACTCCGACCTTTGCGCCCCGATCGTCCGCAGACAGCGAAAACACCCGTCCGATGACCGCCCCATCGCCGGTCATTTGCCGGCAGACGTAAAAGAAACTATCCTCGCTGCCCCAAATATCTGTGCCTCCCGCGTCGACTCTGTAGGCTCCTTTGACAAAATCGACGTCCCCCGGCAAGCCAATCTCCCCGATATCCTTGCTCGTCCATCCCGCTATTCTGGAGCGGCCTGAAGAAAAACCGGCGGAGAACTTGAAGATCCGCCGGTAAGTTTCGATCTGTTCGGGCAGCTTGCCCGGCATGTGCAGCTTCGCTTTGATTGCATCGATCTGCGGGATCAGCGCGGCCTGGTCGGCAGCGCCCTTGGCATTCTTAATTTTGCCGGGCAGCTCGGAGAAAACGGCGTAATCTTCCTGATACGGTTTCGCCATCGCCTTGAAGTCCGCGATCCAACTCCAGGAGCCGGTCGGTTCACTCGACACAAAATCCTGGAAGAGCGATGCGGCATCCTCAAAACGGCCCATCTGCCAGTCCTTCAGCGCGAAAGCCAAAATCGCAAGGGGCTCGAACGCCGGCGTCGCATACTGCTTGCCGAGGTTCGGATCGATCGGCTTGTCCTCCGTGATGGCGCGGCCCACCGTGGTGAAAAAGCTTGTGAGCTTGGAATCGCGCTCCGCAAAGGAATACATGCCGTCGTTGCGCAGGCGGTCGAAGGTGCCGTGCGCATCGGAGGCATGATTGCCGAGGTATTGGCCGATTCCAAGCGTCAGCGTTGCCCAGTTCTTGGCGGGTTGTTGCAGGTTCGGCCGGTTCGCAATCTCTTTCAGCGCAGCCAAAGCGGCATCGGTCTTTCCGGCGATCAGATTTTTGCGCGCATCGATGAGGGCCTGTTCGACAGCGCCCGCCCCCTGGGCCGACCGCCGCTCCTCCAGCTCTTGCACACTGAGCCGCCGGTTGAGAATGGTGTCCCTGAAAAGGAAAAACAGCAGCCCGATGACCAGAACGAACCCAATAATGGCGATATTGATGTAACCGAAGGCCTCCTGCTGTTCGGCGCCCTCGACGACCACCCGCACTTTTTCCTGGCGTTTGCCGCTGTTCTCCAACAGTTGGGAACGGGCGTATTCGAGGTGCTCGATCAGCTCGTCGTAGGACTGGTAGCGTTCGTCCGGGTTCTTGGCCAGCGTCCGGTTGATGACGTAAGAGGTGGGGCTGGAGATGTCCGGCGCAAACGCCTGCAGGCTGACGGCCTGATTCTTCAGATGCTTGAGCGCCACCAGCGAGGCGTTCTCCGCTTCGAAAGGCGGCCGGCCGGCCAGGGCATGGAAGAGGGTTCCTCCGAGGCTGTAGATGTCGCTTCGAAAATCTTCCGGCTCGTGATTGAGCTTTTCGGGCGCGACATAATAGGGCGTGCCCCAAATGTCTCCGCCGATCTCCTCCTGCGCCTGTTCCATGGGAATCGCCAGACCGAAGTCCACGATCTTGGCGGTATGGGCGTCGGCGAAGAGGATGTTGCCCGGCTTGACGTCGCGGTGAACCAGCCCCGCCTGAAAAGCGGCGCGCAAGCCCATGGCGGCCTGGACGCCGATTTCGAGCACCTGCACTTCGGCGATGCGCCCCTGGAGATTCATCAGGTCGTCCAGCGACCCCTTGTCCACCAGCTCCATGGCGATGTAATACTGCCCCCAGTCCGACCCGAACGAAAACACCTTCACCACGTGGGGGTGATTGACCGAGGCGGTGATCTTGGCTTCGGTCTCCAGCTTCTCGATGTATTCCTGGTCGGCGCTGAATTCTTTGCGCAGCAACTTGAGGGCCACGATGCGGTTGAGGTTCACGTCGCGCGCCTTGTAAACGGTGCCCATGCCGCCGGAAGCGATCACTTCGACCAGCTCGAAGTTATTGAACTGCTTGCGCACGCGCATGGCGACGTCGCAACTCGGACAGTTGATCAAGGCGAAGGGTTCTTGTTCGGACACGTCGAGCATGACCGAGCAGTTCGAACACTGGTGCAGGATGGGTTCCACTTCGGAGGACATGGTGTTAAAGGGGGGATGACAATTCAGGATTGAGCCGTTCACTTTCAACGATTAGTCTGCTGTTCGCAACTTAAAGATCATGCCCGAAATTGTCGTGCCGACCCACGCCGCGGGTAGCCGCCTGGACCAGTTTCTGGCCCAGGACCTGCCGCATCTCTCCCGCTCGCGCATCCAGGCGCTGATCAAGGAGGGGCACATCCTGCTGGATGCGAAACCGGCCAAACCGGGGGAGAAACTGCGCCAGGGGCAGCAGATCGCCGTCGTCGAGCCCGCGCCGGTCCCGCTCAGCGGGACGCTCGCCGAAGCGATTCCGCTGGACCTGCTCTTTGAGGACGACGACCTGGCCGTGCTGGACAAGCCCGCGGGGATGGTGGTGCATCCGGCGGCGGGGAACCAGACCGGCACGGTGGTCAACGCGCTGCTGCACTGCTGCAAGTCCCTCTCGGGCATCGGCGGCGAGCAACGCCCGGGCATTGTCCACCGACTGGACAAGGAAACCAGCGGTTGCATGGTAATCGCCAAGAACGACGCCGCGCATCAATTCCTTTCCCGACAGTTCGCCATGCGCAAAGTGCTAAAGATTTACCTCGCGCTGGCCGCCGGGCATTTTGCCAAAAAAACCGGGGTGATCGAGACGGAGATCGGACGGCACCCGGTCCACCGTAAGAAAATGGCGGTGGTCGAAGCCGGCAAGGGGCGCCCGTCGAAGACCGCGTACCGGGTCGTGCGGGAAATGTCCGGGTTCAAGGGAGCGAACAAAGCCAGCCTGGTGGAATGCACGTTGCACACCGGGCGCACCCACCAGATTCGCGTCCATCTCAAGCACCTGGGCCACCCGCTCCTGGGCGATCCCCTCTACGGCAAACGCGACGAGTTCCCCCGGCAAATGCTGCACTCCTGGAAGCTCGGCATCGCGCATCCGCGCACCGGCCAGTGGATGGAATTCACCGCGCCAATCCCGGTGGACTTCGCCGCCGCAGGCGGGGGTTTGGTTGAGGAAAACGATTTGAATTTCAAATTGTGAGAGTGCGATCTCTATTGGATGTTCGGCTTCCGTTTTTGTGGGTAATGGAAAGACAGGACTGCCGCACTCCACGCACAACGTTCGCCGAGGCGGGACGCCTCGGCGAGCACCCGGGACGGTGCGCTCCGTACGTTGATGAAACCATCAATCCAACCAGTGAAAGTCCGAGTCCGTCTCTGACACACAAGAGGCGGGCAGCTACCTTAGCGAGTGCATCAACGAAGCGTCGATGCGACCGGTCACCCGCAGGCCGTGGGACGCCTGGAAAGCGCGGATCGCGGCGCGGGTTTCCGGACCGATAATCCCGTCGATGGAGCCGGTGTAGAATCCCTCGTGTTTCAGCATTCGCTGCACTTCGGCAATGCCGCCCCCGTGCGTGTATACCGTGACCCGGCGTTCGACATACGGCGTTCCGTAAACCACACCCGGTTCCCCATAGGAATAATCCCAGTTATAGGGATAATCCCCGTAATAATACGGCCAGTCATAGTAACCGCCATACCACGGGTAACCGCCGGCGATATAGACGTTTCCACGGCGGCCGTATCCGCGATGCCACCCTCCAAATTCCCCGACCGCAGGCGGGCGTCCGGCGAACCCCCTTCCACCGAACCCCGGTCTTGCGGCAAACCCGCCTCCCATGGGATGTCCACCGAAGCCTCCCATCGGATGCCCGCCAAAACCTCCGCCGGGATGCCCACCAAAACCTCCGCCGGGATGCCCGCCAAAACCGCCGCCCGGGTGTCCGCCAGCGGCTCCGCCGCGAGCCTGGCTGGTCGCCGGCAGCGCCAGCAGCGCAAGCCCGGCGGTCAACGAAATAACGCTTCTCAACACTTTCATAGTACAGGGGTTTCGGGACTGACGGCAAAAATTAGCGTAAACAGCCCGGCACCCGGCGTTTGACCCTTACGCGTCCCTCTGCTAAACGAACAGGCTGTGGAACCGATTCCCGCCAGCCCCGGCGCAAAGCCGCTTGCAACCCGCGTGACCTGGGCGTTCGTTCTGGGCGCCGGGCTCGGAACGCGGCTCAAACGCCTGACCGAGTCGCGCCCCAAACCGCTCGTGCCCGTCGCGGGGAAACCGCTGATTACCCATGCATTCGACCGGCTCATCGCCGCGGGCGTCGAACGGATCGTCGTCAATACCCACCACCGGGCCGAAGTCTACGCGCGCTTCTTCCCGGAAGACGTCTACGGAGCCACGCCGCTGCACTTCCGACACGAACCCGTCTTGCTGGAGACCGGCGGTGGTATCAAGAACGTGGAGGACTTGCTCGGGGACGAACCGTTCATCGTCTACAACGGCGACATCCTCTCGACTCTGCCCCTGCAACCCGCCATCGAACGCCATTTCGCCGCCGGCAACGAAGTCACGTTGGCGCTTCGCAGCGGCGGCGGTCCCTTGCAAATCGCCTTCGATCCGGATACCGGGCGCGTTCTGGATATCGGGAATCGCCTGGGCCGGGCGGCGGGCACGCATCTGTTTACAGGCATCTACGTCGTCAGCCCCGCGTTCTTTCGCCGCCTGCCGCCGGCAAAGCTTTCGGTGGTGGCGACTTTCCTGGAGATGATTCAAGCGGGGGTTGCACCGGGCGCGATTGTCGTGGACGCGGGCGATTGGTGGGATCTCGGGACGCGGGAACAATACTTGGAAGTCCACCGGGCGCTGCGGGCGGCCGATCCGTCGGCGACCTGGATCGACCCGAGCGCACGAATTGGCGACGGCGTCCAGATAACGGGAGCTACGTTCGTCGGACCGGGAGCGGAAGTCGGAAACGGAGCGCGATTGCACGATTCTGTTTTGTGGGACGGCACGAGAATCGCTAAGGATAGCGTCCTGCACCGATGCATCGTCACCGACGGCCAGAGCGCCGGCGGCACCCTGCACGATGCGGATTTCTGATTCTCCAATTCCCCTTTTTTATGCTGGCCGATTTCCTCCTCGAACAAACCGCCGTCCGTTTCCCCCAGTTTCTCCGGGACAACATTCGCATCGAACCGCTTGAGAAGGGCGGTTCGGACCGTAAATATTATCGCATCAGCATGCGCGGCGGCGGATCGTTGATCCTGGTCAAATACGGGAATCAGCGTGAGGAAAACCGGCATTATTGCGATATCGACGCATTTCTGGACGGTCTCGGCGTGCGCGTGCCGGCCATTTATCACCACGACTCCGATGCGGGGCTGATCTGGATGGAGGATTTAGGCGAGAAGGATCTCTGGCATTTCCGCTCGCAGCCGTGGCCGCTGCGCAGGGAGCTTTACCGGAGCGCCCTCGAGCAGATCGTGCGTTTGCACACCCGCGGGCACCTGGAGGTTGTCGCGGCGGCGCGGCCGAAATTTCAAACGGCATTCGATGCGGAGCTTTACCGCTGGGAACAGAATTACTTTTTTGAGAACTGCGCGGGGCGGCACTTCGGGCTCGACGCCGCGGCGATCGAACCGCAAACGGACCGGGCGCGCCTGGAGGAAATCGCAGACCGGCTGGCGGCGCTGCCGCGCGTCCTGGTTCACCGCGATTTCCAGTCCCAGAACATCATGGTGCTCGACGGACGCGCTTTCCTGATCGATTTCCAGGGGATGCGCCCCGGGGTCGCACAGTATGACCTTGCCTCGCTGCTCTACGATCCCTACGTCGCGATGCCGCGGGACGAGCGGGAGGCGCTCCTGGGGGATTACATCGTCCTCTGCTCGGAAGCGGGCTACGCGGTGCCCTCGGATTTCCGCGAAATCTTCGACGTCTGCGCCTTGCAACGACTGATGCAGGCGTTGGGCGCGTACGGGTTTCTGGGCCTGGTGCGCGAACGCCGGCATTTCCTGCAACACATTCCGGTGGCCCTGGCCTCGCTGCGGGAGGTCGTCTCGCGTATTCCGGGTCTGGAGCGGCTGGGTGCGCTGCTGGCGGAGTGCGGGAAGTAAACCGCGGAGTACGTGGAATAATCAGGCGTCCTGTTGATTGTAAGATTATCGTCATGGCGACCATACCGCGGCGTCACATTTTTCTTTCAAACTGTCGGCGGCGGTCTTTATTCGCAGGCATGAATTCTCGACGTCTGCTTTTCTTTCCATTGGCGGTCGCGTTGGCGGGAGCGCTTGCGCTGACTTTCACCGGGTGCGGTTCCCTCGGAAAAAAGAAACAGAAGAAGCCCGATGTGCCGGACATGGCCGACCAGAACAACGACACCTCCTTCCAGAGTTTCCTGGGGCGGTTGCGGAAGGCGGCCGACAAGCACGACTCGAAAACCATGATGGCGATGATGGCGCCTGATTTTGGATTTAGCTGGGCTCCAGGCGGCGAAGGTCCGGGGGTGTTCGACTACTGGGAGCGCTACAACGTGTGGCCGGAAGTGAGCGCGGTTTTGCGCCAGAAATTCGCCCCGTATCGCAATTACATGGTCGCGCCGCGGCAGGTTGCCTTCGATCCCGAGTACAAGGGGTTCCGAGCCGGCCTGCGGCTGGTCAACGGTTCTTGGCGGTTCTGTTATTTTGTGGGCGCGCCGCCGCCCAGCGCCGCGGCGACTTCCGGCACCCAATAGAACGCGCATACCCGGCAAATATTACCCTGCACGGTCAAAGATTCCCCTCAGTGCGAAACGACGGGTGAAAGAGACGGCGCTCCTGGCCTCGGCAAGGTGACGCGCCGCACCGCCAGAAAAATGAGTACGCACATTGGAATTACACGACGGAAACGGGGTTCCGGGAGACTGCATCTCGCATGGTTGGCAACCGTGGCGGCTGTAAGCATCGCCACTTCCCAGGCGGACGCCCATCATTGCCGATGCCACCATCGCTACCTATCCGGCTGCGAAACGTTCGGCGTTTGCCCGCGTCCCGTGCCGGTTCAGGCATATTACAACTGCTGGGGATGCACCCTGCGCCTGGTTCGGGAGCAAATTTATGAACTGCCGGCGGGCTATCGGAACGTCTGCATCAACGGCATTCATTACTATTATTATGATTGGGGTGTTTACCGCGGCTGCTGTTTCCGCGCTCTCGGGGAAACTGCCGGTGTGACGTATATCTACCCGCCGTGATAGCCGCCGCCCTGACAGCCGATGGGTGAAGGAAACGTTTTGGGTAATTCCTGAGCCTTGCAGGCGGCCAAAGCGCGGCGTTGATTGTTGAGCAAGAACCGGTTGTCGCCCGCCGCCTCTCAGGGCCAACGGCCCGGCTCCATACCAGCCTGGGGCAACGCCCCAGAACCTCGAAAAACAGAGCGTTTAGCGCTGTAAGCGCGTTCCATATCTCCGGCGGTATGGAACGCGCTTTCAGCGCTAGCGGCCTGTCGCCCAAAGACCTAGGGCGTTGCCCCACTGCCATTAAGTTAAGCTTGGAGGCTCTAGTAACGCGCGCTCGTTCCCAGGCTCCTGCCTGGGAATGCAGTATTCCCGGAGGCTCCAGCCTCCTGCCGGACCTCCAAAAGCACAGCGCACCGGAGAGGAACGGGAGGCTGGAGCCTCCAAGACAGGGGCGTTCCCAGGCTGGAGCCTGGGAACGAGACCGCGAATTCCTTAACTTAATGGCAGTGGGGCGTTGCCCTAGGCTTGTATGTGGTCGCGCCGTTGGCGCTGGACGCCCACGTGCAACCGGTAGGTTCATTGGCAGCTTGCGAAGAGCCTGTCCTGAGTCTGTCGAAGGAATCTCACGGCAGGCCAGCCGGCTCTAGGTCACCATTCACCGTTCTCGAAGCTGACAGCGCCGCCCGATGGGCCGTAAGTTCCGATTACGTGCAGACTGAAACGAACGTCGCGATCGCCTCGTGAGATCCTTCGCAGGCTCAGGATGACAACGTTCGGGAGTCCGGTCGGAATGGCGCTAAGTTAAGGGCGTCCTTGGATCAATGCTGGTTCGTAATGCAGATAACGCTCGGGGGGGGACTCCGGGGAGCGCACGCGAGACGCGTGCGCTCCTCGGAGTTCCCCTCCCCGAACGCCCGTTCTTTCCAGAAGTGGTTAGGATGTCTGAGGTTGAACGCATCACGCCGCGGCCAGCACGCCGTGGGCGGCAATCACGCCGGGGTGGAGCAGGCGTCCGGAGCTGAGATTGATCCCGGGGCGCAGGGACGGTTCGCGCTGGCAGGCTCCCTCGATTCCAAATTCCGCGATGAGTTTCACATAGGGAAACGTCACGTTCGTAAGCGCCTGGGTGGCGGTGCGGGCGTACGCGCCCGGCATGTTGGCCACGCAATAATGAGTTACGCCCTCCTCGACGAATACCGGAGCGCGGTGGGTGGTGGGACGCGAGGTTTCCGCGCAGCCGCCCTGGTCGACGGCGATGTCCACAAGCACACTTCCCGGCCGCATGAGGCGAAGCATGTCCCGGCGGATCAGCTTCGGGGCCCTGGCGCCGGGAACGAGCACGGCGCCGATGAGCAGATCGGTCCCCGGCAGCAGACTCAGCAGGTGATCTTCGTTGGAGTACAGCGTATGGGCGTGCGTGGTGATGTCCAGGAAGCGCATCCGTTCGACGTCCACCTCCAAAATCGTCACATCCGCGCCGAGTCCCGTCGCCATCCGCGCGGCATTCACCCCGCTCGTGCCGCCGCCCAGCACCACCACTTTTCCCGGAAGAACGCCGGGAACGCCTCCGAGCAACACACCGCTGCCGCCGGCGTTCTTGGCCAGGTAATTGGCGCCGACAATCACCGACATGCGCCCGGCGATCTCGCTCATCGGCTCCAGCAGCGGCAACCGGCGGTGTTCCTCGACAGTTTCATAGCCGACAGCCGTTACGCCGGAGCGCAGCAAACTTTCAGTCAATGCACGGTCCGCCGCAAGGTGCAGGTAAGTGAAAAGCACCTGGCCCTTGCGCAACAGCGGGACTTCCGTTGTGAGCGGTTCCTTCACCTTGACGATCATGTCCGCGCGCCCGAAAACCTCGGTGTTGGCGTCCACCACCAACGCCCCGGCGCCGGCATAGTCGGCGTCCGGATAACCCGAACCGATCCCGCAACCGGTCTCCACCAACACCGTATGCCCGGAACGCACCAACTCCGCCGCTCCCGAAGGCAACAGCCCCACGCGGTGCTCCTGTTCTTTGATTTCCCGCGCAACGCCCACGATCATGAAGCCAGCATCGCCTCAGGCCCGCCACTTTGCAACCGGGTCGGAAAATTGGAACCACGGATTGCACGGATGGACACGGATAAAACAAAGAAAGAGGAAGGCTGTCGGTTCAACCAATACGATCTTCGGAAAACCGGGAGTTCTGTTTGTGCAGCTTTCCGAAAAATTCCCATCCGTGTCCATCCGTGCAATCCGTGGTTAAAATCATCTGACGACGCGCTAATATTGGAACCACGGATTGCACGGATGGACACGGATAAAACAAAGAAAGGC
>Ga0316218_1002655_pt1 | contig 16067 bp, 15 predicted proteins | sample TBH18003metaG_FD_203634 | JGI IMG/M metagenome (GOLD analysis project Ga0316218, IMG submission 203634) | Freshwater microbial communities from Trout Bog Lake, Wisconsin, USA - TBH18003 | ecosystem: Environmental > Aquatic > Freshwater > Lake > Hypolimnion/Profundal zone | place: USA: Wisconsin...
TTTTGGCAGGCGTGGGAATGGGGGCCGTGCAATCTGCCGCACATGCGCTATATTAGCGCCTCGCATAATCAAGACTTGGCCGTCCGTGACACGCTACGTCTGCGGCGTCTGGTGTCGAGTGATTGGTATCAAGCGCGTTGGCCGCATGTTGTTTTTAGCGCTGATCAAAATCAAAAAACCAAAATCGAAAACACGGCAAGCGGTTTTCGCATGGCCGCCGCTGCGGGCTCCATCACAGGCGCGCGCGGTGATCGTGTCATCATTGACGATCCGCACAGCACTGACGGCGCAGCGTCTGAGGCCATGCGTAACAGCACAAATCAATGGTTTCTTGAGGCCGTCCCTACACGCCTTAACAGTCCTGTCGAGTCGGCCATTGTCGTCATCATGCAGCGCCTGCACATGGAGGATGTTTCTGGCCTTATATTGGATGGGCAACTTGGCTACGATCACATTTGCCTTCCGACGCTATATGATCCCAGCCGCAATTTTCCGACAAAATTGGGCTATACCGATCCGCGCACAGTCGATGGCGAACTGTTATTTCCCGAACGGTTCCCGATGGAGGTCGTCCAGCGTGATCGCAAGGCCATGGGTGAATATGCCTTTGCCGGGCAGATGCAGCAGCTTCCGGCACCTCGTGGTGGTGGTATCATTAAAGACGATTGGTGGCTAAAATGGGATGGTGCATTCCCGCCGTTTGACTATATCGTTGCCAGCCTTGACACAGCTTACAGCGAAAAGACAAGTGCGGACTTCAGCGCTATGACGTTCTGGGGCGTGTTCAGCTTTGATCCGATTTCCAGCGCTACCCAAAGCGTCGCGCCTGACGGGTCAGTGATGCACATTGAGCGCAGTTATGGCGAGATGGTGCCGCGAGTCATGCTCATTGACGCATGGCAAGCCAAGCTGACACTGCATGATCTGGCGATAAAAGTGGTCAATTCATGCAAGCAAAACAAGATTGACCGCCTGCTGATTGAGTCCACGGCTGCGGGTATTTCGCTGGGGCAAGAGTTGCGGCGCTTGTTGTCGTATGAGGCCTTTACCGTCCAGATGATGCCGGTGGGGCGCTTGGATAAAGAAGCGCGGTTGAACGCTATTTCGCACCTGTTTCAGGAAGGCATTGTTTATGCGCCAGATAAAGACTGGGCGGACATGGTCATCCAGCAAGTCGGCGTGTTTCCGAAAGGCAAGAACGATGACCTTGTTGATACTGTGAGCCAAGCCATAAGCCACCTTCGCGCTACGTCTATGCTGGTGAGAGGGCCTGAGCACACGGCGGAATTGGATGACGTGAAGCGGTTCACGGGCAAAGCACCGCCGCCATTGTATCCGTCCTGATTTGTGTTATTCATGATCAACTGATTGGAGCGTTTTTCTATGCCTGTTGTCCCCGGCCTGAGCCCTAGCATTCGCGAACAAGCGCCACCTGCGCCCGATATGCCTGAGCCAATGACTATTATAGTTGATGCCGATGATGGTGACGTCAACGGTGACACTCCACGCTTTGATGACAAGGGTGCGGTCATCAAGATTGAACATGGCGACGGTTCGGTGACTATCAGCCTTGACGGTCGGCCCCTGAGTACGCCAAATCGCAAAAAAATGGGCTGGTTTGATAACCTTGTCGATGAAATTGATGATATGGAGCTGGGGCGCATTGCAGAGGATTTGCTTCGCGGTGTTGAAGATGACATTCAAAGCCGCAACGAATGGATTGAAGACAGAACGCAAGGTTTAAAACTGCTCGGCTTGAAGATTGAAATTCCCGGCCTTGCTGGCGCTGCTGACGGTGCGCCTGTGGAGGGGATGAGCCGGGTGCGTCATCCATTGTTGCTCGAGGCTGTTCTTCGGTTTCAAGCCAATGCGCGTTCTGAGTTGCTGCCCACTGACGGGCCAGTGAAGATACGCGATGATCAAAACAATGGCAATCTTCAGGAAGATCAAGACGCTAATGCGCTTGAAAATGATCTGAACCATTATCTGACTGCCACGGCTTCCGAGTACTATCCCGACACTGATCGCATGTTGCTGATGCTGGGGTTTGGCGGGACGGCCTTTAAAAAAGGGTATTTTTGCCCGATCCGCAACCGGCCGGTGATTGAGAGCGTTGATGCCGATGACTTGATCGTGAACAATGCGGCTACGGATTTGAAGAACGCCAAGCGTATCACGCACCGCATTTTGATGCGGCCAAGCGTGGTTAAGCGTATGCAGATCCTTGGTATTTATCGTGATGTTGATTTGCCCGATCCTATGCCCGTCAAGATGGATGCGGTGCGCGAAGAGAAAAAGGCCATGCAAGGCCTGTCGCCTGAAAGCACAAACCCGAAAGACCGTGATCGTGAAATATACGAGTGCTATTGCGAGCTTGATTTGAAAGGGTTTGAACACACTCACAAGGGCAAGCCAAGCGGTCTTGAAATTCCCTACCGTGTAACCATTGACGTTAGTTCAAAACAAATTCTTTCTATAGTGAGAAATTATAACGAAGATGACCAAGAGTTACCTGAAGCACGTCGTAATTTTGTTAAGTATACTTTTGTTCCCGGTCTTGGTTTTTACGATATTGGGCTTTTACATATACTTGGCAACACAACAAATGCTATAACCGCCGCATGGCGCGAAATGCTGGATGCGGGCATGTATGCCAACTTCCCCGGCTTTTTGTATTCCGACACGGCTTCACGCCAAAACACAAACATCTTCCGCGTTCCTCCCGGCGGCGGCGCCCAGATCAAGACGGCGGGCGGGTCAATCCGTGACGCCATTATGCCGCTGCCGTATAAAGAGCCCGGCCCTGCGTTTATGAGTCTTGTTCAAAACATTGCCGAGACGGGTATGCGGATTGGCGGTACGTCTGAGCAGGCTGTTGGCGAGGGCAGGGCTGATGCGCCTGTTGGTACAACCTTGGCGCTGATTGAGCAGGCCACCAAGGTTTTGAATGCTGTTCACAAACGGATGCACGCCGCTCAGGCTGAAGAGTTTCAGATGCTTGTTGAGTTGTTCCGCGAAAATCCTGAAAGTTTTTGGCAGCGCAACCGCAAACCGTCAAAACAGTGGGATGAAGATACGTTCCTTCGGGCAATCAATGAATGCGAGCTTGTGCCTCAAGCTGATCCTAATACTGCCAGCCATGGCCAGCGCGTGATGAAGATTATGGCTTTGAAACAACTTCAGGCCGCTAATCCATCCATGTATGATCCGATTGCGATTGATACGGCGGCGCTTCAGGCGATTGGCTGGAGCAACCCGCAGCAATTTATGGCCCCTCCGCAAGCTCAAGGCCAGACACCGCCGGAAATCCAGCAGATGATGGCAAAGATGCAGGTTGAAAAGCAAGAGGCTGATGCCAAAACCATGATGGCGCAAGCCAAAATGGCACAGGTTCAGGCTCAAGCCAAAACCGCAAATGCTGCATCTCCGGGGCAAGCGCCTGATCCTCTGAAGATGGCGGAATTAAAAGTTCGTCAAGAAGAAACAATCCAGAAACAGCAGGACTCGCTTCTTGACGCCATGAACCGCAAGCGTGACCGTGAAAGCCGCGAGCGTCTGGCGGCTATCAGGCTGGCTGAACAGTTGGCGCAAAGCCCTCAGGAAGTTCCGCTTGTGACAAAGTTAATTCCTGCTGATATGATGCAGCGTCTTGAGGGCAATGAGCCTGATCTTGATCCGACAAAGGGTGTGAGCTGATGCTTGATCCGCTTTACATGCAGCATTTTATGAAGGTTGCCAAACATTTTGCGCTTGGCGGGGTGCGGCCTAATGCGGTTGCTGTGGCCAAACCAAAAATAAACGGCGCTCGTCTTGGAAATTTGCCTGCAATGCAGCATAATACAATGGTTGAGCGCGCCCTTGCTGCAATTCCAAAATCCGGCACGTCGCTGCTCGATGCCGTACATTTAGCCATGCAGCAACACCGGGACGCCGGTTGAAATCCTAGGAGAAAGTCCAATGTCCGCAACCGCCAAGGCTGCTCGCGCAGCTTTAAAGAGCAAAGCCAACAGGCTTGTTCGCACCGATCCAAAGGCTCAGGTTGATGCCTCTGGCTATACGCCTCCCGATGCTTTAAATGCAGATGTTCAGACAGGCATGAAGCCCATCAGCAAACGCGCGTTCAAGCGTGGCGGCAAAGTTGTTCACATGCACGGCAAGGAAGCTGCGAAACATGCCGGCCGCACCCAACGCAAAAGCGGCGGTTCCGCCACGATGATTGACAGCATGATCAATCGTGATGTGAAGGTTGCGAACGATAAGCGTGATGGTATTCATCACGTTGGCGGGTTCAAGCGTGGCGGAAAAATTCATAAATTGGGTGGCGGTACGATTGGCAACAACCCTGTCACACAGTCCATGCAGGGCATGGGCGCTGCGGCTATGCGTAAGCGCGGCGGAAAAACCATGAAGCGTGAACATCATGCAGACGGCAGCAGCGTGGGGTCAGATGACGCCATTGCCAATTATCTCAATTCTCCTGAAGGCCAGACCGGCCCAATGCAGCCAACCCCTGCACCCGTTCGTCAAAAGCCAACACCTGAACAGAGCTGGGCCGATACCCGCGCCGCTCAAGCGGATGATGCTCGTCGCGCCGCATCCGCAAAGGCATTTGGCGAGGAGCAGAAGGAATATCAGCGCAGCCTTCAGCATTACAAGAGCGGCGGCAAAGTTGGCAAGTGGATTAAGTCGGCAATCAAACACCCCGGCGCGTTGCACAAGGCATTGCATGTTCCAGCAGGTGAAAAAATTCCTGCCAAAAAACTTGAAAAAGCTGCACACAGCGACAATCCCAAGATGGCTAAACGCGCAAATTTTGCAAAAACTCTTGGCCGTATGCACCACGCCAAGGGCGGCGCGACGCATCCTGATGAGGCTGAAGATAAAAAGCTAATCAAAAAAATGGTGAAGCCGTCTGCCATTGCGCATAAGGCGCACGGTGGTGAGGCTTCGCATCCAAAGGGTTGCTCATGCCATAAATGCTCTGGTGGTCGCATTGGTCGCGCAACTGGCGGCAATGTTCCTGAAACCACAAAGATCAGCGGCACTCGCCCGACTGGCGACCGCGTTGCTAAAGCGAGCGGCGGTCAGCTTTCTCCGTTTGGTCAGGCTTTTCGCGCCGCTCGTTCGGCTGGACAGTCAACGTTTAATTTCAACGGCAAGACCTATACAACCCAGATGAAGGGCGAAAATGCTCCGATGCCGCCTTCACGTCCGTCTGATTTAGGCAGTTCTGGCGGTCAGTCACAGACGGCTCCGGTCGCATCAAGCGACGGTTTGCAGTATAAGGGAATGCCGCTGCAACCTGAGTTTTTTCAGCGCAATAATTACGCAAATCTTGCAGATGCAGGAAATAATGCGCCTCCTATGTCTGTCAGTTCGGCGGTTGATGCTGCAAGGCAAAAACTTGGCAGCGCCTTGGCGCAGCATGAAAGTGATGTTGCGGCTGACAATCAAAACGCCGATATGGGCCCAGTATATGGCCCAGCCGGCCTGAAGCGTGGCGGCCGCGCCGCTCGCAAAGACGGTGGCCGCACCAGCGGCAAAGGCAAGATGAATGTGAATGTGATCATTGCGGGGCATGGTCAGCATCCCGGCATGGGCCAACAGGGCATGATGCCTCCTAATGGTATGCCTCCTAAGCCGCAAGGAATGCCTGTTCCAGTTCCTTCCGCTGGCGGCATGCCTATGGGTGGTATGCCTCCCGGCGGCGCTATGCCTATGATGCCAATGGGCATGATGCCTCCAAGCGGGCCGTCTGGTGCACCTCCACAAATGCCGCCAATGGGCCGCAAGTCTGGTGGTCGGGCCAATGACGTTATGTTTCACATGAGCGCTGGTGCTCGCAGCGGCGAAGGCCGTTTGGAGAAGGCAAAACTTCACAAGCGCAAGCGTTAAGAGCTTGAGACGGGCGGATCGGGACGCCTGTTTCGGAAGATCGACCGGCAAGTCCCCCCTCTCTTGCCGGTCGATTTTAACCAAGAGGGGGGAATTAGAGGGGACTATGTACACTGCAAACCACATGTTTGAGAGCGAATTGCGCTCAAAAATCAATGAAGAGCTTGCCATGATTGGTGAAATTCTGTTCAGCGGAAATATCACCGACATTGCTCAGTATCGTTATTACGTTGGGGCCGCTCACGCGCTTAACCAAGTGCTTGATATGTCAAACGAAATCAAAACCACTGTTGAAAAATCGCTTTAAGAGGGGAACTTATGGCTTACATTATGCAGCATAACGCCGATCCAAAGACTGAAATTCTCAAGTCTGTTGGCGATCTTTCAAAATTCAAAGTTTTTCACAATCAGGTTCTTGTGGCGATTTACATTCGCCCTGAACAGACTGCTGGCGGGGTGTATATCTCCAACCGCATCCGCGATGAGGACAAATGGCAGGGTAAAATTGGCCTTGTTTTAAAGAAAGGTCCATCTGCCTTTGTCGATGAAAAGGGAAATTGGTTTCAGGATGTTGAAGTCAATGAGCATGATTGGGTTGTTTTTCGCCCGTCCGACGGATGGGGTTTGACAATCAACAACCGCGAAAAGAAAACCGACGTTCTTTGCCGCCTTCTTGATGACACGGTCATTCGTGGCACCGTCGAAGATCCGGATAACGTCTATTAAAGGATAAAACCATGACAGAAAATGAAAATGACGACATTGAAATTGTTCTTGAACCTTTAGAAGGTGAAAAACAGGATCAGATTGTTGTTGAACATGCTGAAGATGATCACAAGCCGCAGAAAAACAATGTTCTTTCGGCTGAAGATGGGATTGATGAACTTCGCGCCAAGCTGGAGCAGGAGCGCACGGCTCGCGCTGAAGCTGAAAGGCGTGCCCGCGAAGCCAGTGAAGCGGCAATCCGCGCACAGGCAGAGGTAAATGCCAACAATTTGCACATTGTCAATAACACGATTGATAATATCAAGCGTGACAATGAGACTTTGAAGGCAAATTATGCCGATGCTTTGGCGACGGGCGATTATAATCAGGCCGCAGAAATTCAGCAGGCCTTAAACACCAACATTATCACTTTGAAAACGTTGGAAAATGGCAAACGTGCGGCTGAAGAAAAGGCAAAAGAGCCGCCTCCTCGTCCCGCCTATGTTGATCCTGTTGACAACTTGATTTCTCAGGTTGAGCCGCAGTCGCCAAAGTCCGCTCAGTGGCTTCGCGCCAACAAACGGTTTCTTGGAAACGAAAAAACGCTTCGCAAAATGTTCAATGCGCACACCGAAGCGATTGATGATGGGATTATTCCCGACTCAGAGCAATATTTTGAATACCTTGAGAACCGGATTGGCATTTCCAGTGCGGAACGCAACTATGGAGATGATGCAATGTCTGAAGCAGCAAAGCCAACACAGCGGCGTCAGTCGGCACCAGCCGCTGCGCCTGTATCGCGCAACGGAACCGGCACGGGTTCTCGCCCAATTTCCGTTCGGCTGTCTGCCGCAGAGCGCGAAATGGCCTCAATGATGAAAATGACAGACGAAGAATATGCCCGCAACAAAGTCGCCTTGCAAAAAGAAGGTCGGATATAAGGAGTTTTAAAAAATGACTGCAACCGCTGCCCGCGCTGCAAAGCGCTCCAAACCAGCAGGGCTGTTTAACAAGGATCTTGGCAAGCGCGCGTCTGTTGATGCCGCTGTAGTTGAGGCAGAAGCCTTGGAAAACGCTCCGCGCCCTGATATGCGCCCCGACATGCGCGAAGAAACGCCTCTTGAGCGCGCAAAACGCCGTGCTGCCGAAATTATGAAAAACGGCAGTTATTTGGACACCGGTGTTGATGAATATTACATCGACCCTTCTATTGTACCTGACGGCTGGTCTTATGAATGGAAGCGCAAATTTGTTATGGGTCAGGAAGATCCGACATACCAGCTTACACTCATTCAGGGTGGCTGGGAGCCTGTCCCCGCTTCTCGCCATCGCGGCATGATGCCGTCCGACACCAAATACAATGTCATTGAACGCAAGGGTATGGTTCTTATGGAACGCCCGCTTGAAATTACAAATCAAGTGAAGCATTTTGAGTTTCGCAAAGCGCACGAAGCTGTTTCTTCGCAAGAAGAAAAGGGCGTTGACTCAAAGAAAGGCCTTCTTGATCGGCCGGATGCTCGCGTTCGGCCAAACATCAATAAGGCATACGCGCCGATTGATATTTCAAAATGACAATCAGGGGGCTTCGGCCCCCTCTTTACTTTTAAAATAATTGCTTTATTGTTCACTTACTTCCCCCCGGCGTGGGAAGATAATTTTTTCTGTTCCTGAGTTGCCCCGGTGTGCGACGTATGGAATTTCCCCCTGCATAGGAGACACCGGCTATGGCGAATACTTTCGCTCCTAACGGTTTTTCGCAGCTTCTTGGAACTGGTGCGACCCCGTCGTACGAACAGGTTTCTGCTGCTATTTCATCCAGCAATACGACCCCTATTTTCTGCAATGACCCTGTTGTTCAGGCTGTTGGCGCTACTGGCGTTGGCACTGGTTACATCCAGCAGGCTTATGGCCCTGTTACACTGACTGTTGCCGCAACCGCGATTGCCACAAGCGCCAACGGCGTTCTGACAGTCACCTATACCGGTTATTCGACCACAACCAGCAACCTTCCAACTTTTGCTTCCGCAACTTGGTCGCCTCCTGTTGGCTCTGTCATTGTGATTTCTGGTGCGACCGGCGCTGGCCTTAACGGTGCGTTCACCATTACGGCTTCCTCGGCTTCCGCTGGCACTGTAACCGTTGCCAACCCCGGTCTTGCTGCCAGCCAGACTTCGACCGCTTCTGGCACTGTGACCGTTTACGTTCCTGTTGTTGGCATTTTTGCCGGCTGCCGTTACACCTCGACCACTCAGAAAAAGCCAATTCCTATGGATTATTGGCCCGGTTCTGATGCTTCGAACGATGTTCAGGCTTATGTCATCACCGATCCAAACGCTCAGTTTTCTGTTTGCACAGGCAACTCGAACACCACTGCCACCGCAGTTGGTCTCGCAAACGTTGGCCAGAACATTGGTTTCAACTACAGCAACTACAACGGAAGCAACTCGAACGGCAACACCAACACGCAGCTTTCGACCATGTTTGCCGATCAGTATTCACTGATTGCCAACTCGGCTCAGGGCGCGCCGGCGAACCAGTTCCTGCCATTCCGTATCATTTCGTTGCAGAATTACATCCCGGGTCAGACCAGCCCGCTTGCTTCTATCAACGGTAACGATAGCACAACCGCATATAACCGTATTGTTGTCGGGTTTAACTACTCGATGCAGCGCGGCCTTGCTGGCATTTAAGGAGTAATGACCAATGCCTGTTAATCTTGGATCAGTACGCGATCTTCTCGTCCCCGGCCTGCGCGGCATTGAGGGCAAGTATGAGATGATCCCAGCACAGTATGACAAAATTTTCACCAAGCACGACTCGAAAATGTCGGTCGAGCGCACTGCCGAGCTTCGTTTCTTGGGCCTTGCCCAGTTGAAAACTGAAGGCGGTCAGACCTCGTTTGACAACGGTGCCGGTGAACGTTTTGTCTACAATCAGGAACACGTTGAAATCGGGTTGGGTTATGCCATCACTCGCAAAACGATTGATGATAACCTTTACAAGACACAGTTCCATCCGTCGAACCTTGGCCTCATTGAAGCATTTCAGCAGACCAAAGAAATCTATGGCGCTTCAATTCTGAACACGGCTCAGACCTACAATTCTGCAGTTGGCGGCGACGGTGTTGCTCTTTGCTCCACCTCTCATCCGATTGACGGTAGCACTGTTGCCAACACCCCGACCATTCAGGTTGATTTGAACGAGTCCACTCTCCTTAACGCCACGATTGGCGTTCGGACAAACTTCAAAGATCAGGCTGGCCTGAAAGTGTTTGCTCGCGCTCGCAAGCTGATCATTCCTCCTCAGCTTGAGCCGGTTGCTATTCGCCTTCTGAAGACAGAATTGCGCCCCGGCACCGCAGACAATGATGCGAATGCGATTTTGACAACGGCCGGCGGTCTTTCCGAAGGCTATATGGTCAACGACTTCTTGACATCGCAGTATGCTTGGTTCCTTCTCACCAACATTGACGGTCTCTCCTACATGGAGCGCGTTAAGTACGAGATGGACATGCAAGTCGATTTCGTTACCGATAACTTGCTTGTCAAGGGCTACGAGCGTTACAGCTTTGGCTATTACAACTGGCGCGCAATTTACGGCTCTTTCCCGACCTCGTAAGGAGAAAGTCTTATGTCTATTGTTGCTTTCTCAGGGCCGGTTCTGACCTTTGGGCAGTCGCCATATTCGGGGTTGGAGTACAACCCCGAACTTGGCCCCTCGGCTTTTTACGCAGGTGCGGGCATTCTTGACCCGCGCCAGCCATATACTTACGTCGCGGGCCAGAATTTTGGCGCGTTTAACGGCATGTTTTTGGGTTTTGACAACATCACAACCCTGAATATTGTCCCTTATACCGACACGTCTGGTGCGATTGTTGCTTCGGCCAATCCGACCTCGGCAACATTGACTTTGGTTTCTGCCGCTTCCACCACTTCGGGTGTTTCGATCATCAGCTCGATCACCCGTGCTGACACTGGCGCGATTGACACCAATGGCGGCGCAGGTTTTGTTGGCATTGACACCTATACGTCTGTTTCTGGTTATATCTGCAACGGTACTTCTGGCACCGCAGGCAACTTGCTTTTTGTTCCAAGCGCTCAGTCTTATGGGCCGCTTGCCATTGGCATGGTTATCAGCGGCACCGGCATTGCCGCAGGCACGACCATCACCGGCTATGGCCCGTCAACCGGCACAACCGGCTCCGGCGTTGGTTATGCGGGTGTATATACCGTAAGCGGCGCTGCAGTTGCGGCTGGCACCTCCGGCTCTCCGATCACCATCACCGCTTCGCTGAACAACGCCACCAATGCGATCTTGTCCAATGTTCTTCCTCAGGGATCGGCCGGCACGGTCAATTTGTGGAACCCTCAGGCGGTTCTTAGCCGCGTTCTGACGTATACTGCCGCCTCAAGCGCCACATATACGACCGCAACTGCGTCGGGTTATGACATTTACGGCTATCCAATGGTTGAAAGTGTCACTCTGACCGCTGGCAGCACTGTTACCGGCAAAAAAGCATTCAAGTACATCAAATCCGTCGTTCTTTCGGGCGGAACTGCTGATACTTCACATGCTTATTCCGTTGGTACGTCGGCTTTGGTTGGCTTGCCAATCCGCGCCGACTCCTCTGGCGAGCTTACCGCTGCTGCGGCTGCATCGCTTTCAGTATTAAACCCTGTGACCAACTTCACTGGTTTTACCGCCGCTGTAACCACCCCAGCAACAGCAACGACTGGCGACGTGCGCGGAACGATTGACTTGTCCAATGCAACGGGCGTCAATTTAACCCCCGCAACCGGAACCAACCGTTATGTAATCCGTCAGTCGCCTCAGCCTTACAACGTCAGTTCTTCAACTGGCCTGTTTGGTGTGACGCAGTACACCAACTTCTAAGGAGTTTGACCATGAAAGGTCATAAGGCACACCACCACGCCCACGGCGGAAAGGTTCACCGCAAGCATCATGCTGCTGGTGGCCATGCAGAGTCCCCTGAAAAGGGCACAGATGATGCAGAGATGGATCTTAAAAGCCATCCTGAGCACTACAACAACAGCCACGTTGAAGGCGAGGCTGAAGCCACCGGCGAGCGCAAGCACGGTGGACGCGCCAAGCGCAAGCATGGCGGTGCTGCTCATAAGCACATTGAAATGCACGGCGAACATGCTCACCACCATGCCGGCCGCAAGCCGCGCAAATCCGGTGGCCGCACTGGCTCTGATATGAGCCCGTTCACTTCTGCTCGTCATGGCACTTCTGCCAAGGGCCGCAAGCTCGAACCAGAGACCATGCAGTAAATATTAGGGGGGCTGCGCCCCCCTTCTTCTCTTTTGGGGGTTAAAATGACTGCTGCTTGGACACGATCTGAAGGAAAGTCTCCTTCTGGCGGACTCAATGAAAAGGGCAGACAGTCTGCTCGCGCTGAGGGCCACAATCTTAAAGCTCCAACAAAAGATGCCGACAATCCGCGCCATAAATCTTTTTGCGAACGCATGACGGGCATGAAGCGCAAAATGACGGGCGCTGCCGCTGCTGCAGACCCTGACAGCCGGATTAACAAATCACTTCGCAAATGGGGTTGCTGATGTCTGATAAACCATTTTGGGACATTAAACTTCCAAAAGATCATCACGTTAAGCATTTAGACCGCAAAAAAGTTGAGCAAGCAAAGGCTCACGCTCGCGCTGCTGGTCGGCCATATCCGAACCTTATAGACAACGCTGCAATTTCACGGAAAAAGGGCAAATAAAATGCGTCCAATTACAGTTACGGTGGGGCCGCTTGCTACGCCCAATTCCAGCGGCATTGGTTCTGCTGCCTCATCTGCCACATCAGTTACAATTACCAACGGAACGCTTGACACGCCTCGGCGCATTCTGTTCACGCCAACCGGCAATGAAAGCGCAAACACGTTTACTCTTGTTGGGACAAATGCCAGTGGAATGCCCCAAACGGAAGTTTTGACGGGCGCAAATGCCACGTCATTTTATTCAAACCTTGATTTTGCCACCGTCACATCAATCAAACTTGCGAACGCCGCTGCGGCGTCTATCACCGTTGGCACAAATAACGTTGCCTCAAGCCCTTGGGTGCGTTTTGATGACTATTCTTTGTCCCAAACGTCCATTCAATGCACTGTAAGCGGCACTGTGACATATTCGCTTCAGCAAACTTTGCAGGATCCAAACAGCCCAACCAACCCAGTTGCGCCATATTCTGTAAACTGGTTGAACTCATCCGATGCGGCAGCCGTAAACGCAACATCGACGGTTCAGAGCAGCTATCAGTATTCTCCGGCCTTTGCCCGCGTGACAATTACCAGCGGGGCTGGGTCTGTTACGGCCACATTTACCCAATTTGGCGTTGCGCCATACTAATCGGAGAAAATGATCATGTCCGGCTTGAGCTTTTCCGCCTCTTCTACCGATCAGGCGCTCCAAACTGAGTACCCTTCGCGTTTGCGTGATAATCTTGGGCGCACTGAAGTGTCCGAAGTTCAAAATTTGTTTGAAGCTGACTTTGAATACGGCACCCAACCAATGCGCTGGGAAAATTACACCACCGGCGGCGCAACTATTGTTCAAGTTTCCGCTATTGGCGGCGTTCAAATGTCCGTCACGGCCAATACCGGCGACGTTGCTATTCGCCAGACCCGCCCGTACATTCGGTACCAGCCCGGCAAAACAATTTACATGTCGTCTGGTTTTCTGTTTGGAACGCCTTATACAAATCAGCGTCAGCGCGTTGGTTTTTTTGATGACGGCAACGGCATTTTCTTTGAGCAGGGTGATCCAACTGCCAATAATCCCACAGGCATGGCTGTTGTCTATCGCACCGACGTAAATGGCGTTCCGACTGATACGCGCATCACGTCTGACCAATGGCTTGATCCTCAAGGCATCAAATCAAATATCAACTGGAGCAACATTCAGATGATTTGGATTGAGTTTGCTTGGTATGGTGCTGGTTTGCTTCGTTGGGGTGTAATGATTAATGGCGAGCCGTGTGTTTTGCATCAGGTCGGCATTGGCAATAAAACTGGTCAGGTCACGCCGTGGTCGCGCACAGGTAACGTTCCTGTGCGCTACGAGCTGCGCAATATTGGAGCAATCGCCACAGGATCTTCCCCCTATACCATGCAGCATTTTGGTGTATCGGTGCTGGCAAAAGGCAAAATTGACACACAACGCGGTTTTACATACGGTTATGGTATGGCTGCAGGAACGCCAACACGTGCTCCGGGATCGTCCGCAACTCGCTATCCGTTACTTTCTATTCGCTATCGCGCAATGGGAACGCTGGAATACGGTGTTGACTCGGCATATTCTGGGTCAAATGGCACGTTGCCAAGCGGAGGCGCGGCAATAACCGGTGTTTCATCTTCTGTTGCTGTTATTGCAACATCCACAATTTCAGGCACAACGTTGACGGTAGGATCCGTTACATCAGGAACCGTTGCTATTGGCCAAACCATCAATGGCAATGGCGTTCTGCCCGGCACAGTTATTTTGAGCGGAAGCGGATCAACATGGACAGTGAACAATAGCCAAACGCTTGCTTCTAGCACTCTATATTTGGCAGGAACGGTCATTACAGCATCGGGAGCCACATGGACAGTTGGCCAATGGGCTGGAAAATATGTGTTTTCTCGCGGATCGTCTGTTGCAATTTCAAGCGTAACAGCCAGCGCAGGTTCTGCGGTTATCAACACATCTGCCGCCAACTACATGACCATTGGTCGTTACATTACCATTTCCGGCGCAACTGGAAACACCACGCTTAACGGCACTTTTCAAGTTACAGCTATTGGCTCTGGTACGTCATTCACGATCACAGGTTCGACCATTACTACAGGGTCTGTGACTGGCTCGCCCGTTTACACACAGGGCGAGGGTGGTATTGGGCGCATTTCTTACAACACCGCCACGGCGCTGTATGTTGCGGACAACGTTGTTGGTTCTAATCCAATGCTTGTTCCTCCGGCAACGAGCGGAAACTACATCATTGGTGAAATTGATCGTGGTCAAATCCTTCCGCAGCTTTTGTCAATTTATTCATCGGCAAATTGCACTTTGGAATTGATTGCTTCAACATTTTATTCCCCTGTTGCACTGACTGGCGCGTCTTTTGCCACCATGTACTCACTTGGCTCGCTCAATAGCTTTGTTGAGCGCGATGTTTCGGCGACGGCACTTTCGGGCGGAGAGGTGGTTTACAATACCCCGCTTCCTTCTGGCGGGTTGCAAAATTTTGACTTAACCAACTTTTTCCCGCTTTACACAACCGTTCAGGGCAACGCCCCCGACATTCTGACAGTGGCCATTACAACGCCTTCGGGCTTTTCTGGCAATGTTGGCGCATCCCTGATCGGCCAAGAGGCAATGTCCTGATGACGAGCAGCGGTTCTTACTCCTACAACCCTTCGCTTGGCGACCTGACAATCTACGCCTATCAACTTTGTGGGATTAGGCCGACTGAGATCATACAGGAGCACATCACAACAGCTCGCACCGCGACAAACATGATGCTCGCGCGGTGGGCCAATCAAGGTGTCAACCTTTGGGAGGTTGATCTTATAACTGTTGTCTTTGCCCAAACGCCAACTGTTTTGACCGTAACGGGTGATGGCACGACTACAACCCTTACCTATGCTTCGCTGAATACGCCCGTTTACGCGATCGGAGCGGAAATCAACGTTGCTGGCACAAATGTTGTCGATGGTTCTCAAACTGTAACCGCCTCAGCGCCGGGGTCGGTTTCATTCTTATCGTCATACAGCGGGGCCGCCACTGGCGGAACCATATCCTCCGACACGCCGGCCGCGACCTATTCTGTAAATCCAAACACCGTGATGATCCTTGACACATATTGCACCACAACAACAGGCTCATCAAACATTGACCGTATTATTTTGCCGGTAAGCCGCACAGAATACGCATCCTATCCAAACAAAGAACAAGTTGGTTTTCCGACTGTATATTGGTTTGACCGCCTTCTAGCACCAACTGTCACTCTATGGCCATCTCCTGACGGGACAAGCTCTCAGCAGTTTAGCTATTACCGCGTTCACCAAATCCAAGACGCCAATATGACCGGTGGTCAAACATTAGACATTCCCTATCTTTGGATGGAGGCCTTTGCTTTTGGGCTTGCTGTTCGCCTTGCTCAAATATGGGCACCTGCAATGGCAGTTTCGCTCAAGGCTATGGCTGACGAGTCTTATCAGATTGCCGCCGCCCAAAATACAGAGTATGTCCAGCAATATATCAGCCCGCAAATTTCCGGGTATTTTAGGTGAGTGTAAATGGCTTATGCGTCTATTTCAGGCCGCGCAAGGACAAGCACCAAAAACCCTAGGGCTTTTGGTATTTGCGACCGTTGTGGCTTCACCTACAATCATCACACCCTTAAATGGCAATTTGATTATGCAGGGTCGGGGCTGATCAATAAGCGCATTCTTGTGTGCGATG
>Ga0316218_1002659_pt1 | contig 16045 bp, 5 predicted proteins | sample TBH18003metaG_FD_203634 | JGI IMG/M metagenome (GOLD analysis project Ga0316218, IMG submission 203634) | Freshwater microbial communities from Trout Bog Lake, Wisconsin, USA - TBH18003 | ecosystem: Environmental > Aquatic > Freshwater > Lake > Hypolimnion/Profundal zone | place: USA: Wisconsin...
TTTGGAGGCCCGGCAGGAGGCTGGAGCCTCCGGGAATACTGCATTCCCAGGCAGGAGCCTGGGAACGAGCGCGCGTTACGAGAGCCTCCAAGCTTAACTTAATGGCAGTGGGGCGGTGCCCTAGGCTGGTATGGAGCCGCGCCTTCGGCGCTTTAAAGTTCATGACACGCTCTAGAAACAAGTGATGGTAGCGGGGTTTGGTGAGATTATGTGATGGCTTGTGGGTGTCCGCCGCTTTCAGACTGGGCGCCTACTTCCAGTGCGTAAACTGGAACGGCGCTCCCGCTTCCTTCGTGAGCTCAACCATCACCACGTCGGTGGTCTCGGTGCGCAGTTCCAAGGGGATGGTCAATTTCACTGTCCTGGACGCGGTATCATAGTTGAAAGGGAGGTCCGCGCCTGTCCGTTGGAGCACTACACGTGAAGGCTTCGGCACCTCCTTGAGCTGGATGGAATCGATGCGCGCCGGAAAACCCCATCTCGATTGCCAGTGCTTGGGCGGCGAATGAAGATACCAGTGGCTGGCCGCGATGGTCACCGGAACATTGCATCGCTCGGGATACACGCCGCCTCCGTCGATGTCGTAGATCGCTTGCCGGTTGTGCTTCATCCACTCTGCAAGGTCGCGGCAGAACCCATAGTATTCATCGGGCATTTCGCCATTGGGTCTGGGCGCAATGTCGGCCAGCAGATTTCCACCGAAGGAGCGCGCGATGGCAAGGTCCCAGAGCAGCTTGCCCGCCTCGGCCAGTTTCTCCGAATCGGGGTTATAGTGCCACGATCCGTGGTTGTAGATGTTGCAGCTTTCCCAGAGGTAGCCTCTCCGGAGCATTTCACGGATAACTGGCAGGTTCTTATCCACCTGGGAAAGAAACGATCCCTCGGGAGTCGCGTAATCCCCATACCAGCCGCTCGTTCGGTTGTTAATGACGATCCCGGGCTGCATTTGGCGGATCTTTTGCACGTTAAACGGGGAGGAACCGTCCGGCCACCAGAGATCGATTTTTCCGTATTGCGTCAAAAGCTCCCGGCCCTGCGTTTCGTCAAATTCGCGGAAGCGGGCCCAAAAGTCCGCCGGATGCGAAGGCAGCTTGGCCACTTCTTCGTGTTTCCAATTCAGCTTCTTTCCCGCAATGCGCGAGAAATTCATGTATTCCCGGTCGAAGTGCCAATCCATGCCCGAATAATAGAGTCCCACCTTGATGCCGTTCTTCCGGCAAGCCTCGACATAGGGCTTAAGAAGATCGCGTCCGCCCTGGTATGTGCGGACACCCATCTCGCCCACCTTGCTGGGCCAGATGGCATAGCCCAGGTGATGTTTGGTGGTGAGCACGGCGTAGGTGAAGCCGGCCTGCTTGGCCGCCTCCATCCATTTGTTGGGATCGTATTTGTCGGGATTCCACTTTTTTGCCACTTCCCAAAACTCACTTGGGGGATGAAACCCATACTTCCGAACGGGACCGATGCCCGATTTTCCGGGGCCACCTTCGGAGACCATGCAAGTCCAGGGTTCACCGCTGCCTTGCGCGGATTCCGGCCCCCAATGCATGAACAGGCCAAGCGCAGCCGTGGCAAACCACTGGGCCTCTGGACTCCGGGTTCGCTCCCCTTTCACCTGATACTTCCCTTCGAGCGCCACGGTCGGAGCTTTTAGATTGGCAATTTCGTCGAGTCCGGGCTTGGCTGCATCTTCCGCAGACACCAAGAGGGTGGAAACGAAACAGGCGATTGTCGCAGGCAGAAGTTTTTTCATGGACTTGGGGTGAAAACGGTACTGAATATCCGGTCACAGTCGGCAAAAGTCGAGAGTGGGCTCTGACATGAACATGTCGGCTCCGGATCTGTGTCCGCCATGGTCGATCAGAGGACGATTGATGACATGTACATGTCAGACGGCGCTCTTGATTTCAATTTCGATGCGGCGAAAATCGCGACGTGAGCCAGTCCCCGTTTCAGAATCATTTTCCAAGAGCACTCTTGGTGTGCCTGGCAATTGCCAGCAGCTTGATTTCACTCCTGATGCCGGTCGGAACCGCTGCCGAACCGATTGCCGACCGACCGATGGCCAGTGAGGCTGGGAATTCCGAAACGCCCGCGCAGAAGGACTCCCGGATGAAATGGTGGCGGGATGCCAAGTTCGGCATGTTTATTCACTGGGGCGTTTACGCAGTCCCGGCCAGAAAGGGCGAGTGGGTGATGCTTCAGGAAAAAATTCCGGTGGCCACCTACCGGCAGTTCGCGAAGGAGTTCAACCCGGTGAAGTTCAATCCGGACGAATGGGCGGACATCGCCAGCGATGCGGGAATGAAGTACATGGTGATCACCGCCAAGCACCACGACGGCTTTGCCCTTTATCCCTCCAGTGTGACGGACTGGAACATCGCGGACGCCACACCTTATAAAAAGGATGTCCTGGGGCCGCTTCGCACGGCTGCAAAGAAGAAGGGGATTCGGTTCGGGCTGTACTACTCGCAGTCGCAGGACTGGACTCATCCCGGCGGAGCCAAGCACCAAATGAAGGAAGGAGAGGGGTGGGACGACGCGCACAAGGGGAGTTACGACCGCTATTTGCAGACGATCGCCCTGCCGCAGGCGCGGGAGTTGATCACCCGCTACCAGCCCGATATCCTTTGGTGGGATACTCCGCGATACATGACCCGCGAGCGCGCGGAGCCCTTTGCGGAGCTTTGCAAGCTGCAGCCGGGAATGATCACCAACAACCGGCTTGGCGGCGGTTTCGAGGGCGACACCAAAACCCCGGAGCAGAAGATCCCCAAGGACGGCTGTTCCGGCGATTGGGAGACGTGCATGACCATTGGAGAACACTGGGGGTATGTGGCCAACGACAAGAAACTTAAATCCTCTGAAGACCTCATCCGGAAGCTGGCGGATGTTTGTTCCAAAGGCGGAAACTTCCTGCTGAACGTCGGGCCGACCAAGGAGGGCGTTATTCCCGAGTATCTGGTTGAACGCCTCCGCGCCGTCGGCAAATGGCTGAAGGCGAACGGGGAATCCATTTACGACACCCAAGCCGGGCCGTTCAATCCGGCGTCCTGGGGCTGTGCCACCCGGAAGGGGGATTGCGTCTATCTCCATGTCCTGGCATGGCCGGCGAATGGGACTCTTTCCGTACCACTGGAAAATAAGACGGCCGAGGCATGGACGCTCGCGAACCCGGAGTCGAAGTTGACGGTCACGAGCAAAGAGGGTCATTTCATGGTTTCCCTTCCAGGCACCGCACCCGATCCTGCGGATTCGGTGATTGTGCTGAAGCTGCAAGGGAAGCCGCTGCCTCTCGTTTCTGCAACCAGCCAGAATGAACTCGCGGGAGCGCCTCCGCTGCATTAACCCATTTCGAACACCCGATCCCACCAAGGGGATCACCCAAACACCTCAACGCATCATCTCCAATGAAAACCCGAAAAAATACCACTCAACCCCTTCAAAATTCTCGAAAACTCCGGGCTGCGACGGCTGCCGGTAAACGCCAAACCGCGAAACACCCCAAAGCCGCCCTCGCTGCCTGCATTCTTCCCGCTGTTTTCCTCGGGTATTCCGCCCCTGCTTCAGCGAGTTCCTACACCTGGACCAAAGACTCCGCTGCGACCCAGGATTGGACCGCGACCGGCAACTGGGCGACCAGCGGGGTATTTGTCAGCGCGACCGATGCTACACTGCAAATCTTCGCGGACACCACGACCGCCCTTACCGCCGGGAACAACCAGATCATCACCAGCGTCCCCAATTTCACGCTCAACACCTTGACCTTGAACGGCAAAGGTGCGGCGGGAGGGAGCGCAACCAATGTGACGCTCGGCACGGCTGCGAACAGTTGGACCTTCGACGGGGTTACACCCACCATTAATCTCAACGGCATTGCGGGAACGCAGGCGTTGAACTACACCGTCGCCCCGAGCCTGATTCTGAACCAGAATCTTACCGTGCAAGGAGCGGGAACCGCTGGATTCACCTTTTCAGGCAATATTTCTGGAGCCGGTGGCCTGACCAAGTCTGGAACGAGCATTATGACGCTGTCCGGCAGCAACAGCTTCAGCGGATCGACCGCGGTCAACGCCGGAACGGTGATCATTTCGGGCACCAACGCCTTGGCGGGAACCTCCTCTGTTGCGGTGGCCAACAGTGCCAAACTGCAGTTGCAGCCCGGCGCAGTGGTCACCGGAAAATCGGTCAGCATCGTCGGAAGCGGCAACGGGACTAATCTGGCAGGCGCCCTCCGGGAAACGGGGGATGGATACGCGCTGTGGGCCGGCGGGGTGGTGGTCACCGGCGCTTGCCGAATTGGCGCGGAGAGAGTTTCCACCTCTGGAACCCTCGAAATTTCAGGGGTGATTTCCGGGGCGGCCGGCAACACCGTCACTTACCGGAATGTCGGCGGAGCTGTTTACCTCACCGGGCCAAACACTTACCTGGGTCAGACCCAGATTTTTGGCGGAACTCCGATCGACTTCGTCGCGGTCAACAGCATCAAGGACGTTGGCGTCGCGTCCAGCCTTGGAGCGCCGACAACGACTGCCCTCGGGACGATCCAGCTCGGCAACGGCGCCAATACTGCGTGGCTGAAATACATCGGCACGGGAGACACAACAAACCGCGTGATCGATCTGTTTGCGACGACAGCCACGACCACTCTGGACCAATCTGGCACCGGGCTTCTGAAGTTCACTAGCAACTTCACGGCTACGGGAGCGGGCAGCAAAACCTTCGTTTTGACGGGAGCAACCGCCGGGACCGGTGAACTGGCCGGGGCGGTTGTGGACAACGGCGGTTCGAACATCACCTCCCTGACCAAGAACGGCACCGGACTCTGGATTCTCTCGGGAACCAATACTTATACGGGCGCCACCACCGTTAGCGCTGGCGCGCTGGAGATTTCCTCGACCGCGGCGTTGCCCGGAGCAACCGTCAACGGCCGCTATTCGGTGGCCAACGGCGCAACCCTCGCCGTTCAGAACACTGTTGGCGACACGGATGTGAGCGCAATGCTCTCCTCGACCAACTTTGCGGCGGGCGCGGCCATCGGCTACGACACCACCGCCGGGAATCGCACCCTCTCCGGCGCCCGCGCCGATACAGCTCAGGGTGCGCTTGGGCTGACCAAGCTCGGCGTCAACACCCTGACGCTCACGGGTTCCAACACCTACACCGGCGTGACCACCATCGGCGGCGGCACGCTCCAAGTGGGGGACGGCGTCGCCGACGGTTCCATCGTCACCAGCAGCATCGTAAACAATGGCGCGCTCGTCTATAACGTAGTCGGGAATCGGGCCGCCGGAAGCGCCATCAGCGGCAGCGGCACGCTCACCAAGAGTGGGGCCGGAGCCTTGAACCTCAGCGGCACCAGCACCTACACCGGCAATACCACACTTAGCGCCGGCACGTTGCAGCTTGGCGCCTCGGGCGTCGGCACGGCGGCGGCCATCACCAGTTCGCCCGTCGGCAAGGGAACCCTGGTGCTCAACGGCGGCGCGGTCTCCAGCGACAGTGCGACCGCCCGCACGGTGCTCAATCCGGTGACCTTCGCGGCGGACATGCCGCTTGGCGACGCAATCAACTCCGGGAAGCTGACCTTCAGCGGCACGGCGGACCTTGGCGGAACGACCCGCACGCTCACAGCGGCAAGCACGGTCGAATTCGCCGGGCCTGTTATCGACGGCGGAATCACCAAGAACGGCGCCGGCACGGCAATCCTCTCGGGAACCAACACCTTCACCGGTGCGGTCACGGTGAACGCCGGAACTCTCCAGGCGGCCATGGTCGCCGCGCTCTCCAGCGGCAGCGCGGTCGCGCTCAACAACGCGGGGTCCACGCTCGCGGTGAACTTCGGCGGCGCCTCCGATTACACTCAGACGCAGATTGGAACGCTGCTGGGTAAAACGACCTTCGGCACAGGAACCGTCCTGGGAATCGATACCACCAACGGCAGCGGCACCTATTCCAACGCTCTCTCGATGGCGGCCGGGCTGACCAAACTCGGCGCCAACACGCTAACGCTCACGGGTTCCAACACCTACACCGGCGTGACCACCATCAGCAGCGGCACGCTTCAACTCGGCGACGGCACCAGCTTTGGCACCATCGGCTCCTCCAGCGGCGTCGTTGACAACGGCAACCTGACCATCAATGCAACCAATGCCCAGACTTTTGCCTTGCCGATCAGCGGCACCGGTTCGCTCACCATTGCACGGACGAACGGCACGCCAGCCATCACGTTGTCCGGCTCCAACACCTATTCCGGTCCCACCAACGTCGCGAGTGGCGAACTGGTGATAGGCAACTCCAACGCGCTGGCAGGCACCTCAGCGGTGACGGTATCGGGAACGGGCAGTAACTTCGGCGGACGCCTTTCTCTGGTTGGTGGAGTCACCGTTACCGGAAAGACGGTCACGATTTCCGGCGCGGGCAATAGCGGCGACAGCATCCTTCTTGGTGCGTTGCGGACGGGCGATGCGAATACCAACACCTGGGCGGGCGGCGTCGTGCTTGCCGGCGATGCGCGCGTGGGTGGAGCTATCGGTTCTGGGGGAACGCTGGTGATCTCCGGGGTGATCAGCAGCGCGTCAACGGCATCACTGACCTTTCGGGCGAACACCGCCAACGTCACTTTTTCCGGCACGGCCAACACCTATCCCGGCCAGACCTTGCTGAACTCACTGACCGCGGACACCCTCAGTGTTTACTCGATCAAGTCCGTGAATGGCGGAGCGAGCAGTCTCGGTGCTCCCACCACTGTCGCGAATGGAACCATTCAGATCACGGGAGGCATCCTCCGCTACCTCGGCAGCGGGGATACCACCGACCGCGTCATCGATCTTGTGAACACGACTCAGGGCGCGGCCATTGACCAGTCCGGAACGGGCCTGCTGAAATTCACCAGCAATGTCACCGTGTCCGCAACGGGCAACCGGACGCTCACCCTGCAGGGGTCGTCGGCGGGCAGCGGCGAAATCGCCGGAGCGATTGGGGACAACGCGATCGCTGGCCAGACTTCCCTTGCCAAATCCGGCAGCGGCACGTGGACCTTGAGCGGCGCCAACACCTACACCGGGACTACAACCATCAGCGCCGGAGTGCTGGAGATTTCCTCGACCGCGGCGTTGCCCGGAGCAACCGTCAACGGCCGCTATTCGGTAGCCAACGGCGCAACCCTCGCCGTTCAGAACACTGTTGCCGACGCAGACGTGAGCACAATGCTCTCCTCGACCAACTTTGCGGCGGGAGCGGCCATCGGCTACGACACCACCGCCGGGAATCGCACCCTCTCCAGCGCCCGCGCCGATACCGCTCAGGGTGCCCTTGGGCTGACCAAGCTCGGCGTCAACACCCTGACGCTCACGGGTTCCAACACCTACACCGGCGTGACCACGATCGGCGCCGGCACGCTCCAAGTGGGGGACGGCATCACGGATGGAGCTATCGTTTCCTCCACCAGTATCGTCGATAATAGCGCTCTCGCATTCAACCTGCTCGGCGCTCAGACCTATTCGGCAGTCATCAGCGGGACAGGCACGGTGACCAAGAATGGCTCGGGCACGCTAACGCTTTCCGCCAGCAGCACTTTCAGTGGCGGAACGACGCTGAGCGCGGGCACACTCAGGCTCGGCAATGTCAGCGCGCTTGGGACGGGTGCATTGACTGTTAATGCCGGTACGCTGGATCTGAACGGAAACAGCCTTAACATTCAGGCGCTCAGTGGAGCGGGCGGGGTGTTGACCAATAGCGGCAGCACCACGGGCACCCTGACGATCACCATAGCCAGCGGCACCTCAAGTCTTGCGGGCAACGTTGCTATCGCGGACGGTGCAGCCGCTGTGGCCCTGACCAAGGGAGGTAACGGAATGCTGCTTTTGACCGGAAACAATCTTACGTATACAGGAACGACAACGGTCAATGCCGGAGTTCTTCAACTTGGCGATGGAACCAGCGGCCATGACGCTCTGCTTTCAACAGCCGCGCTCGCTGACAATTCGCAAGTCCGTTTTAACTACTACGGCAACCAAACCGTCAGTTATCCGATCAGCAACAATGGAACCGTCTGGCAGCAGGGGCCGGGGACATTGACCCTGACTGGATCGAACACGCCAGGATTGTTTAGCATTATTTCGGGAACATTGCAGATCGGCGACGGCACGGCCGGTCACGATGGCTCCCTGACGTGTGCCAATGGCATCATAAACAGCTCGGCTCTGGTTTACAACGTCTGCGGAAGCGGGACAGCAAGTTCCGTCATTAGCGGCGGCGGAACGGTGACAAAGAATGGCGCGGGCACATTGACTCTCTCGGGCAGCAACAGCTATGGAGGCGCCACAATAGTCAACGCGGGAACACTTTCGGTTTCCTCCGGTTGGGCAACCAACGGGGGCTTTTTCGTGGCCGCCGGTGCAGCGCTCGCGCTTGGCAACGGGTTCTCGGATTCCTCAGTCGCCACCGTGCTCGGCGGGTCGAACTTCTCGGCGGGCGCGACGCTGGGCTTCGATACCACAGCCGGCAATCGCACCTATGCCAACCCTGTCGCCAACACCGCCCAGGGCGTTCTGAACTTGGTGAAACTCGGGACCAACACGCTGACGATGACGGGGTCGAGCACCTACACTGGCGCCACGACAATCGGTTCCGGAACGCTGCAAATTGGCGATGGCACAACGGAAGGATCAATCAACGCCTCCAGTGGTGTGGTCAATAATGGCAATCTTACCCTCACGATGACCACCAGCCGGAGTTTCGTCCCGACGATCAGTGGCACGGGTTCGATCACGGTGACCCGGGTCAATGGCATCCCCAGTGTCACGTTGTCCGCCTCCAACTCCTACACCGGTCCGACCAACGTGGCGGGAGGGGAGTTGGTCGTCACCAATTCCAACGCACTGGCGGGCACTTCAGCGGTGAATGTCACCAGCGGAGATTTGCTTTTGAAGAACGGAGTCACGATCACCGGCAAGACGATCACGATTGCTGGCGACGGCCTTCACGGAGACTCCTATCAAATGGGCGCGCTTCGCAATGGGGATTCTAATACCAGCACTTGGGCGGGCAATGTCATTCTGAGCGCCAATGCCCGGATCGGCGGGTACGTCGGCGGAGGCGTTGTCGTATCCGGGACTGTCAGCGCGGCTTCGAATTACCAACTCCTTCTTCGGGCTGCCGGTTGCAATGTAACCCTTTCCGGAACCAATAACACGTATCCCGGGCCAACGGCGATCAACGCAGGAGCCGCGGACGTGATGAGCTTTTACTCAGTCAAAAACGTAGGCCAAGGGGCCAGCAGCCTTGGCGCTCCCGCGAACGTCGCGGACGGAACCATACAGCTGTTTGGCGGGGTGCTGCGTTACCTTGGCACGGGAGACACCACCGATCGTGTCATCGATCTTGCGAGCACGAGCGTCGGCGTCGCCCTGGATCAGTCCGGCACAGGTCTTCTGAAGTTTACGAGTCTTCTCGGCACGGGAACCAACTCTTTCAAGTCAACCGGAGCGGGCAGCAAGACATTGACCCTCCAGGGCTCCACGGGGGGCACAGGTGAAATCGCCGCCACCATCGTGGACAACGGCGGTTCGAACATCACCTCCCTGACCAAGAACGGCACCGGACTCTGGATTCTCTCGGGAACCAATACTTATACGGGCGCCACCACCGTCAGCGCTGGCACGCTGGAGATTTCCTCGACTGCGGCGTTGCCCGGAGCAACCGTCAACGGTCGCTATTCGGTGGCCAACGGCGCAACCCTCGCCGTTCAGAACACCGTCGGCGACGCGGATGTGAGCGCAATGCTCTCCTCGACCAACTTTGCGGCGGGCGCGGCCATCGGCTACGACACCACCGCCGGGAATCGCACCCTCTCCAGCACCTGCGCCGATACCGCTCAGGGTGCTCTTGGGCTGACCAAGCTCGGCGTCAACACCCTGACGCTCACGGGTTCCAACACCTACACCGGCGTGACCACGATCGGCGGCGGCACGCTCCAAGTGGGGGACGGCGTCACCGACGGTTCCATCGCCTCCAGCAGCATCGTAAACAATAGCGCGCTCGTCTATAACGTGGTCGGGAATCGGGCCGCCGGAAGCGCCATCAGCGGCAGCGGCACGCTCACCAAGAGCGGGGCCGGAGCCTTGAACCTCAGCGGCGCCAGCACCTACACCGGCAATACCACACTCAGCGCCGGCACGTTGCAGCTTGGCGCCTCGGGCGTCGGCACGGCGTCGGCCATCACCAGTTCGCCCGTCGGCAGGGCAACTCTGGTGCTCAACGGCGGCGCGGTCTCCAGCGACAGCGCGACCGCCCGCACGGTGCTCAATCCAGTGACCTTCGCGGCGGACATGCCGCTTGGCGACGCAATCAACTCCGGGAAGCTGACCTTCAGCGGCACGGCGGACCTTGGCGGAACGACCCGCACGCTCACAGTGGCAAGCACGGTGGAGTTTGCAGGGCCGGTCACCGACGGCGGAATCACCAAGAACGGCGCCGGCACGGCAATCCTCTCGGCGACCAACACCTTCACCGGTGCGGTCACGGTGAACGCCGGAATCCTCCAGGCGGCCATGGTCGCCGCGCTCTCCAGCGCCAGCGCGGTCGCGCTCAACAACGCGGGCTCCACGCTCGCGGTGAACTTCGGCGGCGCCTCCGATTACAATCAGACGCAGGTTGGAACCTTGCTGGCCAAAACGACCTTCGGCGCAGGGACCGCGCTGGGAATCGATACCACCAACGGCAGCGGCGCCTATTCCAACGCTCTCTTGATGGCGGCCGGGTTGACCAAACTCGGCGCCAACACGCTAACGCTCACGGGTTCCAACACTTACACCGGCGTGACCACCATCAGCAGCGGCACGCTTCAAGTTGGCGACGGCGTCACCGATGGCTCCATCGCTTCGTCCAGCGGTATCGTTGACAACGCGACGCTGGCTTACAACCTGATTGGCAGCGGCACTTACGCCCACACCATCAGCGGAAGCGGCGCCTTGGTGAAGGCCGGAGCGGGCTCGCTCGCGCTGACCGCCAGCAATGCTTATTCCGGCTCGACCGTCGTCAACGCCGGCGCGCTCACGTTGAGCAACACTGCCAGTCTGGGCTATACTTCGGATGTCACCGTCGCGAACGGCGGACGCGTGGAACTAACCAACGGAACCACCATCGCTGGAAAGACGATCACCATTTCCGGCAACGGCGGCGATGTGTGGGTTGTCGGCGCCCTTCGTGGCACCTCTGGAACCAGCAGATGGGCCGGGCCGGTCATTGTTGCAGCCGACGCCACCCGCATCGGTGCGTTCAATAACGCGACCCTGGAGGTTTCGGGCCCGATTAGCGCTGCCGGCAATGCGGACTTCAGCATTCGGTACCGGACCGCCGGCGGCAACGTGATTCTTTCGGGAACGAGCACCTACTCCGGCAACAGCCTGATTTACGGCAGTTCCGGCGACATCGTCTCGGTCACCTCCATCAAGAATGTCGGAACACCGAGCAGCCTTGGAAGCAGTGGAACCATTCAACTCGGAGCCACCACAAATCCTGGGTACTTGAAGTACATCGGCACGGGAGACACGACCGATCGCGTTGTCGATCTGGCCGCCACGACGGGAAGCGTGACTCTGGACCAGTCGGGCACCGGACTGCTGAAGTTCACCAGCAACTTCACGGCTTCGGGGACCGGCAATAAGACGCTCACCCTTGCCGGAGCGACGGCCTCCGCCGGCGAAATCGCCGGGGCGATCGTGGATAACCCGACCGCTGGCCAGACTTCGCTGGTCAAGAGCGGCTCCGGCACGTGGATTCTTTCGGGGGTCAACACCTACACCGGTTCTACGACCATCAACGCCGGAGTGCTGCAAATCGGCAACGCCAACGCACTTGGCACGGGCGGGCTGACCGTCAACGGCGGTTCGCTGGACCTGAACGGAAACAGCGTGAATGTCGGCGCGCTCAGCGGCACGGGCGGGTCGGTGACCAACAGCGGCAGCGGCACGAGCACGCTGGCTACAGCAATCGCAAGCGGCACTGCGACCTACGCTGGCGGCATCGCCAACGGAACCGGTGCGGTGGCTCTCACAAAGTCAGGCTCCGGGACGCTGATCCTGAGCGGATCGCTGGCAATGGCCGGACTCAACGCGAACGGCGGCGTCACACAGCTAACACAATCGGATTCGATCGGCGCGGTAAGCGTGGCGTCCGGAGCGACGCTCTCGATGGCGGCCAACAGCGGCGGCACCCGCGACGTGCTGAACGTCTCTTCTCTCTCAATTTCCGGCTTCACTTCAGGGCTCGCGACCGGAGACAGTGTCTCCTATGCCTGTGTGGACTCCGCCAGCCAGGGTGAAAAGTATGCAGTGCTCACAGAGACAGGCAATGCGGTCGCGCTGGCGACGCCTTCAAGCGACGCCCTGCCGGCATCGCCCGAAGCGGTTCCGGAACCCGGTATGCTGGGAATGCTGCTGGCGGGAGCATCCGCACTGCTCGGCTTTCGGCGCAAGGCGAAGAGGAGCATCCGATAACTCGATTTAAGGTTGACTCGCATTTGCCGGTGGGGACCGGTTGGGGGTGCGAGTCAATCGAGGTCGCCGCGGCGCTTTAGGGGGCGCTGCGGCGACCGCCAAGCGGCACTGCTCCTATACAACCATAGTTTTCTTCGGTTTGCGATGCCCTTTTGGCGCCGGCGCAAGCTATTTGAAAACCACGCTTGAGATCGGAATGTTCATGATTACTTCGGTTCCACCTTCCTGCCGGTTTCGAAACACACATTTGCAACCAATGCCGCCCAGCCTGGATTCGATATTGCCCAAGCCGTCCTTTCCGATTCCGCCCGTTGTTTCTGGGAGGCCTAGTCCATTGTCGGAGATCTGAAGCAAGAGGTTCTCGTTTTCTATCCCGACACAAATCGTGACCAGCGTAGCCCGCGAATGTTTGACCACATTCTGAAGGGCCTCCTTGAAAGCGAAAACCAGCTCCTGCCGCGGTTGCACATTCAAATGGAGGTCGGGCCAATCGAGTGCAGCATTCGTGCGGCACGCGATCCCTGTGGGTGCGAAATAGTTCTCCGCATAATGCACCAGGTAATCGACAAGCGATGCCAGTTTGTCGTTCTGAGGGTTTACTGTCCAAACGACCTCGTCCAAAGCTTCGATCGCCTTTCGGGTATTCTGGGCTATCACTCCCAAGTCAGCCCTCACCGGTTCGGAAAGTGAATGTTTCCTGGAAAAGACATCCTGAATCATAGCCAACTGCGAGAGCCGGGCGCCGATTTCATCGTGCATATTCCGGGCGATCCGTGCCCTTTCCTTGACGACGGCCGCATTGGTCCGCAACTCGACTAAATGTCGGCGATTGAAAATGATCACAACCAAAGCCGTGAGGCTCATGACCGCTCCCGCGATAAGAAGGCGAAAGGCGGTCGTTTGGGTAAATGGAAACCGGACTGTTACGGGAAGCGAAAGGACTGTTGAATCCCAATTGCCATCGCTATGGGCAGCCTGAGCCTCGAAAACGTAACTGCCTGGAAGAGGAGACGCGATGTCGATTTCCATCGTGTAGGCCGGCGACCATGCATCGTCGTAGCCGCGGAAGCGCCACCGGAATTGTTGGTTGGCGCATACGCCGAATTGTGGAATACGGAACCCCATCGATAACCGGTGCGTTCCGGCCGGAATGATTGTCGGGGCGATTCCCAAGGCCATTCCATCGGCCCGGATATGGATTAGTTCCGGTGTGCGGACCGGATAAACTTCGACCTCGGCCAGTTGAGGCGAGAGCGGCGCCGCGTTATCACTGCTGATGCGCAAGTAGCGCCCTCCGAATACACCCTTTCCAGAGGCCTTGTTGAGCAGGTCCATCGCACCGCTCTTGGGATAGGAGCCATCAGCCCTGTCCATTGCTTCCCAAACCGGTGGGGATCCGGAGTCAGGCGGTTGTTCATAGGCCCGGACCAGCATGCGGGTAAACCGCTTGCGTTCAGTTTCCATGTCGGGTCCGACATTGCGCGACAATAGTCCGATGTGGTCAAAGGCATAGCTGGCCCCCAGATCGATCTCGAAATAGAATTCGCCCCCCATTCCGCCGAGTTCGCTGGGGTGAGCTATTGTCGCCGGGAAGCCGTCGGTGAGAGCCTCGGGTTTCAAATCGTGCCAGAGTGGGTGCGATGCCTTCACGTGCGCGTACAATGCCACGTTGGTCGTTGCCACAGCCTCCGCACGGAACTCCGTCAGGATGAAAGTTCGGCTTAGTCCCCAAGACAGTGCCATGTGTCGATTCACCTGCATTACGGGGAACGCCTCGACCCGGATTCCAGTCACACCGTGCAAGCGGGTGAAGGCCGTCACGGAATAGACCGCGTCTTTGTAGATGCCCACGTCCCTTGGCTCCACCTCTCCGGCGCGGAGGTGGCGATCCGGGGTCTCCCCCAGTTCCGCATTTTCGGCGCTGAAACGCGAGACGGTCATGGGTTCCCAATTGCTGGCAAGCGTCGGATTCGCGTCGCCGGTGGCCGCCAGGGCAAACTCCGCAATGGCATTTCGAGCCTGACCGGAAAGAAAGAATAAGGTGAACTTGAATGCCTGCGTATTCTCCTTGCGCGCCAGCACGAAGACCGCAGCCTGCTTGTTTTTGACCTCCGTCGATGGCGGACTCCAGCCTGAAGCTCCCGCCTCAAAACCGTCGATGCAGGCGTTCAGATCTGCCGGTGATTGCCCCTGTGAGGTCGCCTGAACCGACTTGAAGACAATTGGATCGGCCGTCGTTTGCAACGGTCCGAGGACCGCCGACAGAAGTAGAACCGCAATCTGTCTCAGCCTGGGATTTGCTCGCATAGCCGTGTGGCGCTTACCGCGAAAATGGAGTTCCTCATTTTTTTAAAAAGTACTTGTTCACGGCCTCCATGCGCGAATGGGCGTGAAGCTTTTCGTAAATTGATTTCACCCTTCCGCGCACAACGTCGATCGTGACGCCCAATGTGGCGGCCAATTCCTTGTAGAGAAGCCCCGTGGCAAGCAGCTCGATCACTGCTCTCTCCGAATCGGTCAACGGCGAATCGCTGGCTTTCGGCGCGGCGGTCCGGTGAAAAAAGCCGACGACCTGACGGGCAATATACGGCGACATTGGAGCTCCCCCATTGATCGCTTGCTTGATGGCGGATGCAATTTCGCCAACGGCGCTTCGCTTCAACATATAGCCGCTGGCGCCCGCCTTCAGGGCATCAAAGATCATCGCGTTGTTGTCAAATGTCGTCAGCACGAGACAGATGAGCGAAGGCTGGATGGAGCGGAGGCGGGCGATGCATTCTATGCCGTTCATCTCCGGCAAATTGATGTCAACCAACGCAACCTCCACCTGCACTTTCCCGATCTTCTTCAAGGCTTCCTCCGCGCTTGAATAGACTGCCACGCAATCGATTTCCTGCTCTGAGCTGACAATGCATTGCTGGATCGTCGCGGCGAAGCCCGCGTTATCTTCAATCAGGGCAACACGAATTCTGGACATGCACAGAGAATATCGGTCGCCACGGTTTGCGGCAAGCTTCGTGACATCGTGGAGAAAAAACAAAACGGCCTTTCCAGAAGAGGGTCTGCGCCCCGGAATTGGTGATCGCCTTGAACCGGGTTACCAAACTTTCTGTCTGCCAATCCGCCTTCCCCATGACCGGGGCGGGCGCCGTGGTGCCGGTGAGAATCGCGCTTGCTGTCCCCCGGCAGGCGCGCTGGCGGCCTCGGCCTGGGGTCTGTCCATCGTGAATCGCTTGGTTGAGGCCCACACAGGAACGATTGTTTCCTGGAACCGTCCCGGCGGCGCAGCGGTGTTTATGATCGAACTCCCCGCAACGGATTGCTTGCAATTACCGGACGAATCATCCCTCGCATGAAACCAACTGCCCTGGTCATCGATGATGAACTGCAAATTCGAAAACTGCTCCGGCTCGCGTTGGATACGAACTAGAGGCGGATAAGCGCGTCAGCGTCTTGGAGTGCGGGCAGTCCTCTGCCGCTTTCGCAAGCTGGAGAGTCCCCAGCCTACGGAAGATTCCCTTTGCCATCAGAGCTTTCCGCAACTC
>Ga0316218_1002660_pt1 | contig 16042 bp, 15 predicted proteins | sample TBH18003metaG_FD_203634 | JGI IMG/M metagenome (GOLD analysis project Ga0316218, IMG submission 203634) | Freshwater microbial communities from Trout Bog Lake, Wisconsin, USA - TBH18003 | ecosystem: Environmental > Aquatic > Freshwater > Lake > Hypolimnion/Profundal zone | place: USA: Wisconsin...
CGCGGGTAATCAGCGTGAAGTCGTTCGGGGCGTAAAAGTTGTCGCCTATCTCAATACGAGCCCGTTCACCCGTAATGCACGCCCGGGTGGCCGAGCGGGCCCGTGAGGTCGTCGTTAAGACCGCGTGGGCGCCACTCTCGTAACCAAAGAGCATCGAGGCTTGGCCGTCAACGCCAGTAAAGGCCGCGTCAGTCATCGCCATGATCTTGCTCGGCGTACCCAGCAGCATCGAGGCGAACGACACGGGGTAGACGCCCAGGTCCAACATGGCACTCCCCCCGAGTTCGGGGGCGAAGAGGCGGTGCTCGGGGTTCGGCGCAAAGTACTTTCCGTGGTCGGCCTCGACCAGCACAATTTCGCCCAAGACGCCCTCGGCAATGAGTTCACGAATCTTGACCACGTGGGGCAAGAACCTCGTCCACATCGCCTCCATTGCGAACAGGTTCTTCTCGCGCGCCAACGCGACGAGCTGTCGCGAGTCGGCGGCGTTCATCGTGAACGCCTTCTCCACCAGCACCGGCTTACCGGCCTCCAGGGCGAGCGTGGCGTTGGCCAAGTGCATGGTGTGCGGCGTGGCGACGTAGACCACGTCAACCTCGGGGTCATTGACCAGGGCTTCGTAGGAGTCGTGGCGATTTGGTACGCCGTAAGTGTCGGCGAACGTGTTCGCACTCGCCATCGAGCGCGAACCGACCGCTTGGACCACGCCTTCGTCGATGAACGCCAAGTCGTGGGCAAAAGTGCTCGCGATGGTCCCGGTGCTAATGATTCCCCAGCGAAGTGGTCGCATGAATGCCTCTTTCGTTCTCCACAGGCTACAAACTCTCAGCGGGCCGACTCGGGCTTCTCACTACGCTGGAGCAGTGAATCGCCTCGCCACCTCTTCGAGCGCCTACCTGCGCCAGCACGCGGCCAATCCCGTGGACTGGTGGCCCTGGGGCAATGACGCCCTCGCCGAAGCGCGACGCCGGAACGTGCCCATCTTCTTGTCCGTGGGCTACGCCGCGTGCCACTGGTGTCACGTCATGGCCCACGAGTCCTTTGAGTCCGACGAGGTGGCGGCGTTCTTAAACGAGAACTTTGTGGCAATCAAGGTGGACCGCGAAGAGCGCCCCGATGTCGACGCGCTCTACATGGCCGCGACGCAACTCATCAGTCGCCACGGCGGTTGGCCCATGTCGGTCTTCCTCTTACCGGACGGGCGCCCCTTCATGGCCGGCACCTACTACCCGCCCGTCGATCGGGGCGGTCAACCCGGATTTCTCACGCTGCTGACCGCCATGCATCGAGCCTGGCGTGACGAACCCGCAATGGTCGAACGCCAGGCCGACGACGTCGCGACCGCACTGGTCCGTGAGGTTCGCTTCATTGACCACCTCGCCCCCACCAACGACGTCGTCGACGTGAGGGCCAGCGCCGCACGACTGCGCCGTGAACTGGCCGAGGGTCTCGACGGCGACGGTGGCTTTTCTGGTGCCCCGAAATTCCCCCGCGCCTCCTACGTCGACGCCCTCCTCGACGGCAACGAGACCGAGCGACGCGCCGCCGAAGTGACGTTGGACGCCATGGCCCGGCGCGGACTCTACGATCACGTGGCGGGCGGTTTCGCGCGCTACAGCGTCGACGCCGAGTGGCAGGTGCCCCACTTCGAAAAGATGCTGAGTGACCAGGCGCTGTTGTTGCGCACCTACGCGCGCGCCGCGGCCGCCTGGTCTCGCCCGGATTACCTGGCGGTGGCCCTCGACACGGCCAACTTCGTTTGGCGCGAGATGCGAGTGGCGGAGGGCTTCGCCTCCTCGCTCGACGCCGACGCCGGCGGCGTGGAGGGTTCGCACGTGGTGTGGAGCACCGACGACGCTCGCCGCGTGCTTCTCCTCGCGGGTGTCGAGAACATCGACGACGCCATGTCCCGGTGGTCGTTGACGGGCCCGACCAATTTTGAGGGCGCCATTATTCCCACGCTCGCCGAGGGCGCACCTCTCCCGACGCCACAATCGCTGGAGCCGGCCCGCGAAGCCCTCTACCTCGCACGGTCCACGCGCACGGCGCCGGGTCGAGACGAAAAAGTCATTCTCGAATGGAACGCCATGTTCGCAAGCGCGTTAGTTAGCCTCGGCGAACCCGAGTGGACCAGTCGTGCCATCGCGCTCATTGACAGCCTGGAGGACTCGCATTTTTCGAGGGGTCACTGGTGGCGAACGGAGCAACGTGAAGCGCACGCCACCGCCGCCGATGTCGCCTGGGTCATCGAGGCCAATCTCGACGCTTACGAAGCAACCGGTACCGATCGTTATCGCGAACGCGCCAGTGATGTGGCGCACTATCTGCTGGCGCACTACTGGGATGGCGACCTCCCCTCGGTCGCCAACCCCGACGTCGGCAGCGGCTTCTTCACCGAAGCCGACGTTGTTTCCGACATGCCCCAGCGCACGAAAGACCTCTTCGACGGGGCGACGCCCGCCGCGCACGCCGTCACCACGCGGGCCCTGGCGCGACTAGGGCTGATTAACGGCGAGCCGGCCTGGCTGGTCGTGGCCCAACGCAACGTCGCCCTCGCCGCCAGCCTGCTCGCCCACCATCCGCGCGCCGTGGTGGACCTCGTGCTCGCCAGCGCCTTTGCCACCGACGGACGCCAAATCGTTATCCCGGGACCCGCGGGCGCGCTGCTCGATTCACTACGATCGATACCTATGTCAGCGAGCGTGCGCATCTTTGGAACGGGCACGAACCCCCTGCTCGCCGATCGCCGCGAGGGTTGGGCCTACGTCTGTCGCGGTGGGGTGTGTGCGCTGCCCGTGTCGAGTGTCAGCGAGCTCGTCGGACAGTTGAGCGAGGGGCACCGTGGCAATCTTTAGCCGCGACTCGTCGGCGCGAGCCATTCGTCACCTCGTTGAGCGCACCCCGCAGCGCTCCAGCCTCGACTTGACCCCGGGTCACGTCGCCTACGGCCTCGTCCTTGGTTCGACCCAAGAAAGCACCACCGTCATTGACCTGGCGAGCCAAACCGTCGTGCGCTGGCGCATCCCCTGGCCCGCCGGATACGAGGCCGACCTGGTGGCCTTTGACGTGGTCGAGGCGGAACTGGCAATGAACTTACGTCGCGACGACCTCGCCCAACCCGAAGCCATCGACATCGAGGGCCTCCCGAAGCGACTGGGTAGTTACCGCGGCCGTCGCGTGCGACGCTGGCTCGAAAATCTCGCTTCGCCGGCCGACGGTCCCCTCTTTGGTTTTCGCGGACCGAGTGCGCCCTACTGGGAGTTTCGCGGCGAGCGGCCGAGCGTCGCCCTCATTGCGGCTGACCGCGGACCCCAGCTCCTTCGTCGCCACGAAGACGGTTCAACCTGGGTGCGCTTTGGCTGGTTCGGCGACGACATCTGGCTCCTCTGTGAAGACCAGCACGCCATCCGCACGATGGAAGCGATGCGCACCAGCTCGCTCTCCGGCAAAGATTTAGCGACGTCGTTGGGCTTTAAGCCGACGTACGTGTTGACAACCCTTTCCGCGCCCGTCGACGGGCACGTCTACAAGAGTTGCACGGGACTGCTGCCGCGCGGGTAGTTATTTGGGCAGCTTGCCCGAGGCCAGGGCCTCAGCCATGGCCCAGCCAAAGACCACGAGTCGCTCGCCCTTATCGGGCTTGAGGCCCTCGAAGAAGCTGTGCGCGCCCTCGGGAATGACACCCTTGGCGGCCACGTAGTCGAGACCACCCACGGGGCTGGACTCAGCCGCCATGACGAAGGTCTTGTCGTCAATGGCCTTTTCCGAACCGAAGCGCTTGGCGAGGCGGCGACCCCACGCGCGGTCTTCGCCGGTGGGCTTGTAGCCCAGACGCGGCACCACGTCGTCGAGGCCTAGGAAGGCCCGGTACCCGTCAGGGGTCGTCAGGCGAGCCCCCAAGAGGACGTCCTCGTCGGGGAAGGCCAGCAGGGCGCGACGATACTGATCGTGCAGAATGGCCTTTAAGGTCTGGTCCGACTTCGAGTTGCGGTCCACCAACATCAAGCCGACGAGTAGCGACGGCGTGCCACCGATGCGCTCGAGCGTGCAGAAGGAGTAGCCGCGCAACTTGTTGCCCTCGCGCGCGCTCGTCACGAGGACCCAGTCCTCGCGCTGCTTGGACAAGAAGCCAATGTCGAAGTTGGGCTCGCGATCCACACACAAATCCGCCATTTCGGCGAGTTCGGCGTCCGAGAGGGCCGTAGTGTCCTTCGTCGAAGCGGTAATACTCATGGTTACCATTCTACGGGGTACGCAAACCCCCAAAATCTGGCCTAGGCCTTGATGACGTTTCGCCCAAATTCGGTGCGTAAATCGGCAACCACCGTGTCAATTTTGACCTTAAATTCGGGGCCCAACTTGTAGGCCTTGCCGCTCTCGCCCGTTTCGACAATGACGACCGAAGGACCGGGGTGGCGGGCCAAAATGGCCTTCAAGGTGGCCACCCGAGACTCGGTCAAGTCTTCGGGTCGTAGGCGCAGTCGCAGCTCACCGTCACCGACGGTGATGTGCAATTTTTCGATTTCCAGCGCGCTGAAACGAATCTCTTCGTCGTGGGCGTCAATGCGCACCTTCATTAACACGATGTTGTCCTTGACGAGGTAGCCCGCGCACTTGTCGAAGTTGCGCGTGCCGATATTCACCTCGACCGCTCCACTCATGTCTTCGAGCATGACGCGGGCGTAGGGCTTAGCTTCGGCCTTCGTGGTGCGCAGCTGCACTTCGGTCAAGATGCCGCCAATGACGACGGGTCGGCCACCCGCGGCGACATCCTCGGCGCGCATCAGTACTTCCAAGATGGAGCCATCGGTCCGTTGCGCGAGGGTCTTAGCGGCCTCGTTGAGGGGGTGGTCCGAGATAAAGGTGCCCAGCATCTCGCGCTCGAAGTCGAGCTTCACCGACTTTTCAAACTCCACGTCGGCGATGGGGATCTTGGTACCCTCCCAGTCGTTCGCTTCGGGGTCTCCCCCAATCGCGGCGAAGAGCGTGGTGATGCCCAGCGACAAGTCCTTGCGACGATCGAGGGTGACGTTCACGACCTCTTCGGACTTGAGCAAGAAACCCAATCGAGGTACCCCGAGGCCGTCGAAGGCGCCCGCTTTAATCAGTGATTCCATCGAGCGCTTGTTCAAGACAATGGGATCAACGCGACGAACGAAGTCGTAGACGTCGGTGAAGTCGCCGTTGGCTTGGCGTTCGGCCACGATTTTGTCCACGAGGGCCTCGCCCACGTTACGCACCGCGGCCATGCCGAAGAGAATCGTGTTCTCCCGGGTGAGACTCGGGGCGTAGTCGGCAATGGACTGATTGACGTCGGGCACGCCAATGGTGATGCCCATCTGGCGAGCTTCGTTCAGGTAAAGCGCCGCCTTGTCCTTGTCGTCCTTGAACGACGTCAAGAGCGCCGCCATGTACTCCACCGGGTAGTTCGCCTTCAGCCACGCGTTCTGGTACGCGATGAGGGCGTAGCCGTACGCGTGGGACTTGTTGAAGGCGTAGTCGGCGAAGGGTTCGATCTTGTTGAAGAGTTGCTCACCGAGTTCGCGACCGTAGCCCTCACGTTCGGACCCGTCGATAAACTTCGCGCGCTGGGCTTGAATCATTTCGCGGATCTTCTTGCCACAGGCCTTGCGCAGGTCGTCCGCTTCGGTCATGGAGAAGCCGGCAATACGCGTGGCGACGCGCATGATGTCTTCCTGGTAAATCATCAGACCGTAGGTCTCCGAGAGCATCTCGCGCAGGTCGTCGTGTTCGAAGCTGACTTCCTGGCGGCCGTTCTTGCGGTCGGCGTAGTCGTTGTGGACGTTCTGGCTGAGGGGCCCCGGACGGTAGAGGGCCACGAGGGCCGCAATGTCGTCGAAGCTCGTTGGCGCCAAGCGCTTCATCAGCTGACGCATCTTGTCGCCCTCGAGTTGGAAAATGCCAATCGAGTTACCGAGCTTGAGCATGTCAAAGACTTTGGGGTCATCCAGGGGCGCGTGGTCAATGTCCACGCGCTCGCCGGTGCGCCGTTCGATGTGGTCGAGGGCGCGCTCGATAATGGCCAGGTTGCGCAGGCCCAAGAAGTCCATCTTCAAGAGGCCGAGTTTCTCGATGGCCGTCGCTTCGTACTGGGTGACGATGGGCGCGTCATCGTTGGGGTCGTTGGCGTTACCCTTTCGCTGAATGGGCACGTAGTCGAGGACGGGTTCGTGGGTGATCACCACGGCGGCGGCGTGGATACCGTCCTGGCGGCGCTTGTCGACAAAGCCCTTGGCCACGTCAATGACGTGCTTGACCTCGGGGTCCTGGTCGTACATGTTGCGCAGGTCCTGGGCCTCGGCGAAGCGGTCCTCGTACTTGGGCATGCGAGTAAAGCAGGCTTCGAGCGGTAGGTCTTGACCCATCACCAGCGGCGGCATGGCCTTAGCGATGCGGTCACCCAGTTGCGGGGCGTAGCCCAGCACGCGGGCGGCGTCGCGCACCGCGGCGCGCGCCTTAATGGTCGAGAAGGTCACGATTTGGGCCACGTGATCGGACCCGTAGCGCTGGGCGGCGTACTTGATCATCTCGCCGCGGTAGCGCTCGTCAAAGTCCATGTCGATGTCGGGCATTTGCTTACGACCCGGGTTGAGGAAGCGTTCAAAAATCAGCCCGTACTGAATCGGGTCTAAGTCCACGATGCGCAAGCAGTAGGCCACGCAACAACCCGCGGCCGAACCGCGGCCCGGACCGACGCGAATGCCCTGTTCGCGCGCGTGGCGAATGAGGTCCCAGACGACGAGGAAGTAGTCCGAAAAGCCCATGTCGGCCACGACGCCCAGTTCGTAGTCAATTCGCTCGATGACTTCGCCGGGCAGGGTATTGCCGTAGCGCTGACGCGCACCCTCGTAGGTGAGTTCGCGCAGGTACCGGTCGGCACCCTCCTTGTGGGTCGCCCCCGCGAACTGCTCGGGGATCGGAAACTGGGGCAGAGCCGAATTGTCGAACTCAATCGTGACGTTGGCTCGTTCGGCGATGAGCAAGGTGTTATCACAGGCCTCGGGCACTTCGCGAAAGAGGTACCGCATTTCCTGGGCGGTCTTGAGGTAGTGCTGGTCGCTCGAAAAGCGGAAGCGATCGGGGTCGGCCAGTTTCGATCCCGTTTGAATGCACAAGAACGCGTCGTGCATCTCGAAGTCGTCGTGACTGACGTAGTGCAAGTCGTTCGTCGCGAGCAGCGGCGCCCCGAGTTCGTGGGCGATCTTCATCAGCATTGGATTCGTCCGACGTTGCTCGGGCATGCCGTGATCCTGCAGTTCGATAAAGAAGTTGTCCTTCCCGAAGATGGTTTGGAAGCGGTCGGCGTAGACCAGGGCCTGTTGGTAGTTGTCGCGCAGGAGTTCTTGGAGCACCACACCACCCAGGCAGCCCGAGGTGGCGATGAGGCCCGAGGACCGCGTCTCTAAGAGTTCCCAGTCGAGTCGGGGCTTGTAGTAGTAGCCCTCGAGGTAGGCCAGCGACGCCAATTCGCGCAGGTTCTTGTAGCCCTCGTTGTTCTCGCACAAGAGGGTGAGGTGGTTGTAGAGCTTCTGGCCACTCTCGGTCTCGCCACCGGTGTCGTCGATTTTGCCGCGGCGCGCGGGACGATCAAAACGCGAGGTCGCCGACATGTAGGCCTCGAGGCCAATGATGGGGGTGACGTCATGCTTCTTACAGGCCTGGTAGAAGTCAATGACGCCGTACATGTTGCCGTGGTCGGTGATTCCGATGGCGCTCTGTCCGTCCGCCTTGGCCGCCAGCACCATCTCCTCGACGGGCGCCGCCCCGTCGAGCATGGAGTATTCGGTGTGGTTGTGCAAGTGCACAAAACTCTCAGCCACGATGGCGGCATCCTTTCGGGGTCACACGAGGATACCGAACGTAGCCGTGGCCAGTCACAGCTCGCGACGCCACTAGAGGTAGGTGCCGGCCGGGGCGTCGGGGCCGGGGCCCGACTTCAACGAACGCTCGCGCAAGCCCTCCATCTGCGCGGCCGCGGCCGCCTGCTGGGCGAAGATCGAGGCCTGAATCCCGTGAAAGAGTCCTTCGAGCCACCCGACGAGCTGAGCCTGGGCCACGCGGAGTTCGGACTCGCTGGGCACCGCCTGGCTGAAGGGCAGCGCCATTTTTGAGAGTTCGGTGCGCAAGTCGGGCGACAAGGTGCTCGCCAATTCAGCCACCGACGTTTCGTAGATTTCCTTGAGGCGAAGGCGCCCGGGCTCGTCCAAGGGCGCACTGCGGGCCTCTTCGAGCAGGCTTTTCACCATGGAGCCAATGCGCATGACCTTGGCGGGCTGACTGACGTACTCGTTTTCAACCCCGTCGCTCGGGGCCTCGCTCTCGCCCGGGGCGAGAACTTCGTCGGGATTTACGGCGTCGGTGCTGGGGGTCAATTCACTCACCCCTGCAGTGTGCCAGAAATGGCCCCCTCGCCGAGCGGACCCCCGAGCGGCGCATATTTGGGCGGGTAGAGTGGGCGCATGCGTGTATCGACCCGAGGTGACTACGCCAGTCGCGCCCTCTTGAGCTTGGCGCTGCGTGACGACTTCACCGTCCCCACCTCGGTACGCGACCTCGCCGACCGTACGGGACTACCCCAGCCCTATCTCGAGCAGATTCTGTTAAGTCTCAAGGGCGTCGGCCTCGTGCGTTCGAAGCGCGGCGTCGGGGGTGGCTACGTGCTGGCCCGACCCCCACTCGAAATCACCCTGGCAGAAATTGTGGCGGCCGTTGATGGCCCAATCGTGGCCGGTGACTTCGGCCAGCCGCACCAGGACGGGGCCTGCAATCACGAGGGCCAGTGCGTGCTCTTGGCGGTCTGGGCCGACGTGGGTAACCACATGCGCGACCACCTTTCTAGTTTCACTCTGGCCGATATGGTTGAACAGGCCCGCGGCGGCAAGCCCGTTCCGCGCACCCACGTCGCACACTCTTAAGGTCTTTTTAATCAACCTCCTTGAACCCCGTTTTACTTCGTGGTAAATTATTAAGGTCTCGATAGGAGAAATACCTACGGGAACACTAATTTTCAAGGTATTGAGGAGTTTTGATGACTAACCAGCCCCGTCGCTCTGCAGTGAATACCAACGACATGCTCGGTCTATTGATGCGAGACCTCGACCGCTACCCTATGCCGAACTACGACGAGCAGGTCGAACTGGCCAAGCGCGTCACCGCCGGTGACGAAGAGGCCAAGAAGCAAATGGTCGCCGCCAACCTCCGTCTCGTCCTCCACTGGGCTCGTCGCTACCAGGACCGCGGCGTCGAAATGGTCGACCTGGTCCAAGAGGGTACCTTCGGTCTTCTGCGCGCCGTCGAGAAGTTCGACTGGGAACGCGGCTTCAAGTTCTCGACCTACGCCACCTGGTGGATCCGTCAGGCCTTGCAGCGCGCCGTGCAGCAGCACGGTCGTACCATTCGCATCCCCCTCGAAGTTGGCGAACAGCTCCAGCGCCTCGAAGCAACGATCGCCGAACTGACCTCCCTCTTTGGTCGCAAGCCCACCGACGACGAACTCACCGAAGCGACGGGCATGTCCAAGGAAGAGCGTGACAACTTGCAGGGGCTCGCCGGTGTTACCGCCAGCCTCGACCAGCCCGCCAGCGCGGACTCGGGCACTACGTTGGGCGACCTCGTGGCACCCTCGCAGCAGGACTGGGTGGGCGAAATCGAACAGAGCATGATGGACGACCAGCTCCACCAGGCCCTGGCCAAGCTCGACGACCTCCAGCGTGAAGTACTGACGTTGCGCTTCGGGCTCTCGGGTTCGACGCCCCTCTCACTGCAGGCCACCGCCACCAAGATGGACATCGGCGTACGCCGCGTCCGTCGCGCCGAAGAAGAGGCCCTGGCCCTCCTACGCAGTGACGCCGCCGTCTTGGCGAGTCGACTGAACGCTTAGTACGTCAGGTCGCTGGGCACCAGCGAGCCAATATCCTCGGGCAGTGCCACCACGGTGGTGACGCGCTCTCCCGTTCGCGGGTGGGCGAAGCTGAGGGTTTGTGAGTGCAGGAAAAACCGGTCTTCGTGGAGGCGCTTGTCGCGACGGTGGCCGTAGCGCGGATCGTTCACAATGGGGTGGCCAATCGTGGCCATGTGCACACGAATCTGGTGCGTGCGGCCAGTGTCTAATTGCAAACGCAGCAGCGTCGTCGACGGCTTCTCCAAGCGCGCGATGACCTCGTACCCCGTCCGAGCGGCACGGCCGTCACTACGGACCGCCATCAACGTGGGAGTGCGGGTGGACCGACCAATGGGAGCGTCGACCACGCCGCGCTCTTCGGTCACGTGGCCCTCGACCATGCCAATGTAGGTGCGCTCCATGTCTCGCGCCGCCAGCTGTTCGGTCAAGCTGACGTAGCCCTCGGGCGTCTTGGCGACCACCAACACCCCCGAGGTGCCCTTATCGAGTCGGTGCACGATGCCGGGGCGAAAGGGGTCACAGAGACCTTCGTCGCTCAGCAGGCGTAACTGGGGGTAGCGCGCCAGGAGACCCGCCACGAGGGTGCCGTCTCGTTGCCCGGCCCCGGGGTGCACCACTTGCCCGGGCGCCTTATTGACCACCGCGAAGTCCTCGTCCTCGGCGACCACGTCGACGAATACCGTGCCGTCGGGCTCCACTTCCCCACTGTCGGGCGGCGGCAACGTCGCGACCAGGTGCTGGCCCTCTTCGACGCTCAACGAGGCCTTCGCGACCAACTTGTCGTTGAGAGTTACGGCGCCGTCGTCGATCAACTGACTCGCCTCCGACCGAGAGAGTCCGGTCAGCATCGCCAACACACGGTCAATACGCAGGCCGTCCAGACTCGCAGGAATCGCGAGGTCGAGGACTTCGCCGTCGAAGGCGTCGAGGGGTGAGTTGCTCATGAGGTAAGAAGTCCTTCTCCACTGAGTGCGAGCACCAGCAAAATAACGAAGCCAATGGTCACGCTGGCGTCGGCGAGATTAAACACGGGGAAAGTCCCCACGGCAATAAAGTCCGTTACTTCGTGCGGCGTGGCGGCCAGGCGATCAATCACGTTGGCCACGCCCCCGCCGAGGAGCAGGCCGAAGCCGGCGGTGGCGGTACCGCGGGCGGCGTTGAGGGAAAAGCCGAGCACCAAAAGCGTGACAATGAGTGTTGCGACGGTGGTCACGGTAGCGCTGTGGCTACTCAACGAGAACGACACGCCCGCGTTGTACTGCAGGTGCCACCACAACGGCCCCACCACGTGTTCGGGGCGCGCCAGGGCGTGACGGGCCCACACTTTGGAAATGGCGTCGACAGCGCTCACCACGAGCGCCACGATTAAGACGGTCGAATTAAGCCGGAAGGTTAAACGGCGGCGCGGCACGACACGCACGTGAAGACCGGCAACTGGAACTGCAGCCGGGGCTTCGTGATGGCTTCGTAGCACTCGTCGCAACGGCCGTAGCTGCCGTCGGCGACGCGCGCGAGCGCGACGTCGATTTCGTCAATCTTCAGGCGCAACGCGGCGGCGAATTCCTTGACCTGGTCTCGTTGAATGTCCGAGGCGACGCTCGAACCATCTTCGTCGTCGTACTCTAAGCGTTCGCGGTCCACGAGCATCTCGTCGGCTTCGGAGTCGGCCACGGCCACCTGGGCCATGGTCTGCTGCTTGGCTTCGAGGAGGAGTTCCTTCAACTCCGCCAAGAAGGCCTCGTCATTGGCGTACGGCTTCGAGTGCATCTTGCGCTCGAGCGCCTCTTGACGCTTGCGCTCTTCCGCCTCGCGACGTTCTTGGCGCTTACGCTCTTCGGCGTCGCGACGTTCTTGCTCTTTCAGCTTGCGCAACTTTTCGGCCTCAATGGCCTTGCGCTTCGCATCAATTTCCTTTTGCTTCTTCGCCTCGGCCGCGGCCTTCTCGCGGGCCTTGCGCTGGATCTCTTTTTCCTTGGCGGCGGCCTTGTCGCGAGCGGCCTTTTCCTTCGCGGCCTTAGCGGCGGCCTGCTGCTTGGCCTTCTCGGCGGCGGCCTTGGCCTTCGCGGCGGCGCGGGCCTTGGCTTCTTTGTCCTTGGCGGCCTTAGCGGCGGCCTGCTGCTTGGCCTTTTCGGCGGCGGCCTTGGCCTTCGCAGCGGCGCGGGCCCTGGCTTCTTTTTCCTTGGCGGCAGCCGAGAGCGCCGGCGACTTGGCTACGGCCTTTTTAGCGGGGGCTTTCGTGGCCGACTTCTTCGCGGGCGCGGCCTTCTTGGCGGCAACCTTCTTGGCCGGAGCCTTCTTGGCGACAACCTTCTTGGCGGGGGCCTTAGCGGCGGACTTCTTCACCGGCGCCTTAGCGGCGGCCTTTTTCGCGGGCGCCTTAGCGGCGGCCTTCTTCGCGGGTGCCTTCTTAGCGGTGGCCATAATTCTCCTACGTTGGGAACTTGCGCGCTGAGGTTACCAGCGCCGGGGGTGGCGTGAAACTATTCGTGGGACTGCGATTGATCAAAGTTCAATACTTGACCAATGGTGGTCGGCGCCGCCGGCGCTGGTGCGGGCGGCGGTGTCTGACTCGGGCGGGGCGCCACCGGGGCGGCGGCTGGCGCGGCGGGCGGGGCGGCGCTCGCCTGGGCCGGACGGTCACTGGCGCCGGTGCGAATGGAGTCTTCAATCCAGCGACCCAGCTCGGAAAGGACGCTGCTCAAACGCTTGCGTTCAGCGTCGAGTTGGCGCGTCAACGTGTCGACGTCTTCACTGAGGCGCTGCTTGAGACCATTGAGACGATTCACTTCGTCTTCGGCCCGACTCCGGGCCTCGGCGACGATTTCGCGGGCCCGCTCCTGCGCCGAGGCGGTGAGCTCGCGGGCCTTTTCTTCGGCTTCGTGTTGGCGCTGGTCAATGAATTCCTGGGCCATAGCGATCATGCTGGTCACCTGCTCGGCCCCACCGGCGAGGACCTGGGGACGCGGGGCGGGGGCCGGAGCGGGAGCCGGCACGGCACTGACCGGCGCGGCGTTCGTTTGGGGTCCACGCGCGTCGAGCTGGGCGATGCGTTCGGCGGCTTGACGGAGTTGCTGGCGCTGTTGGGCGGCGAGGTCTTGGAGTTGGCGGACCTCAATCGTCAGGCGCTCAAGGAAATCGTCGACCTCGTCAACCTTGTAGCCCTTGAACCCGACGTTGAAGCTAATCGTCTCAACGGCGTCGAGCGCCGACTGTGCAATTTCCGAGTTTTCCATGGCAAATACCCTAGTGCCCCACGGCGACGTCGCGGTGAAGGTCAGATGAGATTGTTAATGAACTCGAGCGCCACGAGCGCCACGAGCACCGAGAGGTCCAGTCCCACCCCGCCGAATTGGGGGCGCGGCAGGATCCGCCGCAGGGGGCCGAGGACGGGTTCGGTCAGCCGGTGCAGGACCGCCTTGACCTGGCCGAGGCCGCTCGAGGCGTTGTGCGTGGGAAACCAGCTCAAAATGGCCGTGGCCACCAGGAGGTAGATGTAGAGACTGATGAGCAGGTGGAGAAGGACCATGAAGCTAGTGCGCGTGGCGCAGGCGTTCCTTGGCCTCGGCGTCGATGCGCAAGTGCTGCGGCGTGACGAGGAACACGCTGGGGCGCAGGCGCTCAATCTTGCCGTTTAGCGCGAAGACGGTGCCACTGGCGTAGTCCACCACTCGGCGGTGCAGGACCTGATCAACGCCGGTCAATTGCAAGATAACGCAACGATTTTGGCGCAACGCCTCGGTGATCTTGCTGGCGTCGTCGAACTTGGTGGGCACGAAGACCACGACGTCGCGCTCGGCGGAAAATGACGAGATGCCGGGGCGCACGGCCGAAACCGTGGCGGCGGGACGGACACGGGGGGCGCCACTGGTGGCGCTGTCCAGCACCGAGATTGGCGAGCCCTGGCGCGCCGCGATGGGGGCGCTGGGGCGGGGGGCTTGGGCGATGACGCGCGCGCCGCTCGTGGGGAACGCGCGACCCTCGCCGACCTCGGGCGCCTCGTCGTAGGTGGGGCGTACGGGGGTCGTCGGGGCGAAGTCGTTGTACTCGTCCTCGACGAGGCCCAAGAAGCTCATAACTTGGCGAACTTTGTTTTTCATGCGATCTCCTAGGCGGCCAAAACCGCGCCCCTCTATGTTAGGGCACTGCGGCCGGGCGTCTCTCGGGGGCCAAAGAGGCCCCGTCCGACCCGAATTTCCGTCGATCCGTGAGCCAGGGCGAGCTCGAGATCCTCGGACATACCCATGGAGCGCTCCGTCAGACCCAATTCGTCGGCGAGGTCACGGGTGTCGGCGAAGGCCCGATCCGCCAGGGCGGGCTCGGGCGGGGCCACCATCATGAGTCCCGACACGTTGAGCCCCCGGTCGCGAGCGTGGGCCACGAGGGCGCGAGCCTCGACAAAGCTGGCACCGTTGCGCTGGGTGGCCCCGGTGGCGTCGACTTGGACGTAGCACGTGGCCATGGGCCGGACGCGAGCCAGCACGTCGACCTCCTTCGCCCGCGAAATACCGCACACCACGTCAGCGCACCGGGCGACTTTGGCGATTTTGTTGCTCTGGAGCGCCCCCAAGTAGTGCCAGCGCACCGGGAGGTCCGCGAGCGACTCGCGCTTGGTGCAGAGTTCGTCGACGTAGTTTTCGCCCACGTGAGTGAGCCCAGCGTGGTACGCGGCGAGCACCGCTTCGGGGCCGAAGGTCTTCGTGACGGCCACGATACGCACCGTGGCGAGGTCGCGTCCCGCGAGAACGATACGTTCACGCAGCACCGCGAGATTCTGTTGAACTCGCGCCGCGAGCTCCTCGTTAGCGAAGGAAGCTGGGGAGGTCATCGTCGCCGTCGATGTCGAACCCGTCGTCATCGGTCGTGGCGAAAATGTCGCTGCGGGGCGCCTCGGTCAGTGAGGGCAAGGCCGTCGTGGTGGGCGCGGCGGGTGCCGGTGCGGCGGGTGTCGCGCGGTTCTCGAAGCCGGCCGCGATAACGGTGACCCGTACCGCGTCGCCCATGGTGTCGTCGGTGACGGAACCAAAGATGATGTTGGCGTCGGGGTGCGCCACCGAGTGGACGATGTTGGCGGCCTCGGTGACTTCGGTGAGAGTGATGTTGGACGAACCAACGATGTTGATCAAGATGCCGCGCGCACCGTCAATCGACGCTTCGAGCAACGGCGAGGTGATCGCGGCGCGGGCGGCGTTGACCGCACGACCCTCACCCGTCGACGTGCCGACGCCCATGATGGCGGTACCGGCGTTGCGCATAACGGTGTTGACGTCGGCGAAGTCGGTGTTGATGAGACCGGGAATCGTGATGAGGTCGGTGACGCCACGGACCGCGGACAACAAGACCTGGTCGGCGACCTTGAAGGCGTCAATGAACGACGCCGTCGACTCCACCACGGACTGCAGGCGGTCATTCGGAATAACAATCAGGGTGTCGACCTTGTCGCGCAGGGCGTTAATGCCCTTCTCGGCCTGCGTGGCGCGACGCTTACCCTCGAAGGTGAAGGGGCGCGTGACGACGCCAATGGTCAAGATGCCCAGGCCGCGAGCGATTTCGGCGACCACTGGGGCGGCGCCGGTACCGGTGCCACCACCCTCACCGGCGGTGATGAAGAGCATGTCGGTGTCTTTCAAGGCCTCTTCAATCTCAGCCCGGTGCTCTTCGGCGGCCTGACGACCCACTTCGGGGTCCGAGCCGGCGCCGAGGCCGCGGGTGAGGTTGCGGCCGATGTCAATCTTGAGGTCGGCCTCGGAGAGTAGCAACGCCTGGGCGTCGGTGTTGGCCGCGATGAACTCAATATTGCGCAGTCCGGATTCGATCATGCGATTCACCGCATTCACACCACCGCCACCAACGCCGATCACTTTAATGACGGCGTGGTAGTTGTTCTGGCTGAGACTCATGGACTCCCCTTGTTAAATAATCTTTTGTCTCATTTACGTCGGACACGACCGGTCCACGGCAAACAAAATGTCATAGAAGGCTAGCCACGGGGCCGCAAAGGGGTCAAATACCCATGTTTTTACTGCGGAGTGGGCCCGCTGACCGACAGCTCGTCGGGGACCGTCACGTTGACCACGTCCCCGGGCTTTAGGGTCGCGTGACCAATGACCGAGGCGATGGCCA
>Ga0316218_1002674_pt1 | contig 15950 bp, 12 predicted proteins | sample TBH18003metaG_FD_203634 | JGI IMG/M metagenome (GOLD analysis project Ga0316218, IMG submission 203634) | Freshwater microbial communities from Trout Bog Lake, Wisconsin, USA - TBH18003 | ecosystem: Environmental > Aquatic > Freshwater > Lake > Hypolimnion/Profundal zone | place: USA: Wisconsin...
AACATACACAGGTGGCACTGCTGTTACACAGCGCATTACTAGTGTTAGCGCATGGGTAGAATACCTGCCAGGTTTCGACAGTGGCACGCATACAACAGGCGCTGATACCGGCTATCTGTTGGTGCAGGCTATGGCGCCAATACATGGCTACGATTCGGTAATAGGCACCGGTTATTTACTGATACCTCCTCATTCTTCTTTCACGCAGATAACTGCCAATCTTACTTACATTGATACGCTCGATGACATTGATACCGTGCGCATCTTATTTGCAAGCAGTGGCGGCGCGCGTAAGGCGCTCGACAGCAGTACTCTTTATGTTGATGATGTGACTATGGTGGGCGTACCTTATTCTGTAAATGCTGTGGCCTCTGTTGCGGCGCAAAGCAACCTGGTAAAAGTGTATCCTAACCCGGCCAGCAATACGCTGTACTTCGATAGCAGGCAGACTGGCTTGACTTGCACTATGTATTCAGTAAGCGGCCGCGAGGTGGCCAACAACAAGCTTACCGGCAATGGCGCGGTTGATGTGTCGTACCTGCCAGCTGGCCTGTATTTCTATGCCATCACTGATGAGCAGGGCAATACAGTACAAAGAGGTAAAGTAAGCGTGACCAGATAATTGAGCTACTGATAATAATAAACGAAAGCGGGCTGCAATGTGCAGCCCGCTTTCGTTTTATGTTGTTTGTTTAGTGATCAGCTGCTCGGCAGGCGTGGGGCTATATGCCTCCATCAGCTCTAACAATTCATCCGGCGATTGGCTCATGAGTATGGATGTGTTGGCGCATTCGCTTAAAAAACCTTCCTGCACCATATTGGTGAAGAAGGCGTGCAGCGCATCGTAGTAGCCACTCACATTCAGCAGGCCGATGGGCTTGCTGTGCAGCCCCAACTGGCCCCAGGTGAGCATCTCGAACAGTTCTTCCATAGTGCCCCAGCCGCCGGGCATAGCTATCACGCCGTCAGATAGCTCGTGCATCTTTAGCTTGCGTTCGTGCATGGTATGTACGGTGATGAGCTGTGTGAGGTCTTCGCGAGCTACTTCTTTTGTTTTCAGAAATTCGGGTATCACGCCTACCACGGTGCCTCCGTGTTGTAATGAGCCATCAGCCAGCGCGCCCATCAGGCCTATCCTTGCCCCACCGTATATGATGCGGATATTTTTTTCGGCAAGCATCCTGCCCAGGTCGTAAGCGGTTTCCCTGTATACTTCGTTATATCCTTCCGCCGATCCGCAGAAGACTGCAATGCTTTTCATAGGCTTGATTTGTATATCAAATGTAACAGTAATTATTGTCGCAGAATGTCATTTCTTATAAAGCAGCACAGCCGCAAAAAAAATCCCGCTTGCGCGGGATAAAGATATTGCTCAGAAAACACAGGATGGTATCAATACTCGTCCTCGTTAAAGAAGAAGTCTTCCTGGGTAGGATAGTCGGGCCATATGTCTTCTATGCCCTCGTATATTTCCCCTTCGTCGTCCAGCTCCTGCAGGTTTTCTACAACTTCAAGTGGCGCGCCCGAGCGTATCGCGTAGTCAATAAGCTCGTCTTTTGTGGCCGGCCATGGTGCATCCTCAAGATGTGATGCTAGTTCAAGTGTCCAAAACATATTATGATTAGTTTATTTTTATAGTGTTCCCGCAAATGTAAGGGAAAATTCGAGATCACAAAGCCAATTTTTAGCACATTAGTGAATTAAGTAAAAATCGTTCCACGCCGAGGCCCTACTACCCAAGTTCTGTGATTTATAGATAACTTGCACAGTAGAAATTTTAAGCCACGTAAGGCAATTCTTTATTTACCGGTAACCGATGAGCACCATCCTGCACGCAAAAGATCTTGTAAAAAAATACCCGTCCCTTACGGTGGTCAATAATGTGTCGCTGAGTGTGGAGCAGGGCGAGATCATATCCATCACCGGCCCATCGGGCGCGGGCAAGAGTACTTTGCTGCACCTTATAGGTGCGCTGGATAAACCGGATAGCGGCAGTGTGCTGATAGACGGCACCGATATACTGCAACTGCCATCAAAGAAGCAATCCAGGTTTCGCAATACACACCTGGGCTTTGTGTTCCAGTTCCATCATTTACTGCCTGAGTTCTCGGCAGTAGAGAATGTAGCTGTGCCATTGTGGATAAAAGGCACGGGCAAAAAAGAAGCGTTGAAGCAGGCGGCAGAAATGCTCGCTATTGTGGGCCTGGGCAGCAGGCTCGATAATAAACCTTCAGAGCTATCGGGCGGGGAACAGCAGCGTGTGGCCATAGCAAGGGCGCTGGTGAACAGGCCATCTATTGTAATGGCCGATGAGCCTACCGGCAACCTGGATACTGCCAACGCGCAATCTATACACAATCTGTTCCTGGACCTGCGCAAGCAACTGGGGCAAACGTTCATCATGGTTACCCACAACGAAGCGCTCGCTACCCTCACCGACCGCACCCTCATCATGCACGACGGGCGTATTGTAGAAGAGCGCCGCAACGGGGTTTAATGCGCCCACTTATACACCTCACTGGCATTGGTTTCACCTTCTATAAGTTTCACCAGTTTTTTATGCTCATCGTATAAGGCTATGTCCGGTACAAACTTGGTGTTGTAATAGCTGAAATAAAAGAACTCATAGTCCATGCCCACCACCGCTATGTTCTTGTAGTGCGAGAGATGATGCTCTTCATAAAACTCTTTGATCTGCGTCATGCTGTGCATGGCGGTAACGAGGTAGAACTGTACATTCTTAATAGAGTCCATGCCCTTGATGAGCGCATCTACTGTGCGCTTGCAGTGTTTGCAGTCGGGCGAGAACAGCATTAGCGCCACAGGCTTGCCCTCTGGTATGTTGTAGGTGTTGAAGATAGTGGCGCTGTCCATCTCCAGTATATTGAATGCGGGCAGCGTGGGGTATTTCTGGTAGGGCTTTAATGTGTCTTGAGGTGGTGGTGGGTCACTGACGGGCGATAATTTTTTATTTTGCGCTTCCGCTGTTGTGGCCAGCGAGCAGAGGATAACGAAGAAAAGGATCACTTTTTTCATGCTACTAAATTAGGCAATAAATATCATACCCATTAAAAGCAAAAAACCCTCCCCCAGGAATGGGGGAAGGCCATTGTTTACTCAAACCGAGTTGGATATTTTTATATTGAATGATGTAAAGAATTTTAAGGTTATCGTGAACTGAAGTCGTGAGCCTGTCGAACGATTACACCACAGCTTTCTACTTAAGACTTTTGACTATCTACAATCTACTAATGACTATCTACTAAGAAGATTAGTTGTAGTTAACAGTTACCGGAACTGCAGAAGAACTAGTGTAAGCATTCGGAGCCTGTGCAGCAGATACTGTAAGTGTAGCGCCAACAGTAAGTGTTTGTGAACCGCCGGTAAGTACGCCTGTACCTGATGGTGAGCTGGTGAAAGCGCTCATGCCCATAGTATGTGAAGAACCATCGCTCAAAGTAGCAGTAGTAGGCAAGGTGATTGCGTAAGTATAGCCAGAAGCGCCTGATACTGTGAAGTTTGCAGCTGCAACGGTACCTGTAGTTGCTGGCAGTGTAACGCCGCCTGTGAAAGTACGAGTGCCTGCCGGAGCGAGAACTACTGTACCGCCAGATGTAGGAGATACTGCGATATTACCGAAGTTCATGTTGGTAACGAGAGCGATAGTTATCGGTGTGATGATGTTTGCAGATGCAGAAGCAGTTGCTGTAGCCTGAGCGAAAGAAGAAGTAGATGATGCACCTACGATGATGGCTGCTGCTACGAGTACTTTAGAGATGATGTTTTTCATTTTGTTTAGTTTTTTGTTTAGTTTGAGATAAGTTTTTTTTGCCTGCCTGCCGGTAGGCAGGTTTGTTTCGTTGTTTGATAAGTATATAACCAACGGCGTGCCAAACTCATAAACAATTGATAATCAATTAATTAAAATTCTGGCGTAGTGCCAAAATTCCATGAGGTGGAAGGGATTTCTGTGAAATGGAAGGAATGTCGTGGAGGAGGGCAGTGTTTGGTAGCCAGATTTGCCAACTTTTTAAAAGTTGGCAAATCTTACGGTGGTATAGCTAACAGACTACATAAAAAAAGAGCGCTATTTTCATAGCGCCCTCTTTATTGTTCTTTAAAACTGTTGTTTATCGCAGCAGGGTCACATTGCCCTGGTGGTGTTCTTTCTGGCCGTCTTTAAAGGTGCCGTCTATAATATAGATATACACATCTTCGGGCTGGTCTACGCCGCCGAGCTTGCCATCCCAGCCTGCGCCGGTGAGCGAGGTGCTTTCAAACACCTTGATGCCCCAGCGGTTGTAGATGCTGATGCTGAAGGAAGTAAGGCCGCTGGTGAGCGCCTGGCGGGGGAAGAAGTAATCGTTGAGGCCATCGCCGTTCGGCGTGAACACATTGGGTATATTCATGTAGCAATCGTTGGTCACATTCACACTGCTGCTGGCCGAGCATCCGTCTATGGTAACGGTAGCCGTATAAGAACCCGGTGCTGTGATCACGATAGATGATGTGGTTTGGCCTGTACTCCACAACCATGTGGCGCCCGATGTGCCTCCATTAGTACCATCGGCCAGTGTGATGACATCGCTGCCACTACAGATGCTCTGATCAGCACCGAGGTTGATGGTAGGCTGCGGCTCTATGGTGATTGTACGTGTAGATGTGGCATCGGCACAGCTGCGGTACAGCGCGGTAGCGGTGATGGTATACGTGCCGGGTGTGCTATACGCATAGCTTACCGGGTTGCTGTTCTTCACGGTGTCGCCATTGCCGAAGTCCCATACTATGCCTGTATTGCCTATGCCTGAGTAATCGCCGGTAACGGTAATGTAGGTGGCCTGGCACAGCGCCGGATCTGAGAGCGAGATGTACACAGGGCTCAGTGAGTCTATGTATACGGTTTCACGCGCCGTGTCGCGGCAAGGGATAAAGTCGGTCACTACTTCAAACACATCGTACACACCCGCATTGGTAAAGGTATGTGACGGGCTGGCAGTGAGGCTGGTAGTACCATCGCCAAAGCTCCAGAGGTAACTTCCACCGGTAGATACAGAACCATCGGTGAAGTTGATGGTATGGCCCTGGCATATAACACTGCTGTCTGATGTAAATGCAGCGCTCAGCGGGTGCACATCATTGATGATCTCCCTGTGTGTGGCCACGCACACACCTGCACTCGATGAAAGCACTACGGTATCATAGTTTTGCACAGTATATACATGCGCGGGGTTCACATCGCCGGATGATGTACCATCGCCAAACTCCCACAGGAAGCGGGTGGCAATAGTGGAGTTATTGGTAAAAGCAATAGTATCTGCCACGCAGCCATAGTGTATCTGGTACGTGAAGCCTGCTGTAACCATAGAATCGATGATCACGTTCAGGGTGATGGTATCAGATACGCAACCACCTGCAATGCCGGGGTAGAAGATAGTAGCAGTAACAGAATAGATACCTGTTGCAGCCATGGTTACCGGTGTGATGAGCGGATCCTGGAAGCCGGAAGCAAAACCATTAGGGCCAACCCAGTTGTACGTAGAGCCCGCATCGCTGGTAGCGCCCATCGTGAGCGTATTGCCACTGCACACAGGCGCATTGGTTACAGGTACGGGCCTATCGGGCGTTTTATCCACCACGACATTCAGTGTATTGGTGTTGCTGCACGTAGCATAGGTAGCAGTTACTGAGAATACACCTGTGTATAGTGTGCTTACATCGGCTACTATCTTAGGGTTTTGTGTTAAAGATGTGAAGCCGTTTGGCCCTGTCCACGAATAAGATACACCCGGAGTAACATCGCTTGATGTAAAGTAAAGCGTATCCCTGTGCGAACAGATAGGCCCATTGCTGGTGATGGTAGGCAATGCGGGTGTAGTATCTATTTCTACACTGATGTAGGCACTGTCTTTACAGCCATTCAGGTCGGTCACCACTTTATACATGCCTGCGTCTTTTGTGGGTGCATTTATTCTGCTGGTATTTTGTAATGGGGAAACAAAGGCATTAGGCCCTGTCCACAAGTAGCTTTCGCCGGGGAAGGCAGCTGTAGCTGTTAGCATTAATGTGTTTTGAGAGCATATAGGCGCATTAGTGCCCAGCGTAGTGACAGGTAAAGGTTTGATGTTGACGTATGTGTGTACCGTATCGCGCGATGTGCCAACGATCTTTATCACATAGTACATACCCGAATCTGCCATTGTGGTAGGGTAGATATTAGGGCTTTGCATAGTGCTGGTAAAGCCAGCGGGGCCATACCATAGGTAGGTAGCGCCTGTAGAATCACCATGGCCTACCAGGTACAAAGAGTCGCCCATACATATAGGCCCGTTGTTGGTGGCGTGGAAGCATGGGAACACAGTGAGGTACATGGTCCTTTGATTACAGGACAATGCCCCCATGGTAGTATCGTTGCCGGTAATAGTGTAAGTGGTAGCACCGGAAAGAGCCACTGTGTTAATTGTATTGGTAACGCCCGCAGTGCTGGAGAGGCCTGTAGCAGGCGCCCATGTCCACACGCTTGATGTCCACGCCCTGGTTGCTCCGTTTGCGATTGTTACCGGCACATTTATGACTCCGGGATGCGCACAGGTGAAGAAGCTATCATAGGTAGGAGCAGGAGCAGGGCCAGATGGTGCAGCAGGTATGCTATCCACTACCAGTAGTGGCTCAGGAAATGCACTGTCTATACCGGAAACACCGGTAGTATCATTAAAGAAGTAAGCGTATGAAATGGTTGTTTGCGCACCAGGAGCAAAAGTACCCAGGTTATATACCAGGCCTATCGCTACATCGCCATTAAGCACACCGTGTGCTGTATCCATAACATCTACACCTTTTGTACCATAGGTACCCGACCATATTGTACTAAGGTCGGTAGTGGAAGAGATGGGCCATGAGCTATAGATGAATGCACGCGCCCGGCAATCTTTTGTACCCAGCGAAAAATGGTCATTATATAAAGTTCCAAGTGCATCAACCTGTACCCTGTGGTCTGCATCATTTTCATAAACGATCGTATTATCCGTGCTAAAGTAAACAGCACCACCGTGCGCCTCATCGTTATCCGGGTCGCAGGAACGCAGGTAATAGACGTTCAATATAGGCGTAGTACCTGTATTATGGAAATGTGTGGTTACTACTACGGCCGATGCCATTGTGTCTATGCTGGTGTTCTGTGTCATTACCAGGTTGCCGCCAGCATCGCTGCCGGTCCAGTAAGAAGTAATAACGCCGCCCACATTGGTGTAAGCAGTTACGGAACCGGTGAGGGTACCACCACCTACATAGCCGCTACTGGGGCAGAATGCCTGTGTACGCGCACCATTCACCTGCATTTCCCAGCCTTCAAAAGGACTACCGGGATAAGTATAATCGCCATTAAACGAGGTCCAGCCATGATGGCCTAGATCATACGTTTCTGCAAGGTTTGAACCTGATGGAAACGGATGATAACCGGTGGGTGGCGCAGGCGCTCCAAACGACCCATTGGTAAGCATTCCGATTTCCAGAAATCGGCCCTGCAAATAACAATTCGCACCCACCATTTGTGCCTGCGCATTCTTAGGCGTTACCAGTATGCCGGACAAGAGCAATAAAAAAAGATAAACGTATTTCATACCCTGATATTTCTTTTATAAACGATAAATTCAATTCATCAAACTCAATAACTATAAATATACGTACTATTTTTTTAGAAAATGTAACACAATCATCATTTTCAAATAAAAATTTTGCAACAAATACATACAGTAAGACAGGTAATAATGACAAAAGGGATGGGTAGGAAGCATAAAACATCAACCAAGGATTGAAATTAGCATAATTCTAATTCATAAAGAGTTAATAAATAATGTTTTTATGTAATTCCAGGAAATTGTTCACATGCTGAAATATTTATTTTATGTGCCAGCAGCTCTCAAAAGAAAAAGCACCCCGGAGGATGCTTTTCTAAAAAATATTCTGCAACGATTTTACCGCAACAAAATCACATTCCCCTGGTGGTGTTCTTTCTGCCCATCTTTGAAGGTGCCGTCTATAACATATACATACACACCGCCCGACTGGTCTACACCGTTGAATTTACCATCCCATCCGCGGCCATCGAGCGATGTGCTTTCAAATATCTCCTGGCCCCAGCGGTTGTAAATGTGCATACCAAAAGAAATGAGTCCGCTGCTCAGGTACTGGCGCGGGAAGAAGTAATCATTAAGCCCGTCCCCGTTTGGCGAGAACACATTGGGTATGTTCATGTAGCAGTCGTTGCTTACTTTAATGCTGCTGCTGGCGCTGCATCCTTTTACGGTGATGGTAGCAGTATAAGTGCCGGGTGCGGTTATGGTGATGGCAGGTGTTGTCTCGCCTGTGCTCCAAAGCCATGTGGCATTGGCGTAGGGCGCAGGCGCTATATCCGTGAGGGTCATTATATCGCTGCCCTTGCAAATGCTCTTATCCGGGCCAAGGTCTATCTGCGGTTGTGGCTCTATGGTGATGGTGCCTGTGGCAGTAGCATCGGGGCATACCCTGTATTTCGCAGTGGCGGTGATGTTGAAGACACCGGTTGTGTTGTAGGCATAGCTGATAACGGGATTGTTGCCCAGCACACTATCGCCGTTGCCAAAGTTCCATACTATGCCGGTATTGCCAATGGTGGAATAATCGGCAGAGAAAGTAGCATAGGTGGCCTCGCACAGTATAGGGTCAGTGATGTGTATGGATATGGGGCTGTTACTGTCTATAGATACTGTTTGGTAAGCAGTATCGTAGCAGGGTATAAAGTCGCTCACCACTTCCATTACTTTATACACGCCGCTGTTGGGATAGGTATGCGCGGGGCTGGCTGTGCTTGCAGTATTGCCATCGCCAAAAAGCCACAGGTACTTTGGTGTAGTGGCTACAGAAAGATCGGTGAAGGTGATGGTATGCCCCTGGCAAATGAGTAGGCTATCGGTACTGAACGCCGCGTGTAGCGGGTGCACTTGGCTGATGGTTTGCTTCACGCTGTCTACACAGGAGTTAGCACCGGCATACAATGTTACCACATCGGTGCCTTGCGCATACACATGCGTGGGCGACTCATGCCCCGATGAATAACCATCACCAAATTCCCATTTGTAGTATGTCGCATTAACGGAGGTATTCGTGAATACTACCGTATCCTGCGGGCAGCCATACATAAGGTTGTAGGTGAAGTTGGGTACCACCTGGTCGTACACAAAAATGCTCACAGGCACGCGCGGGCTTTCGCAGCCCAGCACCGTTTGGCTGGCCCATACTGTTTGCTCGCCGGGTGTGGTAGTGGCGAGCACTGGCGCAGTGGTGGTACCTATGCCACCTGTAGCCGCATAGTACCAGAGTATGCCCGTACCGGAAGATACAACGAAGGGTTCAAACAACTGGCCGGGGCAGTAATTGCCGGGACTATCAGCAACAACCGGCGGCACCGGTATGGGGTTGATGGTAAGGTGCAGCGTGACCACCGAATCGCACCCGGTTCGGGAGGTGTAGGTACCGGCAGGGTGATCGCCTGCTGTGGTGTAGGTATTACCCGCTATGGTATAGCTGCCGCCGGTACATATGGAAGCATTGAGATCGCCGGTAATAGCAGGCCTGATGTAGAGTATAAGTGTGATAATAGAATCGCAGCCGCCGGGGTTATGCACCGTTACTGTATAGGTGCCTGATGTGGTGAAGGTAGTACTCCTGAATACCACGGGCAGGCCATAGCAGCCGGTATCGTGTATAGTGGCCGTAACTCGTGCCAGCACATCGGCGCTGCCGTTGGCGGTAAGCACTGTACAAGTGCCATTGCCCAGCGCCACAGATACGGGATAAGTGCCGGTGGCGGCCCATGATACGGCCGGTGCGGCAACAGCGGATGTGGCAGGTGTGCCGCCGGTAAAATCCCATGCGTAGGTCATCCCGGTACTGCAGCCGCCCGCTACACTGAATGTGCCGGGCAATCCCTGGCATAGTGCGCCGGGGCCTATGATGGAAGGAGGGGTTACGAACACCAGGCTGATATTATCTACCACCATACCGAATGTGGAGTAGCCGGGGCTATTATCGGTAAGCGTTATTTTGAGGTATACAACTCCCGAGCCACACGGTACAGTAATAGTGGGGATACCTGCCACGGATACGAAGCCGAATGTGGTATTGCTCATACTGAAATCCATATCCACATACGTGGCTACAACACTACTGGAGGCATCCAGCCCCACTATATTGATGTGTGTTGTTACCGTACCTGGCGCAGAGCCTGTGGTTCGGCGGGAGGCATCCATGCTAAAGGTATAGCTGCAGCCGGGGAGTACACATACATCCTGGTACATGCAAGCCTCATCATCTATCTCTGCTACATGGTTGGTGGGGTCGGTGCCCCCATAGGTGGTTTCGTAAGCATAAGCTTCTACGCTGGTGCAGGCGGTGGTCCACCCCGCGCCGCTACCATCAAAATCGCCATCAGTAACTAATTGCTGGGCTGATGCAGGCATACTGCATACCAGTAATGTGCATAGCGCTATGAGGTGTGAAAAGAATTTCATGCGTGTGTGGTTGTATATTATAGACGAGGAAAAAGGACAATTCGTTGGGAGGAAGTGGGTTATGTTCCAGTTAAACATCGTTTTTGGGACAAAAAAACGGGCTACCACATCAGTGATAGCCCGTTCAGTATTAAGAGCAAAAATAATTAAGCGTCCTGCTTCATCATCTTCTGCGTTTTCTTCCTGTCTTCTTCGTTCAGCGCTATTTTGCGCAGGCGTATATTTTTTGGTGTTACTTCTATACACTCATCCTGCTGTATGTACTCCATGCACTCTTCGAGTGTAAAGTCGATCTTTGGAGTTATCCTCGAAGTATCGTCCGTTCCGCTAGAGCGCATGTTGGTCAGCTTCTTGGTTTCTGCTGTATTCACCACCAGGTCTCCCGGTTTGATGTGCTCGCCTATTATCTGGCCTTCATACAGCTCCTGTCCCGGATCTATAAAGAAAGAACCCCTGTCCTGCAGCTTATCTATAGAGTAGGCAGTTGCCTTACCGGGTGCTTTTGCTATCAGTACGCCATTGTTCCGGCCGGGTATAAAGCCCTTCCATGGTTTGTATTCGCTGAAGCGGTGCGCCATTACGGCCTCGCCCTGTGTGCCGGTAAGCATCTGCGAGCGCAGGCCAATGAGGCCGCGCGATGGCATATCAAACTCCAAGTGCTGCATCATGCCCTTGGTTTCCATGATCAGCATTTCGCCCTTGCGCTGTGTTACGAGGTCTATCACCTTGCCGCTGAATTCAGCAGGCACATCTACTACCAGCACTTCATAAGGCTCGCACTTCTTGCCGTCTATTTCTTTGGTGATCACCTGTGGCTGGCCTACGGTCAGCTCATAGCCTTCGCGGCGCATCGTTTCCACCAATACGCTCAGGTGAAGGATACCACGGCCATAAACCAGGAATTTATCGGCATCATCTGTTTCCTGCACACGCAGGGCCAGGTTCTTTTCCAGTTCCTTCATGAGCCTGTCGCGGATGTGACGGCTGGTAACGAACTTACCTTCTTTACCAAAGAAAGGCGAGTTGTTGATGCTGAACTGCATATTCATGGTAGGCTCATCAATAGGTATGATGGTCACTGCTTCAGGGTTGTCTATATCAGCAATTGTTTCGCCGATCTGGAAGCCTTCCACGCCTACCACAGCGCATATATCGCCGCACTGTACTTCCGTTACCCGCTTCTTGCCCATATCCACAAATACGTACAGCTCCTTTACGCGGCTGCGCTGCATGGTGCCATCTATTTTGCACAGCATGATAGGCTGGCCTTCCTTCAGTACACCACGGGTGATCTTGCCTATAGCGATACGGCCAAGGAAAGAAGAATAATCGAGTGAGGTGATCTGCAACTGCACAGGGCCGTCTACTACTGTAGGGGCAGGTACTTTCTCCAGTATCGTATCCAGCAGCACAGTGATGTCTTCTGTAGGGGTAAGTGAGGTATTGAACCAGCCTTGCTTTGAAGAGCCGTATACGGTAGGGAAGTTCAGTTGTTCTTCTGTTGCATCCAGTTGGAAGAACAGCTCAAATACTGCGTCATGTACTTCATCAGGGCGGCAGTTAGGCTTATCTACTTTGTTGATCACAACGATCGGGTGCAGGTTCAGGTTCAGCGCTTTCTGCAGTACAAAACGTGTTTGGGGCATAGGGCCTTCAAACGCATCTACCAGCAGCAATACGCCATCTGCCATTTTCAGTACGCGCTCCACTTCACCGCCAAAGTCGGCGTGACCAGGAGTGTCAATTACGTTGATCTTTACGCCCTTGTAGGTCACCGACACGTTCTTGGCCAGGATGGTGATGCCACGCTCGCGTTCCAGGTCGTTGCTATCCATGATCAGGTCACCGGTCTCCTGGTTGTCGCGGAATACATTTGTAGTGTGTAAGATCTTATCAACCAGTGTTGTCTTACCGTGGTCAACGTGCGCAATGATGGCAATGTTACGAATATCCATAAAAAATTTCCTTTTTTGCCCCCTGCGGGAGCTATTTTGTTTACACTTTTTCTTCTAAAAATTAACCCTCCCCATGAAGAAGATCAGGGAGGGCCACTGCTTTTCTAATATCCCCGGGGCAGTATGCTTTCCGCTACGGGCGTGCAAAGGTAAGGAATAATACCTATGTAAAGTCACGGGAACGTTAATATATCACTAATTGTGGGTGTGAATGGAGGCGAGTTCAGAGTTTCAAGCGTTCTTAGCCTTGTTCTTTCTAAGTCGATAACATCCAAAAAGGAAAACAAACAAGAATGCGATTGTATTGTTAGCATAGAAGGGTGGTATCAAAATATTGAGGTTGCATACAGCAATGAGATAATAAAATAAAAAGATAACAACATAAATCAGAAAGCCTATAATTAATCCGATGAAGAACCTTTTGTATGTTTTTTCAATTACAAAAAACAATATCCAAGATGCCAACCAAGTAAACAATATCTCTGCCACTTCCCCATCATCTTTACCGAAATGAAGCGAAGCATTACGAGTGACAAGATATTTGATTACCACGATGCAAAAAACACAGTATATCCCAAGAAGGGAATACTTACTTATTGAAGCCATACCACAATTTAGAAAGTAAAGAAGTATTGTTAGGCAATAACCAAGCAATATCAGTTTGCATGGATATGTGTCAGTACAAATTTGCTCCTGTTATCAAACAGCACCTCATAGTTCCGCTCTATATTAGGATGAAAATACGGCGGCTGTAATGACCAATCCTGCAACTCCACGAGTATAGGGATAGTGCTTTCTTTGATGCTATTGTATAGCGCATTGAATATTGGGGGAGGGTATGCGTTCAAGATTCTGGCCGCGTATCACCAAATTAAGATTGCTGCCATCATGTGCATCACCATTCACCCGGCTGCCGTAGGCCCAAACTTCAAAAGGGATATTTGCTGCGGCAAATATCTCTAATAAGGCTTGCCGGTCTTTTTCCCTGATCAGCATTTCTTTGTTATACTATTTCTTCGGTTTCTTATACTTGGCTATCAGCTCCGTTACACTGCTCCTCAATAAGTATTCCGGGTTCAGCTCTGTGAATATCTTCGATTTGGAGGGCATCAGTTTTAATGCTTTTTCCAGGTGCAGGGAGGCTTCCTTGGCCTTGCCCAGCTCAAAGAGTGCTGCTGCATGGTAGTAATGGAAGTCGGCCTTATCGCCGCAATGCTCGCGGGCTACAGCTATCTGTGTTATCGCTTCATCGTAGTAATGGGTCAGGTACAGGCCGCGTATCAGGGCCACCCAGGTGGTCTTGTTGCCGGGTTTCAACCGCACTGCGTTCAGGTAGCATACCAGGGCCTCGCTCTTCACGTCCATCTCCATCAGGCAGTTACCTATAGCCATGCAGTAAGAGGCATTGTCCTTATCTAAGTGCAGGGCCACGGAGTAAGATTTCACCGCCTTTTCCCATTGCTTTTCGCGGGCGTAGGTCTCTCCTATTTTGTAGAAGATGCCATCATCCTGCGGGTTCAGTTGCGATGCCTGGCGATAAAACTGGCGGGCACGGGCAAAATCCTTGCGCTTCTCCCAGCAGTAGCCCATGGCCTCGAATATCACATCCTCCGGCTTGGCTATCTCTATGTGTTTTTCCAGTACCTCCAGCGCACGTTCGTACCACTTCAGGCGCATATAGGCATCAGCCATATTGCGGTAGGCAAATTCAAATTTTTCGTCAATAGCTATGCAGTATTCATAGGCATCAATACACTTTTCGTACAGCTTCAATCCCTGGTAAGCTGCGCCGAGGTTGAACCAACCGAGGGCATTGAACGGGTCATCATCGGTAAGCTGCGTATGCAGGGTCACGCTTTCTTCCAGCCTGCCGGTAAACTCAGACCAGAAGCAGATCTTCTGCAGGGCCTCTTCATTGCGTTTGTCAATGGCTATTACCCTTTTCAGGGTATCGAATACGGCATCAAATTCCTCGCTCTCGTCGTATACATCGGAGAGTTCCAGCAATACTTCGGTCTTTTCCTTGCCTTCAAATTCTTTGCTGCGCTGCTCCAGCCACAGGGCCGCCTGGTCATATTTGAATTGAGCCAGCAAAATATCTGAGCGCAGCAGCACGGCATCAATGTTGTTGCTGTCGTATTGCTCCATCTCATCAAGCGCCTTGAGCGCCTGCCCGTATTTCTGTGCCTGTGTAAGTATCTCTGCCCTAAGGAGTAATACGGAAGCCGAGAACGGGTAATACGTCCTCGCTATATCGCACGCCAGCAGGGCTTGCTCCTCATTACTTTCCTGGAAATAATATTCGATTACGCGCTCAAACTCCTCTTCGTCCAATATCCTCGTAGACTCACCTTTCTTTACTTCTTCGTAGCGTTGAAGTGTTTCATCCATTGATCCCCACTCCTCGTCATTAAAATCATCGTCAAACATATGCGCGTGGTTTATACTCAAAGTTACTGAAAAATACATGCCAAAGTAATCATCTATTGTTACCGCAATGTCAAAATGCACAGTTTATTAACATAGTCAATTGGTTATGATGCAAAAAAATTGGCATAAGTTAAACAAGCCTTACCTTTAGGCAAATGAGCAATACCACGATAAATAAAAAATCCCTCGATTTCCTCAAAGACCTCTCGAAACATAATGACCGCGACTGGTTTGCAGCCAATAAAGACAGGTACACCACAGCCTACGAGAATATAACCGAATTTGCCGACAGCCTCCTCGCCGAAATGAACCGGCACGACAATATAGAGACCCCATCGGGCAAAAAAAGCATGTACCGCATATATAAGGATGTGCGTTTCTCTAAAGAAAAAGTGCCCTATAACACCCATTGGAGCGCAGGCTTCAGGCGGGCTACCAAAAAATTGCGGGGCGGCTATTATATTCATATAGCGCCGGGCAGCTCATATGTAGCGGGTGGTTTTCGCGGACCAAACGCCGAAGACCTGCAACGCATCAGGCTGGATATTGATGTTAACTACCCAGACTGGCAAAAGCTGCTGCGCGCAAAGACATTCGTAGCCACATTCGGCACACTCCGTGGCGAACAGGTAGCATCTGCCCCACGCGGCTACTCAAAAGACCATCCCGCAATAGACCTGCTGCGCTACAAGCAATTCATACTGCGCCACGACTTTACTGATGAAGAAGTGCTTGCCCCCGACTTTGCCAAAGCAGCCAGCGATGCCTTTAAGAAGATGCGCCCGTTCTTCAACTACATGAGCGAGGTACTGACCACGGATAGTAATGGTGTAAGCATATTATAGTGCTACTCTCCACAAATCAGCCACATAGTTGCATGACTATGTGGCTTTATACATTCATTTTCTTCCGTTTTTCAGAAAATGACTATCGGTTTAACTGAACCTATTTATTATCTTTGTGACAAAATAGCATATATGCAAAATACAACATCATTTCAAGACGTTTTATTCGACGGAAA
>Ga0316218_1002676_pt1 | contig 15945 bp, 11 predicted proteins | sample TBH18003metaG_FD_203634 | JGI IMG/M metagenome (GOLD analysis project Ga0316218, IMG submission 203634) | Freshwater microbial communities from Trout Bog Lake, Wisconsin, USA - TBH18003 | ecosystem: Environmental > Aquatic > Freshwater > Lake > Hypolimnion/Profundal zone | place: USA: Wisconsin...
CAGACAAAGATCCCCAGCGACGTCTCGACACCCTTGAGCTCGCCGGGGAACTGAAAATTCCGTTCACCACAGGACTCCTCGTAGGAATTGGAGAAACCCGCGAGGACCGTCTGGACACTCTTCGAGCTATTGCGGCTTCCCATGGCCGTCACGGTCACGTCCAAGAAGTCATCATTCAAAACTTCATGCCCAAGCCCCTCACGGCCATGGCGAATGAGCCGCCTGCTAGCGACGAAGAGTTCCACTGGACGATTGCCGCCGCTCGCCTGGTTCTGGACAGTTCAGTGCATCTCCAGGCACCGCCGAATTTGAGTGACGACCCGACCCGTCTTCTTGCGTTTGGTATTGATGATTTTGGTGGTATCTCACCGGTGACGAAGGACCACGTCAATCCCGAACGCGCCTGGCCCGCGGTCGATACGTTGCGCCAGGAATGCGACGACAAGGGCTTTAATCTGACGCCTCGACTCACGGTCTACCCCGCCTACATTGCCACTGACACTGGCTTTCTTGACCCGAAAGTCCGCCCTTCGGTACTCGTGCACGCCGACAGCACGTTCCTGGCCAGAAATGACCACTGGTGCGCTGGTGAGGAAACACCGCCACCGCCAGCGCCAACCACGAAGAGTCGCTCGAGCGCAGTGACGGAGATCCTTTCTCGCTACACGCCGGGCTACGACTTCACGCAGGAAGAACTCGTAACACTGTTTCGAGCTCGTGGCGCTGACTTCAACGAAATCGTGGCGCACGCCAATAGTCTCAGAGAAGGACTCGTTGGCGAGAAGATCAGCTACGTCGTTAATCGCAACATCAACTACACCAACGTCTGTACGTTCAAGTGCAAGTTCTGCGCATTCTCCAAAGGCCCTCTGTCACTCAACCTTCGCGGTGACCCCTACCTCCTAACGTTGGACGAAATTTCTGACAAGGTTCGCGAAGCGGAACTGAAGGGCGCAACAGAGGTGTGTCTCCAAGGCGGTATTCATCCCAAGTTCGATGGTGACTACTACGTTGACGTCCTGAAGGCCGTTAAGGCAGGTTCGCCCAATATTCACATTCATGCGTTCTCTGCCCTGGAAGTGTTTGAGGGTGCTCGTCGCTCTGAGCAAGACCTCGAGACGTACTTAACGCGACTCAAGGAAGCGGGTTTAAAGACGCTTCCCGGCACTGCGGCGGAGATTTTGGATGACGACGTTCGTGCGGTCCTTTGTCCCGACAAAATCAACACCGAACAGTGGTTGGCAGTGCACCGAGCTGCTCACAAGGTTGGCCTTCGTTCGAATATCACCATCATGTACGGCTCCATCGAGGGTATTGAGAGTTGGGCCAAGCACCTCATTGTTACTCGTGAACTCCAAAAGGAGACCGGTGGGTTTACTGAGTTTGTTCCCCTGGCATTTGTTCACATGGCTACGCCGGTCTATTTGAAGGGCCTTGCTCGTCGCGGACCAACGTTTAGAGAAGCGGTCCTCATGCACGCTGTCGCTCGACTTCACTACGCAACATTGATTGACAATATCCAGGTGAGTTGGGTGAAGATGGGCGTAGAGGGTGCCAGGCGCATCTTGGACGCTGGTGCCAACGATATCGGTGGGACGTTGATGGAAGAAAGCATTTCCCGAGCAGCGGGTGCTATTCACGGTCAAGAAATGGACGTGGAAATGCTCCAAGACCTGGTCTCGCCGCTTGATCGGCCGCTCACTCAGCGCGGAACGCTCTACCAAGCTATTTGAAAGAGTCATGAACACGTCAAAGTCACTGAATGAACGTAATGAAGCGCTGCTCCAGGGCGTTTTGCAACAGCTATCGAATCTCGATCCTGCATCCTTCGATCAAGAAGACATAACGCTCGGTCTCGAGGCGGTGAGCGAACTGCTTAACGCCTCCGAGATGTTTTCGCGATACGCCAACTTTTCCAAGGTTGCGGTCTTTGGCAGCGCCCGCACTAAGTCAGACTCCCCCCTGTACCGACTCGCAACCGAAGTTGGAAAGGAAATTGCCGCCATCGGGTGGATGGCTGTTACTGGTGCCGGTGGGGGCATCATGGAGGCCACGGCCATCGGGAGTGGCCTAGAGAACTCCCTGGGCGTCAACATTGAGCTTCCGTTTGAGCAGTTCCCGTCCCCCCACATTGACTCGACGACCAAACTGGTCACGCTCCAACACTTCTTTACCCGTAAAACGGCCCTCACGCGCCCATGCGAGGCCTTTATCGTCCTCCCGGGGGGATTCGGTACCCTGGACGAATTTTTCGAAATAGTGACCTTGGCTCACACCGGTAAGATGCACCCCTCGCCTATCATTCTGCTTGACCACGAAGATGGGACGTACTGGGAGTCACTGCTCGAGTGGACTGAGCGTGAAGTAGCGGGTGCTAGTTACATTGGCCCGATTGATCTTGATCTCGTTGACCAGGTGCGCTCGCCTCACGGCGCTATTGAAGTCATACAGCACTTCTACTCAAACTTCCGTCGGTTCTCCGATGTAGACGACCATGCCGTAATGACCCTGGCGACGGCACCAACGCCGAAACACGTCAACGAGGTTCGCGAACTCTTTCCAATGTTTGCATCGGTTGAGGCGCGCGGCACTGAACTGCATTTTGGCTTTGACGGTCGGAACTACGTCGAAGTGCGACTACTGGTGAATCTCGTCAACTCCTGGCGTTAATCGTCCAGGTCTGGAGCGCCGCGAAGCAGGTGCTCGGCCTTTTGGAGACTCCGGCGCGCTTTCGCCAGCCGTTTCTCCAACTCCCTGGCGGCGTCTGGATCGTCACCACGCAACTGCGAACGTACAGCTTCAAAAATCGCGTCGCTGAGTCGCGACTCGGCCGATGCAATCAACGTGACGATGTCGTCAAAGTCGCTCACGACAGGGTCACAACCTCAAGCTCGTTGTCGGCGTACCGGGCACGAAGCACCTTCTTGTCGAACTTGCCGACACTCGTCTTTGGAATGGCCTCGACGAACGACCAACGTTCTGGCAACCACCACTTAGCCACAAGAGAGGCCAAGTAGTCGCGGAGTTCTTCAACACTGGCCGTGGCTTCGGGGTGCAGGACGACGCAACACAGTGGACGTTCCTGCCAACGTTCGTCGGGTACGGCGATAACCGCCGCCTCAAAGACAGCTGGGTGCGACATAACGGCACCTTCCAGCTCAACAGAACTAATCCACTCCCCGCCTGACTTGATGACGTCCTTACTACGGTCGCTGATGACCATGTAGCCCTCTTCATCGAGCGTGCCAATGTCGCCAGTCTTGAGCCAGGTTCCGTTGAACTTCTCGGGGTCATCAACACCAAAGTACGAGCCAGTGATCCAGGGCCCGGCAATCTCGAACTCGCCAATGGTCTGGCCGTCACGAGGGAGTTCTTGTCCGTTGTCATCAGTGATGCGCATCTTGACACCAAAGACAATGCGACCAGCCTTTACTCGGTAGTCGATTTCCTTCTCGGGGGCAGTGCCCGCAGGTGGCAGCGAGACCGCCGCGAGCGGTGAGGTCTCGGTCATGCCCCAACCTTGGATGACGTCTAGGTTGTAGCGCTCCTTGAAGGCCTCAATCATGAAGCGGGGCACTGCGGAGCCACCGGCAAGGATGCCTCGAAGGCTTGTGAGGTCGGCGTTCGGGTTGTTTTCTGCGACGCGAAGTACATCGTTCCAAATGGTCGGTACACCCAGTGAGATGGTGGGCTTCAGGTCACGAATCATGTTGATGATTGGTTCACCCTGAAGGAACATCTGAGGCATGATGAGCTCGGTGCCCGCCATGAAGGCCGTGTAGGCAGCGCCCCAAGCGTTGACGTGGAACATGGGAACAATGAGCAGAACGCGGTCCCGCTCGCTCAACCCAATGCTGTTAGCGCTCGTTGAGGCGAGTGAGTGGAGCCAGGTCGAACGGTGTGAGTACACCACGCCCTTGGGATTGCCAGTAGTGCCAGAGGTGTAACACATGATGGCCGGTGAGGTTTCGTCCAGTACGGGCCACTGGTAACCGGGCTCTTCGGCCGCCACGAGTGTTTCGTAGTCAAGCGTGTCACCCAGGGCACCAGAAGCGTCGGCACCGTTGATGATGATGTGTTTCACGTTAGGAATCTGGTCCTTCACCGCAGCGAGCAGTGGCACCAGTGAGGCGTCAACAATGATGACTTTGTCCTCAGCGTGATTGATGATGTAGGCCAACTGCTCCGGGAACAGTCGGATGTTGAGGGTGTGAAGTACCGCACCCATGCTTGGCACAGCGGCGTACGCCTCCATGTGGGCCTGGTTATTCCACATAAAGGTGGCAACGCGGTCCTGTGGACCAACGCCCAGGCGCGCGAGAGCAGCAGCTAAGCGCTCAGCCCGTTTGGCAACCTCAAAGAAGGTGGCTTCCTTCACGCCCTCCGGCGTAACGGTAAAGACCTTCTTTTGTGAATAGATCCATTCGCCGTGGCGAATCATGTCGCTAATGAGTAGCGGGCCGTCCTGCATCGTGCTCTTCATACATCCCCCTCGACGTGAAGCTCATAGAGATGCTACAAAGTTCTGAGCAGGTCGTTGGTTCACCACGAAAGCATGTAGGGCGCAATGGGGGCAGGCAGGTTAGTGCTACCGCCCATAAGGTGAGCGTCAATGGCGGCTGCAGCGCTGCGGCCTTCAGCAATCGCCCACACGATAAGGCTTTGGCCTCGCACTGCGTCACCGCAGGCGAAAACTGGTCCGAATGCGTCAAGACCGTTGATTTGCCACGACTCGTTGACCTTGAGAGTGTCTCGCGGGGTCTTAAAGTCTTCGGCATTCAGTCCGAGTCCATCGAGCTCGGGGCCAACAAATCCAGCCGCGATGAAGACGAGGTCGGCCGGAACGGTGACAATTTCTCCGGTGGCGTTATCTTTCAGGACAATTTCCTGAAGCTTGCCCTCACCCTTGAACTCCAGGGTTTCGGTGGAAAAGCGTCGTTCACCACCTTCTTCGTGAGCTGATGTTGTCTTAAAGAGACGCGCCATGGTTGGCCAGGGCTGGTCTGCGGGTCGCTCGTCTGGCGGCCGGTCCATGATCTCAATCTGAGTGATGGAAGCAGCCTGCTGGCGATGTGCAGTGCCGAGGCAGTCAGCACCAGTGTCTCCTCCGCCAAGGATGATGACGTGCCTATCTTTGGCGTCAATTTCAGACGTGGTGTGGCCATGTACTGCTCGCGTCGCTGCTTCGAGGTAACGCATGGCGGGCATAACTCCGTCGAGTTCTGCTCCGGGCACTGGAATAAGTCGCGGTCGGGTGGAACCAATAGCCAGCAGTACTGCATCGTGGTTACGCTGCAAATCCTGTAGGCGCTGTCCACCGGCGCCAACGTTGATGCCGGTGAAGAACTTAATACCGTCTGCCGTCATTACTTCGAGGCGACGGTCCAGTACCGCCTTTTCCATTTTGAACTCAGGAATGCCGTACCGAAGCAGTCCGCCAATAGCGTCATTGCGTTCGTACACCGACACTTCATGACCGGCACTGCGAAGCTGAGCAGCTGCCGCGAGGCCGGAAGGTCCAGAGCCAACAATGGCGATGCGCTTACCGGTGACCGTTTTGGTCGACCGCGACACCGGGAAGCCCAGTGTGAAGGCGTGTTCGGCTACTTCGTACTCAGTTCGTTCAATGGCAACGGGGTCAGCGGCAATGCCGAGCACACAGGCCGACTCGCACGGAGCCGGACAGAGTCGACCGGTGAACTCTGGAAAGTTATTCGTACTGAAGAGCTGATCGGCAGCTACTTCCCAATTTGAACGGTAGACGTTGTCATTGAAGACCGGAATTCGGTTACCGAGTGGGCACCCCTGCATACAGAAAGGAATGCCGCAGTCCATGCAGCGTGCTGCCTGCTCGACCGCTACCGACTCGTCGAGAGGCTCGTACACCTCTTTCCAGTCTCGAAGACGCACAGGTACCGGACGGTACTGCGGACCCCGACGCTCAAACTCCAAAAATCCTGTGACCTTACCCATTGCGCAACTCGTCTCGTACTCGCTGATATTCCGATGTTTCTACGCGAATGAAGTTCATTCGCTCTTCACGCCAGTTGTTAATGATGGCGCTGGCCTTTGGTGACTGGGTCTCGCCGATGTAGCGCTCCAGAATCCCCTGCAGACGTTCGTCGTCTTCAAATTCGAGTGGATCGAGTTCGTAGACGCCAGCGCTCAGGTGGTCGTGAATTTCACTCTTGGGGTCATAGAGGTACAGCGTGCCACCAGACATACCAGCAGCCAAGTTCCTGCCGATGTTGCCCAGAATGACCACGGTGCCACCCGTCATGTACTCACACGCGTGGTCGCCCGTTCCCTCAACGACAATTGTGGCACCTGAGTTTCGTACCGCACATCTCTCGCCCACCACGCCGGAGACAAAGATGTCACCGCCCGTCGCACCGTAGCCAATGACGTTTCCGGCAATGATGTTGCGATCGCGCTCAAAGGTTGACTCGGCGAAGGGCTTGATAATGACGCGGCCTCCCGAAAGACCCTTACCGGCGTAGTCGTTAGCGTCTCCGGTGAGATGAATGGTCACGCCGGAGGGAAGGAACGCACCGAGACTCTGCCCCGACGATCCTTCGAAGTACAACTCGATGCTGTCTTCGCTCAACTTCTTGGATCCGAGGCGTCGGGTGATTTCACTACCGGTCAAGGTTCCCACAGCGCGGTTGACGTTGTGGATCTCGAAGTGCCCCTCGTAGTGCTCGCCCTTCTCCGCAGCGGCCACGGCATCGTTCATGAAGACGTGGTCGAGAGCTTTTTCCAGACTGTGGTCCTGACTCGTTGTGTTGCGACGCTGATCGGGCGCAACGGCTGCCAAAAGCGGTGTCAAGTCCAGGTTGTTGGCAGCACTCTCGCTCGGTGTGAAGTCGAGATGAGAAGGGTCGCCAATGAGTTCATCGAGGGAGCGAACGCCCAGGGATGCCATGTACTCGCGCACCTCTTCGGCAATGAACTCGAAGAAGTTCTCGACGAATTCAGGCCGACCCTGGAACCTCTCGCGAAGCTTAGGGTTCTGCGTCGCAATACCCACAGGGCAGGTGTCGAGGTGGCACACGCGCATCATGATGCAGCCAGAAACCACCAAGGGTGCAGTGGCGAAACCAAACTCCTCGGCGCCGAGCATGGCGGCAATAACTACGTCACGCCCGGTCTTTAGCTGTCCATCGACCTGCACCACCACACGACTGCGCAGCCCGTTCTTAGCCAGCGTCTGGTGGGCCTCGGCCAAACCAAGCTCCCACGGTGTTCCAGCGTGCTTGAGGGAAGTAAGGGGCGCCGCACCAGTTCCACCATCGTGACCGGATATAAGAATCACGTCAGCGTGAGCCTTGGCAACACCTGCAGCAATCGTGCCAACACCCTGCTCCGACACCAGTTTGACGTGGATGCGCGCCCGGTCATTGGCGTTTTTCAGGTCGTAGATCAGTTGTGCGAGGTCTTCAATGGAATAAATGTCGTGGTGAGGCGGTGGTGAAATAAGGCCAACCCCTGGCGTGGAGTGGCGAGTCTTAGCCACCCACGGGTACACCTTCGAGCCCGGCAACTGCCCACCTTCACCAGGCTTGGCACCCTGGGCCATTTTGATCTGAATGTCGTCGGCGTTGGTGAGGTAGCGACTGGTGACACCGAAGCGTCCCGATGCCACCTGCTTAATAGCTGAGCGACGGTTGAAACGAGAATCAGAAGTGTCGAAACGCTCTTCGTCTTCCCCGCCTTCACCGGTATTCGACTTTCCGCCAATCCGGTTCATCGCGATGGCCAGGTTCTCATGGGCTTCACCAGAAATTGAACCGTAGGACATCGCTCCAGTGCTGAATCGCTTCAGAATTGAAGCAACGCTTTCAACCTCGTCAAGAGGAACGGGAGTACTACTGGTCTTCAAGGTAAGCAGTCCTCGAAGGGTCACGTTGCCAGCTGACTGCTCGTCAATGAGCTTGGTGTACTCCTTGAAGATGTCGTAGCGCTTCTCGCGAGTGGCGTGTTGGAGCTTCTGGACAGTGCGGGGGTTGAACAGGTGGACTTCACCATCGCGACGCCACTGGTACTCACCGACATTCTTGATTTCAACCCGCTCGCCTACCGCGGGACCGTACGCAGCTTGGTGATTGGTCAGCACATTTGACGCAATGTGCTCCAGGGTGATGCCACCAATGCGTGACTTGAAGCCGGGGAAATAGGCGGAGAGTACATCGTCGGCAATGCCAACAGCCTCAAACAGTTGAGAGCCGACGTAGGAAGCAACGGTGGAAACGCCCATCTTGGACATCACCTTCACAATGCCCTTGTTGAGTGACTTGCCGTACTGGTAGCGAGCTTCGAACGCTGAAAGGTCGGTCAGTTCTCCGGCGTCCACGAGGGCGTCAATAGATTCGTACGCCAGGTACGGACAGACCGCCGAGGCGCCAAAGCCAAGGAGCAAGGCAACGTGGTGCACTTCTCGAACATCGCCGGCCTCAATAATCAGCGCGGTTGACGTGCGTAGGTGCTCTTGCACCAGAGCGTGGTGCGCGGCCGAGGCCATTAAGAGCGATGGAATCGCTGCGAAACCACTCGTGGTGTTGCGGTCAGAAAGTATGACGATATTGGCACCGTCACGAACCTGCGTAATTACTTCTGAGGTCACCCGCTCAATACCACTGGCGAGTCGTTCAGCGTTGCTGCCTGGGCCAGAAGCCTCGAACAGTCCTTCAACGACGACGGTCTTGAAGCCGGTGCCACGTGGGTGTTCGTCAATGTAGCGAATCTTGGCCAACTCGGTAACGCTAAGCACCGGCGATGGCAACACGATCTGGTGTGCGTGGGCCGGTGACTCGACGAGAAGGTTTTCTTCGCCACCAATTGTGACGCGCGTTGACGTCACCAACTCTTCGCGAATGGCGTCGAGTGGTGGATTCGTCACCTGGGCAAACAACTGTGTGAAGTAGTCGAACAGAGGTCGCGGGAGCGACGAGAGGGCTGGAAGCGCCGCGTCACTACCCATTGAACCAATCGGTTCCTCGCCCACCTGGGCCATGTGCTTAATGATGAGGCGCAGGTCTTCTTCGCTGTAGCCGAAGTTCTTTTGAAGGCGAAGCACTGATGCGTGCGATGGGTGGAGCATTGTCGGTGCCTCGACTTCGTCGAGAGACACTTGCTGTTCGTTGAGCCACTCACCGTACGGTGCGCGAGAAGCGAGTTCGCTCTTGAGTTCCTCGTCATCAATGATGCGACCCTTTTCGATGTCCACCAGGAAAACGCGGCCAGGCTGAAGTCGTCCCTTGCTTTCGATGTTGGCGGGATCAATGGTGAGTACACCAACTTCGGAGGCGAAGATAACGCGCTTGTCTTTGGTTACCCAGTAGCGAGCTGGGCGAAGGCCGTTTCGGTCGAGTACGGCACCGGCAATCTTTCCGTCGCTGAACGTTACCGAGGCCGGTCCGTCCCACGGCTCCATCAGACCTGCGTGGTAGCGGTAGAAATCACGACGTGACTCGCTCATGGCGGTTGAGCGTTCCCACGCCTCAGGAATCATCATGAGTACTGCGTGAGGCAGGCTGCGACCTGATTGAACGAGCAGTTCGACGACCTCGTCGAAGCTGGCCGAGTCACTCATGTTGTTCGTAATGACCGGCGTGAGCTCGGACAGAGGAAGCGCCAAATTGTTCGATGACAACGTGGTTTCTCGCGCGGTCATCCAATTGCGGTTACCGCGAACGGTGTTGATCTCGCCATTGTGAGCGATGTAGCGGAAAGGTTGTGCCAAGTCCCATCGCGGCAACACATTGGTTGAGAAGCGACTGTGCACGATGGCGATTGCCGTCTCGAGGCGAACATCGCGCAGGTCGTTAAAGTACTCACGAACTTGTGGTGAAGAAAGCATCCCCTTGTAAATCAGTACGTTCGATGAGCACGACGATGCATAGATTTCAACCGTGTGCTCAATTACCTTGCGTGCGGCAAAGAGTGCACCTTCGAGGTTGCCTGAAGCAGCGTCCGTGACTGGGACGATCAGTTGTTGAACGAAGTGCGGCTCTGAAGCGCTTGAAGTTGGTCCGAGGATTGATGACACGACCGGTACGTCACGCCAACCACGAGAAGCGAGTCCAACTCGTTCAAGCACTGCGTCAATAGTCGATTGCACTTCCGCCGTCGACAAGTGCTTGGGAATCATCCAATGGGCCACGCCATAAGAGCCCTTGGCGGGAATGTTGTCACCGAACAGCGACCTGATGAACCCGTCGGGCATCTGCAACAAGATGCCGGCTCCGTCGCCAGAATCCACGTCGGCTCCGGTCGCACCGCGGTGCTCCATGCGTTCAAGGATTGTCAGAGCATCGGTGACAGTGGCATTGGTGGGCGTTGCCGTTAAATCAGCAACCATTCCCACGCCGCAAGCGTCGTGCTCGAAAGAGGGGTCGTAGAGAGATGTTGTAGTCATAGCGTTTCCTTTACCGGGGCAACGCTGACCCAAACCAACTATAACGAAAAACACACGCCATAATCGAGCCATAGGCTGTACCGGTGACTACATCTCCAAAATCGGTTTGCGTCGTTGGTGCCGGAATCATTGGAACCGTCAGTGCATTTCGCTTGGCTCGGGAGGGTTACTCCGTAGTTGTCGTCGATCCTTCACCAGGCCGAGGTGCGACGTACGCAGCTGCGGGCATGGTTGCCCCCTTGGGAGAAATCACTCCTGGCGAGTTAGCCAACTATCACCTCCAACTACAAGCGATTGACGCTTGGCGAGAACTTTCGGCGATGGTCGCGGAGGTGACCGGAGAAACTATTGAACTCCATGAGACGGGCACCCTCGTCGTTGGTTGGGACGCCAGTGATCGACGCCAGGTAACTCAGTTCGCTCAGGTGGCAGCCAGCTTTGGTGCATCAGTACTGCCAGTGAATCGCGTGACTACCGAAGAACTGTTTGATGCGCTCTCCGACCGAATCAGTGAGGGTCTGCTACTCGAAGGTGACGCGTGGCTTAATCCCGACCAGGCAATGAGTCTGCTTACTCTCGCAAATCGGCGGCTGGGGGTTCGTTATGTGCCAGAACGGTGCATCGGTATAGATGAGAGTACGTCGGGCGTCCGCATTACTACTACCTCTGAAGTCGTGACAGCCGACCACTGCATTGCGGCAACTGGATCAGAGCCCCCCTTTAGTTCGCTGGCCTTTAACACCAATGAATCGTTGCGACCCGTGAGGGGTTTTACCCTTCGTGTGCAAGGCTTTGATCGGTCGGCGCTACCCACGGTCCGTGCCTTCGTTCACGGGCGCAATTTCTACTTAGTTTCACGACCAGGCGGCTACTGCGTCCTCGGGGCTTCAACCGAAGAAAAGTCGGTTCCGGCGATCGAAGCCGGAGAGTTGTCCCGACTTCTTCGCGACGGTTTGGACGTGTTTCCTGAGCTTGAGACGTGCGTCTTTGAAGAAGCTCGTAGCGGGCTGCGACCAGCCTCAACCAGTGGTGAACCTTTCTTCGCCACTTCTGCGCTCGGTCGTTCGGCATGGGTGTCGGGCCACTATCGTCATGGCGTCACTCTTTCACCCTTGGTCGGTGAACAAGTAGTCGCTTTTATTGAGGGGTAGTGAGCATGATTGTGAACGGCATTGAACTCGACACCGATGCCTCGACCTTGGCCGAACTGCTCGATGAGCTTGGCATTGAGATTCGGGGCATTGCCGTGGCTGTCGACGGCGAAGTCGTTCGTAAGGCCGACTGGTCGGTTACTCCACTTTTGCCTTCGAATCGCGTCGAAATTCTCACCGCAGCCGCCGGTGGGTAAGGTAGACACATGGGAACTGAAGAACTTGTAGCCGCTCTCGACAAGCGAATCCTTGAAGCTCTGGACGCCAAGGCAACTGGTGAAACTATTGCGTTTCTCTGCGAAGCGCGAGCCTGGCTAACCCACCCAGACCAGTCCCACGGCGCTCACCGTCCCACGGCCTAAGAACCACTATCGACTAGGATTAACCCTTCACGGGCTGTGGCTTAGTTTGGTCTAGAGCGCTCGGCTGGGGGCCGAGAGATCGGGAGTTCAAATCTCCCCAGCCCGACCAATCGTGGTGGCTTCGATGAAGTCACTGAGGATTCGTCGCAACTCAATTGTCGTTCGGTCTGCTCGAGTGTGTACTTCGGCGGTGACGTCAACTGGCATGCTGAGAGTCTCAAAACGTGACTGCAACTGCAAGTCTTCGTCGATGACCGCAATCTCAAAATCAATTGCTTCTTGCATGGCAGCCTCGGATCCATTCAGATCGTTTCGCCACAATGTGGAGTAGATGCGAACCGTCTCTTCGTCTTCTGGGCACAAGAAAAAGCCAATGACGTTGGTGCCGCCGGCATCGACAAAGTCAATAGCCAGTTCCAAATGGAAGGGTGCGCTGTACCGGTACGTCAGGCGACGGGTTTGTAGGAGTGGGCGTTCGCCAGTAGCCACCGCTGGGTCTTCCCGGTTAGAAAAGAGGTGCTCGTAGACAGCTTCAAAGCTGTAGTCCGTCCGTTCCACCGTGTACTGAGGCACAACTTTCTCTTCACCAGCTCCAAATGTCCCGGCGTGTACGAACGGGAAGTGGGCCATATCGAGGAAATTGTCGGCCAGAAGTGCAGCACTCCCCCGGGTGCGCAGCACCGGCAGGTCGCCCACCATAAAGCTGTCATCGGTACTCGCCGCAATAGTCGCCATTGGGGCAACGGGGTCTTCGATAGCGATGAGCACCATGCCGTGTGAGGTCGATACCGCTGCGGGTCCGGTCAACTTCGCTCTAGGCGGGATAGTGGCGTCATCTCCGAGGGCTGGAATTTCGATGCACTGACCAGATTCGTCAAAAAGCCATCCGTGATAGGGGCAACGCAATGACGCCGCGTCGTCACATGTTCCTAAGGACAGAGGAGCGCGACGATGTGGGCAAACATCTTCAAAAACTCGAGGTGCATTGTCTGTACCAACGTACGCAACCCAGTTTCGGCCCAACACTTTGAAACTCTTGGGTGAGCTCGTTAAATCGCTGATGCGACACAGGGGAAGCCATCCCTTCGCGAGACTTGGATGCAAATTGTGGAACAGTTCACCTGGCATGGTCTAGCCCCGGACTGCTGTGTTACGAATAGTGCCAAGTCCCTCGATGGTCGTTTCGATCACGTCGCCCGGCTTCAAGAAGCGCTGTGGCGTGAGACCCTGTCCGACACCATGGGGACTTCCCGTAAACATAAGGTCGCCTGCGCGGATCTCAGTTATGGAAGATACGTACGCCACCAATTCAGGGATAGTGAAGACCATGTCGTCTGTGGATGAGTCCTGCATTACTTCGCCATTCACTGAACTACCAATACGAAGATCGTTGGGGTTGGTGATTTCGTCAGCGGTTGTTAGCCACGGTCCGATGGGGGCAAAATTGCGAAACGACTTGCCCAGAGAGAACTGTGCGGGGCTGCCTGCCATCTGGAGTGTTCGCTCGGAGTAATCCTGACCGACTGCATAACCGGCAACGAAGTCGAATGCGTCCTCAGCGGCGATGTCACGACCGGCCTTGCCGAAGACAACGACCAATTCAGCCTCCCAGTCGGTGGTGTCAGTGGGCACTGGTAACTCGGCATTTGGGGCACATAATGCTGACTGAAACTTTGTGAACACCATTGGCTGGTTGGGGTATGCCAGCCCCATTTCGTCAGCGTGATGTTGATAGTTGAGTCCAATAGCGAAGATCTGAGATGGTGCGGACACGACCTGCCCCAGCGCCGAATTACCAATCAAGTCCTGTGGGGTTGTTGTGTCGGTTACTTCTGGTGAAAATGTTTCGTACCACTGAACAATCTTGTCCAGCTGGCTAATGCACTTATCGGTGGAAGCAGAAAACGCTCCATTCGAGGCTGTTGCCAAGTCGATGAGCCCGCTGTCAGTAACAATTGTGGCGCGTCCGTTGAGGTTTGCAAATCGCATTTCAGTCCTTACAGGCAATAGTGAACTCATGCCAGCCTACTGACTGACGGTGTCGGGTCAGGGGGTAGATTGGCAGGAAATTCGAGAGAAAGCCTTTGTTGTGAGCCACCTATTTACACCTCTGCAGCTCCGGGACCTCACCATTAAAAATCGTATTTGGGTGAGTCCCATGTGCCAGTACTCCGCTACAGACGGTGTCGTGGGTGACTGGCACCTGATGCACCTGGGCTCCTTCGCTACCGGTGGTGCCGGACTCGTCATTGCCGAAGCGAGTGGCGTTGTTCCTGAAGGGCGCATCTCGGTGTCGTGCCCTGGACTCTGGAATGAAGAGCAAGTGGTTGCGTGGCGTAGGGTGACTGGCTTCATCAAGGCCCAAGGCTCCCTCAGCGCCGTACAGCTCGCCCACGCAGGCCGAAAGGCCGGTACTGTTTCGCCGTGGTCCGACCACCTGATGGCCACACCGGAAGAAGGTGGATGGCAAGCGGTAGGACCATCGGCACTCGCCTACGACGGCTATCCGGTGCCTCGGGAACTGACGACCGATGAAATCCGTCAACTCGTTCGTGATTTCTCCGCCGCTGCTGTCAATGCCGTCAAGGCTGGATTCGACGCAGTCGAGATTCACGCCGCCCATGGTTACCTTCTGAATTCGTTTATGTCGCCACTGAGCAACAATCGAACCGATGAGTACGGTGGCTCTTTCGAAAACAGAATTCGTTTCATGCTCGAAGTGGCCCGAGCGGTCCGTCGGAGTATTCCATCCACGATGCCACTTATGGTTCGCATCTCGGCTTCTGAATGGGTGGATGGTGGTTGGACGATAGAAGACTCCATTGCGCTGTGCGAAGAGTTGAAAGACTGCGGCGTCGATCTGATTGATGTTTCCTCAGGCGGTAACAGTGCGTCACAGCAAATAGTGATCAAGCCCGGCTATCAGGTGCACTTTGCCGAAGCAATCAGAGAGGCAACCGGAATGGTGACGAGCACCGTAGGACTCATCACCGAGGCCCACCAGGCCGAGGAGATCCTCGTCGCTGGAAAGGCTGACGTTGTCATGGTCGCTCGAGGGTTTCTCCGTAACCCCCACTGGGCCAATGAGGCCGCGGAGCAATTAGGGGAAATCATTCAGTGGCCGAACCAGTATGTTCGAGCGAGAACCCTGTACAAGAAGTAATTTCGGGGCGCAGCCGCGGTAGAATCGTTGTACACCGTTGGTACGTCCAGCGTGTTTGGCGTCGCACGGCGTCGTCGAAGAGTGGCCTGGAAGAGGGTGATTCCAACCGAAGGTTGGACACAATATGGAAAAGAAGGACCCCTTCGTTCTCCGTCACCTCGCCAATGTTCAGCCGGAACTCTGGTGGCTTGACTCTGATCCTCTCGAACCAGAATCCCATCCCGCACTTATTGGTGATGTTGGGGCTGACCTTTGCATCGTGGGTGCCGGATATACCGGACTGTGGACCGCACTCCTCGCAAAGGAACGTGACCCTAATCGCGAAGTCGTGATTATCGAGATGACCGAGACTGGCGCCGGTGCGTCTGGTCGAAACGGAGGCTTCTGTTCAACGTCACTGACGCACGGATTTGCCAACGGCATGCGTCGTTTCCCCAAGGAGATGGAGACGATTGAACGGCTGGGACGAGAAAACCTCGACGCAATTGGCCGGACCATTGCCAACTACGGCATCGAGTGTGACTGGGAACGCACAGGTGAGCTCAGCGTGGCGGTCGAGGAATGGCAGTTCGAAGACATGGCTGAGGAAGCAGCTCTTCGAAACGCAATGGGTGACAACGTTGACGTTCTCAGTAAGGAACAAGTACAAGAAAAGATTCACAGCCCCCTCTACGTTGGAGCCCTCTTCGATCACGACGGAACAGCTCTTGTTGACCCCGCTCGCTTGGTCTGGGGTCTGGAACGGGTCTGTCTATCGCTTGGTGTTCGCATTTATGAGCACTCCAAGGTTGAACGACTTGAAGATGTCGATGGCGGCGTCCGTGTTCACACAGCCTACGGAAGCGTGACTGC
>Ga0316218_1002687_pt1 | contig 15891 bp, 8 predicted proteins | sample TBH18003metaG_FD_203634 | JGI IMG/M metagenome (GOLD analysis project Ga0316218, IMG submission 203634) | Freshwater microbial communities from Trout Bog Lake, Wisconsin, USA - TBH18003 | ecosystem: Environmental > Aquatic > Freshwater > Lake > Hypolimnion/Profundal zone | place: USA: Wisconsin...
GTAATGACCACTCGGCTGGCAATGGCAGTCATCAATTAATTCTCCACAATATTCGCACAGTGTTTCTTGCTCGATCTCTTTTCGCAAATCTACCGAAACTTCGCCTTCGAGGTCTTCTTCTTCGCCCACTTTCTCGCCTCTCTCCCTATACTCATCAAATTCCTTTGGTGCCATTTGATTTGGGAGTGCCGCGTCGAATGACAGGCATATCGGCCCTGTGTGGTTAGCCAGCGCCGCGGTGGCGGTTTCAGACAACGATTTCAACCCTGGCAGGCTGAGCGGTCCCTCATGAGTCGACAAGGATTGTGCTGCGGAATCGGATATTCGTTGACGGCGTCGAGGAGGCTTTTGCGGCTCGGCGCTCTCTCGTCCAGGGACCGGTTGGCTTCCTCCATTGTCTGCCGGATCGTCATTTGCCAGCCGGGGCCATGATTGAGGTTATGAGCGCCTGGGTGCCATCGTCCAAGGTGAGCCGGTAGATCAAATCGCCATGAGCGTTGCATCCGCCCGGCTGCGCCCCCGTCTCGGCGGTGCTGTTGAAGATCGAGATGGCGGTAATGAATCGGACGTTTCCGGCGATTTCGATACTGTCGCCAGTGCGGGCGATGATCCGCAGGGTGCCGTTGCTGTCAGCCTGCCAGATGCCGGTATTGTTGGCGGACGTGACGACACCGGCGCCCGGAGCCAGCGTCCCCATGATGACCGGACCGCCCTGATCCGGCAACGCAAAGCTCTGGAAAGCCGAAAACACCGCTCCCGCCGGACAACCGGGGGCTTGCGCGCCGGTGATCGCAACCGGCTTCACCGTTCCAGCGGTGTCCGCCCAGACGCCGGTAGCCCTGGAGTTTAGAGTGCCGATAAAGGCGATTCTGCCCTGATTGTTCATCACGGGGTTGCCCAGCGTTGCGAAGACACCGCCCGGCACACCTGGTGCGGGCTTGCCGGTGCGAGCTAGAAGAGTGTGAGTCTTTCCGGCGAAAGACCAAATTCCGGTGTTGTTTGTCTTGGTTGTGCCGCCACCCGTCACGGTCGCTCTTAGGGCGGTGCGTTTCGCACCGTCCAACTCCGCATCGGCAAATCCGGTGACAGTAGCGCCGGGAATGCCTGCCGAATCGGAGTGTGTGGACGCCACTGCAACAATCGCCCCGGCGCGCGAGACTTGCAGCACGGATTCAGTTCTGTCGGAAAAGGATGCCAGGACGGCAACCGTTCCCGCTTCATTGAACGTGCTCTCCCCCGCATTCGGGGTCGCCGATGCCAATGCGGAGAATCCGGTGACCGTTTTGGTGGCGGCTCCAATCTTCAACGGCGCTCCCTTGCGAATCAGCAACACGAGGCGCCCTTTGCTGTTCACTCCCCAGAGACCCTGATCGTTTGCTGCGGTTACTCCGCCGCCTCCATGGGTCAACTTTGCCAAGAAGACAACGCCACCATCGTCGGGAAGTACGACCTTCGTGAATGAGGCGAACTCGGTTTTTGCCGGGCAACCCGGCACGGCACGGCCAGCTTGAGCTAACAGAGTGAGGGATCCAGCGGCGTTCGTCCAGATGCCCGTATTATTTTTCGAATTGATCGTCCGGGTGGGTTGCAGCGTTCCCACGAAAGCGATTCGGTGCGCGTTGTTGAGAACGGCATCGCCAAACGAGGCAAACACGCCGCCGCTGCCCCCCGGCGCAGCCTGGCCCGTCCTCGCAATGACCACGCTGCTCGAGCCGGAATCGATGCAGAGAACGGTGTTGTTGTTGGGTTGAATTACGGCTCCGCTGAGTGTCGCCCGGAAGGCCGCTACGCCGCTGTCGTCGATGGATGAGCCTCCGAAGCTACCAATAACGGTTCCAGGGTATTGCAAGACGGGATCGCCGGACGCGGCAACCGGTTCGGCAACGAGGTCGGGAGCGAGTGTTGAGAACGTCTCGTCGGCTCCGAAGACCTTACCGCTGCTATTCGAGGCAATGATCTGAAAGTGGTAAAGCATGGCCGGAGTTAAATTCGAAACCGATGCGCTGATCTCGGCAACGCCTGTTCCAGACGCAATGCTCGCAGTGCCTGTGGTGAAATCATAGGGAACGGCGGGACCGTACAAGAAATATACCTGTGTGTCGGAACCGTTCGTGTCAATTTGAGCATTCAGAACAGCCGTTTGGAACCCAACAACACTTACGGTTTCAGTAAATACCAGGGGTAGCCTTGTCTTAGTCAGGACAATCGTGTAAATCTTCTGCGTCACCCCGTCTTGAGCTGTCACAGTCGCCGTAATGGTGTTCGTTCCGACGAAAAGGTTCGATCCACCGGTGACCTGCACCGTCGCCGTGCTGTCGGAAGGCGTGGTTGCGACCGCCTCGCACGTCACGGCATTACCGACGGTGGCGCTATAGGCGAGCACCCCGGAGGAAAACGCAGGACTCAGCGTCCCGCTGCTCAGGGCCAGTCCGGAGAGATTGGCGTTGGAACTTGGCAACCGGGTTACCACAACCGTGTAGACTTGCTGTGTTACCCCGTCCTGAGCGGTGACTGTCGCCGTGATGGTGTTCGCTCCGACGACGAACCCGGAAGTTCCAGTGATGCTTGTCACCGTCGCCGTGCTGTCGGAAAGCGTGGCCGCGACCGTCTCGCTCGTCACCGCGTTGGCTACGGTGGCGCTGTAGGCAAGCACCCCCGGAGAGCAAACCGGATTCAACGTCCCGCTGCTCAGGGCCAGGTTCGAAAGTGTCGCGATTGAACTCGGCAGCCGGGTTACCGTCACCGAGTAGGTCAGCGACGTCGCCCCGTCCTGGGCCAGTGTGTGAACCGTGATCGTGTTCGGCCCAACAACAAATCCGGATGTCCCGGTGATGCTCGTCACCGAGGCCGCGCTGTCCGAAAGCGTGGCCGTGACCACTTCGCTCGTCACCGCGTTGGCCACGGTGGCGCTGTAGACAAGCACCCCCGGCGAGAAAACCGGATTCAACGTCCCGCTGCTCAGCGCCAGGTTCGAAAGCGTCGCGATTGAACTCGGCAGCCGGGTTACCGTCACCGAGTAGGTCAGCGACGTCGCCCCGTCCTGGGCCAATGTGTGAACCGTGATCGTGTTCGGCCCAACAACAAATCCGGATGTCCCGGTGATGCTTGTCACCGAGGCCGCGCTGTCCGAAAGCGTGGGCGTGACCGCTTCGCTCGTCACCGCGTTGGGCACGGTGGCGCTGTAGACAAGCACCCCCGAAGAGAACACCGGATTCAACGTCCCGCTGCTCAGTGCCAGGTTCGAAAGCGTCGCGATTGTGTGGCTGACTGGCATCGATCCGTTCGTCAGAATGACCCCGGAATCCCCTACAACCACAGATACCCCGTTGCCGTAAGCAGAAGCATTTAACCAATACGAACTGCTAACTCCGAGGTTTTCGGCCGTCCAATTTACACCATCCGGCGAAACGTAGATTCCGATATCGGTCATTAGCACAAAACTGCCTCCGCCAAAACCTACAACGGCTGTATCCGCCCACACATCGGTAGTAATCCACGTGACGCCATCGGTGGAGCGTAAGGTCCCTCCGCCACCAGCCGCCACAAATGTACCGGCCCCATAAGCAATGTTCTCTATGTACTTCTCTCCAAAGCTTCCATTTACCCAAGTAACACCATCTGCGGAGGTCAGCATGGTTGTGCCGCCAACGGCAATAAAGGTGCCGCTTCCATACGCGACACCCAACAAGTCTTCTCCAGAACTTCTGCACACCCACGCCACCCCATCAGTCGACGTCAAAATTCCTGCGGATCCCACCGCCACAAACAAGCCGTTTCCGCAAGTAATCCTCCAAATGGAGAGCCAGTTAACTCCTGAGTTTTGCACGGCCCAACTCATCCCGTCGGACGATGTCACGATGGCTCCACCGGAACCCACTGCCACGAATTTGCCATTCCCATAGGTAATACTGCTAAAGTCAGCGTTGGTCCCCGAACTCTCGGCAACCCATCTCACCCCGTCGGCGGATGTCGCGATGGCTCCGCCGGAACCCACCGCCACAAACCTTCCATTACCATAAGCAACTCCGGTAAGATTGGCGGCAAGGCCCGAATTGCGCGCGGACCACGTCCAAGGCGATTCCGCGGTGAAATTTGCTACCAGTGCCGTATTTCCGTTCAGCGTAAAACTATAAGTCTGCGTGCTACTTACCACGCTACCGTTGTTGGTCCAATTAGTGAAACCAAACCCGCTGCTTGCGGTTGCCGTGACGGTCGCGGTCGATCCAACCGCGTACGTACCGTCTCCACTTGTGGATCCCCCGTTGCTGGGGGATGCACTCGTGGAGAGTATTAGTCCTGGGACAAAATTCGCAACTAAAGTTGCGTTTCCATTGACCGTAAAAGCATAGCTCGAAGAATTACTGACCACAGTCCCATTATTGGTCCAATTGGAAAACAGATACCCACTGCTTGGAGTTGCCGTGACGGTCGCGGTCAATCCAACCGCATAGGTGCCGCCTCCACCTGTGGTTCCCCCGTTGGTGGGGAATACACTAGTTAAAATTGTCGATCCCAGAGAGAAATTCCCAACCAAAGTCGCGCTTCCATTAACCGTAAAGGTATAACTCGCGGAAGTACTGACCACAGTCCCATTATTGCTCCAGTTGGTAAACACATACCCACTGCTAGGAATTGCCGTCACCGTGGCGGTGGTCCCTAAGCCGAATGCGCCGCCGCCGCTGACGCTTCCACAAGCCGTGGGACTTGCCTGGACCGCGATCGAAGCCATTTGCGCAGTAGTGAACGTCTGGTCTAAGCCATAGTTGGTGCCACCGTTGCTGACCGCAACCACTTGATAATGATAAAGGGTGCCGGGACTCAACCCCGTAACGAGTAAACTTACTGCTGCCGCCGTCGTTCCGCTTCCGGCACCCTGCGTCCCGGTGGTGTTCGTGTAGGCATTGGTCAGTCCATACTGAAAATAGTACGTCGTACTCAGACCGTTCGGAATAACCGTTCCATTCAGGGTCGCGCCGTTAGAGGCTACCCCCGTAGCGCCACCGGTTGTGACAGTTGGAAGTGGATTGGGCAGAGTAATAAGAGTGGGCACGCCCTTCGAGATCCGATTGTTGTTCTCATCGGCGACGTAGAAGATACCGAAGGAGGAAACGGCGATCGCCCTCGGACTTGAAAAACGAGCCGAAGAGCCTGGCCCATCTGCTGTACCCGACACCCCTGCAAGACCTCCAATCGTTGTCACTACTCCGCCGGGCGTCATCATTCGGATTGTATTGCTTGCCGCGTCCGCAACGTAGATATTTCCACTTGTGTCCGCGGTAACCCCCGTGGGCCAATTGAACAGCGCTGCGTTTCCTGTTCCATCGCTTGTTCCAGTCAATCCAGGGCTACCTGCCACTGTTGTTACCACTTGTGATGAAGTCATCCGTCGGACTGTAGCATTGTTACTGTCGGCAACGTAAACATTTCCACTTCCGTCCACGACCACAGCCGCAGGTTCGTTAAACCGCGCTGCACTTCCGGTTCCATTGGCTGTTCCGGTAGTCCCAGCGCTACCCGCTACCGTTGTCACCACTCCGGATGGCGTTACCTTTCGGATTGTTTGGTTGTTACTGTCGGCAACGTAGATATTTCCGCTTCCGTCCACGGCCACTCCCTGGGGATAACAAAACCCGGCGCCACTTCCTGTGCCGTCGAAACTGCAAGAGAACCCTGGATCGCCCGCCAACGTTGTCACCACTCCGGATGACGTTACCTTTCGGATTGTTTGATTAGAAGTGTCGGCAACATAGATATTTCCGCTTCCGTCCACGGCCACTCCCTCGGGCGATTTGAACCGCGCTACGCCTCCTGTTCCGTTGGCTGTTCCGCTAACTCCTGCGCTACCCGCCAAAGTTGTGACCACTCCCGATGACGTTATCTTTCGGATTGTTTGGTTGAAATAGTCCGCAACGTAAATATTCCCGCTTCCGTCCACGGCCACTCCGCGAGGCGCGTTGAATCTCGCTGAACTGCCGCTCCCATCGGTGGTACCGCTTCCGGTTGGCGAGCCAACAAAATTGCTCCAATAGATGCCCATACCATTTGCGGTCACAAATATCTGGTCGGAGCCATAGGATGTTCCAACGCTGTTGGTTGCTACAATACGATAGTGATAAATCGTCGCAGGGGAAAGACCAGATACGGACGCATTCAAGCCAAGCCCTGTGATACCGCTTCCAGCGTTCTGTCCTGTCGTTACGCTACCGTAAGCGGCTGTAGATCCATATTGGAAATAGGCTGTCGTCATGAGCCCATTAGGATTCACTGTGCCATTGAGTGTCGCTCCGTTGGAAACCGGTCCTGTTGCTGACCCGGTTAAAACCGTTGGTGAGCTAGCGAAGTTCGCCACCAAAGTCTCGTTCGCACTCACCGTAAAACTATAACTGGCAGAAGAACTCACTACAGTTCCGTTTTGTGTCCAGTTTACGAAAGCGAACCCATTGTTTGGCGTCGCGCTCAGCACCGCATTCGTTCCGCAAGCATACACGCCTTCTCCGGCCAATGTTCCGCCGTTTGCCGGATTTGCTTGAAGGGAAATCATTGCAGCCTGTAGAAAGTTTGCGGTATAGGTCGCCCCACCAGTGGTAACTGTGATGCTTCTTGGGTTTTGCGTGCTGCCATCGCTCCACGAACCGAAAAGCCACCCTGTATAGGCCGATGCCGAGATTGTTTGCGATGAGCCGACAAGATAGGTCCCTGACCCGAGGACTGTGCCGGCGGCCGCGGGACTTGCCTGAACGGAGATCGCCGCGGTTTGCTGAAAGTTTGCCGTGTAGGCGGCCCCACCTGAAGGAATACCGATCGTCCGTGAATTCTGCGTATTGCCATCGTTCCATCCGGTGAATACCCAGCCGGAAATCGGCAGGGCGGAGATGGTTTGCGTCGAGCCGATCGTGTAAGTGCCACTCCCGAGAGCGGTGCCGCCGTTCGCGGGATTCCCTGCAACGGTTACGATTGCTTGCGAAGGTGCGAGAGTTGTGAACGAACCGTCAAAGCTGGACGTCGTTCCACCCGCGCTTGCAGCCACAATCCGGTAGTGGTACGGCGTCAAGGGACTCAAACCACCGATTGTGGCGCTGACGACAATGGCACTGGTCCCACTTCCTGCCACCTGCGTTCCCGTGGTCCTGCCATAGGAGCCGTCCAATCCATACTGGAAAAAGTAACTGGTCGGTTGCCCGTTCGGAGTAACCGTCGCGTTGAGCACCATGCTTGAAGCGGTCACCCCCGTTGGCAGACCCATCGTCACGGTAGGAGAAACTCCCACACTGAAAACGCCCGTATCCGACCAGTCCGTCCAGTCCCCGCCGGCTCGCTGAGCCCGCAGACGATAAGCGTAATTACCTCCCAGCAGTGGATGGGTCGTCAGCGACGTGCTGTTTGTAACAATTGCAACCTTCGGAGAGGTGAATCCCCGATAATTGTCCATCTGAAACTCGAAGCAGGTGAAGCCACCGCCCGCAACGGCGTTAGCCCACGACACATCCACAGCGCCGTTTACATCCTGGCTTAGTTGCATCTGAGACGTTAGCGGCGCATTGTTACCGGTGCCCGAGACAGGAATGTGGCCAAAGATCATGCCATGCGTCGTAAACGATCCTCCCTCTGAAGCTGTTGAGGAATCGTCTGGAGCGCCGACAATCATCATGTCGGAGAAATCCGTCGCCATTCCTGCCGCGAAACTCACATTAAACACCACTGACTTTCCCCAATGGGCATTTGCCGTGCAGGCCGTCAGCTTATTTCCAAACGACCAGCGCAGCCCGTCAAAGTAAAAGAGGTAAACCGCACCCGCGCCCGTCGCGTACGATGCATCGTCTGGCGAAGTGACGGCGATCCAGGGAGGTTGCATGGCTACGCGATAACCATAACCGGGCTCGGAACTCGGAGGGCCAAGTGACTCGATGGTCTGAAACAACGACCATTGGCTGCCATTCCACTGGTAAACAAAGGCAGCCCCGTTTTGCCCGAGCGAGGTCGCCGCTGAACTGATTACAGCCCATGTCCCGCTAACGGCAACATTTTGTCCAAATCCGACGGCTCCAACAGGCGCCGTTATGGTTTGAATTGCCTTCCACCAGGATGAGTCTACCTGCTGGTAGACAACACAGGCGCCGCTGGTGACGTTGGAAAGCGAACTCTGGTAACCGGGCGCGCCAATCATGACGGTACTGCCGCTAATGGCGGCAGACGCACCAAACTCGTCACCGCTGTTTCCCAAGGAAGTAAATTCGCCTATTTCGGTCCAGCTTCCATTACTGAATCCGTAACAATACGCCCGTCCAGTCTGAACGCCCGATACACATTCTCCCGGCGCACCGACGACCGCAGTTAGTCCGTCCATTGCGACCGCCGACCCAAATGAGCCGCTAGCTGAAAAATTGGGTGAACATGCCGGAAAATACATGCTCGCCGTGCCGGTCGCAATATTACCGAAAGCCGCCTCCTCCACGGACGGATTTCCTACAACGAAATTGTTACCGGAACCCGCGGCACAATTTCCGGACACGGGGCCGAGAGGGTTCGATAGTGAACCAATCATATTCACATCGGAAATCCATGGGCATTCTGTTCCAACCATCTGCCATTCGGATGATGCCGCACCGTTACATCCTGTAATCAGGTATCCAAGCTTAGACGCATCCTGGCATGTAGCCAAGGCCGCACCAAGCTGCATTCCTGTAAGGGAGCTTTTCCAGGTTTGTAGGTCTTGAAAGTTGCAACATGTCGCTCCACTCCAAGGCCCAAGAAGCCCAGCGCTGTCACACCTTGCTCTCACTCGCCAATAGTACGAAGCATACGGGGCTTCTCCCAGACTGCCAACGGTCATGTTGCTTATCGTGCTTGTGATGACGGTCTGTTGAATGTCAACTGGGGTTACCACAAACACTGGATCCTTCACGTTGTATATTTCAAAATCGTATGTGACATTTGAGACGTTCACCGGGCTATCCCAAGTAAATGACATTTTAGTCATGTCAGCCAAAGACCGCCATGACCGCAATCCCGAGATTACCGGGAGGTTAACCGAGAATCGCCTGGCAGGCGACCAATCGCTCCAGTTGCCAGCGTTGTCCTGGGCCTTGACCCGCATAGGGTAAGTTCCTGGCGCCAAAGCAGTCAGGGAACCCCAGGGATTTGTCTTAAATTGATCGATCAAAGTCGTAACGGGGGTGGCTGACGTGCCGCTCCAGATCTGCAAGTGATACTGGTTCACCCCCGAGGCGGCGGTTGCAGGATCCCATTCCAGGTATGTTATGCTATCGTTGCTGACGACCCGCACCGGCGTGGCGGGGATAACGGGAGGAACAGTGTCAATCGGATTCGGAGCAATAGTGAATGAGGGTCCCGAAAGAAATGCCGAGATGTTGCCAACCACGTCAGTGGACTGGAGCCGCCAATAGAAGGAACCCGGCCCGAGAATAGTTGTATCGAACTTGGAAAGGCCGGCATTGGTGTTGGACAAAATGAGCTGCCCGGCAACGATATTGTTAAAGGCGCTGTCCGTGGCGACCTGGATCAGGTAACTGGCGACACCGCTGGCGTCGGTCGCCGAAGCCCATGTAAACTCGACGCTTTGATCCCCTCCGGAAACCGAGAAGGTCGTCGGATCAAGAGTGGGGGGAGTGACGTCCACCGATACCGTGGCGCTTTGGACACCCGAAAACGGGCCGGTGCCGTCAAAAACGGAAGCTACCTGCCAATAGTAGGTCGTGTTGTTGGAGCCGGTGAAAACATAAGTATTGTTTGGGACAGTCCCACTATAAAAGGTACTGGAAAATTGGGGGTCGGTGGCAATTTGAAGGAAATAGCCCGACGGAGCGTAAGTATAAATATGCACAGCCGCCCAGTTTAGTACCACCGTATAGTTGCTTATTGATGTCCACAATTGGGTTGGGGCTATCGGGTTCTGCAACAGGTTGCTTGCGTATGGTGATCCAGTATATATACTATTACCTCTGCAATCCACTAGTTGGGCCATCCCAACCATGAATTGAGCTTCAGACATAGTTTCTGCCATGATATTATTGGTGCAGATGGTGTCAGCGCAAAAGTCGTAAGAATCGTCTTGGGCAATGCAATGCCGAGTCGGAAGCATAAACCCGACTGTGGTCAAGATGACAAGGAGAAGTGGAGTCGGAATCAACCCGCAACTTACAGAAACGGCGTTCCGTAGCCGATGTTTAACAATTGTTGAAATGAATGCCGACATTGCGCGACGCCATCTGAGCGATAATATATTTCTTATGGGATTATCTTTTCCGGCTAAAGTAAGCTGTTCAGGTATGGGTGCTTGTTCAGATAAGCAGGATGATTTTTGGGAAATATCGCTCAAAATGAGCCGCTCAGGTGTCTCTTCGTTCTCGGTATAATCAGATGTCGGATTCGATGTAGTTGCGCCAATCATAAGAAATTCGTTTTCGTTCGTCCGCGATGAGTTTGGTCTGAGGTTTTTTTTGGCAAAAACAAACTGGTGCTTTTCCCCGGTTTCTCAGGGCGTTTGGCTGAAAGGTCATAAAATGCCGAGGGTCCACCTAGCGCCAGCCGTTACCGCCGCCGTCGGAACGATTGTCACCTGAAGATACCCCGAGCTGGCGGCGTTCTGCGCGTAACTCTCAACGACTGCGGTTGTTGCGCCGACTGGGATATTCACGATCGGATCCCCCCTTGTCCCGGTTGCAATTCCGCGCAACGCGGTACCGCTTGTTACCGTAGAGCCGTCATCACGGGTCATCCGCGCTCTCGCTGGATCGGACGCCACAGGGGCGATCGCAAGTAGTAAGATAAGGGCAGACATCACCCAATCGGACGAAGGCATCCTGCTTCGCCAGTCTGGCAAAGTTCGATATCTATGCCAAAACGACTCGCTGTCCCGTTCGATTAACCGTTGAGTGTTCATAATAGAGTCAAAAGCATGGATAAGCAGAAAGATCGAGCAGGCACCGATGCGAATGCAGCAACACCCAGAGTACAACGCGGGTGCGGGGGGCTTCGGGAGTTCCGGCGAGGAAAAACCCAAAAAAACGGCGAGAGAGTTGAAAATTTGAATTCCATCCCCAAACCCTCCTTCCTCGACCCGCCGCGGCGATACAGCGCTGCCTATCCGCCACTGACCCCAGTGGCAGTCTCTTCCAAAACCTCATCTGGCGCGCAATTCGCACGTTTGAAAGAAATATCGTGCGCGTCAAAATTCGACGAGCTTATTTTGGTGCCAAGTTTTGTGACGAGCCTCCGTTGATGCTCACGGCCCGAACGCACGGATGCGCTGAACGCGGTCACGTACACCGCCGCCGCTACTTTTCAGACACCGAAGCCATCGAGTCGTGCTTCGGCACGAGCCAGCTTCAATTCAATGTCATGAGCTTTGGCGTTCGCTTGGTCAAACTGTTCGCGGAGGCGGGCAATTTCGGCGGCGTGGGATGTCTAAAGCTTCTCGATTCGCTCAAGCGCCTCGGCGAGTTTCAGCGCGTGAGTCTCGCCGGCAGCCCGGGCTCTGGTGATTTCCTGGGTGTTCGGGGGTGACCACGACGGCGGCAGCCAGTGAGGCACCGCCCCACAACAAGGAGCCGCAGCCGAACATCGGCAACCCCCGGCTGGCCGCTGCCCAAGAAACCGCGTGCGGTCAGCAAGCAGATGCACAGGGACGCCAACCAGGTGAAAAACCGGTTCAGCAGCACCATCAGCGCGCGCGATTCATAGACCGTCCGCAGATCGGCGACCCACAGCGCGGCTATCGCCACGAGCAGCAGTTGAATGGGCAAGACGAAGCCTTCAAACAACAGGACAATGCCGTGCGCAAATACCTCAAGCCCGACCTGGTCATCATTGACGACATGGGCCTCAAAGCGCTGCCCTCCAACTCCGGCGAATACCTCCTGGAAGTCATCATGCGCCGGTACGAAAACCGCTCCACCATCATGACCAGCAATCGTCCGCTTGAAGACTGGGGCAAGCTCCTGAGCGACGTGCCCACCGCAGGCGCTATCCTCGACCGCTTCCTGCACCATGCCATCCTCATCGCAATCAGCGGGCGCAGCTACCGCGGCCCTCGCTGGCGGCGCTGCCGCCCCTGCCACCAGAGGCAAGCGCCAGACGCCCTCCGCAGCCCCGGAAGCCGCCAACCCCGGAAAGTCGGATCAGGAGAAGGGGAAATGAGTTTTTCGCATTTGCCGTGGCTTGCATTGGCATCGCTTCAAGGCATTCGCCCCGCCCAGAGCGCACTCTGGACGGAGCGGGAATGCACATGGCAATCTTACGGGCCAATCCGGCGCTCGGGTTGCGCTCCCGCAGAGCCCTATCCTCCGGAAGGCATTGAAAGTCGAACACAGCCCGGCCCGGATGTCTGCGCGCGCCGGTGCGAAAGCGGTCTGATTTGACCGAAATGAAAAGGGACAGTCCTGCGGCATTAGACTTGCTACCGAGTGCCGCCTTTCACGAGGGAAGAAGAACGTTTGGTCGACAAGATTTAAGAAAATTCCAAAGAAAAAGTCCACTTTCAAACCGGTCAACCGAGACCAGTTTCAGAACGGTCCCCACAAGCGCGCCTTTCAGGACTGCAAGAGCGAACTGGAAATGGCGCAGTACGAGGTGCGCACATGGAGAGGATGGCATCATCACATGGCGCTGGTCTGCCTGGCCATGCTCTTCATGCTCAAGGAACGCATCTTGGCGGAGCCCGATGTCCCGCTGCTTAGCCCGAGTTTCTCAAAAAAAGGGCCAAAATCGCCGATTTTTGGAAAAAACATTCGTAAGTCGTTGATAATCAGTGGGTGTTTTCTGATTTCAAAATGTAGTGCCTAATTCGTAAATGCGTATTGGATTTTTTATCCGCCTCCCCTTATTTTCCCGGCGTGTATTTCCGCACCAAATCAATCAAGGGCACCCCGCTGGTGCAGCTCGTCCAGTCTTATCGCAACGCCGAGGGGCTGCCTCGCCAGCGCGTTATCGCATCCCTGGGCGACGCGAAACTCCCCGAAGCGGAAAAGCCGTCGATCGCACGGGCCGTTGAACGACACTTGCAAGGGGATCGCAATCTCTTGGAGAGGGAGTTGTCGGAGGAGGCGGCCTCTTGGGTGGCGCGTCTGGTTCGACTTGCCGAGTCCTCGAAGTCGGCGGCGCCAGTGACAAGCGCCAGCCTCGATGGCGTTCTTCTCGATGAAATCCAGACCAGCAACGTCGTTCAACTGGGGCCTCAATTGGTGGCCCGCCAGGCTTGGGAAGAGTTGCGCTTCACGCCGATGCTCCAGGAGCTGGGCTTGAGCGCCGGCCAGATCGCCACGGCGCAACTCATGATCGCCAATCGCCTCATTGAGCCCTTGAGCGAGTGGGCGCTCATCGATTGGTCGCAGCGCACGGCGCTCCCGGAGCTGCTGGGCCTGCGGATGACAAAAACCTCCAAAGATCGCCTTTATAGGACCAGCGACGAGCTGCTCATCCACCGCAAGGCTATCGAAGAGAAGCTGCGGGAGAAAGAAGCCGATCTCTTTTGCCTGAGCCGCAGCGTGATCCTCTACGACGTCACCAACACCCACTTTGAAGGGCTTTGCCAGAAAGACCCGAAGGCCCGGCACGGCAAGAACAAGCAAAAGCGCAACGATTGCCTGCAGGTGGCGGTCGGAATCGCCTTTGACGAACATGGGCTGCCGCTGGCGCATGAGGTTTTCGAAGGGAGCATGGCCGACACGAAAACTCTGGAAATCCTCCTGGACCGGCTTGAAATCAAGGAGGGCGGGCTCAAGCCGGTGGTGATTCTCGATGCGGGTTTCGCCTCGAACTCAAACATCGCGATGCTCAAGGAGCGGGGCTATTGCTACCTGGTCAACGTCACGCGCGCAAGCCGCGCCAAGCATGCGGAGTCTTTCGAGAAAGAAACCTTCGAGCCATTGCCCGGACGCAACCAGGAGCAAAAGGTCGAGGTCAAAAAGATCGCCGATCCGGAGGACGAAGCGAGCCAGTTGGTGCTCTGCCGCAGCGCGCAGCGGCGCCTCAAAGAGGAGGCGATGGTCTCCAAGGCCGAGGTGCGTTTTTTGGCCGACATAAAAGCCCTGGAGAAACGCATCAAAAATGGCCGGCTCAAGCAGGCGGCCCTCATCGAACAAAAATCGGATCGCTCCAAAAGAAGCATCCGCGCATCCAGCGTTTTTATGCCATCAGCTATCACGAGGGCGAGTTGCTCGCTGTGCGCAATGAGGACAAAATGAAGGAGGCGCTCAGTCTTTGTGGCGACTATGTCCTGAAAACCGACAAGGCCCTGGGAGCCCCCCAATTGTGGGAGCTTTATATGACTTTGCTAAAAGCCGAAGCGGGATTTTGCATGCTCAAAGGATCGCTGGGACTGCGTCCGAACTATCATCAATTGGAGGGTCGCGTGGACGGGCACATTTTCATCAGCGTGCTCGCCTACCACCTGCTGAGTTGGGTGCGCCAGCGTTTTGAATCGTGCGGGGACATGCGGGAGTGGACAACGATCCGGCGGCTCCTGAGCACCCACAGTTTGGTGTCCACCTGCCTGTCATTGACGGATGGGCGCATCGTCAACGTGCGCAAACCGAGCGTGCCCGATGCCGAGCAGGCGCTGGTTTACAAGATCCTGGGAATCGATTGGAAAAGCGCATTCCCGACCGTGAAAACGGAAATGAAATCATGACGACTTGGTAGTGCCTTTTGCCGAAATCGTGCGCTGTAGCCCGGTAGCGGCCAAAAAATAAGAAACTTGGGTTAGCGCCCGGGATGTCGTCGAACTATTGGCTTTTTACCTGCCGCGCCGCAGCCGCGATCCAGACGAGGTTTTGCGCTCTCTTCATGCGCGTCACGCCAAATGCGCCCGAGCGATCGCCAGCCATGGAGAAAACCACCGCGTAACATAACAAAGTAGACTAGAGCTTGTTCACGTTGTTAGAGCCGAAATTTGACACCCAGATGTTAACCCCATCGAAGCAGATTCCCCAAGGGGAGCTTCCCACGTTATAGGTGCCAAGAGCGGCTCCAGTAATATCGGAGATCTTTGTCACGTTATTCGCAGTGGAATCCACCACCCAGATATTGGCACCGTCGAAGCAAATTGCTTCAGGGTTACTTCCCACATTGTAGGTGCCGAGGACGGTCCCGTTGCTAGCGAGGAGTTCGCTCACGTTGGCGGAGCCGTTATTCGCCACCCAGATATTTTCTCCGTCGAAGCAGATTGCGTTAGGGTTAGTTCCTACGTTGTAGGTGCCGAGGACGGTCCCATTCCTGGCAAGAAGTTCCGTCACATTGTTTGAGTTATAATTCGCCACCCAAATATTCGCCCCGTCACAGCAGATTGCAATCGGTCTGGTTCCTACATTGTAGGTGCCGACAACGATCCCGTTGCTGGCAAGGAGCTTGGTCACGGTGTTGGAAGCCGCATTCGCCACCCAGATATTGGTCCCGTCGAAGCAGACTGCAAAAGGTTGGGATCCCACGTTGTAGGAGGTGACGACCCCGGTGCTAACTGCGATCTTGCTCACGTTGGCGGAACCGTTATTCGCCGTCCATATATTGGCTCCGTCGAAGCAGATTGCGTCAGGACCGGTTCCCACAGAATAGGTGTGGATTATGGTCCCGTTGCTAGCGGCAAGCTCAGTCACGCTTGAGGAGCCCAAATTCGCCACCCATATGTTCGCCCCATCGAAGCAGATTCCGGTAGGGTAGGTTCCTACGGCAAAAGTAGTAATGCTGCTCGGCGTCCACCATTTCAAAAGAGCCACCTGTTGAGTCGCTGCAGCGTTCGCACCCGCCGGTCCTGCTGGGCCCGCCGGCCCCATGGCTCCCGTTGACCCCGTGGCTCCCACTGGTCCTGCTGGGCCCGCCGGCCCCATGGCTCCCGTTGACCCCGTGGCTCCCACTGGTCCTGCAGGGCCCGCCGGCCCC
>Ga0316218_1002696_pt1 | contig 15821 bp, 10 predicted proteins | sample TBH18003metaG_FD_203634 | JGI IMG/M metagenome (GOLD analysis project Ga0316218, IMG submission 203634) | Freshwater microbial communities from Trout Bog Lake, Wisconsin, USA - TBH18003 | ecosystem: Environmental > Aquatic > Freshwater > Lake > Hypolimnion/Profundal zone | place: USA: Wisconsin...
TTGGCATTATATTGGTAGAGGGTGGTGACGCCACCGGTGGTCTCCGCCGTGACCCGTTTGAGATCGTCATACATGTAGCTTGTTTCCACGCCGAACCGGTCGCGCTTGGTTTCGACGCCGCAACAGGCGTAGGTAAATTCTTCATGTGATCCATCGCTGTAAGCAACGTACCGGTAGCGTCCCGAGTTGTCGGGATCGCTCATCGCGGAACTGCTCAGGATGTTGCCATCGCCAGCGCTGGTTACCGTGCTGAACACCTGGCCGAGGTTGGTTACCGAGCTGACCGTTGTCACGCCGTTGGGCTGAGTGACGGTGGTGGTCGTGTAAGTTGTGTGTTGATCGGACCATCCGTTCCCGTAGTTGTAGGTGGTGACGGCGCCATCGGGCGTGGTGACACTTGCAACTCGTGGCAGTTCACCGTAAATGCTTTGAGTCAATACGGTGGTTGTAACCAGATTGGTGGAACCGCTTAAAACCGCATCCGGAGACTGGCCGCGTTCATCGACCGTGATAGGCTGACCGTTCGTTCCGGCGGACGTCCAATGGAACGACTTGGAAACCACGACTCCATTCAAAGACTCAACCCGCGTTTCAGTGTATGGATTCGTGTCATAGGCCACATCCACCACACGGTTCGGGCCGGGAGTGTCGATGTTCTCGGGGGCCGGGGTGTCGCCAAACTGCGAAACGGTCCTGATCGTGCGCCCACTGGCATCATATTTGTACATCTCCCAGCGACCTCCGGGCCACTCGATCTTGCTGAGCCGTCCGTAGCCGTCCGCATTCGAGTCGCTGTAATAGTAGTAATTGGTTTCCTGGGCATCGGCTCCGTGCCCTTCAAAGGAGTGAAGCATCCAGCCGGTCGAACCGTCGTAAACCTCCTTGCTTTCGTAAACGAGGGTGTCGCCAGCGTTGCTCCCCTGGTAAACTTGATAGGTTTCCGTTTTGAAACCGGGTGCGACCGGGTCATTGTCGGATTTCAGGCGAAGTTCCTTTCGGATGCAATCGCCGCTTCCCTTCTCAAGCGCCCAGCCCGCGCCCGAGTCGGTGTTGACATAGGAGTACCGGCTCTTATTGACCGCGCCGTCGCGAATTTCGGTAACGTCGAGGCGGTCAAACGAACCGCCGCCAGGAACTGGATTCTCAAACCGCCACACGACCGTCGGGATGGAACCGTAGGTGCCGCTGAACCTGGGGTAGCTGTTACCGTTGATAAACACATAGAAGCTGACGGCGATTGCCGGATAAAAGCGGATTTCGAACGCAGAGGTATCCGCGCTGGAAGCGATTGCGCCGGGAGTGAACGAACTGCCAGTCACAATGATGTCGGCCCGCATCGCAGGCGTATCGATGCGCCTGATCGCCCCGTTGGTGTCCTTGGTGTAAACGGCCCCCCGAAAATGGCTTCCCAAGGCGGAATTATAGCTCAAGGCCATTGGTGTCGAAAGGCTGGGACCGGGTTGGTCGGAGTTCAGCCGCAAGCTTCCAAGGGTGTTTCCGAAACCGTCCGCTCCCAACGCTATTTTCACATTGATACAGTCGTCGCTGGTATCGCCGCTGCCGGCCCCGCAGCCGCTGGCGCAACCGCAGTCCACGACTTCGACGGTGAGCTTGCTCACGTAGCACTGTCCGGTTGTGTTCGACATGACGAACGGGCAGGTGGCCTTGCCGCTGCTGTCCGGGGTCACTTGAATGATTACCGTTCCCTTCTGAGTTGAAGTGTACAGGCCATCGTCGTACCAATGGTAGCTGGTTACGGTGCATAGCCCCCCTCCACATTGACTGCTGCTGTGTTCATGGTAGCCGTTTGAATCAACGTTTGTCACACAGCAAGTGCCACTTCCGCCACAGTCGCCGCAGACGCCGGGACCCGAGTCGGTATGAGTGCTAGTGGTCGAGACAAAAACGCCACCGGGGCAGGAGATTTGTCCAAGGCCAGGGTGGCACGTGTAACCGTGGGCTGCACAGGTGCTGCACGCGGCACTGCCGGTGGAAGCCGTCGAACCGCTAGCAACGGCCAGGCAATCCGCACAAGTGCAACTCGTAATCGTGGTGGTGTCCGTCGCGCTGGTGCTGTAGCCGCAACTGGCGGTTCTGCTAGTCGTGATCGTAATGGTGGTGCTGCTGGTTTCGACGCTGACATTGGTACTACTCGTAGCCTGACCACTTGAACAGCAGGGACAGATGCCAAAACCAGAGGTCGTATAAAACCCAGTGGAGCCCATCCACGAGGCCCCGCCGCGATTGTCGATGGTAAAGGAGTCCCCGGAGACGCTGCCGCCGTCAACTTGGAACGCACCGTTGGCTTCGAAGGCGACTGCCAGCGTCACCGTGCATTGGCTTTTTGGCAGTCCGCTGAACGCGATCGTATCTCCCTCAACACTCGCGGTCGGTGTGGTGGAATTGGCCGAAACCCGGCGAAGGGGGATGGTTGTCAGGAGAATACACAGCCCGATTTTGGTGGCGTTCAGGAACTGCCGGAAGACAGATTCTTGAAAGGTATTGTGAACCATATAAGAGGTGTAAAGCTGGTCGAAACTATTTTCTGTGAGTAACCGGGCAGGTGCGGTGAAGCGTGAGAGGGCGGATTACCGAAGTGGCGTATAGATCTCCAGCGCTACGGCTGAGGCGGGCTGATCAACTGGGATTTGGCCGGGCGTGCGGCCCTGAAGGAACTCTTGAAGATAGCTGAGGCTGAGGCCGGTGGCGGGGTCGATGGCGTTGGGATCGGTGATTCCATAGTATTGTTTCCACCAAGGGGGCAGCCCGTCGGTGCCGGTGGCCATAAGGTTGAAAGCCATAAGGTGCTTGAGTTGGCCCTGGTTGGCCATGGCATAATCGTTCGCGTTCGCGTTGGTGCCGGACATCCACGGATTGGCCTCCGCAGTGGTGTAGCCGACACGAATCAGTTGGGTATAAGCCAGTGCCATTGCCGCCTTTGCCTGACCCAGGTTTACGGTGGCGTAATCCTTGGTTTGCGCGGTCGGAGTCGCCCACGCGACCAGCAGGTCGCGCAGGCGTGTGTCGGCGCCAAAATTGTCCGCGCCGCCGGGAAGGTGAGCATCGAATTCATCAACCGCCGCCCTTAATAAATTCTTTAGTTGCCCTTGGTTGACAGCGGCGTAGTCGCTGGGAGGGGCGGGCGCTTTTACGCACCGGGCCGCCCACCAATCCGGCTCGGCGGCGAAAAGCAGCAATGGGACTACAGCGGCGGCAAGCAGCAGCGCCGTGCGCAGCGGAATCGAGGCGCGGTCGCGTTTGGGTGTGGCTGGTTCGATCATGGGTGCTCCTGGCGTTGAGGCTACGGTGGATTCCGGACTACGGAGCAGTAGGCGGTTGTGGACCGGCGTGGAAGTCACCCATGGAGAGGTCGCCCTGCTGCGGGATGAGAACCAGGGCATTGGTGCTGGAAGCCACTACGACGTTCGTCGTTGGGTCCATCGTTCCTGAAACCACGATTCCGCCGTTGGAAGTTCCGCTTACCGTGAGTTTGCCATACACGGTGCTGTCGCCGTTCATCCTCACCACGAAGGCGTTCGATCCGTATATGTTCCCGTTGGTGTCCTTGGTGCCGTTTCCGACGGTAAACAAGGCCGTGTTTGGCTGTGGCGGATAGGACCGTTCCTGGACAGTGTCTTGAAAATAATGAGGGTATTCCAACTTGTTAAAAAGGCCAACCACCGTTTGGGCGCAGGTTTCGGCGGTGGTCGCGTACCCGCAAGCCTGCGAGTAATCGCCCAGCGCGTTATTATAGGCTCCTGTGACGGTTGAAGACGCTCCCCACGCACAGATGCAGTTGCCTGCCGCAAATGATTCAGCGCCATTGGTGTAACTTCGGTAGCCAAGGGCGACGGAGAGATCGCCGTGGCCGGTGCTATAGCCGCCCAGAGCAACGGCGCCCCAGCCTTCGGTAAGGTCCAATACCCCCATCGAAACGCTGTGATCGGACGTTGCAACCGAGTTCCAGCCCGAGACAGTTGAACATCCTCCGGCGGCAACGCAACCGGCTCCTGCGGCAAACGAGCTTTCACCCGATGCGGTGCCTGCGGTTGAAAGGCACATCGAATACTGACCTGTCGCGTTCGTGTTGCAGCCGAGAGCCGTGGACATATAAGCGGAGGCTGTGGCGGAAAAGCCGATGGCGTTGGCGCGTCCGCCGGCGCTAAAAGAACCAAGCCCGATCGCAAGTCCGGCGTCGTTGGACAAGGCATTCTGGCCAATGGCAATTCCGTCGACCGCCTTCGCCTGCGGTCCAATCGCTACAGACCAGTACCCAAGCGCGGCGGCCTCGTTTCCCAGAGCGAGCGCCCAGGTGTTCGCGGCAGTGGCAGAATAACCCAAGGCTGTGGCTGCATAGCCTGGCGCAACGCTGGAATAACCGATTGCGGTGCTGAGGTCGGACGATGCATTGGATTGGTTTCCGATGGCGATTGATCTACCGGTTCCGGCGGCAGCCTGCCCGATGACAATCGCTTGGGATCCGGCGATTGCGCCATAACCGATTGCGACGGAGGCGGCCGCTGCTTGCAAATAGCGCTGGTCGGCCAAGCCGAGGGTGAGAATGCTGGAAGAGCCGCCGGTGAGCGTTTGGTTTGGCATTTGGTTCACGCTGCCGGTGACGGAGATGGAACCGGCAATGGAGGAGGTTCCCGAAAGCGAAGGGTCGAGGACGATGGACGGCGTGCCCGAGCCGGAATTGACGGGGTAGAGCTTGAGCGCGTTGCCGGCGTCGATCTTCATGATCGGCGCGGCGGTGGCTCCGATCAGGGATTCCCAAATCCATTCCTGGTTTTGCTGAAACGCTGTCCATGTTAGGGCTGCGTTGGTACCCTGCTGGGAATCGGAGTAAGTGAGGGCAACGCCAGACGAAACGTTCGAACCACTGAGTAGCGCGGTTCCGAAGGCGAAGGTTGAGCCGGTGATCTGCACGTCGCCGGTGACGTTGAGTTCGCCAAAGGTGCCGGAACTTTGTGCGCCGTCAGCAAAACAACTCGACGCCGGAGCGAGGAAGCACGCGAGGAGAAACGCGCCGAGCAACTCTCGGATGGATTTTCGACAACCTCGGTTCCATCGGTTGCGGCGAAAACCGTTGAGAGATACGTGGGGAAAAGAAGAAGAAACCCCGGTGCGGAAGCGCGTCCGGGAAACTAAAGCGCCGACAAGAGCATGTAGCTGCATGGTGAATCCTCAGGTTGAATGTGTTTGTGTTTTGTTCCAGAGAGGTTTGTTTAGCGAAATTCGTCAAGAAGCAAGACTTTTCCGCGAACAATTTCGATTTCCGCAAGGAATCGCCCACTTTTGGGAAGAAATCGCAGGGCATGATCCACAATCGAATGGCAATTATTGCAGGGCCTGGCGATATGTCCGTTTGCGAACCAATGCCCCGAGACGCTTTTTTGCTCTCGACCACTTCCAAGGAGCATCGGTGCCACTAATAGCGCTCCCGCAGTCCGCGCTTGGCAGTTTTCATGTTGCGCACGTGGACTTCGGCGTGCTCCAGATCGATGTCTTCGCAGCGCAGCTTTTCGACTTCCGAGGGACGCAGCCCGAAGAAGCCGCCGAGAACCAGGTACCGGAGAACGACCGGCGTTTCGGCAGCGGCTTTCAAGAGCGCCCGCATCTGGTCTGGGGTTTTCGCTCTGCCGTGCCCGAAACCAAGGCGGTTGCGCCTATAAACGCCTATCGGTAGTTATGAATGCGAGGCAACCACTTTCTTCTGGCCTTTTTCTGGCCTCACTCCTCATACCCGATTCGCTGCGGGATTTGCTCGGGGCTGAAAAACCAATCCCGCGAAGTTGTCACTTCCTTTCATAGAAGCACTGGATGGAGGCGGGCTCGTGTGTTGAAGCGTCCGGATGGATTAGCGCAGGCCGCTATCGCACCGCATATGCAGCCCAAAAGCTTCGCATTGCCTATGGCCCCCATCGTGCATTTTCGAACTGGATGGCAAGAGAAGTCCTCACCCCAAATTCGCCGACCGATACAACCCTGCGTACTCCCCGCCTTGCGCCACCAACTCCGGGCCGCGCCCCTGTTCAACCACGCATCCGTTCTTGAGCACGACGATTTTTTCCATCGCGTGGATCGTCGCGATGCGATGGGTAACGATCAGAGTGGTACGGCCGCGCATCAAGTCGGCGATGGTCTCCATGATGGCGGCTTCGGTGGTCGGGTCGAGGGCGGAGGTGGGTTCGTCCAGCAGCAGGATGGGAGCGTTCTTCAAGAACGCGCGCGCGATGCCGAGCCGCTGGCGTTGACCCACGCTGAGGTGGCCGCCGCGTTCGCCCACTTGCGAGCGGTAGCCGTCGGGCATCGCCATGATGAAGTCGTGGGCCTGCGCCCGCCGCGCCGCTTCCACGATTTCCTCCTCGGTGGCCTCCGGGCGCCCGTAGGCGATGTTTTCACGGACGGTAGTCGAGAAAAGCAGCGTGTCCTGCAAGACGATGCTGATCTGGCTGCGCAGCGATTTCTTCTTGAGCGCGCGCAAATCCCGGCCGTCCACCAAGACGCGCCCGGCGGCCGGATCGTAAAACCGCGGCACCAGCGACAGCAGCGTGCTTTTCCCCGCGCCGGTGCCCCCGACAAACGCCACCGTCTGCCCTGGCGCAATTTCAACGCTGACGCCTTTGAGGATTATCCGCTGGTCGTCGTACCCGAAATCGACGTTCTCGATGCGGATGCTTCCTTTGGCTGCTTGAAGCTCCACGGCATCCGGCGCGTCTTTCACGTCGTCCTCGCGGTCTAGAATTTCGAAGCAGCGTTGCATGCCGGCGGCCGCCCCTTCCAACGCCCAAGCCGTGTAAGTCAATGCTTCCAGCGGTTGGTACAGCATCGTCAGGTAGGAGGCAAACACGAGCAGCGTACCCAGTTGCAGGGTGCCGCCCAGCACATGCAGCGAACCGATCCAGTACATCGCCGCCGTGCCGAACGCCATCAACGTGCCAATGACCAGCGCCGAACTCATCGACGTGCCAGTCAGGCGCAGATTGGCCTCCAGGCTTTGCCGGGCGCTCTGGTGGAACATCCGGACTTCACGGTCCTCCTGCCCAAAGGCATGAACCATCCGCACCGAAGCAAGCCCCTCCTGCGCCACCGTCAGCACCGCGCTCTCCCGTTCCTGGATCGTCGTCGATTCCGTCCGGATGCGAAGCGCGAAGTGGCGGATGGCCAAAATGATGAACGGGACGATGCCGAGGGAAATCAGCGTAAGTTTCACGTCGAGCGCCACCATTACGGCAAACGTACTGACCAACGTTATGACGGACTGGAAGATGTTCGAGAACCCCTTGTTGTAAATGGTCTGGATCGCCTGCGAATCGTATGCCACGCGGAAGCTGGAATCCGACGAACGGCGGGAATCGTGGAACTTCAACGGCAGGGACTGCAAATACGCATAGAGTTCGGTGCGCATCTTCAGCAACGCCTGCAAGCCGATGCGCACGAAAATCACATTGGTCACCAGATTGACGACGCCCGCCAGGAAATGGAAGAGCACGATGGCGATGCACAGGACGAGCACCGCGGTTGACGGGGAGACCGCCCCCAGCCAGCGCGCAACCTCGGCGTGCGCCTGCCGGTGAGCGGCGTCGTTCGGCGCCAGCACGCCATCGACGATGTACTTGAACGGCCACGGCTTGAGCAGGTTGAACGCGATCGAGATCAGCGTCAGCGCGGTGGCCAGCAGCGTCTGGCCCATGAACGGGCGAAAATAGGCCAGGGTTCGGCGATAGAGAGGCATCGCCCGATTCCTAGGCCGGGGCCTCGTCAAATGCAACCTTGGAGAGCTTTTTCGTAAATACCGCGGGACTCGTGTTACCCGCTCCGCCGCAGGCCGGCGACCGGTTCCCGTCCCTCCGCAACGCTCGCAGCCTCGGCGACGCCGGTCGCTTCGGTCGCGCTTTCGGACTCGCCCGCTTGCGACGGCGACTCCTGGCCGATTTGCAGCATAAGCCCAATCTTGCGACGCAGATCGAGTTGGATGCGCGCCGGGGCGCGGTTGGCGTTGACGACTTCGAACCCGTATTCGTCCAGCAGTTGGCGGAACTCCAGTTGCATCATGCGCTGATACTTGGTGAAGCTGTCGAACACGTCGCGGGAAAGGCCCAGATCCATGCCGCTTTCCCAGTAGTCCAGCGTGGCGTTCTTCTGGAAATTGCGTTCGACGAGGTTCCGCGCGCTGACTTGGAAGTAAAAGACAGCGTCGGGCACGATGGCACGGCTGTAAAGATTACGAACCCAGTCACGCCGGGCGCCGCGAACAGTATCCCGCACCATAAGGGTATAGACGTAGCGATCGGCCAGGACAATCAACCCGGCCCGAAGCGCCGGCACAATGTCGTTGATGAGCTGATCGTAAAAATCGGTGGCGTAGAAGAGACTGAGCGTGGTGCGGGTCAGCACGTTGCCTTGCTTGGCTTGTTCCAGTTCGGCGCTGACGAGGTTTGAACGGCGAAGCCCCATCACACGCACGGCGAAACCGTTCGCCTCCAGCCATTCGCTCAGCAGGGCGATCTGGGTGGAACGTCCCGAGCCGTCAGGGCCTTCAATCACAAATAGGCGTCCCGGGAACTGCGGTTCGTGCAGTTCCGGCAGCGGTTTTCCAAAGAATTTGGCGTTTTTCATCGTTTGAAGCCCGGGAGGTCGATGCGTTCGGAGATGATCTGGCGCACCTCGGTCTGTTGATCGTGGATTTCCCGCGTTGCGTCGATGCACGTAAAGTGAAACTTGGCTTTGAGCGCGGCGTATTGTTCGGCCACTTTCCCCTGGAAAATGCGGAAGCTTTCGTAGGGGTCTGCGGACCACCCCATATCCAGGCCGGCTTCGTGGTATTTCAGCGTGGGCCGGCCTTCGAGAATGCGGTTGAGGGAGACATGCAAGGGGACGTCGAAAAAGAAGGTGATGTCCGGACGCACAGCGAATCCGTAGATCTGCTGCACCCAGTCCGGGTCCACCCCGCGGACGGAATCGCGCGCGAGGGCGGTGTAGATGTAGCGGTCGGCCAGGACGAGGAAACCGGCGCGCAGCAGCGGCAGGATCTGGCGTTCGTAGCGGTCGGCGAAATCGGTGGCGTGGATGAGGGAGAACGTGGTCGGGGTAAGCAATTGGCGCTTTTTCCCCTTCGACGTGGCTTTCTTGACCAGAAGCGACGAGTTCCATTCCGTGAAATAAACTCGCGACCCCTGAAGCTCGAGCCAGCGCTTGACCAGGTAGATCTGCGTGCTCTTTCCCGAGCCGTCGAGGCCCTCGACCGCAATCAATTTGCCGGGATAATTTGCGTGGATCACACAGCCAGAATGCCGCCGTTCGCGGGCAAGTTCAACAGGAAATGTGTTTTCTTCCCCAACCATTACCCAACCATTAGGGAGCGCACGCGTGCCACGCGCTGGTTTCGGCGGCGGCCTCGAAATCAGCGGGAGTCCGTTGACAGTCACGCGCACCAGTCTTATCGGTCTAGGTTTCATGGATCTTTCATCGTCCCCACAGAAAAATGCCAAGCCATTCCGCAGATAGCGCGCCAAGCGCGCCCCCGCTGCCGGGTTATTCTGTCGGCAAGACGTTTTTGGTGTCGATATCGATCCTGGGATTGGTTGCGTTCTGCCAGATTGGCGCGCTGATTTGGCGGCTAAAACACCCTGCCGCAGCTATCGTCGCACTCAAAGCGGGAGCACCTGCGGAAAAGGTCGCCGTCCCCCGGGCGAATCCCGCCGCCTCGCCCTCGGCGACTCCCGATACCGCCGATCCGCTGGCTGCCGAGGCGGAACGCCGGCTCCTGGCGAGCCTGCCGCGTCCCACTCCGGTACCCGCGCGGCGTCTCGTAACCCCGGAGGCGCGGTTGAACGACCTCATCAACCTCGCGCGCACTTTGCGCGACCGGGGGGATACGAGCACGGCATTGACGCGATTGCGGGAAGCGCAGGTGATTTCCCCCCGAAATATGCAGATCGCCTCGGAGATGGCGATGACTTACGAGAAGATGGGGCTGACCGACAAGGCCGTCCAGCAATGGCGGCGCATTTACGAAATGGGCGAGAGCGCGGGCATCTACTATGCCGCAGCGGAAGCCAAATTGCGCGCGCTCGAGCTGCCATCCTCGGCGGAATCGGCCCCGGGGGAGGCTTCGCTCACCGGGGGACCGGCGGGCGAAGAGGGCGCGCAGGCTGCCGCCCCAGTGCTGTCGCTCGGGGATGTCGGCACGGTGGACGATACCGGCAACAGCCAGCCGCTGCGCCGCCTCAAGCTGCGCGTCCCCATTGCCGCGCGTCCCGGAGTGCGGGTCGATGTTCGCGACACAGTCATTCAGGTCTTCTTTTACGAGCAACTCAAGGGCAGCCTGGTGGAGACCGACGCCAACGTCGCCTCCTCGTGGGTCACCTCCCCGGTGGACTGGGCCAACGGCAAACGGGAGGTGTTGGAGGTCGAATACGCCCAGCCGGAGTTGGACCCACTGAATTCCCGGACGAAGGAACGCAGGAATTATTTTGGCTATATCGTGCGAGTCTATTATAAGAAGCGATTAAACGCGGTGTTTGCGGAGCCGGCGAGACTGTTGAACCAGTTCCCGGCGCCTTCGACACTGCCCACCTCAGACTCTGCGACACCGCCAAACTCAGACTTACCGCAATGAAGATCCTCCTGGTTGACGACGATCCCACAGTGCTCCGGACGCTGCTCGGAATTCTCAAGCTTAATCCCGCTTGCGAAACCACTATCGGCACCGGAGGCGCCCTTGCCATCGAAAACGCACAATCCGCGGGAGGGGTCGATCTCTTGATCTCCGACGTGGTGATGGAGCCGGTCGACGGTTTCACCCTCAATGCTCAGTTGCGGCTGTTGTATCCCTCCATGCGGACGATTTTCCTTTCGGGATACGATTTGAGCGCTTACTCGGAATACACGCAGGGCTGCAGCGTCTTTTTCAAGCCGGTCGATGCTCAGACGCTGCTGGCCGAGGTGGCCAGAATCCAGCAGGAATTGCCGCCGCCCGCTCCTCAGCCCGCCAGGGCGCGGACCGGCTCGATTCCGATTGCGATTCCCGCCCCCCGTCCGGTCTCGGCGGTCGCCGTGCCTGTCGCGCGCCCCAGCGCCGGACCGGTTGCGGTGGCCCAACCGACAACGCCCACGGTGGTTGCGACGCCGAGAGCCGTCGCGGTGGCAACACCGACGGCACGACCTGCGGCACCCACGGTGGTTGCGACGCCGAGAGCCGTTGCGGTGGCAACACCGGTGGCACGACCTGCGACGCCCACAGCGGTTGCGACGCCGAGAGCCGTCGCGGTGGCAACGCCAGTGGCGCGCCCCGCGGCACCCACGGCGGTTGCTGTTCCGACCGCGGTGCCGGTGGCAACACCAGTGGCACGGCCTTCAACACCCACGGCGGTTGCTGTTCCGACCGCGGTGCCGGTGGCAACACCAGTGGCACGGCCTTCAACACCCACGGCGGTTGCTGTTCCGACCGCGGTGCCGGTGGCAACACCAGTGGCACGGCCTTCAACACCCACGGCGGTTGCTGTTCCGACCGCGGTGCCGGTGGCAACACCCGTGGCACGTGCGGCGACACCCACGGCGGTTGCTGTTCCGACCGCGGTACCGGTGGCAACACCAGTGGCACGGCCTTCAACACCCACGGCGGTTGCCGTTCCGACCGCGGTGCCGGTGGCAACACCAGTGGCACGGCCTTCAACACCCACGGCGGTTGCTGTTCCAACCGCGGTTCCGGCGGCAACACCGGTGGCGCGGCCTTCAACACCCACGGCGGTTGCTGTTCCAACCGCGGTTCCGGTGGCAACACCAGCGGCACGCCCGCCCGTCGCCACGCCTGCCCCTGTTGCCGAAATCGACGAAGAAGTGTTTTCGAGCGACGAATTGCTGAACCGAAAAATCGGCAATTACAATATCATCTGGAAAATCGGCGACAGCGAATGGGGACCGATCTATGTGGCGGTGCAAACTTCCATGGCGCGTCCGGTCGCGATGAAAGTTCTCTCAGAGAGCCGCCAGGAGCAGGATCCCACCGCCAAAGAACGCTTCCTTGCACTCGCACAGGCGCAGGCAGGCGTCAAGCACCCCGCCATTCTCGCCGTCTATGAAGGAGGCCATGCCAGCGGCCATACCTATTACACTTACGAGTACGTTGACGGCGCACAGCTTGAGGAGATGAGAAGCCAGGGCCAGCAGATCGACGACCCGGCGGCCCTGAAAATTGTCAAGACCGTCGCCGAAGGCCTCTCCTATCTCCACCAGCAAAAGATTTCCCACAGCCCGCTCGAAGCCCAGCGTATTTATATCGGCAAGGACGGGCGCCCGCACATGGCCAACATCGCGACGCTGCCCGGCGAACCGCTGCCCGATATCGCAACGGACATTTCAACGCTGTCGCGGATCATCGGCGGCATGCTGCCCAACGGCGTCCCAATCGACCCGGGGTTGCGCGGAATGCTGGTGCGCATGGCGTTCGGCGGCGAGCAAGGGTTCCAATCCTGGGGCGCGTTGTTGCAGGCAGTCAAGGCGCTCGAACCGAAAGTGATACCGGTCGATGCCGTCAAACTGACCGCTCAGGAGCAGGCTGCCGTGCGCGCGGTCGAGCAGACCAAGAAACAGCAGAAGCGCACCCTCATCATTACGGCTCTCAGCATTGGCGTCATGCTCGGCGTGGGCGTGTATCTCTTCTATTACAACTTCATCCGCAGCAACGAGCGCAACCTCAACCAGATGGTCAAAATTCCGTCCGGGCCGTTCCTCCTCGGTGAAAGCAACAAGCGGGTTTCACTGCCCGACTTCTGGATCGACAAATACGAGGTGACCATCGGCGAATACGCCCGGTTTCTGGATGCTTACGAGAGCTCGTCCACTCCGCAAAAATTCGATCACCCCAAACAACCCGAGGGACACACCCATGTTCCGGGCCGCGGCAAGGGGGACTGGGAGATCTATTACGACCATGCCCGTGCCGGCAAACCGACCAAGGGAAGGTCCATCGATTTGAACTGCCCGGTCTTCATGGTCGATTGGTGGGACGCATACGCTTACGCGAAATGGGCCGGCAAACGCCTGCCCACCGAAGAGGAATGGGAGAAAGCTGGACGCGGCACCACCGGCAACAAATACCCTTGGGGCAACGATGCCGACCCGAAGAAGGCCAACACGGGCGCCGATTACAAGGACGACGTTCAGGACGATGGCGCCGGGAAGGTCGATGGCTACACCTACTGGGCTCCCGTCGATGAGTTTAAGGGGGACAGAAGCCCCTTCGGTGTGATCGGGATGGCCGGTAATGTCGCCGAGTGGGTGGACACCTGGGACGCTTCGCACACGCACCCGGTCATTCGCGGCGGTTCCTATCACACGGTCGATGTAAAGATCACCCGTCGGTTCGCCGAAGCGGACCCTGAAGAGCGCCTTGAGTTTCTCGGCTTCCGTTGTGTTTCGGATCAGCCGCCAAAACCGTGATGCGCAGCGATCGAAATGCGTGTACAGTTCGCGTCGCCGTCAACATCGGCGTCTTCTTTCTCCCCGTTTATGCATATTACTGCCAGCCATCCTGCCGAACCGGAGGCTCGCGAAGTTAGCGCGAGCCCAATTCAGACCACGGGCGCGACGCCTGTATCACATCGGACGGGCTCGCGCCCGTTCCTCGCCAGGGCTCTGCTCGCTCTGCTGGCTTTCGCGGTGTGCGCTTCATGCCTGCACGCTCAAGTTCAGGTCAGCTTGAGCCTCAAGCGGCGCTTCTACATCGCTTACGAACCGCTCATCGCCACCATCGCCGTGACCAACCTCGCCGGACGCGATCTTCCGCTGGCCGATGACGGCGGCCACCAGTGGTTCGGTTTCAATATCCTGCGCGAAGACGGCATGCCGGTGCCGGCCCTCAACCCCAATTATCAACTCAGCCCGATGACCATCCCGGCTGGCTCAACCATCAAGCGCACCGTCAATCTCAATACCCTTTATCCGGTGCATGACTACGGCCCCTACAAAATCCGCGCGGTGATCTATTTCGGCCTCATGGACAAGTTCTTCCAGTCGAATCCGGTAAACATTGAGATCAGCGAGGGCAAGACAGTGTGGCAGCAGATTGTGGGCGTTCCGGAAGGCCAGCCGGAAGCCGGTTCCAACCGGAAAATCTCGCTGCTGAAATTCCGGCGCTACGACAACAACGAACTTTACGCCCGCGTTCAGGACGCCGACACCGGGACGGTGTACTGCACCGCCGCCCTGGGGCGCTTGCTCGACAAAAACGAACCGGAGGTGGTCGTGGATTCCTCCAACCGCGTCCATGTGCTTCAAATCGTCGATGCCAAAACTTATCTCCATTCCGTGATCGGCCCCGACGGAGCGGTTTCCGAATCCCAGCCTTATCTTTGCGAAAGCGCACGCCCTTTTCTCGGCAGGGACGCCTCCGGAGTGGTTGCCGTCAAGAACGGAAAACTCTTCGATCCCAGCGCTCCTGCTGGACTCGGCACGTCTTCTGCTAATGGAAAGAGTGTGCCCAAGATTTCCGACAGGCCCGTCGAACTGCCCACCGATTAACACCCCATGTTTGCGCGCTCCGCGTTTGCCTCCTTTCTCCTTTTCGCAACGTCCGCCTTCGCGTTCAACACCGTCGTGATCGACCCCGGTCACGGCGGCAAGGACCGCGGCGGCATCCCGGGCCAGCGCATCTCCGAAAAGGATCTTGCCCTGGACGTCGCGCGCCGTTTGCGCAGCGACCTGCGCGACGCCGGTCTGCGCACCGTGATGACGCGAAGCCGGGATACGTTTGTTTCCCTGCAGGATCGCGTGGCCATCGCCAATGCCCAGCGCAATGCAGTCCTGGTAAGCATCCATTTCAACGCTGCGACACGCGGCAGCGCATCCGGCATCGAGACGTATTATTTCAAATCCGCAGCCGCTCCGCTGGCCGCGAAGATCCAGACGCGCCTCTTGAAAAATGTGTCCAACGAGGAGAACCGTGGCGTCAAGCCGCACCGGTATTATGTTTTACGCAAGTCGCGCATTCCCGCAGTGCTGGTCGAATGCGGTTTCCTGACCAACAACCGCGAAGGCGCCCGCTGCCTGATAGCGGCCCACCGCCAGCGCCTCGCCGACGCGATCGCTTCCGCCGTCGAATCTGCGCGGTAGCACTTTGGGTAATTCCTGAGACCGACCGCTTCGAAAGCGGTGGAGATTCCTTTGCATTACCCACAAGTTTGCAAATCGGGCGCAGGAGTGAGAACGGAGTCCCGAACGTTGTCATCCTGAGACTCAGACCTCCTGACCTCTACCTGGAATGGACGTGAGACCATTCGGAGCGGCGAAGCCGTGGCGCGTTGTGGTCGCGCCAGCGTCTTATAGGGACTGCGGCGAGGCCTGTTTGCCTCCACAGCGACGAGTCGATGGCGCAGGAAACACTTTGGGTAATTCCTGAGACCAATCGCTTCGAAAGCGGTGGAGATTCTTTTCCATCACCCACAAGTTTGCAAATCGGGCGCAGGAGTGAGAACGGAGCCCCGAACGTTGTCATCCTGAGCCTGCGAAGGATCTCACGAGGCGATCGCGACGTTCGTTTCAGTCGGCACGTACTCGGGACGGACGGCTCATCGGGCGGCGCTGTCAGCTTCGAGAACGGTGAATAGTGACATAACGCCAACTGGCCTGCCGTGAGATCCTTCGCAAGCTGCCAATGAACCTACCGGAAAGACGGGGCGTTCGGGAGCGTGAATCCGGGGAGCACACGCGTCTCGCGTGTTGGCGTCGGCGTCCCGCCGACGCGGACTTCCAGTCTCCCCAGTGCATTGCGGCGACTCGACGCGCAAAGTTCGCCGAGGCGGGACGCCTCGGCCAGC
>Ga0316218_1002697_pt1 | contig 15820 bp, 19 predicted proteins | sample TBH18003metaG_FD_203634 | JGI IMG/M metagenome (GOLD analysis project Ga0316218, IMG submission 203634) | Freshwater microbial communities from Trout Bog Lake, Wisconsin, USA - TBH18003 | ecosystem: Environmental > Aquatic > Freshwater > Lake > Hypolimnion/Profundal zone | place: USA: Wisconsin...
GAGCTAAACCCTAGTGTAGGAATAATATGCAGTGTTTTGTTTAATAATTTGAAATCATGATCTAAAATTATCCCTATAACATAATCTGTAGATTTACTATTTATATTCAAATCAAAGGTAATTTGGGGCTCAATAATATCATTATTGAATTGACCATATACTCCACCTGAACCCTTTGAATTAGCCCTGATGCTTAGACTGTTTTTATTATAGAAAAATTTATCAAAGTTTACACCGCCGTAGAAATGGTCGTTGAAGCTATGGTTCCAACCAGCTTCAATTGTTGTAACGTCAATAGTCCCACCTTTGGCGGTAGTATATGAAAGCATTGCTTTTGCATAAAGCCCGTTTTTGTAATGATACCCAATGTATGGGGTATAATATGGAATTGTTATCGTATCCTTTCTGCCGAGATATACATTGTTACTGAGATAATTGAATCCGGTCATAAAATACGATTTCAAATCAAATGGATCATCTTCATCATCAAGATTAGATGATATAATCCTCTGGGCAACTGCCGTGCTTGACAATAAGATAAAAACAAGAAAAAGGAACATTATATTTCTCATAATAAAGATTAAATCTTTAGGGGTAAATCTATATTTATTGTGTAATAAAACCCAAAACCAGACAATTATTCTTTAAATAATTAATAATTCGATAGCTGATTTAGCTCACAAAAAATAACCGATCAATAGTCCAATATAAAGCGATGCAACCTATAATGCTTGAAACCGGATAAACAATTCGTTTGTAATACCACTCCTTCTTGCCAAACCATTTTGCAATAAAAAGGTAAGCAAGCAATATTATTGTAATTTGCCCAAACTCAACCCCAATATTGAAAAATAATAAAGAACCTAAAAAATGAGTTTTAGATAATCCAATATCTTTTATTGCGCTAGCAAAACCCATCCCATGAATTAAGCCAAAAAGGAAAATTATTATTAATCGCCAGGCGTTTATTTTATTGTGAAAAATATTTTCAATGGCTACAAATAAGATAGATATAGCAATCATTGGTTCTATAATTCTTGAATCCGGCATTATAAATCCTGTTGCGGTCAGTCCTAATGTAATTGAATGAGCCAACGTAAATACCGAACACTGAATAATTACTGATTTGAGATTTGAATTCAGAAGAAAGATGCCAAGGATGAAAAGAATATGGTCAAACCCTAAGGGTATGACATGGGTATAACCTAATTGAAAATAATTTCTGGCAATCTGAAAGAATGTTTCTTGCATAAATTCAATTTCTGGTCACCAAAATTATTTTACCACTACCATGTTGTGCTTTGAGATTGTTTTTTACAGCATCAATTGAATAGAAGTAAACTCCTTCAGGCATATCATGAGCATCCCATACCAGTTGGTTAGACCCTTCTCTAAAACCAACAATATTTTGCTCAAATATCTTTTTGCCAATGACATTTCTAATAGTCATCGCTACACTTTTTGCATCATAAATAGTATAGCTAATGGTTACCTTATTATGGGTGGGATTTGGAAATACATTCGAGGCAATACCAGAAATAACAACCTCGCGAATTCCAGTAGTAGAGGCATTACCCCTTACACAGAGTGCATAAAGATTCCTTGTCTTGGGAATGTACGTCGTAATGCCATATTGAGAGTTTAGATACCATGCATCAGGGGCATTATTAAACTGTGTGGTAGATGACCAGTAAAATTTAGCGCCAGTGCCCAAAGTAAAGATCGGATTCATTGCGGGATTGGTTACCGTTAAATCGCTGATGGATTGAAGTTCTTTTATATTGGGCAGCCGCCAATCCGTATATCCTGCCAGTTTTAGTGTATCGGCATAATTAAGGGCCTGCTCCCAGGGGATTGTATCCTGCACCAGCACTTTCTCCCACGTCAAAGAAGTCAGGTTATCTGTGACAGTGCCATCGCCATTATCTGTAAAATGTGCGGGTATAACTGGTGGTGTTGTAATATTTCTTACCGCCCTTACATAAAAATTTTTTACTCCACCTGCGCTGATTGTTTCAGTCATTGGGTGGTTACCTATACCGCCACCGGCATTAGTCACCCAAATAACAGAAGTGTCACCCACCTGTCTATCACTTGTCCACCAATACTCGGCACTATTTTTAGTAAAATAATTGGTATCCAGTGCAGGATTAAGATCTCCAAGATTAAGAATACTATACCCTTCATAGGCATTAGGAAGTCTCCAGTTTGTGTAGCCACCTAAAGTGAGTGTATTACAATATAATTGCGCATTTTGTATTGTCATCTCACCGCCATCCGTTTTTTGCCACATAAGTCCCGTAACAGTATCCGTTACTGTTCCGTCTCCGTTGTTGATAAAGAACGGATTGTAAATGCTATAATCGGCATCTTCCCCGAATGTAGTTGTATAATGAAGTGTTTCGCCTGAGTCAGGCAAATGTTTCATAGTCTTGCTTACACTCTGTCCATAAGCCGGGAAGCCAAACAACGCAGCGTATATTATCCCCAGATACTTGTTCATACGAAAACTTCTTAAAGTAATTGTCAATTATTGAACGATCAGTTTTCTGTTTATCTGCTCTCCGGCAAGTTGAATTTTCACTAAGTAACTACCCTTTGGCCATTTTCTTGTGTCAATGTTTTGTGTATAGCTGAATGTATGAAACAGAGTTTGACCCATAATATTATAAACGGAAATGCTCTGCACATCACTGGCCATAAACGGTGCATTCAGCACTATGGAAATTATACCATTCGTAGGGTTTGGATAGATATCAAGGCTGTTCCCTGAATAGGTAATTTCATTCAAAATGTTTGGCAAAACATAGCAAGGAATGAACCCTATATAAATGCTATCTCTTGGAGGTGCTCCCGGTGAACTGAATATAAAAGTATATATACCTGCTGTCGTCCAGCTATATTCAACTGTGTCGCTAGCTCCACTTAGTGTATATATAAGCCTGTAACCATTAGTGCCTACCTGCTGGCAACTTGTTATCAAGGCACCTGGCAAAGGGTTTTGGCCTCCTCTCACCGGGCTTGCTGCCGCCTGAGGAACTAATTGATGAGTGCCATCTTCAGTTACTTGTCCCGCAAAACGTGCAATCATATAGGGGTAGGTTGTTGTACCGTGATAATGATATACTCCACCAGCCCCAAAATGGCCGTGGTTAGTGTCTAAAACTGCCATTGCTGTACCATCGGGTTCAAGTGCTCCATATACAGCAAATCCATCAAATGCATAGGCAATTGGCAAATTCGTAGTTGTTGTACCATAGAGGTGAAGAGGTGCAATATGGTAGTGGTAATCATCCGCCCTTCCACAATGTCCACCAAAACTATCCAACTGCCCAGCAACCAAAGCATCAGCACCAGTATTCGTATGTTCGTTAAATATTGGAACGCCGTTTACTGCAATTGCGATGCCTCCTCTTGTAAAATGTATGGTGTCGACTGGAATATGGTTTGTTGCTATTGTTGGTTTCAACGGAATGCTCCATGCATTAGCTGGTAAAAGATAGCACTGAGGTATAGGCACTTGCTGCTGCCAACCGTTGTTGCTTATGCCAACCATCATGCCATGCGTAGTTGGAATACCATGTGATTGAACATAGAAATATGTAGTATCCCAAGAAGTTATAACATTGGGTTTGAATGGTGTAAACGCAGAATCTATAACAGCAGGGTCTGTGGAACTGGTTGTCCGGTAAGCTTTATTAAAGCCAAATAGAGTGGCTATGATACCGACAGTTAGAATCGGGTAAGCGTATCTTATCTTGTCTTTGCTGATAAAATTCTGCCCTATCCCTTTGAAAAGACCAAGTAGTACTAAAAGAAAAATAACTGAAAGCAATGCAGTAAAATAAAGCCTGAAATTTACATCAAGCATGGGCTGGGAAGTTGCAAAGGGAGGTATCACCTTCCTATTATTTATTTGTCTCACCCATTCCTGCCTTTTCATTGCATATTCCTGATCTTCCTTCGACAGAGCGTTTAAAGGATAGGAAACAATTTCATTATCAGCTTTATCAATAAATACTTTCCCGTCACGCATCATATAAAATGAGCCTTCTATCGCGCTGTTATTGGATTCGATGTTCCAATGATGCATTATTAAGTTCCCATAGTTTACAACATGCGCACTTGCACAAACATTCAACATGCACACAGCCAGAAATATTATTATTTTTTTTCTCATAAAAGCATAAATATTTAGTTTCCTTCTATAGATTTGACGATTATTTTAAAATATTCTGGCGCCCATCTTATAATATTCTACTCCCTTGGTGGCGGTTGTCTGTTTTGTCTGTCATCGGGCCTGAAATAGTCTCGGATTTCTATGACCAGGTTATTAAGTTTTTCTAATTGTTTTGGTGTACAAGTCTCTTTTAGTTGTTGGGCCTGCTCGAAACGAAGCAATTCCATCTTATATTCGTTTTCAGATACTCTATGTGCAAGGCTTTTTATCTGTTCTTCATTTGTGTTTTTATTAAACATTTGCATGTTCATAGAATCCCGTTCCCCACGTATGATTGCTTCCAATATTTTTTCTTTTTCAAAAAAAGATTCCCTAATACTCCTGATTTGTTCTACCTGCTTTTGCGTCAAACCCAATTCATGCTCTAAAATATGCGCTACGTCCTTGTGCTCATCATTTTGGGGTGGTCCGCCATTTTTATCTTTTCGGATCTCATTCCTGTCCTCACAATTTCGTGGTGGTGGTTCAGGATATCCCGTCCTGTTCTCATCCTTATACTCTTCAATGTGTAATTGTTGAGCAGGTTGTTCTTTCTTGGTAGCATCCTTCCATAGGAATATACCAATGGAGCCAATATTTATAACTACCAGTAAAATTACAATCCTAACCAACAGCTTTTTTTGAGTGAATATGTCCATACATCAATTGTTGAGGATCGGGTTAATAAATAATTCCTTTGAAAGGGTACGATATTCCTCCGTATGACTAATAGTTGGATAGTCAGAGTTGCGTACAGTTTTCAAAAAAAAGCCAACATTAAGTAATATCACTACTACTACCAAAACACTCAATGATGAAAGGTAAATCTTTGATCTAGTTGATTGTCTTGATCGAACAATTCTGTTCATTAGAGATCGATCCCAATCTGTTGACGTGGTTAATCCCGGCAATCCCTCAAACTTATCAAGGATTTGCAATGCTTCAATTTCTACTTTCTGTGAATTCATATTACTACGATTATATTTGACGACTATTTATAAATTTTCTGGCGGATAAGTTCAAATATTCTTTAAAATGTCCTCCAACTTTCGAATTAATTCTTTTTTTGCCCTGTATATAAGCGATTCTACTGCAATTATAGTTGTCTTCATTATTTCAGCGATCTCTGTATTTGAATAACCTTCCACTTTACTTAATGTGAATGCAATGCGCTGGCTATCAGGTAATGTATCCATTGCCTTAATTATCTCTTTCATGTCTTCTTTTCCACTTAAATGCTTTTCTGGCGTAGAACTATCTGCCAGCCAATTGGCTAAATCGTCGAGGTGTACCTTTTTGAAAGCAGATGATACCCGTTTTTTACGTTTTTGTTTTTTTATTTCATCAAGGCTTTTTGAAACAGCTATTCGCAATATCCAGGTTGATAATTTCGAATCGCCACGAAAGGATTTTATAGATTGATAAACCTCAATGAAAACCTCCTGTGAAACGTCCTCTGCATCTTCTTTATCTAATAAGAATCTGTAACAAGTATTAATAACCCTATTTCCGTAAGCAGATATCAATTCACCAAAGGCAGATGTATCACCTGCTTTTAGTTTATTAATAAGTTCTGAATCATCTATCAATTAAAAGTATACTGAATGTAATTCGGCACGCATATTACAATGTAAAAGTAGATATTATCATTTAAGTACATGATGATAAATGTCAGAGACTACAATGATTTAAGAACAATCACTTTTCACCCAGACCTCATTATTTACAGGCTTTCCCATGCTTATCGCAGCATAATTATTTCTTGAACTATTAAGTAAACCTTCATCACCTGTATTTTGATTACCCCAAACGCTGGATACTTTGAATTCCATGTCATAGTTATTTTCTTTTTTCTTTTAAAAACAATGACCAGACATAACCTCTCGCATTTGCTGATCCTTGAAACCATGCATCAGGTCTTACCAGATCATGCGGATCAATATCTCTCAATTTCTCTATTACTGGCTGATATTCAGGTTTGACTACCTGCTCAATCTCAGTAAGGTACTGCTCATATTTTGTTACAAACTCAATTGCTTCCATTTTTTCTGTTTTTATTTACACTGATAATATCTTCCATTAACCAATATCGCTTGCACATTCATCTCAGTGCATATTGCCCATACTTCAACCGATATAAGCTTGTTGGGATCCACAACGTCAAAAGTGTGGTTAGTAAATACAGTTTGATGTTTAATAGTGATTTCCATTACGCTACTTTTAATTGTTTAGTTTCCATTGCCACTCTCTTTACTTTCATTATAGTTGCTGTAGATGCATCGGTTATTTTGGCAATTTCCCTAATAGTGGTGTTGCCCTCATTCAGGTACTTTAAAATGAGTTTATTGTTTTCTTTTTTCAGAAAATCAACCTTGCGCTCATTACTACCGGCTTTCCTCCCGAAAACAACACCATTGTTACGAGCGGCTACCTTCCCTGCTTCTGTCCTTTCCCGGATTAACTCTTTCTCTTGTTCAGCTATTACCGATACTATATGGGAAAACAATTTGAAAATTGGATTTGGCTTGCCTTCAACAATGCTGTCAAGGTTCATGTTCTGAATATGAACATTAACTCCATGCTCTTCACACAGCTTCAAGGTTGTAAGTGTATCAAAGGCGTTCCTGCCCAAGCGGCTAAACTCTTCAACATATAGATCGGTAACCTTGCCGGCTTCAATCAATTTTAAAACGGTAGCGCCTTGTGGTCTTTTTGCGAATGCAATTGACCCGCTAATTTGTTCCTGAGCTATTAGGTCATATTCCCTATTATCAAGTAACTGTCTTGAGCCGGATTGTGATAAAGTTGACCAGCGAATGTATTTAACTCTCATTTTGTAGTATTTAATTACTTAGCAGTAAATATACGACAGACCACGCTGGAAACCCCTGTTTTCGGGCATTTTAACGATCCCCTAGCGTGTCAATTTAACTGTTGAATTTTATTGAGGCCGCATCCTCTGAAAATGGCCACCATAGCCAGTTTTGCGGATTTCATATTTTTTAAACAAAAATTATCATGGCGAAAAATGATGTTATTTTTTGGCGATAAATGAGAAAGCGATTCCATACTTTTTTAATAAATCAGATCGCCATTTTTTGTGGTTATTTAACTGTTGAAATAAAATGAGGCAGAACGAGATTTAGGTTAACTCACGAAACAAATAAAGGTTGCCGCTTCGAGTAACTCTGACCCTGCAGCGATATTCTTTCGGTGTAATATTTGGTCTTACTTGATTAAGCAAATCCATCAACATTGGATCTTGAATATTCATTTTATCGGGCATATCCATTTGCCGAACACGAATTTTATACTCTCCCGAAATAATCTCTTTAATGAAGTCATCTTTCTTTGTAGATAATTGAGAATAAGAACTTCCCAAGGCAATCAGCTTTTGTCTAAAATCTAATTTGTCTAAATCCACCATTGTGCGAGATAAATAGTCGTTAATTACCATATTACGCAATGTTTCAGAAACTTTACCGCTTGCAACATCGAAAATCTCCCATTGGTATTGATTTATTTCTGAGCACTTGTATCCGTCTTGAAGCGGATCATATTCTTTATCATTATTGAAGTCTGTTTTTAATAAGCCTCTATTTAACCGATTTGCAATTGCATCCATATCCTCTCTTTGCTCAACTGAGAACGAATGAGACGCAACGACTGAGTGTATATTATAGCGGTCTTTTTCTTCAAGCACACATAAAGCCTCCCTGTTCTTCTCCATTTCGGAGTTTTTAGGTATTCGTAGTGGATAAGCACGAATTGTTTTGCACCCGTTTATGATCAGAAATTCAATACTGTCAATAAATGATTCCACTGTCTGCCCAGGGATTGCATAAATAATGCTCGTTTCGTAATCTATGCCGTTGTCTCGCAATAAATCTAACGCCTCTTTTACATGCGACATGCTGTTTTTCCGCCCAATTGTGACCATCTCTTGTGGATGAATTGTTTGTAGACCAAACTCAAGGTGAACTCTATGCTTGTGCTTGGAACATAAGTCAAGGAACTCTTTTCCTTCTGGTGCAAAAAGATTTTCAAATCTCGCCTGACATGTGATTTTTACATCTTCTATTTCAAGTAATTGCCTAAAATATTTAAGGTATGTTTTGCCGTGATTGAAGGTGCCATCCAAAATATTAATTTCTTCAACGGCAGATTCCTTAAATATTGCAATATCCTTTTCAAGCATTTCATCGTACAAATCTTTTACTTGTAATGTAGCATTACCCCACTCGCAAAACCCACACTTAAACTGACAACCACGTTTTGTTTCCCAATAGATCTTTTTAGAAAATGGGGCAATTACGCCTTGTTGATAAGGTGAAACTATGTCCTCCCCAGCCACCGGGCGAAGCAGTATTTTTGAACTGGGATTTTCATTTCTTACCACTAAATCTAGTAGTGCATTTTCGGCGTAACCCTTGATAAAGTAATCGACTCTCGGATACCTTTTAATAAGTATATCATTTTGAAGAGCTGTTACCTCATAACCGCCCATTATAATTTTGCCTGTATAATCGTGTAACAGATTTAAAAGTTCTTCGCAAAATTCAAGTGACCAAGCAGTAAGACCCAGTGCGATAAATCTGAACTTTTTAAAATAGTCAAGGTTATCGCTCATCAGTTCAGTCACTTTTACTGTAAGGTCGACATCTCTCTCTTTCTCTTCCATGACATGCTGAGTGTCGACAGAGTATTGTGCTACGTGTTGTCCAGCCTTTTTCAATGCGGCGATCATTGAGGCAATAGAATACGGTATTGGTGGATATTCGTCCTTTTTTATATCAAAAGTGATAAAAACAACATCTCTCATAACAACATACATTTAATGATTTACAACTGGTTAAATTCAAATTCTACTCTAAATGTAACGCAACAAGTCTATAAATTTAGTTCTACTGCGATTATTTATGTGTTGAAAAATAATGAGGCAAGACGCAAAAAAAAATGCTCAGTTTTCACAATTGGTGCTGAAATAATAATCAGTTAATGGTTTATCTTCTTCACATATTCAATACCTTTTTTGCATAGACTATATATAAAAAGTAAAGCCCATTTTTTAGGCAGGGCTTTACTTTTATTTTCGTTTAATTATCATTCATCATCTTCTTCATAGTATTCTTCATTTAGTGCTTTTAATTCTCTCATTAGATAATCAAATTCATCTCTCATACAATCAGTATCAAATATTGGCAAACCTGTTTCTTCATCAATATAATAGCATACATCTACTTGTAATTGTCTTGGTATTACTTCTTCATCAAAATCTTTTTCTGTGGTTGATAAAGCGTCATACCATTCTTTAGCTATAAAATCCATACAACCACATTCGCAAGTCATAAATAGCTGCCATTGTTCCGGTATTTGCTTACCACATTCTTCACATACTAAATCTGTTTCTTTAATTTCTATACTCATAATCGTTAATCAGAAGCAAGGTTTTCAACACCTGTTTTGCTGCTTCTGATACTTGTATGTTTAGTGCTTCTAAAAGTTTTAGATTTTTTTAAGAATATGTATAGACATAACAAAAAATCATATCGTTAAATATGAGTTAAACACAAAACAGATTTTCTTAACTGTGAGCCACAGCGTGTAATAGAGGGTATAAAATAAATAAAGTGCAAACGGGATTTAGAACCTGTATTATGGCTCTTTTGAAGGTGCTTTTCAGCACTATTTTTCCGGATTTGAGCCGCAAAATTACAACAAATAAACCAATAATTTTATAAAAAAAATCCAAAAGAAAATGAGAAAACTAAACGATTTAGAACAGCAGTTTTTTGATTTATGCCGTACCGAACATCTGGTAATGGTAGAAGATAGATTAGCAAAACTGGGTAAAAAGTTTGTACCCGCTGTTACTCTTAAACTAACCAAGGCTGGCTTGTTAAGTAAGCGATGCCTAACAACCGACTTGGAAGAAATCTTTAAGGAGGCTCGAAAGAACACCACATTGAAAGCACCAGCACTACCAACACCAGTAGAACCAACACCAACACACGGTGTTTATTCTATCAAAGGTTTAGCACCAGAAGGGGCAAGGTTTTGGTACAAATGTACAACGGGTGAAGGAGACTACTATTATATAAAAGGAACACCACCCGCTGATGCTATACTAATGGTGGCAGATTTTGAACCAGCCTGGGAAGATGAACCAACTGAAGAGATACTTACAGCACCAGTTGTTGAAGCCCCCGGTGTAAAAAAATCAACAACTATTGAAACCCCAGTTGCTGTAGCACCTGTTGTAAAGAAATCAGCAACTATTGAAACCCCAGTTGCTGAAGCACCTGTTGTAAAGAAATCAGCAACCATTGAAACACTATTAGGTACTAATAACAATGTCCAATTGGTTGTTACGTTAAACTACCAAGAATTAATGATGCTTCTAAACGGAACTAATGATACTGAGGCTTTCTTTAACTGATTATTTAAACAGGCCCAAAGCTATTTTTGATTCTCCATATAGTTCCTATATCCAGAATGAAAAATGGAATAGATCGGGCAAAAAACAACAAGTGAAATTGATGTTAGGTGATAATATAATCACCTTAAAAGGCATACCAAGTAACAGTATCGATAGTATTGTTACTGACCCGCCATATGGTATCAACTTTATGGGCAAAAATTGGGACTATGACGTACCCTCAAAAGATTTCTGGTTGGAAATTAAGCGTGTGCTTAAACCCGGTGGTCATGTCCTATCATTCTGCGGTACAAGAACCTATCATAGAATGGTGGTTAATATTGAAGATGCAGGCTTTGAAATAAGAGATTGTATAAGCTGGCTATATGGTAGCGGCTTTCCTAAATCCCATAATGTTGGATTATCAATTGATAAAAAAAACGGTCAGCCTGATAGAGGGCATCGAATTGCGGTTGCATCAAGAAACCATCCTGATGGCACATTAGAACCTAATGGTGAATTATTAGAAAAGTATGTTGCAAAAACACTCGAAGGTAAACTATATGAAGGCTGGGGTACAGCATTAAAACCTGCACAAGAGATTATTTGTGTAGCTAGAAAACCATTATCAGAACCAACTGTTGCTGCTAATGTTTTAAAATGGGGAACTGGTGGTATTAATATAGATGGTTGTAGGATTGGTTTTGATATGAATGATACTAACCCGGCAACTAATCCATTATACCGCCACCAGAATAAAGATAAGTATAGACAAGTAACCGATAACGGTCAGAGTACAGGCAAAAATGTAGCCTTCACCAATTCATTAAATCCCCCTTCAATTGAGGGGAGGTTTCCCGCTAACATCATATTTGAATGCACTTGTGATAATGTTATAAAGGGTGTGAAAAAAGAACCATTTTCTTATAAGGGCAAAGAATATAAAAATAAAGAAACATCTATGTTTAATGGTGATAAACCAGAAGCACCATCTAATTACAACGACACCGCAGATATTCATACTAATCCTTTATGCCCTTGTTATATATTGGATAAACAAAGTGGGGAAAGAAAAGTTGGCAAAGGCAAAAGAAGTGGTGGATTTCAAAAGGGTTATATTAATAGTGAGGTAGTTAATAGAGTTGAAAATGAGGGATATAATTATAGCGGTGGTGCCAGTCGTTTCTTTTATGTAGCAAAGGTTTCAAAGAAGGAACGCAATATAGGATTAGACGGATTTGAGGGGAAAAGGGTGAGAGATAGCAGAGACGCATTTATCGATAATCCATTCCAAAGAGGAGAAACACCCAAAAAGAATAACCATCCAACAGTCAAACCAATTAATCTATTAATCCATTTAGTTAGACTGGTTACACCCGTTTATGGGATTGTTTTGGATCCCTATATGGGCAGCGGATCGGTTGGAATATCAACAAGACTGGAAGGGTTTAGATTCCTGGGGCTGGAACAAGACCCTGATTATTTTAAGATAGCTAAAAAAAGAATTGCTGAATTTGAACAGTACAGATCATTAATTAAGTAACCATTTAAAAACTAAATAAAATGAAACTAATTAAGAACGTAACAAGAATAGAAATCTTTACTGATGATGGTATTGGTATGACAATAGTAACTGATAGAAGGAAATACACCCGTTACTATGCCAGCTTTATCCACCTGTATTTTACAGCTTTACAATACGCTATTGATGCTGGTGGGCCCATTTATATTGATGATGTTAAATTGGGTAAACTTTTCTATCAAATACAAATGGTTGATTACTACGAAAAAGTTTTGATGAAACTGGGTACACAAAAAAAGAAAATACCAATTTCTTATGATTTTTCAACAGGTGATTATTACCACACAAAATAAAAAAACAACCAAAACTAATTAAAATGAAACAGCACATAACAAGAGAATTATACATCTACACAATAGCAGTAGGTAATTATTCTAATTTTTGTTTGAGAATAAAAGAAGGTAACAAGTACAAGTATTTTAAATGCAGTTTTATTCTACCAATCTATAATAGAGCCTATGAATACGCTAGAACACATGCTGTTAATATGCAGTTTGATGATGAACGGTTATTAAAGTTGTTTGTGAAAATAAACGACATTGATATGTATAGCGACCACTATAAAATGCCTGATAAGAAAAAACCTATTGTTTGGCACGGCTGGCAATAATATATTAGCTGGCTCTTCTTGTTTTAAATATCCAGACTGACACGATGCCATATGCGAGTAATATTTATATAGGAAGATTTCTGTGAAATGTTTTTGGGATTTTATAGCGAGTACAGGAATTAGCCAAAGCCCGATTTAACCATCCAACCGACAATAACCTAAATAAATATACATTTCAAGACCCGCACCAATAGCCACACCCATTTTTATTTTTTTTTAAGTTTTGTTAAGTCAATAATTATTCTGACAGTTGTATAAATCGGTAGAAATTCTGTAACAGGTTTTTCTACTGCGACCAATAAAAAGTGTCATAAAAGTGAAAAGATTAAACACAAAAAAAGTAGCAAATGCAATTGCACAACATTTTGGATTGCAATTTACCAGAGAGGAAAACCCAGTAACCTATCGTTATGAATTTAACGAGCGTGAATATATCAGAATTTATTTCGGACTTATTGATATATCAACCCAAAACGTAAACAAATATATTTTCCCACACAAATTTCATACTGATGCAGACATAGCAGCCGAAGCAATCAAGCACATTGAAACCATTAATTACATAATCGCTCTTAATAGAGATAAGCAGCTAAATGAGTTATTAGATATTCCAATGCCTGTCGTCGATTGCACGTTACCACCGCCACCAGCAAAAAAATCAATTCATACCCCTAATGTAATTTTTGCAGTTGGTGATATGTGTAGATATAACAAACAAGATTACATAGTTCTTAACGTAACCGATAGAACTGTAGTAGTATATTATTATGAGGCTTACAAAAAGTATAAACCACAACCACCACACATAGGGAAAAGAGTATTCAAACTAAATGAAGATGGCGATTATGTGAATCGGTTTGATAAGTTGAAAAAGATTTAATCAATCAATTAATCACCAGTTACATTACCAGCACGCTCCCAAGCGTGCTTTTTTTATTTCTGCTATTGGCCCGTATAGGCACAAAAAAAGGAACTTGATAAGTCCCTTACTACTTGCAGTCAGGCTAATATTAACTACCCTGCCAGTTCCAGAGTATAGTTGAACAGCTTTGTATCAGTATCCCTTTGATTTTGGAATGACTTTTTCAGTTTGTCATGTATCACTTCATTGAAGGCGTTATATAAATGCCACATATTCGGAGCAGTATTTAATATCTGACTTTCACGATTAATGATTTCGATAACAGTCCTGGCATTTAATGAAGGAGCAGGGTTTTTCTCAGAAGACTCATACATGAACAATTTCAGATCCTCACAGGTCAGTTTTACATACTCTTCAATGTTATCAATCCTCTTTTCCGCTAATACCTCAAACTTGCGTTTCAGTTCAAAGTATTCGTTGTTCATGAACTTAGCTATCAGGTATTTAATGTTCGGCATTACTACCTCTGCAATTTCGCCCCGGTGCTTTATATTAAAGCCAATTTGTGAATGAGCAATGTGTAAACCATTGCTGCATATTTTGCGAAAGAAACCAAAGTGCCCAGATGTCCGGGTAGAACCGTCATAACTATTGGTAAACCTCAACATAGGGCGTAACTCGTCCATCCCGTTCTTTACAGTTATTGCTAAAGAATCATCATTCAAAATATGGTCAACTGCAAATGAGCGGTTTTCACGATTGATGCTCCGGGTAACAGTTGATATGTTGGCTTCTAAAAGCATATTCTCCACCTGAGCGAAAAATATCTGGTTTGGCAGGTGTCCGTATGAATTGGAAACTACATTTACAATCTTGCCATCAGACAGTATAACATTGTCTAATCCTTTACGAGAATTAATCCCGGTTACGTCCTTGAACTTACGTACTTCGTTTAATACGAAGATGTCATCATTCCTTAAATTGTTGAGGTCTTTCAACATTACTGCTGCGCCTGTTGTTGTCCTTGCTCCTGTCTGTTGTTCGTTTGCTGTCCTTTGATTTCTCATTTTATCTATCATTTGTTATTGATAAGGCTAAGATAAATAACTTACACACTATTACGGAATATATGCACACATTTATTTGTCCACATCAGATAGGTAATAGACCAATTTAATCTACAAATAGTTGCACACTGTTTAAGAATAGTGCGTAGATTTGTGTATGGCTAAAAAAGTAAAAACAAGAGAAATAGTGGTCAAACGACCAATAAAGTATAATGTAGAACACCGCGAGAAATCGGTAAGAGTATCGGTGCAATTACCTCAATCTGTCTATGATAAGATTACTAAAGACAAGCAAGGTAATGAGCAAACAGTCAGAGAGTGGATTTTGAGCGTTACTGGGTATAAGAAATAAGTTCGGGACTCTTTCATACCCAATAATTTAAAGGGTGTAACTACAATTAATAGTCAATAAACCCATAATACCTTTCAACTTGTTGCATTCTAAAACAAGTCGCATATCAAAATTAATACGATTGAATGCTGTTCTTGCCTATCATGTTTCAATCTGGATTAAATGAAATTTGTAGTAAGGATCGTTGGGATTAAAGCAATTTAGTTTGGTCGGTCGTAATTGTAAATTCAACATCGCCAATCATCAATTTATTCACGCCTACAATTGGGACTTTATTTCTTACCCTCTCACGATTCAGGAAAGTGCCAGTTGTACTTTCTAAATCGTAAAGCCAAATGTCATCCTTTGAATTAACAATCAGGCAATGTCTGCGACTTACAGATTCACCAATCGGTACTTTAACTTCATTCATTTCATAACCTTCCCTGCCAATTCTTATAATAGGCTTATCAAATGAACCTATTGAGGATTTATTATTGTTAGAATGCAAAAATGTGAGGGTATTCTTTGTTATACTGTTGAAATGAAAGTCCATGAATAAGAGCTTTGATTTGAAGGTTGGATGCTTATTCAGGCTATGAGTCGGATTTTCCTCTAAGAACAAAGAAAAATTGTATTCAATAAAGGGATTGTCGCTTGATTTCAAAATACTGTTCGGATTTATCTTCTTACCTAAGTTAAGCATTAGATAACTGATGTAGTAGTTGTTT
>Ga0316218_1002702_pt1 | contig 15789 bp, 8 predicted proteins | sample TBH18003metaG_FD_203634 | JGI IMG/M metagenome (GOLD analysis project Ga0316218, IMG submission 203634) | Freshwater microbial communities from Trout Bog Lake, Wisconsin, USA - TBH18003 | ecosystem: Environmental > Aquatic > Freshwater > Lake > Hypolimnion/Profundal zone | place: USA: Wisconsin...
CCACCCTGGTGACCAGATCTCCCACTATCTTCTCATGGTTATGCCCCTTGACGCCCTGCCCGCACATGGGGCATTCCTTGCTGTCGTTGGCCCTATCGTATTGTGCTATCAGCGCGTTAAGCTGTGTCTCCAGCTGCGACACGTGCCTGTTCTTGGCCGTGACCTCGCGTTTGAACTGCTCCACCGCCTTGCTGAGCTCCCGATGCAGCTCAACGTCCCTGTGGGATGCCAGCTCCGATTCGATGTCCAGCCTCTCCAGCTGATCGATGGCCGCTTCTATCACGCTGATCTCGCTGAGATGGTTGGACTCCCAGGCCGATACCTTGCTCTCAAACTCCTGTATGGTGTTCTGTATCTTCTCGTTTGAGGTCTTCACCGTGCGTATTCGGAACTCCTCCCGCTCGATCTCCTGCTTGGTGGATTTGATCAGCTCCTTGAGGTTGTCAGACTTCTTGCTCAGCTGCGTGATGCCCAGCAGCTCCTCGATGATCTCCCGCTGCTTGGATGCACCAAGATCTAGGAATGGTTCCGTGTAGGTGTTCAGCGCCACGATGTGCTTGAACAGCGTGTGGCTGAGGCCCAGCAGGCGTTCGATCTCGACCTGTGTGTCCTTGTTCTCGCCCTGTGCCTCATCAGTGTCCTGCGTCTTGACATGCTCGTCGTCCACTATGTAGCGGAAGAAGTTTGGCTTGCGACCGCGTTCTATGCGATACCTATGGCCGTTGACCTCGAACTCGATGCTCACGCTCATGTTCTTCTGGTTGATCTTGTTGACCAGGTTGTCTCGCTTGATGTTGGTCAGGGGCAGGCCGTATAGGCCGTAGCTGATGGCGTTGAGTATGGTGCTCTTGCCCACGCCGTTGCGCGAACCGTTGCCTCCCATGTCTAGGTTCTCGCCTAGCACCAGCGTGATGCCGTTCTTGTTGAGGTTGATGCTCTGCGTGACGGCGCCCACGCTCATGAAGTTCTTAACCGTTATGTTCTTGACCTTGAGCATGCATCAAACTCCCTGGTATATGCTGATGAGCTTGTTGGAGTCGATGGTGTTTGACTCTATGCTCTGCAGATGCGTTATCACGATGGTGTCGACGCTCTCGAAGTTGATCTCAGCCGTCTCATCCACGTCAAGGTCGTCCGACCTCTTGGTCTGCAGATGCACGTCCTTGGCACGCAGCTCGTTCTCGAACATCTCCTTCATGAAGTTGGCCTCCTCATAGTTGATGTCAACGTCAACCGTGATGCGGGCGTAGGTGTTCTCATCTATGTGTGCCGCGGGATCCCTCAGCACCTGGCTTAGCGTGAGCGTTCGATACTTGGGTGCGCCTGGGTATGCCTTGAACCTGGGTTCCTTGCCCGGCTCCCAGAACATCATGCCGCGGTCGTCATCCCAGGCATCGCTGTAATCGTGTGGGAAGCAGTTACCCGTGTACCATATGGTGCCCTTGTTCTGCCGCTTGTGGAAATGCCCGCTGAACACCTGCTTCTGATTGGCGAAGTGATCCTTGTTTAGCAAGCCATGGTCTGGCATCTCCACCATGGCGTTCATCTTGAAGCTGGGCAGCTCAAAGTGACCAAACATGTAGGGTGACTTGATCCTCTGTATCTTCTTCCATTCATCACCCACCAACCAAGGGATGAAGGCCACATCTCCGATCTCCGTGATGGTGTCTATGAGATGTATGTTAGGGTATTGGTCGATGTAGGGTATGCTGTGGATCTCATACTTGTCTCGGTAGAACAGATCATGGTTACCGAGGAGGAACACCACATCATCAAAGTAGTCGTTCAGCATCCTCAGACCGCTGACGCTGTAGTTGAGGGTGGATATGTTGATGGCCGATCTCACGTGGTGCCAATCCCCGCCAAATATGCAGGTCTTTGTGCCCCATTCCTCCGCCTGCTCGATCATCCATTTGATGAATCCCTCGCAGGCAGCGTTGTGGTCGCGGCTGTTGTTGCGAAGACCGTAGTGTAGATCAGTGAACACCACGGTCTTCGAGAAATCTATATCTCTGTGTTTCATGCGTTATCCCAGGCGGCTTTGCATGTATTATGCCTTGGCGGCTTGGTATAAGTCAACGAACCACGAGTTTAAGACCTATTTGTCCTCCTTGGCGGGGGCGGTTGCGGTTGCGGTTGAGGCTGCCAGCCTCTTCATCTCGTTCTCGGTTTGGCGGGTGTAGCTTGGTGTCGCTCCTGCCATGGTCAGCAGATCGTCGCGGATGTTTTGGTTCTTCTTCTCTATGTTGAGCACGCGGGTGAAGCTGTTGGTTATGGCCGCCGTGTAGTATGCGAAGGGATTAGGAGTGTCTGATCTGCTCTCATCAAACTGCAGGCCTATCTGGCTGAGCTGTAGCAGCGCTTGGTTCTTCATCTCGTCCAGGTATGTGTAACCTCGCCAGTTACCTCGATGCCCGTAGCGTTCAACCAGCTTCATGAACATCATGGCCAATCTGTTGGTCATCTTGCCATGCGTGACACAGAACCATCCGTTCTCCAATCCGCCCTGCCAATGGCTCTTGCCCACGCACACGAACTCCTCATCCTTGATGATGAAATGTTGGAATGGTGGGAAGTTGCATTTGATGTGCCTATCCGCCTCGGTCTTGGCCTTGTGCACCTTCTCCTCGTTGATAGGTATGTGTTCAAACGTCATCAGGCGTATGACTATGCTTTCTTGGGGAACGTCGTCAAGCGTGAAGCTGATGACGGGGGTTTTAACGCCCTGTGATATCATCTCCTTCTTGCGTCGTATCGTCTCCTGCGCGACCTTCTTCCTGCGCGCCTCATCCAGAGATTCCTGCGTTACCTTGTTGAGATCGTTGACTATGATGTCATAGTTACCGTATCTGGGTTCGATGAATTCGCAGTAGGTTTTCTTGCTGGTATGTATCTCCTCCAACAGGTCCTTATTGGTTAGGTACTTTATCTTTGTGGGGGAGCCCTTTATCATCACGCGCCTTTCCTTAACGGATTTGGTTAAACCATTGTAATTTGCGGAACATCCGTGGTTGAAGTCAATTTACCTTTGTTATATAGGGGGTTTATAGCGGCCATAAATAATAGGATAACGCGCATCATCGGTGGATCTCACATGGCTGACTTCTCTAACGACACCGATGCCAGCGGCAGGAGGGCTAGGCTACGGGCCAAACCAGACGCCGTTGACATCGTATATGGCAGTGGATTGATAAACCCGCTGCGGGCCACCAACGGCATGCTGTGGCCCTACACGCCCACGATCACGTATCAGCAGGATGTCACCTACACCAACATAGATCTGGTGCATGTCAACCAAGAGATGTATGCCTACACCAGGACCAACGCCACCAAGCTGCAGGTGGATGGGCAGTTTACCGTGCAGAACCAAACCGAGGGTGTCTATGCGTTGGCGTGCATACACTTCCTGCAGACCGTGACCAAGATGTATTTCGGGCAGAACGACGGCAATGCCGGTACCCCGCCTCCGGTGCTGCTGTTTGATGCATACGGTGATTACATGTTCAACAAGCTGCCGGTCATAGTGACATCCTTCCTCGTGACCATGCCAAACGATGTTGACTACGTGCCGGTGGATCAGGGATACCTATCAACCGCAGCTCAAGGCACCAACGGCACGGGATCTTCGTCGGTTGCCAGGACACCGTCTCAGTCCCCGGTGAACATCGCCGCCCTGACCGGAACCAACCTAACATCTGGATCCGGTTACGTGTGGCTGCCAGCGCTGTTCAACATAAATGTCAGCATGACCGTTCAGAACACGCCCAGCACGCTGCGCACCAAGTTTAACCTGGATGCATTTAGATCCGGATCCCTCATGCAGGGAGGAGGATGGATATGACGTCATCAACCTATCTACCCAGCAGCCCCTACTATGCCACGCCGCAGATCACGGCGAAAGGCGTCAGCTATTTGGATTTCTGGACGGCACAGACCATAACGGCCAGCAGCAATGACACGCTGATGACCCTTGACCAGAAGTACCAATACAGGGCCGATCTGCTCAGCTATGATCTCTATGGGACGCCGCAGCTTTGGTGGGTGTTCATGCTGAGGAACCCAGACGTGATCAGGGATCCGGTCTGGGATTTCGTCACAGGCATAACCATATATGCACCTGCCAGGACCAGCGTTTCGGGGTATCTGTGATGCCAGGCGGACCCGCGACGTCCAGAGCCGCACCCGGCGCAACACCAAGCAAGGCGACCGACATAAAGGTGCAATACGTCGTGGATAACGGCAGCGTGGCTCCGATACCAAACAAGCTGGATACCGGCGCAACCAAATCGGCAACCACCATCGTCAGCGCCGCCACTGCTGGTCAGATAAGCTCCGCCGGCCAGCAGATGGCCAACAGCATATTGGCATCCGGCAGCGCACAGACATCCACCGCAGCTAACCAGAAGACCGTGGCATCCGCGCTGGCATCGTCGGGCATAGGCTTTAACCCCCGTCCAAACCCGCTCAACATCTATGCCAACTACACATACCACATACGTTGGTCACTAACCAGCGAGCCGACCGCATACGAGATGGATGGGACGCTGTCAACGATGAACGCCGCCAGCAAGACGGTGATAGCCGAGAGCGGTGTGACGGCCGGATTCAACATAATCGACTTCGAGTTCAAGAACAACTGCGGTCCGGGAGATAAGGTCATGAACACGACCAGCACCACCTGGACCATGACGGTGGTCGAGCCATTTGGATTGAGCCTCATAGACAAGATGCTGTCAGCCTCGGCATCGCAGCCTGTGATAAACTGGTCAAGGGCCCCGTACTTCATAGAGGTTTGGTTCAACGGATACAACGAGGATGGGACCATAATGTCTCCCAATCTCTTCTACACCCAGTACAGGGTCAGCATGACCAAGATGGACGTCAAGGTTTCCGAGGTTGGCAGCACATACAGCATCGAGGGATTCTTCGACGGCAACGTTGGACACAGCAACGAGATAGCCATACCTCCGGCGCAGATAAACATCAAGGCCAAGAACCTGGGTGATTTCTTTGACAACCTAGCCGTGTCCATAAATGCATTGACCGCCGCCGTCAACGAGCAGAACTTCTCCATAACGACCTACAAGTTCAACATAGACCCGGCCATAAGGGATTGGCCGTTGAGATCGGCGGAGGTTGACAAGCAGAACCAACGTAACTCCGACATGACCTTGACCTACCATGACGGCACGACCACGTTCAAATGCGGCCACGGCGTGTCCATCGAACAGATAATAAACTACATATGGAGCACATGCCCTCAATCGGCTGGCTACATACAGGTTGATCCCCAAGGCACGTCTGCTAGCTCGGAGCTGCTTACGCAGGGATTGCTGCAGATACCCATGATACACAGCAGCGTCAAGATAACGGGATGGGATGCCTACACCGGGGATTACATCAGGGAGATAACCTACAGCGTGTTGATGCACAAGACCATCAAGGGAGCATCAGACAGGGACACCATAAACACCATATCCGCCAAATCGGTGGCCACCGCCAAGTACAACCAACTGTCAACGAATGGCGCGTTGGTAAAGGAGTACGATTACATCTACACGGGCCTCAACACTGAGATCATACGGTTTGACATAAACGTGGAGAACGCTTGGGTGCTGGCATTGCCGCAGTTTGAGGCCACCAACAGCTATCAGAACTACACCCAGGGTCCGGTGTTCGCCCACAGCGTGGGTGATCTCAAGAACCAAGGGCAATACTCCAAGAAGCAGCTGCTGGCCAACATAGAGCAGCAGTCGCAGAAGCTTGACACGGCCTTGGCGCAGGCCGGTGGCAGGGAGGCATCGCTGATAGCCTCACAGAAGTCTGCGCTGTCGGCGCAGACGCAGGCCGTGAAATCGTCGCAGAACAGCGCCATCAGGTTTGGTGACAAGAGCCAAGGTCAGCTGGTGGTTGACCAAGCCGCGCTTAAGAATCCATCCATCGCGGCGCAAGCGGCGGCATACAGCACCCTGCTGTCGGCCTCCAAGGCGACCAGATATGCGGAGGACGTGAGCATATCATCGGCCCCGATAAGCCCGTTCCCGTTGGTCATAAGGCAGAGCAACGATCCCACGGCACAGACCACCGAGCAGAGCAATGACTCCAACAAGGCCATGCCTAACTCTGGATCAACAAGCATCCCTTCCAGCAGGGCTTTCGCCGGCTCAGCGTTTGACAAGATCTTCAGCTCGGCGCCGTCGTTTGCCACCATTGAGATAGAGATAAGGGGAGACCCCTATTGGATGGGACAGGGCAACATCGACGAGGATCAGACGGCCGCCAACTTTGGAAAGCAATCCAACCAGAACGGCAGCGACATCAGGGCCAACTATCTGGCGTCAACCAACATGTTCCTGCTGTCCTTCAGGACGGGTGAGAACTACGACGAGCGCACAGGTTTGATGAAATTTGATAACACCAGCCAGTTCTTCAACGGGTTCTATGGTGTCACGGAGGTTACCAACACCTTCAAGAGCGGTAGCTTCACGCAGACGCTGTCGGCATACAAGGATCCGCTGGGACAGTCAGTTATATCAGGGCAAACCTCTGGATCTAGTGGCTAAGTATCTGGTATTCAAACTATAGGGTGATAGACGCATGGGACGAGGTTCGCACGGGTTCAGCAGGACCACTTCATCGCCGAAGAGCTTTGAGCTAGCGGGGCAGGGCAGGGCCGCCCCGCTAAACAGCATCTACGTGGGATTCGTGAAGGAGGTCGATGACAAGCAGCGCATGGGTAGGATACAGGTGTGGATACCCGAGCTGGGCGGCGAACCAACCGATCCAAACTCCTGGTACATCTGCAGCTATGCCAGCCCATTCGCCGGGGCCACCAACGTGTATGACAACACGGAGGGCAGTGACTGGACCAACACCCAGCGCAGCTATGGCTTCTGGTTCGTGCCGCCCGATGTCAACAACGAGGTGTTGGTCTGCTTCATAAACGGAGATCCGGGGCGCGGCATATGGTTCGCCTGCCTGTATCAACAGAACATGAACCACATGGTACCCGGCATACCTGGGAACAACACCACGGCCACCATACCGGTGGTGGAATACAACAAGAAGCAGGGCAACGTCAACATCAGCAGCCCCAACAGGCCGGTGTTCACGCCATTGGCTGATGCACTGAAGCGATTGGGGCTGGACCAGGATCCGGTCAGGGGAGTCAGCAGCTCTGGAGCGAGGCGCGACGATCCCATCAACAGCGTGTACGGCATACTGACGCCTGGCCAGAACCAGTTCGTGCTGGACGACAACCCCGGGCAGTCATACATACGCCTGCGGACCAGGACCGGTGCGCAGATACTGATCAACGACAGCGACGGCAGCGTCTACATGGGAGGTGGGCAGGGCAACAACTGGATGGGCATGAACAGCGGCGGCGAGATGGAGATATACGGCCTGGGCGACATCAGCATACGCAGCCAGGGCAGCATCAACATACGAGCCGACCTGGACCTCAACCTAGAGGCCGCGAGGAACATCAACATCAAGGCTAGGAACGATGCCAACACCAACGTGACCACTGGCAACAGCACCGTGGTCGGCAGCAACGCGGTCATAAGCGGCACCGATGGCGGTTACATCACCATCAATGGCAACACCGACATCAACATGACCAGCGGCAACGATTTCTTCGTCAGATCGAACAGGGATTTCGCCCGCACCTCAAGGCGGAACATGTATGATTACAGCTACGGCAACATCGACGTCAAGGCATCTGGTAACCTACACATGACCTCGGGTTCCAACGTGTCCATAGGCACGCCGGGCAACGTCTACGTCGCGGGGGAATACATACATCTCAACGGACCCCCGGCGGCGGATGCCATACCCGCGCCGGATGCCAGGGAACCCATAGAATACATCCAGAAGGATAACTTCATACAGGGCGACGGCACGTTCAAGTTCATCAACCGCAACACCATACTGTACAGGTTACCATACCACGAACCATACGACTACCACGGATCCAACGTGCCTGGCACCAACGATCACGTGGAGCAGAGCGTGCCCACCGGTCCGGTCACCGATAGCTATTCCGGCAGGGTGCTGCCTCAGGGCGCGACCGTCCCCGATCAGAGCACGCCCTTGAACCTGGTGGGTACCCCCAAACCCGGCATGCAGCCTGGCACATACACCGGATCTGGCTATGACGCCAACGGCAACCCGCAGTACACATACACCGGGGCCAGCACGGATCTCAAGGCACCCGGCACCTACCAGATAAGCCCAGACGGCATCGAGTTCATCAAGAGATACGAGGGTGTCAAGAACACGGTCTACAATGACGTGGCCCATCTACCCAGCATAGGGGTTGGCCACAAGCTGCTGCCAGCCGAGATACAGGGGCAATACGTGCAGGTTGGCAACGACAAGATACCGATCTCCCAGGCACTCACCGACGATCAGGTCAACACGCTGCTGCAGCAGGATCTACAGCCGGCCATGACCGCCGTTCGCAATGGCGTGACCGTGCAGATAACACAACCGCAGTTTGACATGCTGACCAGCTTCACCTTCAACGTGGGCGCCAATGCGTTCAAGAACAGCACACTGCTCAAGGTGCTCAACCAAGGTAACTTTGACCAAGCCACCAACGAGTTCCTGAGATGGAACAAGGCGGGCGGGCAGGTCATCGAATGGCTCACCAACAGGCGCAGGGCTGAGGCCACCAACTTCAGGGGCAACATACCCAAGCTGGCCTGACGATATCCGCTCTGCGTGTGCTTATCATGGTGGTTAATCTGGCCATAAATAACACACGCACAGAATCGAACAGGTACCATGGCAACTCTACAGAAGAACAAGCTATTCGTCGGTTACAGCACCCTTGACACCAGCAGCAAGGTCCAGCAGTTCGCGGACATAGAGCTGATAAAGCGCGACCTACTCAACAACTTCTACACCCGTCCTGGCGAGAGGCTGATGATGCCAACCTACGGATGCGGCATCTGGAACCTGCTGTTTGACCCGTTCGATCCGGTGACCGTGGATGCCATAACATACCAGGCGCAGCAGGTCATCAGCAATGACAGCAGGGTTCAGCTTCAGAACATCAGCGTGACCGAGTTTGACCAAGGCATACTGATACAGATGGAGCTGCTGTATGTGCCGTACAACGTTATTGACACCTTCACGTTGACCTTCGATCAACGGGCAGCGCAGATGGTTTAAGGGGTAAGGGATGACTATCACACAGCAACAGAGGCAGAAGCAGATATTCGCGGCGGAGGACTGGCAGGTTCTCTACACCGCCTTCACCCAGGTAAACTTCAACGCATATGACTTCAACACGCTGCGTTCGGCGATGGTTACCTACATACGTTTGAACTATCCCGAGGATTTCAACGACTGGATCGAATCCAGCGAGTTCGTGGCCATCATCGACCTGCTGGCATATCTGGGCACCAGCCTGGCGTTCAGGATGGACCTCAACACCCGCGAGAACTTCCTGGACACGGCACAGCGCAGGGACAGCATATTCCGGCTGGCCCGCATGCTCAGCTACCAGCCGCAGCGCTGCATAGCGTCAACCGGCCTGCTGAAGATCACGCAGGCGGTCACCAACCAAGACATATATGACAGCAACGGGACCAACCTCAAGAACATACCCATAAACTGGAACGACCAGAACAACCCTGATTGGTACGAGCAGTTCGTGCTGGTGCTCAATGCCAGCCTGGATCCCACCAACCAGTTTGGCAATCCCAGCAAGAGTGGCACCATAAACGGCATACCAACCGATCTATATGCCATCAACAACACCGCCATACCCACCAGCGTGGTGCCATTCACCGCATCGGTGTCTGGCGTCAGCATGCAGTTCGAGCTGGTCAACCCAGACTTCGCACCCACGGATGCCACCCTGTCTCAGCTGGGGCAGACCGGATACTTCATAGAACGCACGCCCAACCCCATCAACAGCTGGTATCTGATATACCAGGTCGATGGCAACGGATACGGCAGCGCCAACACCGGGTTCTTCCTCATGTTCAAGCAGGGGACCATGGGGCACAGCGACTTCCAGCTGGACCTGCCGGTGGCCAACAGGGTCATCGACATCAACGCCAACGGCGTCAACCAAACCGACGTCTGGGTGCAGAACATAGATTCAAACGGGCTCGACACCGGTGATTGGACGCAGGTGCCCAGCGTCAACGGTTTCAACGTGATCTACAACAGCGTGGATCGCGGCATACGCAACATATTCAGCGTGATAACCAGGGACAGCAACGGCAACGATCAGATAAGCATACGCTTCGCGGATGGCAGCTTCGGCAACGTGCCCATAGGGCTGCTCAGGGTTTGGTACCGGACCAGCAACGGCCTGCAGTATCAGATACGCCCGCAGGACATGACCAACCTCAAGTTCAACTTCACCTACGCTGATCAGATAGGCAACACCTTCAGCCTGGCGTTCAACTCGGCGCTGCAGTACACCGTCTCCAACAGCCAAGCCACCGAGACCAACGCGCAGGTAGCGCTGAACGCATCTCAGGTGTACTACACCCAGGACCGCATGGTCAACGGTGAGGATTACAACCTGTACCCCCTGCAGAGCAGCCAGGCCCTCAAGGTCAAGGCGGTCAACAGGACCTACAGCGGCCACAGCAGATACCTGGACATAAACGATCCAACCGGCGCGTATCAGAACACCAACGTGCTGGGAGACGATGGTATCCTCTACTATCAGATCAATCTCAACCAAAGCGTGGTCTCTGTCAACAGCATATTGAGCTCCGAATCCCTGGTGACCAACTACATACAACCGATGATAAGCGGATCTGGCTCATTGGCCAACGTCGGGATAGAGCTTCGTGATTTCTTCTATGCCTACTACCCGAGGCAGATACCCAGCAACCTGACGTGGAAATCTAACACGAGTTCCGTCGGTAACGGATCCGGATCATTCTACAGGGGAGGATCAGCAGCCAGCATAGGTTCTGGTGCACCATTTGGCGATACCGCGGCATACATAACCACAGGATCATTGGTCAAGTTCTCAAGCTCAAATTGGGCATCCGTTGTCAGTGTTGTAGGCAACGGCATAGGACCAACAGGCACTGGTACATTGGCGAATGGATCAGGGGCAGTGACACTTTCAAACGTCGTCATCGACGGCGATACGGTTCAAGCGGTTTATCCGTCTCTCAGGACCACGTTTACCACCGATGAGATAGCAAGCATATCAGCGGCGATAGACAGCAAGCAGACCTTTGGCATACGCTATGACCCGCTGCTATTGTCATGGATAGTGATAACCAATGACAACCTGAGCAACAGCGACACGTTTAGCCTGGCATTCGCAGGTAACACCAGCAGCACGCGCATGGATTCCAGCTGGCTCATAAAGGTGTCTTACCTAACCACCAGCTGGCAGATACAGGTTAGATCACAGCAGTACGTCTTCGAGAGCGTACAGGAGGCTCGTTTCTTCTTCGCCAACACGACCAAGGTGGTTGATCCCACGAGCGGAAACGCCCTCAATGACAGCATAAACGTGCTTGGCATAAACACCGAGCCAAACAGTGCGGCACCGCTTGGCACTAACTATCTATGGAAGATCAAGAATCAGTTCGTTTATCCAGATGGTTACGCTGATCCCAGCAGCGTGCAGATCACCTTCTGGGATAGCCTCGTGGAGGGGATACCTGATAATCCTGATGAATTTTCGGCTATCTCTGCCGTAAGTGGCAACAACGTTAAGCTGGTGTTTTGGCAGACCTCGATGACCACTGATGGTTACCAATTTTGGCAGCCGATGCCGATGAATTCCGGTCAGATATTCTCATCCACCGCCCTCATACCTGCACCTGGGTCATCCTATTGGAACACATACTCGGTGGCGTTTGCCGCAGATACATACAAGTTCTATCAGATATCAAACAATGCCTTGGTTGATGCATCAGCTGATTACAAGGTGAGGGTTGGTAGGAATTATCTCAACTTCATATGGAAGCACTATGCTCCCTATGATCAGAGGATAGATCCTGCCATAATGAATCTCATCGACATATACGTGTTGACCGCATCATACGACACGGCGCTGAGGAACTGGATAATCACCGGCGGATCGGCAGATTCGCAACCAGTGCCTCCAGATTCAAACCAGCTGAGGGCCACGTTTGGCTATTTCGAACAGTTCAAGATGATGACCGACCAGATCATATGGCATCCGGTCAGCTACAAGCTGCTGTTTGGTGCACAGGCTGATCCAAGCCTGCAGGTGGTTTTCAAGGTGGTGCAGACGGCAAACAGCACGCTCAGCGCCAACGAGGTCAAGAGCCTGGTGAAGCAGCAGATAGATGATTACTTCGCGCTCAGCAACTGGGATTTCGGTCAGAGCTTCTTCTTCACGGAGCTGGCCGCTTACATACATTACAATCTGGCCACGGTGGTTGGCAGCGTGGTCATAGTGCCGAAGAACGCACAGGCCACGTTTGGTGATCTCTTCGAGATCAGCTGCGACCCGGACCAGATATTCATAAGCTGCGCACAGGTGTCTGACATACAGATGGTGAGCAGCATCACAGAGGCACAACTAGGGATAACATCAAATGGTTGATAACAAGAGAAGGGCGATAGACCTACTACCGGCCGTAAACCAAACCGAAACGCTCACCAAGTTTTTCGCGGCCACGCTCGATCATCTGCTGCAACCAGAGAGCGTTGAGTTCCTGACCGGTTACATAGGCAGCAAGCCAAGCTATTACGATCCTCGCACGGACTACTACATAAACGAGCCGACCAAGACGAGGACGGATTACCAGCTGCCCGTCACGGCGGTGAGCGCCGATGTCAGCAGCGGCATGACCAACAACATCATGTTCTATGACGACATCGTCAACCAACTGGCCTTCCACGGTGCCAACGTGGATAACCATAGCAGGCTGTTTGACCAGGAATACTACAGCTGGGCACCTCCCATAGACATAGATAAGCTCGTCAACTACACCAAATACATATGGCTGCCATACGGTCCTGGTACCATAACCCTGCTGGATGTGACCGACGCGGCGTCGGATATCATAGGCAAGGTTGGTTACACATACACCGGATCATATAGGATAGAGACGACAGGTAGCGTGGTGTCTGGTTCGCTCACGCTGACCAACGGCATGGCCATAGCGCTGGAAAGGGATGTGAAATCCTCATACAATGGCAACGCTTGGATAGTTGACGGCGTCGGCACCGGCATCTCGCTGGTTGTTGAGTCGATCTTGAACAATCCTCCGTGGGATACCTATGGGTGGGACGTGGCATCCTGGGACGGCAACGACACATTCTACGACAAGATCTATGTCACGATGGCGAGGAACTGCGCCGACAACAACCAATGGAGCCATCACAACAGGTGGTTCCATGAGGACCTCGTATCTCTCTCAAACAGCACCATAACCGATCTCAGCCAGCAGCGCGCCTCCAGGCCCATAATCGAGTTCAACAAGGACATCAGGCTCTGGGATTACGGTTGGTACGGCAGGCCAGATGTGGATCTGGTCATCGACTCCCTGCCAGATGTCTTTGGAACCGTCGTAGGGCAGCCCGAATATGTCTATGATACCATAGCATTGAGCGATGGCATGAGGGTGTTGATCACGAATGACACCACCAACACCGGCGTCAGCGACAGGGTTTTCACCGTCAGCGGGCTGCAGGATTACGGATACATCAACCTGGTGTTGGCCACCGACGGGCAGAACGGCGACGGCACGCCGGCCATCGGCGACAGGTTCACCGTGAGATACGGCAGATATTCCAACACCAACCTCTGGTATAACACCAGCGGTTATTGGAGGTACACCGGACAGCAATATGCGCAGTATGGCCAACCGTTGTTCGAGCTGTTTGACACCCACGGCGTGAGCCTCGGAGACAAGAGCTCGTATCCAGGATCGACGTTCAATGGGAACGGCATATTCGGTTACACGGATGACCCCAACAGCAGCCCGTTTGATTCGGTGCTGGGCATCAATCCCAAGAGGGATTCCTTTGGATCGTTCATCTTCACCAATGGCTTGGTTACCCAACGCTATCAGTACACCGCCAGCGGGTCAACGCTGACCTATGCTGGTTACCAATTCTATCTGACCACATCCAGCAATGACTACGGCAACGGATGGCACAGATCCAAATCAGCCAGCCGCCAGTATCTGGTCAACGATTTCATCAACGTGCATGCACCATCTCCCGCAAACACGGTGTCATTCTCGATAGATCAGCTGCCGGCCGCCCAGGAGGCCGGAGAGCTACCCACCATCAAGGTCTATCTCATAAGGAACCAAACGCAGACGACCCTGGTCAACGGGATTGATTACACGGTCGGGTATGACCAAGCATCGAGGTTACCATCGCTGACCGTTTCAGCTGGGGTGTTGGAGACCGGTGACAGGTTGACCGTCAAGACCTGGAACACGGCTGCACCGGCCAATCTCACCGGCTACTATGAGCTACCTCCAAACCTGACGGCGAATCCCAACAACGATGAGATAGAGACCGTGAGCCAGAGCCAGCTGCTGGATCATTTCACGAGCATAATCGAGAACCAAACCGGGTTCTCCGGCAACAGCCTGGGCAGCAACAGCTACAGGGACACGGCCAAGGATCCAAGCCTAGGCGAGGAGATGCTGCAGCATCGAGCACCCATGCTGAAGCTGATGCTGCTTAGCAGCGGCAACGTGTCGGTTGGTCCTCTCAGCACCGTGAGCAACACCGATCCCATGCTGGCCATCCAGTTCGCCCAGAGGGAATACATCAGGTTCTACGGCAAGTTCGTGAGGTCCCTGCTGAACCTCAGCAAGAATGGATATGGGTTGAACAACACCACGGGCGATTGGATATCTGCGGCGCTGGCCAAGATCAACATAGGCAAGACGCAGGCGAACCCTTGGGCCAACAGCGGTTACGACTCCGTGCAGGGCGGATACACGTTCCAAGCATCCGCCAACCCAACCTACATACCTCCAACGGCAACCAGGCTCGGCGTGGCGCCTGCCTATCGACCAAGGGTGTATCTGTCGGGTGAGAACATCGTGATCGAGACGCATGACGGCAGCAGGTTGGTGATGGAGGACGACAGCGGCAACCCGCTTGGCACCATCATCGACGGTTACACGGTGACATATTCGCCTGACATACTGAGCAATCCGGTGGCCAAGGCATGGCTGCAGTTTGAGCTTAACCTGTTCAACAACATGCCTCCGGCTTACGGCGATGCCGAGGCTGAACTGGTGTTTGACGTCAGGACCATAGCGCCGGGCAAGTGGAGGTCAGGGGATTACACCAAATCCGAATACATCAACATCCTGCGTCCAATGTTTGACAAGTGGGTCATATCCAACCAGGTTGACTACCAAGCCAACACCAGCTTCGATCTCAACGATCAGTTCTCATGGAACTACAACAACCAATACGATCGCCAAGGTCAGCAGGTGCCTGGTAACTGGAGGGGCATGTACCGCTGGTTCTATGACACCGATAGGCCGCACACCCATCCATGGGAGATGCTGGGATTCTCACAGAAGCCGTCTTGGTGGGATGCACAGTATGGCGTCGCGCCATACACCAGCGGCAACACCGCCATGTGGTCTGATCTACGAGATGGCATCATACGCGGCGGTCCGCGTGCTGGCCAGTACCAAGAATGGGCGAGACCCGGACTGCTCGGCTGCATACCCGTCGACGGCCAGGGAGATCTGCTGCCGCCGCTGGGCGCTGGCATAGTCATAGGACTGCCTGCCATTGACCAGGCCAGGGCCGAATGGCAGTTTGGGGATGGAGGTC
>Ga0316218_1002704_pt1 | contig 15775 bp, 30 predicted proteins | sample TBH18003metaG_FD_203634 | JGI IMG/M metagenome (GOLD analysis project Ga0316218, IMG submission 203634) | Freshwater microbial communities from Trout Bog Lake, Wisconsin, USA - TBH18003 | ecosystem: Environmental > Aquatic > Freshwater > Lake > Hypolimnion/Profundal zone | place: USA: Wisconsin...
GTTCAACAATTACACGAACAGCATTTTTCAACTTCACGTTGAATTTGTTAAGGCATTTAAAAATTACTTACCAATCTACTACAACAACGAGCGAAGTTGACCAGATTGAAAACAAATTAGGGCTAACTGATTGGATAGTTTCAGTCATATTCTTAGCCATTTACATTTCTTTATTTTTTATCAAAATCATATAACAATGAAAAAAACAATCTTTGTATTATTGTTGACAATCGCAGCTATGACTGCATTTTCACAGGCAGAAAAAAAGGCAGAAAAAAAAGAAGTGAAGCAGGAGCAGAAAGCCCCTGCCGATACCTTAGTAATTGATGCGACAAAAGTTCGGTTTATTAAGATAGGCGATCAGGTACATGACTTGCAAACTGAAATACCTATTTTCCTGACACTACAATATGCGGTAGCTGCTTATAACTTTTTTCAGCACGCCAAATATCCTGATGCAAGTAAAGATGACGTAGATGCTTTGCAAAGTCCTTTCTTACCATACTGGCAGTATTACCAGAAACAATTGCAGGAACAGGCGAAGAAAAAATAATTAACTCGAAAAACTAAAAGGATATGTTACAATTTATTATAGCCACAATCAAACAACTGGATTTAGAGCAGAAATTAGGTATCGGCTCAACTGCCTTAATGGGGGCAATTTCTATGAGTACATTCAATGCCTACTTACAGGCTACATTCTTCATTGTGTCCATTATCCTTGCGATTGTAACTATCCTTCATACACAGGAAAAAAGAAAAGAATTAAAACAACATCATCACGACATAGACGAAGATTAAAAAACAATTTAAAAATAAGTTATGCAAAAATCTCATTTGCAATCAGCCTTTGAAACTGTTTATAACACAGTAAACGGGCTGGATGAAAGTAATCAAACCACAGTCGTTAAAGACTTGATTGAAAAAATTGTCATTAAGAGAAAAGAGAAAATTGAAGCCCTGGAAAATGAAAAAGAAATCCTTATTAACCAGTTAAGGAAACTTGAGGAAGAACTGGAAAATGAACTGAAAGAACAAAATAAATTCATTGCCAACGTAGAGTTGGCGGCAAACATTTAAAAATAAGTTATGAAATTTTTAGACATCATCCAGAAAATGGACGTAAGAAACATAATAGCATTACTCGCTATTTTATTGTCATTCATCTTTTTGTTTTTGTTATTGTATGTAAAAATACCTGTTGAAAACAAGGACATTATAAATGTGTCCACTGGTTTCGTGGTGGGTACTTGCGTAACTGCAATCATGGGGTATTTTTTTACCTCAACAAAGACAAATAAAACTGAATAGTTATGGAAACCTTTAGCGTAAATGGCTACAAACAGGATAATAACAATGGTTGGTTTAAATATCTGCTATTAATTATTATGTTAGGATTAGCAGCTTGTTTTTTTCTATCAGGGTGCAATAGTACCAAACTGGCAAAATCATTACACGAAGTAAAGACCGATTCAGTAAGTAAGACTTCCATTGATTCTACCCATGTTCGCAATTTGCAAAATGAGGATAAGAAAAGCAATGATTCAGTTAACGTGGGTTCCTCGGTAAGTGGTTCTGATTTGCAAATTGATTTTGGCGACACAACTTTTGGAGGTTATTTACCTGTTACAATTATTCAGACAGATACAACGCTTATTATAAACCCTGGCGGAAGAATAATTAAGCACATTACAGACCGGAAAACAGCCACTAAGCATGATAGTACCGCAGTCCAAAAAAAGGACAGCAGTAGCCTTGTAAATCACGATTCCGTAAGTGTCAAAAAAACCTTGTCAGTTGATTTAAAAAAAGATACAGTAGATAAGACAAAGGATAAGAAAAGCAGTCGTGTTCCGATTATGGCATTTGTCATGTTAGCGGTGTTTTTAATTCTCGTTCTCGTAATCATTCACTATTGGAGTAAAATAGAAGCATTTTTTAAACTTTAAAATAAATTTTATGCAAGAATTTATCATTTACTTAATCATTTTCGCCATTGGCGCAATCGTAGGTGCAATCGTAATGTGGTATGAAAAATCCCATGTAATTACTACCCTGAAAAATGAAAATCTGGCTGTTAAAAACTTTTCTGCAAAGGTAAGCGCAGACTTAAATAACGCCAAAGCAGCCGTTAAGTCAATCGAATATGCCGCAGAAAAGGACATCAACGAAGTGAAGGCAACTTTGAGTAGAATAAAACTTTGAGTATAATATCATTTTCCTGATGTCGGGGATATGATAAATTAAGACTTTTATTATGAGATCATTTGAAGAAATAACAGCGCAAATAGAAAAGGACAAACAATTATTAAAGGTTACCCTTGAAAAGCTACCAAACGAGACAGACGAAAGAAAGAAAAATTATTTGCTCAGTTATTCTGATATTCTCGCAAACGGTATTGCAAAACTTCAATGGGTATTAAATATTAAATAATGAAAAAACTGATAATTATCATACTTGCACTTTCATTTTTTAGTTGCAGCAAAAGAATCCGAGTAATCAATAATGATATACCTCCCGGATGGTATCAGGTTGAGGGTGGATGGTATGGCGGCAATGATACTGCCACATTAAATTCAATTAAGAACACTATAATGACACACCATTAATGAAAAAATCTATCATTCTTATATTAGTTTCTTTTTGGGCGCATTTGGGGAATTGCCAGAACACAATAACAGTCCAACACAAATATTACACGCTGGAATATGATACCGTTCTAAAAAGTCCTTTAATTTCCTGGTATATCCAAACCACAGCGCACGCAACCAGTCAGGTTAAAATAGACCGGAAAACAGTTGCTAGTTTTCATCAGGATCCACTTATCAGCGAAAAGTATCAGGTTGCAAATGATAAACAGTATTCAACTTATAACGCTGTTCATAAATCAGACAGCCTGAGAAAAGATAAAGGGCATCTTTCCCCGTACACGGCTTTTGATTTTGATTCAATCGCAGCCAGGGAAAGTATGTATTATACTAATACAGCCCCTCAATTTTCATTCTTCAACGAGCATCCATGGGAGAGGCTTGAACAATATGTTTTAAAAACATTAGCACTGGCAAATGATAGTATAATAGTTTATACCGGGTGTCTATATGGCATGGAGAAAATGAATGATGTCCCTATCCCTGATTACTACTGGAAAGTAATTGTCCTTCATAGTGGTGAATTGACCTGTTATTTAGCAAAAAATGAGATAACTGATAACACAGATTTTAAGCGGTATTTAGTTTCTCCGGATGCGCATAAAAACTTCATCCATTTTTATTATCCTAATCTTAAAATTCCGTTCTAATGATAAAAAACTCATACCCATTACTCCCGGTTATCCCTTACCAGAAATCACGTATCGGGATGCCCTTCGTTGTAGCCTTTGCAAGAACATTGATAGGTAAATATTCAAAAGATACTATCCGCATGGCTTATGCCATATTTCGCAATGAAAGCGGTAATGGGAATAATGGTGTAAATAATAATTATGCAGGTATTCAGGCAGACGTTGGGCAATGGGAGAATCTCCCGGGTATTCCAATAGCAACCTGCACGAAAACAGACAATGCAGGCGATGGCAGACGGTTCTTATGTTTCAGCGATGCTGACGGGTATAAAATATCATTCGAACTTCTTTGTATCAAAATTCAGCAGAGAAACATGGTAACTGTTCAGGATTACTTTGATCATTGGGTTTGTAATCCCAAAGAGGAAACGGCAGAGGCGAAAAGTGATTTTCAAAGTTTACTTAATTCGGCTGAAAAGGTATTCATTTAAAAATAAAACGGGAAACAGCGTTCTGAATGCAATATTTTATGTCAGTTAAAGCAAAATTTAAAGTTCAGTCAATCACAGAAACATCTAATTGTGATGTTACTAAACCAAATTTAAAAACTGTAAGATTAAGTCCAGTTTATGATTCAAATCCTGAATCCGAAAATGGCAAATATTGGCAGGCAACCCCTTCTGGTTCTATTGAATTAGGAACAATTAATGAAGATGCAGCAAAGCAATTTGAAGTTGGTAAGGATTATTATATCACTTTTGAAAAAGCATAATAAAGATTTTTTTCTCATAAGCAGTTAGTTTTGGTACAAGCCTTCCATTTTCATGGAAGGCCTTTTTAACCCAGCAAATCTTTAATTTTTCCGGAAAGCTGCTCATTGCTTATCCTTGCGTAAACTTTAGCAATATTCAAACTATCACCGAGGGTTTCGGCCACTTCTTCCACAGAAAACCCTTTGCTCATTAAAAGCATTGCCCAGGAATGTCTGGCAGTATGGAACTTTACATTTTTATTGATTCCTATTCGCCTGCAGATTTCCTTTACATAGGATCTTACTTTCTGCTCGGATAAGTTCAAAGGGTTGGATTTTACATATTGCAGGATGGTTTCGAGCCGGGAATGAACCGGAATAGATACGATCTGTTTATTTTTTTTGGTCCTTAAAACAATCTGGCCATCATTTACCATTTCAGAATAATTAAAAGCTATAGAATCGGAGAGGCGGTACCCGGTATAGCAGGATAACAGAAAGTAATAACAGGCCCGTTTATATCCGCCTGCAGGTAATTGGATAGTTTCTTCTTCTAGCCTGGTTATTTCAGCTTCAGTTAAATATTCCGGTATTTTTTGGGTGTATTTTGGGTTTTTGTAGGCTTGAAACTGTTTTGATTCTATTAAATTATCTTTTACAGCCTTATTCAGAATGGATTTTAAGATAGTGATATTGCTTTTTACCGTATTCCCGTCAATTTGGATAAGTTTTCCATCCACTTCTTTTGTGGTTTGTCTTAAATAGGCCTCAAACTCTTGAATAAACCCTGCATCTATATCGGAAAGGCTGGCACCAGGGCGGAAAGTTTCTAATTTATGACCAATGGAAAGGTAATGATTCATGCGGCCAGGAACCATGTGATATTTACGCAGGATCTCTTTTATGTAATCAGCCACTTTTTTCGAGGGGTTGAAGTTCTGATTTTCAACAATTGCTTTCAACTGGTCCTTTGTGATCTGCTTAGAAAATTTCATCGCTTCGATTAGCCTGGATTCAATTTCTGAAACCTTTACCTTAATATTGAAGTTGATTTCTTTTGCATTCGTCCGTTTAATAACCAATCCCTTTTCAAATTCTGTTTTTTTGACTTTGTACCCGGAAGCGGTGTAAACCTTCATTGATTTGTAGATTACCTGAATGATAATCGAATGCTGTTTATCGGCAGTTTCAAAGGCATGCAGGACCGGTTTTATTGAATAAGCCATTACTGTAGAATTGACTGTAGAATTATTGTAGAATTTTTTGCAACTAAATGAACACAAATGTAACACATTGAAACATACAGAAAGCTATATTTATGATGAAACCCGCACTGATGGCGGGTTTACTGGTGATTCGGATTGGATCAGTAATGTATATGATAATCAGTTGATTGTGTAAGTGTGTAGAATAAGTAAGGAATTTTAATCCCCTGATATACTAAAATTGCAACTTATTGTTTTATCATTATTTGTGATTTCTACCCTCTCAATATATCTCCCGTAAAACTCAATTCCGGTATAACTAGGGGGTCTATTCTTTGAAATTATGAGCACATAGTAAACCCCTGGCTTTATATTTCTAAAAGTATAATTACCCGCTCCATCCACAGTTTTAAATAATTCCTGCTTATTGATAATCGCATTGGAGGCACTTATAAACTCTTTTTTAAAAAAATTAAGGGTTTTGGGGTTTTTATTGCTGTAAGATAATGAAAGGGCTGCACATTCAACAGAAAGAGCCTTTAATGAATCCAGTTCAAGTTTATGCTTCTTTCTGGCAAATGGAAATGAGAACGTAAACTCGTTATTGTATAATTTGCTTAAATGGTCAAACTTATAAATATTTTTAAGAGAATCATATTCCCAGTATTTAAATTCAGGGTGAGTAGCTGAATCTATTAAATATACTGTGGCCCCTATATCAGGCTTATTCCCAAAGTTATCGTTAAAGTAATAAGTAACAACTCCGCTAATTTCGTTGGTTTGATAAAACAAAAATAAGAGCGGGGATAACCCCCATATAAAAATGTTTTTCATGTTATTATAAATAAAAAATTAAAAATCATTGTTTTAATTATATTCATTGAGTTATTTTGTTTCCCCCGAATAACTTTGAAAACAGTATTCTATGGTTTGTGAAATGTGCTCACATCGGAAGGAATGTCCTTTTTTACTCTATCCATTACCACGCCGGAAAGTTTTGTGTCGAAGGCTTGTATCAAGTCAGAAACTCTTTTATTCTGAGATAAAGCAATCTGTTCCAATAGAAATTCCTGAAGAATATTCAATCTGGTTGCAACGTCTTCAAAAGTTTCTGGGGAAACATTCAAATTAGAATTTTTACTTTCTTTATTCTCCAATAATGTAATTAGCCTGCTATTATTATCAGCTAGTGTTTCCTGGGAACGGGCCAGTCTATTATTACTTTCACTTAAACTTAAAATTGTCTGCATTGAAAGATTCGTATCATCCGCTTTTGTGCTAATTTTTGACGAATTAATGACACTTTTTTCTGAAAAATGGGTGTTTCCACGGTCCTTTTTTTGGTAATTTTCTTTATTTTCTTCTACATGTGAACTGGTTTCACTTTTTAAAAGTTTATCGAATTTCAATTGTGTAGACTCGCTAATTTCAAGTTTCCCTTTCTCCATTTTGTTGATTAATTCCCTTGTAAGACCAAGTTTTAAGGCTAGTCCCTGCTGGGTCAAATCATTCGTAACCCTATAATTTATTAAGTCTTGTATATTAATCAATGTGTGAATATTGATGTGAATAACTTTCACAAATAAAGTGAAAATTTATTTTTTTATGTGAAAACGTTTCACTTATCTTTGTGCTGTTAATGTGAATAAAGATAAAACAAAAATTGATATGACAAAACTGGAAGCCGAGCTGGTAAGTAAAATATCTAATAACCTTAAAAGTGGAGATATTAAAAAAGTTGCTCAAAAAAGTGGGTACACTAGGGAATATGTTGGTAAGGCTTTAAGCCCTTCAAATGAAATTTATAATCAATCGATAGTTGATTCTGCTATTGAGGTTATAAATGAAAGGGAAAGTAAGGTAAAGGAATCTTTAAAACAAATTGCCTAATCCATGTCCAGTAATGCAAAAGTATCTATAACTGCGAACCAATCAGAATGGGTTCATGCCGATGATGCAGCAGCAGCTTTGAAGATTAAAAAAGGCACTTTAAGGACTTTGATTTTCAGAGGTAAAATTCCGCTCAGTGCAGTAAGGAAAGGGGCTAATTCAAAGTTCTACCATTTACCAACTTTAAAAGGTCTTAATTAATGGAACAGGCATTAACTAACGATCAGATTGAAATGCTACTGGTTGTTTCTACAGCAGCAATGGCAGTATTAAGCACTTCGGTAGTAATAACAGTTCTTATCCTAAACTATAAAATACGTAAAGATGAAAAATGTTCAAATTATTCCAATGCCAGCGACTAAGATAGTCATGACTCTGGCACCAATGATGGCCCGTGCCCGTGGATGGAAAGTGGGGAATGATATTGAGAGCAAAATACGGATGGCCAATAAATACATCACAGTCGCTTCAATTTTAAACTAAGCTATATGTCAACTACCTACGGACAAATAAAGAATGGGAAGCGGATTTCATTTTCTGAATTCCAATCAGAAGTTACCAAAGGTGCATCACTGGCCGGGTGTGTAGGAATAAGCATTCTTACTATCCAGAAGCTTTACAAGGATGGAAAAACGGTATCTGATGCCATCAGTCATTTAATCATGCATTCTTAAACCAAGCTATATGAGATACATTATTCAAACGCTCCATCAGTATTATCCTGAATTGATTGCTTTCATAATAGTTGCACCGATTTGCATATCTGCAATACGTTCCTTCAGGAAAAATAATGCAACTGCTTCACCTGATGATGAACCAATGCCTGGAGAAGAATTTAATTTTTAAACTTTTAATATTTCCATCATGAAAATCGCATTGCTTTTAATTGTAGGATTTGCACTTTTTTTTACTTGGTCATTATGTGCTATTGCTGATCGGGCAGACAGACAAAGTGGTTGCAAATAATGATTGCTGATTACGCCATATTGATTCTTGTTGCTCTTTTCTTAATGGGAATAAATGCCCTGATTAACTGTGGCAAACAACCTAAGAAATTGGGCACTTATAAAAATTATTTCGGAAAGGATCGCAAACGTTAGGAGCCAGGGTCATTCCTGATCAGGGCTAAATTTTAAAAAGTTCTTTGATTAAAAATAAGTGGTAGCCTGACCATATAACACGGAAAAATCTGGCTGATCGTGGTACCCATCAGCTCACCGGAGAGGTTCAAATCTCTTTGATAATCTCCGGTTTTTAAAAGTTTCATTTGGATGGTCCTTGAACATACCATCTGTTTTTTTATAGGATACAGGAAATAGGATAAGCCGGGTTTTGTTCTCATTACCCGGTTGATTTAAGCGAGTGGCGAAATTGGTAGATGCTGATCGTGGTGAAAGAGACACGTTTAGGGAGGATGGGGGCAAACGCCTATAAATTACCAGCCCATTCATTACAGGTTCGAATCCTGTCTCGCTTACAACCTACTAAGATGTCTGGACAGATAAGGGCCAGAATAGGTACCTGAACCGATAAAACGCTGAATTAATCAGGGATAGATTCAGCTCCACCGAAGGCAATAATTGTAGTGGTGAGCCGACGGATGACAGAGAGGATTCCACAACCATAAGCCAGTCGGGTAAGTGCTGGCAATTTTTTAAAATGTAAAAATTTAGCAATGTCAGAAATAATTACACTAGCAAAATTCAGAGAGAAATCGGGACCAAAAGCAAGGGTTCTGAACACTAAGGAAATAGAATATTTAAAACATAACTACAAACTTCTTTCGCTTCGTCAAATGGGTGAATATTTAGGTGTATCGCATGTGACAGTTAAGATATGGCTGCGTGAATATGGGATTAATGTAAAGATGGTCCCTAAAAAAGATACAGAAGCAGATGGGAGATATTTCAATGTACACGCTTGCGTTGATTCATGGGTAATGTAAACAAATGGCCGCTGCTACTAACAACGACCATTCTTAATAAACACTATAAAAAACAAATGTATGAAACTTTTTTTGGAAGAATTAAATATCAAGAACTTCAAAGGAGTGATAGAAGCCTCCTACAAATTCGGTCAGGTAACTAATGTTTATGGAGCAAATGAAAAAGGAAAGACCACTATTATGACAGCTTTCTTTTGGCTCTTGACTGGTAAGGATGAATATGACCGTAAAGATTATGAGATTAAAAACACCAAAAGAAGAGAGTTGAATCAACTGGCTCATGAAGTTGAAGGTACTTTCCATGTTAATGAAGAAACAATCATTTTAAAGAGGTCGTATATCGAAGTTTGGAAAACATCAAAAGGGAAAGCTAAGCCTGAATTTACTGGCCATACAACAAACTACTGGTATAATAATGTACCCTGTAATGAAAAGGAATACCAGGAGAAAGTAAATGCTATCATCCCGACCAACATTATTAAGCTGGTAACTAATCCTACTTATTTTAATTCACTCACAATTGAAAATCAGCGTAAAGGGCTATTGATGATTGCAGGTGAAATTACAGCTTCTGATGTTATTGAAAAAATTGCTACACCTCAGAATGATTATGCTGCTTTAATCGGGGCTTTGAATTCTAAAAAAACTGTGGAAGAGTGGAAAAAGGAGCTGGCAGCAAAAAGGAAATTGCTTGAAAAGAATAGGGTTGAATATGCTCCACGCATTGATGAACTGAAACGAAACCTTCCGGAATCCGCCAACTGGACCAAACTAGAAAAGGAAATTGCTGCAAAGCAAGCTGAAATAGATCAGATTGAAGAAAACCTGCAGAATGAATCAAAGGCACTGAAAAGCAAACAGGATGTTCTTACCGGGTTACAGCGAGAACTTTATACAAAAGAAACTCAGCTTACTTCCATCCGGAATAAAGTTAAAACTGATTTTCTGGCATCTCATGATACTTCAGCCATTGATGTTGAAATAAGAAGTGTTGAAGCCGAAATCAGAGCAATTAATAATTCCCTCCTTTCTATTAATAAAAATATTGCTGACAGCGAAAGTAATAAATCAGCCTATCAAAATCAGATTTCAGCAAAGGACCTGATTATAAATCAATGCCGGGAAAAATGGATTGCGCTCAATAGTGAGGAATTCAAATTTGATGAAACAGCCTGTGTTTGCCCTACCTGTAAACAATCTTTGCCAGCTAATGATATTGAAGCACAGAAAGAAAAACTTTTGGCCAATTTCAATGAGCATAAAATAAACGGTAAGGCAAAGCAGATTGAAATCAGTGATCAGGCTAAGAAAGAAAAAAAACAACTGGAAGAAAACATTGCTTCCATTGATGCTACTGATTACAAGTCTCAGATAAGTGAAAAGGAAAGTGAATTGGAAACATCAAAATCCAAACTAACCTCATTAATAGCTAAGAAAAATGAAAAGCCGGTTATTGATACAGAAGCAGCGGTTGAAAAGCTAATGACTGTAAACGCAGAAGCGTTAAACCTGGTAGATGAAATTGCAGAACTTAATAAAAAGATAGCAGCTCAAACTGTTAAATTGGGAGAATCAATAGACGATGTATCCTTCAAACAAAGGAAATCAACCCTTCAATTTGAAATAAAGGATCTGGAAAGAATTCTGGCTGTTAAATCAACAATTGAAGCTACAAACAAGCGTATTGCACAGCTGGAAAATGAAGCTGCTTTAAATGCCCAAGAGATAGCTGATATCGAACAGCAGGAATTTGAATGTGAAAGTTTTGTTCGGGCTAAATCTGACATCCTCCAGGAAAGGGTAAACAGTATGTTCAAATTTGTTTCCTTCCGCTTATTCCACAAACAGGTTGACGGGAATATTGCTGAAACATGTGTATGCGAATACAATGATGTGCCATACCCTACACAAAACACAGCCTCCAGGTTGCTTATGGGATTGGATGTACTGAATACTTTCTCTAAATATTACGATGTATATGCTCCGGTTTTCTGTGATAACAGGGAAAGCGTAACCTACATACCGGAAGTAAAATCACAGGTTATAAGCCTTTTCGTTTCTCCTGCCGATAGTAAAAAAATAAGGGTTGAAATCGAGGAAGGAATGGCGATGGAAATTTCTCAGAACGGAACCTTATTCAATTAATTAAAAAACATTAATCATGTCTGAAAATAATCAGGTGGCTCAGCGGCCACAATCAAAAATCGAAATATTGAAGGGGATCATGAAAGCCCCTTCAATTCAGGAACAATTCAACAATGTCCTGAAAGAAAATGCAGGTGTATTTGTTGCTTCAATCATTGACCTCTATAATGCTGATGCGTATTTGCAGAAATGTGAACCAAAGCAAGTGGTACTGGAAGCTTTGAAAGCTGCAGTACTGAAACTGCCAATAAATAAGAGCCTCGGATTTGCTTATATAGTTCCATTTGGCGGAGTTCCACAGATGCAGATAGGTTATAAAGGTTTGATCCAATTAGCAATGAGAACCGGCCAATACAGAATTATCAATGCTGATGTAGTTTTTGAAGGTGAGTTTAAAACTAAAAATAAACTCACTGGGGAATTTGATCTGGATGGAGAAAAGACAAGTGATAAGATCGTTGGTTATTTCGCACATATTGAAATGCTAAATGGATTTTCCAAAACCCTTTACATGACAAAGGAGGAAGTAACCGCGCATGCAAAAAAGTACAGCAAATCTTTCAATAACACAAAAACTCCATGGTCTACAGAATTTGATGCCATGGCCATCAAAACTGTTTTACGGAATTTACTTTCTAAATATGGCTTTTTATCAGTTGAAATGGTAGGTGCTGTTAGTAATGATATTGAAAGTGATAGCGTAGCCGATCAGGTAGGGGCTCAGATCCAGGAGAATGCCAATAGTAAGACAATGACATTTGATGAAGCAGAAGTGGTAAATGAAACTAAAAATGATTCTCCAAACGATCAATGTCCAATCTAATGAGACTTAAAGTAATTGGCAGCGGCAGTAGTGGAAATGGTTATTTGCTTCAATCAGCATCGGGTCAAACCTTGCTTATTGAATGCGGGTGCCATATTGATAAAATCAAAAAGGCGCTTGACTTTAAAGTGAATAACGTTTCCGCTATTGTTTCTCATTCTCATGGTGATCATTCCAAATGCATTTCCAATGTTCTATTAGCTGGAATACCGGTTTATGCCAGCAAGCACACTTTCGAAGCAAAAGGGATTAAAGAAATGCACCTGGTTAATGTGATTGAAGCAGGTATTTCTTACCGGATAGGAGAGTTTAAGATTAAGCCATTTGATGTGGAGCATGATGTTCCAACCCTCGGGTTTTTGATTCATCACCCTGAAATGGGATTGGTTGTTTTTCTTACAGATACCTGTTACAGTGATTATGTTTTTCCGGGTGCCAATAATTACATATTGGAGTGTAACCATGATCAGGACATCATGAGTAACAATGGTACTGCTAAATTTTTAAGAGATAGGATCATTAAATCTCACATGAATATTGAAACCTGTAAAGAACTTTTGAAGGCGAATGACATGACACAGGTGAATAATATTGTTCTGATTCATCTCAGTAATAACAATTCAAATGCTACTCAATTTTTAAAAGAAATAACCCAGCTGACTGGCAAGAATGTTTTTATAGCTGATGCCGGATTGAATATAGAATTTAATAAAACTCCTTTTTAATTATGATATCACTTCCATTGAATATAAAAAACGGGAAAATTATTAACAAAAGTTCCTTCGATATATTGATTGCAACTCTTTCCGATGGTCGTCATAAAATGGAAATTGATGATTTCACAGAACGATCCAATAAGCAGAATAAATATTACTGGAAAGTAATTGTACCAGCAATAAGGGAAGGTCTCCGACACATTGGATGGGATGAAATCAAATCCAATGATGATGCGCATGAGTTCATTAAGGATCAGTTTCTTAAAAGAACACTGGTAAATGTTGAAACAGGTGAAAGAAAAGAAATACCAGGATCCACCGGCAACCTTTCACCAAAGGAATTCAATGAGTTTTTTGAATCAGTAATTAAATGGAGTGCTGAATTCCTTGGTCTTCAAATCCCTTTCCCCAATGAACCTATCCTGGCTCATTATGATAATAAAGTAAAAGCAACAATAATCGAATAAACTATTTATATGGCAGAAGTATGCAAATTCCCCTTATGTAAAAGAGTAGCCGAAAAGAACGGTTATTGTGTAGGTCATCGTATTTATGCTGGGCCTTCTACTCCTGAAAAAAAGGATGATAAGGATGAAAAGAAATATACCATCCCTAAGAAAAGCGAAAAGCAAAAGGATATAGATAAGCAATTAAAAAAAGCTTATGGGCCTTATTTGAATGATCATCCAGTTTGCGCAATTCAATCTCCGGTATGCACTCAGGAAGCTACTTGTGTAAATCACACTCAAGGAAGAGGCCCTAAAGAGATTTTAAATCAGGAAACTTGGGAGCCCAGCTGTTCCCCTTGCAACTTATGGGTAGAAGAAAATCACGCTGAAGCAGAAGTACAAGGACATAAGTTTCCAAGGCACCAAAAGGCTAAGAGGTGAGATTAAAACGGGATATCCATAGCTATGTAAACCCAAAACATAAATATGGCCATGCAGGGGATGAAGTAAAGCTAATTGAACAGCGAGGAACAGTTTGGATAGTGGAAAACGAAGAGGGTAAACGATTTTCAACAGTTCCGGAAAATTTAACTGAAGATGAAATTAAAATTGAAGAAGAGTTAAAAGTAATTATAAACCCGGTACGGGTAGCGCAACGTCCCCCGGCTGCAAAGCCCGTACCAATTCAACAAACATCGCTTTTTTAACAACAAAACAATAAGCAAATGTCTAAATCAAAAAAAGAAATTCCAGTTATTTCCATCAATGCAGACAATATCGATGATGCATTGGATGCACTAAAGAAAAAGCCTTTTGAAATTACCAGCGGCACCATTAAGGAAGGTAAATGTATTTATGGGTATGAAATCAAAACCGGACCAACTGCAGGAGATAAAATTCCTAAAAGAAATGGCGATGCATATGCTCATGACGGTATGTTTAATGCATTCTCAAATCTCAATATTCATCTTGCCATCATTGACGATGCTTTTAAGATTTCAGGTATTGAAGTTACATCTCTGGATGCTTTGGAAGAACATGCGATCACTGAGAATTATCATGTAAATAAATTTTCAGTAAGTGGGGAAAATGAAGACGAGAGTATTGTAATCGAGGGTGAAAAATGGGTTACAACAGGATCAATCACTATTGCTTCTCCTAAAATCAAAACCAAAAGCTCTAACTACCCATTTTTTGAGGAATTAAGAGAAGCTATTGAAAACTGCCGGAGTGAAGTTGAAGCTTATATGAATGGTAAGTCAGCGCCTAAAGCTGAGCAGGCTGAATTTGATTTTTCTTCTAACGGGGGTAATACTGAAACCGATGAATTTGACAAACCACTTTAATTAACCCGGTATGCTTTCATTATTCGAGCCTGCGCAACTGAGTACACAGAAATTCCAACCACGGCCTTATCAGAAAGAGGCTATCGATAAGGCCGTGGAGTTTTTCAAAGGGAAGAAAAACCGTCATGCTATTGAGATACTTCCGACCGGTAGCGGTAAATCAATCATAATTGCAAACATTGCGAAAGAACTGGAAGGTAATACCATCGTATTCCAGCCATCAAAAGAAATACTGGAACAAAACTTTGCAAAATTTGTCAGTTATGGTTTCCGTGCTTCCATCTATTCAGCTTCTGCAGGTGAGAAAAGAATCAGCAAAGTGACATTTGCAACCATTGGGAGCGTGGCAAAGAAGCATCATCTTTTCCGTGAGTTTAAAAACATTATTGTTGATGAATGCCATCTGGTGAGTGCCAAAGGAGGAATGTATCATGACTTTATTCATTCAGTTGAAAATTGCAAGGTACTCGGACTTACTGCTACTCCTTACCGGCTAACTGCAACAATGGAAGGTGCTATGTTGAAATTTCTTACCCGAACAAGGCCCCGTATTTTCTCAGAGGTTTTATATGTGGTTCAGAATGATATTTTATTCAACAGCGGTTTCCTGGCAAAACTCGAGTACTTCTCTTTTGATGTTATTGATAGGAAAATGCTCCAGATGAACACTTCCGGATCTGATTTTACAGACGCTTCATTGAAAAGCTATTATAAGAAAATTGATTTCCCAAAAGTTACCGCTTACTGGGCAAATCGCTTACTGGGTAAAAGAAAAAACTTACTTGTTTTCAGTGCATTGATTGAAGATGCAGTTGCAGCAGCCCGATTAATTCCAGGAGCGGTGGTACTTACCGGAGAAACCGAAAAGCGGCAACGTGAGAAAATACTTTCTGATTTTAAGTCAGGCCGGTTAAAGTGTGTGGTAAATGTTGGAGTGTTAACCACCGGTTTCGATTACCCTGAATTAGAAGCGGTCCTGATGGCTCGTTCTACGATGTCCCTGGCTTTATATTATCAGATTGTTGGCAGAGCCATGCGGCCCCATCCTGATAAAGCTAGTGCCTGGATAGTTGACCTCGGAGGAAATATTAATTTCTTCGGGAAGATTGAAACTATGAAAGTAGTGGAAGAAAAGAAAGGGCTGCATTCTATTACCAACAATGGCAAGCATTTAACCAACGTAACATTTACAAAAAACTAGCATGACTAAGAACGATATCTGGC
>Ga0316218_1002717_pt1 | contig 15728 bp, 10 predicted proteins | sample TBH18003metaG_FD_203634 | JGI IMG/M metagenome (GOLD analysis project Ga0316218, IMG submission 203634) | Freshwater microbial communities from Trout Bog Lake, Wisconsin, USA - TBH18003 | ecosystem: Environmental > Aquatic > Freshwater > Lake > Hypolimnion/Profundal zone | place: USA: Wisconsin...
GCCCAATTGGCAGGGTGACCATCTTGCTGGACGAACCGAAACTGGAGGCGGCTGGCCGAGAGCTTTCAACCACCAGAACCGTGCGCGTAACACACCCAATCGACGGCTACAATTATAACCATTGCACACGCGACAAGCCCATCGCCGGCGCACCTGCACCAACAGGTGGCGCGACGCCGCCAAATGATTTCGTCCGCCAGGCGGCCCGGCATGCCCGATGAAGTGTCCGGGTTGGCCGCCTTGCTGATGGGGCCGCACGGCGGATTCATCTCCGGCAGCGACGTCCTCATGGATGGCGGCGTGACCGCATCCTGTTGGTTTGGGGAGCTTGCTCCCAAATAGCCGCGAACAGCCGGCGTTCTGGCTTTTTGGAATCAGAGCAAGCACAGGACGCTTCATTGCAGCAGCCATTGGTTACATGAAGAAAACTTCCATGAAGTTTGCGTTAGAGTCTTAAGCCTCTGTCACGCTGGTTGAAAACATTTCCGATAAGCGCAACTGGCGGTAATTTGCGACAATCATCCTTGCTTCAGCGGTCGGCGCGCCATATCCCTTTGGATGCCGCGACATCAGTGTGCCGGTCCATGATCGGAAATTATGCGCTTTATGCCGTTGCAATTGAGACGGTGGCCGCCATCCGAGCATCGCAATCGGCATTGACGGTATTTTGGGTGGCCGCCGCTGGGTTTGGTATCGCCGAAGATGTGGGGGGATTTTGGTCGGCCGCTGTTCTTTTCGTGCGGCTCATTCATCGACCCATCGACATATCCTGCGGCAACCGTCAGCCCCACTGGGCCAGGCCGCCGGACAGTTGGGCGCAAATATTTGGTGGTAACGAAAGCATCTGAATGACCTCCATCGCCATCGTGCTTTTGACAATTTTGGCGGCAACCGGAGCTTTGGTTGTGTCGCCGTTCGTTGCGTCGTTCCTGGTGTTGCGCTTTGAGGCCAATCCGGAAAGTTGGGCTGTGGTGATTGCCGTCGGGCTGGGCATCGTCATAGCGAAACAGATTTCAAAAAACACACGCAACAGCCGTCACAACTAATGCGATGACGTAGGTTCGGTCAGGGGCACATTTGAAAAATCATCCAATGGCAGATGCGAGAGTTCAGTTCCGTCCCTCGCGCGGCTTTTTCCGGAACACAGCGTCTGGCTTGACTATCTGCGCCATGCTGGCGCTTTCCGGCCATGGCGCCTGGGCCGGTGACACGATTGCTTCAGGTTCAACCGTCCTGGCGTCCAGCCTGGGAAATAGCCCCGACTTCCAGGGCGGCACACTGCGGCTCGATTCCTCCACCACGCTGACCCAGGCTGTTGTTGTCGAAAACAATGCCGGCAACACCATAGATGCCGATGGGCATGTCGTGACGATGAGCGGCGCCTTTACCGGCGCAGGCGGCCTGACCTTCAGCGACAGCGTCGGTGGTGGCGTGGTCACACTGACAAGCGCCAGCAATGCCTATACCGGCTCCACCACGGTATCGAGCGGGGTGACGCTGGCGCTGTCGAGTTCGGGGATACTCTCCACCTCCAGCAACATAATCGACAATGGCGTTTTCGACATCTCCACCAGCAACGGGGCGACGGTCGTCACCCTGAGCGGTACGGGAGCCGTCAGCCTGGGGGCGCAAAACCTCACGATTTCCAGCGGCTCCGGCGCATTTTCCGGAACGATCTCGGGCACGGGCGGCCTGATACTGACGACCGGTACCGAAATCCTGTCCGGCAACAACACCTATTCCGGCGGCACGACCATCACCGCGGGAACCTTGACCATCGGCGCTGGCGGCACGACCGGCTCAATCGCCGGCAATGTCGCAGACAACGGCGTCTTGGCCTTCAACCGAAGCGACACCGTGACGTTTTCCGGCGGCATTTCGGGCACCGGCGGCGTCACCCAGATGGGCGGCATCCTGACGCTCGCGGGAACCAACACCTATACCGGCAACACATTGATCACAGGTGGCACGATGCTGCTGGCCGGACCCAGCAGCATCGCCAGCTCCGGCGGCGTCACGGCGAACGGCACCTTCGACATTTCAGCGACCGGCGCCACGATCAAGTCGCTGTCGGGTACGGGCACGGTTCTGCTGGGCAACCAGACGCTGACCCTGACGGCGGCATCGGGCACTTTCAGCGGCACGATCAGCGGCAGCGGCAACCTGGTCGCGGATGGCGGCACCCAGCTTATCTCCGGCATCAGCGCCTATACCGGCACGACCACGGTCAATGCCGGCATCTTGCAGGCCGGGGCCGCCACCGTGACCTATAACGTCAGCGACAACGCCACCTTCGCGTTCTTCAGCAGCGCGGCCCTGACCATGAGCGGCGTTGTCTCCGGCACCGGCACTCTGGCCCAGATGGGATCCGGCACCTCTACGCTCACCACGGCGCAGACCTATACCGGCGCGACCACAATTTCCGCCGGCACGCTGGCGCTGTCGGGCACGGGCAGTATCGCGGCATCGAGCGGCCTCACGATTTCCTCCGGTACCTTCGACATCTCCGCCACCACCGCCGGGACCACGATTGCCTCGCTCGCGGGCCGTGGCGTGGTACAGCTTGGCGCCCATACGCTGACTCTGGCCAATGCCTCCGGCACCTTTGCCGGCGTGATCGCCGGCACAGGCAATCTGTTCCTGACCGCCGGCAACCAGACGCTGTCCGGAGCCAACAGCTTTACCGGTACCGCCACCATTTCCGGCGGCACCCTGGCGCTTGCCAGCATCAGCAGCCTGTCCGCCGCGAGCGGCATAATCGACAATGCGACGCTGGACATTTCCTCTGCCGGCAGTGGCGCAGAAGCCAGCAACGTTTCCATCACTTCGTTGGCGGGATCGGGACAGGTGACGCTGGGCTCAAATACGCTGGTCATGACCAACGCCAGTGGGACCTTCTCGGGCGGGATTTCGGGAATCGGAGGCATCACGGTTACAGGAGGCATCCAAACCCTTTCCGGGACCAACGGTTATACCGGGATAACACTCATCAGCGGGGGAACGCTGGCGCTCGCCGGCAGCGGCAGCATCGGCGCCAGCAGCACAGTGATCAGCAACGGCACCCTCGATATTTCTGCCAGCAGCGGCACCGTTTCGGTGGCCTCGCTGTCCGGCAGCGGCTCGGTCAATCTCGGCGCCCGCACGCTCAATCTCACCAATGCCGCCGATAGCTTCACCGGTGTCCTGCTGGGATCGGGCAGCCTGGCGCTCAGCGGCGGCACCGAGACACTGTCGGGCAGCAACAGCTATACCGGCGGCACCATCATCAATGCGGGCACGTTGCAGATCGGCCGCGGCGCGACATCAGGTTCGATCATCGGCAATGTCACGGACAACGGTACCCTGGCCTTCGACCGCACCGACTCGCTTGTCCTGTCCGGCGCCATCACCGGCGGCGGCGGCGTCGTCCAGATCGGGCCGGGGACCACGGTGCTGACCAACACCAGTCTTTATACGGGCGGCACCATCATCAATGCGGGCACGTTGCAGATCGGCAATGGCGGCACATCCGGCTCCATCAGCGGCAGCGTTATCGACAGCGCCACCCTGGCCTTCGACCGGTCCGACTCGCTGAGCTTCGCGGGCACCATTTCGGGCAGCGGCGGCGTCAGCATCGTCGGCGGCAATATCACCCTGACCGCGATCAACAGCTATACCGGCGTCACCACCATCGCCAGCGGCACGAGCCTGATACTTTCGGGCGGCGGCACCATCGCCTCATCGGGCAATGTCGCGGACGGCGGCCTGCTTGATCTCTCGGCTGCGACCGCGCCCAGGCTCGCGTCCCTGTCAGGCGCGGGCACCGTGACGCTGGGAAGTCAGACCCTGACCATTACCAATGGCGCCGGAAGCTTCACGGGCACCATCGCGGGCGGCGGCGGCGTTGCCATCGGCGGTGGCGTCCAGACGCTTGGCGGCATCAACAGCTATACCGGAGCCACGACGATCAGCGGCGGAACGCTGACCGTATCCGGCTCCATCGCCAGTTCCAGCAGCGTGGCGGTCGCCAGCGGGGGCACTCTGTCGGGAAACGGAACCGTGAGCGCTATCACCGTCGCAGGCGGCGGCACGCTTGCTCCGGGCCTGGCGTCCGCAGGAACGCTGACATCGAGCGGCCCCGTCACCTTCGCCAGCAACAGCGTTTTCCTGGTCGAGACCTCCAACGGCGCGGCCGGAAAACTGGCCGTCACCGGTGCCGCCAGCCTGGCCGGTACGCTGAAAATCGCCAGCGCCGACGGCACCTATGCACTGGGACAGAAGCTGACAGTGCTGACAGCGGGCAGCGGTATCAGCGGCACCTTCACCGCGGCACCCGTCCAGAGTAGCGGAGCCCAGCTCTCGTCTGCGGTCTCTTATGACGCCGACAATGTCTATGTCGAAATCAATCTCGCCAAGCTTTCACCACTTCTGCCCGCAGGGGCCAGCGTCAACCAGGCCAACGCCATCGGCGGCATCGACGCGGCCATCGCGGCCGGCGACACGCTGACCGCTTCTTTCCAGAACCTCGCCAACCTGTCTTCAACAGCGCTGGGTACCGGCGCTACACAGCTGTCTGGTGAAATCGGAACGGCGGCAGCGCAGGCCGGGCGCAGTCTGTTCGACCCGCTGATAAATTCACTCTTCGATCGCATGACGACAGACCAGCTTAACGGCGCCACCGCCCATCCGCCATCCGGGCATGGCCTGCAATACTGGGCCGCCGGCTTTGCGGGCAGTAGTCGCGTCGACGGCGATGCGGCGAACGGCTCGCACACCACCAACACAACCGCCGACGGTTTCGTCCTGGGCGCCGACTGGTCGCAATCGAAGGCGATGACGCTGGGCGGCGCGCTTTCGGTCGGCTCCAACCATTTCGACCTTGCGGGCGCGCAGGGCAGCGGCAAGACGACCGGGCTGCAGGCCAGCGGCTATGGCGTGGTCCAGTTCAGCTCTCATCTCTACGGCGCCTTTGCGGGTGTTGTGGCCCTTGACAGCATCACCACGGCGCGAACGCTGCAGGTCAGCGGCACCGATCAGCTCGATGGCAAGATGCGGGCCTATACGGTGGGTGGACGCTACGAAACTGGCGCACGCTTCAGTTGGGGCACGCCCTATGCCGCCCTTGAAGACACACTCTTCGTGCTGCCCTCTTATGGCGAAAGCGCCAGTTCTGGCAGTTCGGCCTTTGCGCTGAATTACGCCGCCCAATCCGCCAATTATGCCAGCGCCGAACTGGGACTGCGGCAGAATTTCAGCATCCCTCTGTCGCGCGAATGGGCTTTCCAGTTTACGGATCGGCTGGGATGGGCGCATGGACTCACGGGCGATGTGCGCAGGGAAGCGACCTTTGCAAGCCTGCCGGACTCACGCTTCACCACATTCGGCGCCGAGCCCGGCAAGGACGCGCTTCTGATCTCCCTGGGAATGGGCCTGCAGGACGCGAACGGGTTTGGCATGGAAGCGCGCTTCGACAGCAGCGCGACCAAGACCTCGCAGACCTATACCGGCACGGCCAGCCTTCACTTCAACTGGTAGGTCTGGCCGGCTATCGGGTCCGCCAGCGAACCCATGTCACTGGGAATGACGCTTCGACCGCCGTCCAGCCTGGCCTAGTATCCCGGCGGCGACTGCTGCTGCGCATCCCAGGTCTGGGTAATGGCCAGGACTTCGTTCTCAAGTTCCTGGTTCGCCGCCTGGTGCTGGGCCAGGACGTCCGCGGCGTCGGCCTGGGCCTGGGTCATGACATTGAGGAAGCTGGCGCTGGCATAGCTGGAGCCAATGGGCTGGCCGTTGACGGTTTCATTGACGCTGATGCTGTGGCTGGCCTGGATGTTCTGGCTGGTGTCGATGTTGGCCTGGACGGTGACGCCATCCGAATTGCTGATAGTCATTCCGCCCGCCGCCGCCGAACCGGCGCCGCTGCCGAAAGTCATTGCGCCGCCGCTGGCCGCGCCGTTGTTGAAGCTCGGAAGGTTGGTGCTGCCGATGCTTCGGTTGAGCACCGGCACCTGGCCGACTGTGCCAGTATTGGCCCCAGCGGCGAAAGCGGACGGCGCCAGCGCCGCCAATCCGGCGGCCAGGACACAGGCTATTGCAGCAAAACGGGCCATAATGGGCCTCATGAACGGTTTCCTGCCGGAGCAACGCAAGAGGCGCGCCACCCATCCGGCGGCGGCGCCTTTAACGTTATCCTTGCAGGAAGATCAGACCCTGAGCCGCGTCCGCAACACCACGCTGCGCTCCACCACATCGCCGGCGGCGGCGGGATATTCCAGGTGGTGGCCATGCAGCAGGTTGAAGCCGGACAGCGAGAAGTCCAGGCTGTCGGTGGCGCGCCAGCTCAGCTGTGCATTCAGCTCGACATAGCCGGACACCTTCGGATTGGGCAGTTCGCCGACTTCGCGCAGGTCGGCGTTGAAGGCGACCCCGTCCATCAGCCGCATGCTTGATCGCAACGAGGCGAAATGGTGCGGATCGTCGCCCGCCTGCGCCGTGCCCAGCAGCTTGCTGGCGCCGGGCGCAAAGGTCAGGTCGACATGCTGCCAGGTGGCCCCGGCGCTCAGCCGCCACCATTCCGCCACCTGCAGGCTGGCCCAGGCTTCCATGCCATGTACATCGCCCTTCAGCAGGTTGCCCCAGCTGAGCGGCAGGAACGTCACGGGCGTGATCTCGATGCTGCGCAGATCGTCATAGACATCTTCAAACAGCGTCACCGAAACGGAGACATCCGAACTCCAGTTGCCGCGATAGCCTATTTCATAGGCCGTCACCGCTTCGGGCCGGAAATCGGGATTGCCGGTGATGAACGTGGTGGTGCCCAGCAGTTCCTGGACATCGGTATCGAACGGCGTGGGCGAACGCACCGAGCGCGAGATCGCGCCCCAGACCAGGTCGGTGGCGCTGGCCTGCCAGGCCAGCCGTCCGCTGGGCATGGCCGAGATGCCGGAATAGGGATCATTCTCCAGCTTCAGCCCCACCGTCAGCTGCACCGTGTCGGAGAGCGGGATGTGGTCCTCGGCGAAGAGGTTGGCGAGGTTGAGGCTGCGTGCCGGAGGAACGAAGAGCAACGTGCTGGCGCCACCCCTCTGCGAGGTGATGCGGTACTGCGCGATACGGTCGCCCGCGCCCCAGACGATGTTGTTCCAGCTGCCCAGGCTGAAATTGTGCTGGATCGACAGGTCGTAGGTGTTGAGCAGGAAGGCGCCGCCATCGAGCGAGGCGCGCTGCGCCTGGTCGTAATAGGCCTGCACCGAAAGGCTGGAGCCGGTGTCGAGCGGATGATCCCAACGCGCCATCAGGTTGCCGCCGGAAATGCGCTGGTTGGCCGCGCCCAGCTGCGCCGCCGTGCCGCCATAAAGGTCGCCGGAGAACGTCACAGTGTCGTCGCCTGGCGTCCAGTCCAGGCGGAAGCCGCCCTGCGGCTTGCTCCAGCCGTCATGACCATCGGCGCCGGTGGGCCGGTCGGAGGCGCGGTCATAGAAAGTGGTGCCGTAAATGCGATAATGGACGTCGTCGCCCAGCACGCCGCCATATTGCAGGGCGGCGCTGCTGTAATGGTCGCCGGCTTGCAGATCGAGCAGGCCGCCCTGGGTCTGACCCGATTTGCGGGTGACGATGTTGACCACGCCGTTGACGGCGTTGGCGCCCCACAAGGTGCCGCCGGGGCCGCTCACCACTTCGATTCGCTCGATGTTTTCCGGCAGCACCTGCTGCATGTCCCAGTAGGTGCCGGAATAGAGCGGGGAATAGACGCTGCGGCCGTCGATCAGCACCAGCAGCTTGTTGGGAAAATTCTGGGCGGCATCGTTGCCGTTGAGTCCGCGCGATGTGACGATCCACTGGCTGGGACTGGTCTGCATCACTTCCAGGTTGGGTGCCAGCCGCAACATGTCGGCCACCTGGGACGCACCCGAGGCGACGATATCGTCATGGCCGATGACATAGACCGGCGCTGCCGCGGCGCTGAGGGGCTGCGCCACCTTGGAGACCGAAGTGATCTCCACACTGGAGAGCTGCTCGATGGACATCTGGCTGATGTCGGCCTGGGCCAGAACCTGGGCGGTCGCGGGGCCGGCAAATCCTGGCCACGCCAACAGACTGATAAAAAACAGATTTTTCCCCAAAACTGCCGATCCCCTTGCCCTTTGGGGCGGGTAACGGTCGAAATAGGAAAACGGTTCCGTCGAAATAGTGCCTGTGGTCAGGCCAGTTTGAGCTTCAGGTCCCGGCTCATGGCGGCAAAGACGCTGTCCCAGTCATTGAAGCGGGGCTGCCGGTACAGCGTCATGCCGGGATACCAGGGGCTGTCGGACCGATCCAGCAGCCAGCGCCATTCGGGCACATTCTTCAGCGCGGTCCATGCCGGCCGTCCCAGCGCTCCGGCCAGGTGGGCGACGGAGGTGTCGCAGCTGATGACGAGATCGCAGGCTTCCATCACCGCGGCGCTGTCGATGAAGGCATCGAAGCCGGAATCGAAATCCGTGCCGAGCCGCTCCACCGCCATGCCGGCGGGCAGGGTGTCGAGCTGCTCGGTGCCCTCGCCGATCTGCAGGCTGATCAGGCGCACGCCGGCAAGGGCGGCGAGTGGCGCCATGGCGGCGAGCGGGAAGGAGCGGAAGGGATCGTTGAGGCCGCGGGTCTTGCCTTGCCAGGACACGCCGATGCGAAAACCATGACCACCGATGCGCGTCCGCCATTGCGCCACACGCTCCGGCTCGGCCTTCAGATAGGGCACGGGCGCCGGAATGGTTTCGACGGTGGTGCCGAACAGCAGCGGCAGGCTGGCCAGCGCGACATGGAAGTCCAGCTTCGGCGGACTTGCCTGCTCGGGGATGAATGTGATCGGTACGGGCAGGCCGCGCAGCAGGCGGGTCATGGGATCGCGTACCGAGAAGACGATTTTTGCGCCCAGCGCCGACAGATCGATCAGGTAGCGGCCAAACATGATGGCGTCGCCAAGACCCTGCTCGGAATGCACCAGAACGGTCTTGCCGGCGACGCTCTGCGACGGGCCTTTCCAGGCCCTGGCCGGATCCAGACCAGGCATGGCGCTCCGGCCCGGCCGGTTCTCGTAAAGGGGCAATCCTTCAGCGAAGCGGCCCTGCAGCAACAGCAGGACGCTCTTGTTGAATTTTGTCCCTTCGGACGCGGGGTCCAGCGCCAGGGAGCGTTCGCAATCGGCCAGTGCTTCGTCGAAACGTCCCGAGGCTTCCAGGGTAACGGCGCGGTTGGAAAGCACGCCGGGATCGTCCGGCATCAGCGCCATCGCCCTGTCGAAATCGGCCATCGCCGGTTCCAGTTCGCCAAGGGCCTTCAGCAGCAGGCCGCGATTGTTGTAAGCGCTGGCATTGTCGGGCTGCAGCGCGACCAGTTCGTCGAGACCGGCCAGAGCTTCCTCCCGGCGTCCCATCTGCGACAGGAGCGAGGTGCGGTTGGTTTTGGCTTCGGGGGAATCGGGATTCAAGGCAAGGGCGCGGTCATAGCTGATCAACGCGTCGTCCAGTCTTTGCAGACTTGTCAGCACCAGGCCGCGGTTGATGAAGGCGTCGGCATATTCGGGCTGGCGCAGCAGCGCCTCGTCATAGCTGGCCAGGGCTTCTTCCTGCCGGCCCAGGGTCATCAGCGCCAAGCCGCGGTTGAAATAGACGGCAGGTTCGACAAAGCCTGCGGCGATGGCCTTGTCGAAAGCCGCGAGGGCGTCCTGGCCGCGCTCCATCTGCAAAAGCACGGCGCCGCGGTTGAACATCAGCTTGGGATCGTTCTTCAGCGACAGGGCCTTGTCGAGGTCGCGCAGGGCTTCGGCCTTTCGCGACAGGTTGCCCAGCACGCGGCTACGATGGGCGTAACCTTCGGCATGGCCGGGCGCCAGCTTGACCAGCCTTTCATAGGCAGCGAGCGCTTCTTCCAGGCGACCCAGCTGCTCCAGCCCCTTGCCGAGATTTTCCTGCGCCGGCGCGAAGCCGGGCAGAATCGCCAGCGACTGCTTCACCAGCTCCAGGCCGGGCTCGACCTGTCCGGCCTGCATCACCAGGACGCCCAGCAGGTGCAGGGCCGGGGCATTGCCCGGATCCTCGGCCAGCACGGCGCGATAAAGGTCGGCGGCCTGGCCCAGCTGGCCCTGCATCTGCAGCGCATGGGCCTGGCGCAGTTTGTGCTCGTGAAGCGGAGAGGGAGGCATGGCTCTGGCGGCGTTCCGGCATTGTCCGGCGCCCATTTTGGAATTTCTGGCGCCGCTGTTTCGCGGGTTTGCTCCCTTATGCGCCGGCCATGCCGCGGCACGCAAGCGCCGGTTAGGATGCTGTTGCAAACCATAGTATTTTGGAGATTCGCGAAGGTGACACGAATGCGGATTTTGCGGGGGAGCTTGCTGTGTCTGTGCCTGCCGCTGCTTTTTGCGGCGGCGCTGGCTGACACCGTCCCCGATGCCGCTCTCAGGCTGACGCCCACCGGCGAGAATGCGCCGCAAATGCCGCTGCGCCTGTCGCCGCCCGCTGCGGCGCCGATGCCGTCATCGACGCAGGCTCCGGCCCAGCCCCAGGCATTGTCCTTTGGGCCCCAGAAGATTGCTTTCCCCGGCGGCGTCAACGCCACCTTCGACCTGGTCTATGGCAGCCTCAAGGGCTTTCGGCCGCTGACGCTCGATATCTACCAACCGGCGGTGCGCGCCGTGGCCGTGCCGCTGGTGGTCTTTGTTCATGGCGGCGGCTGGAACGGCGGCGATACCCGCCACGCCGCCAGCTTCACGGACTTCCCGCGCGCCCTGGCGGCGCTGTCGGCACAAGGCTATGTCGTAGCCAGCGTCTCCTACCGTCTTTCCGGCGAGGCACGCTTTCCCGCTGCGGTGCAGGACATCAAGGCGGCGATCCGCTGGTTGCGGGGCCATTCCCGCGACCTCAACCTTGATCCCACCCGCGTTGCGGTCTGGGGCGATGCGGCGGGCGGGCAATTGGCGGCGCTGACGGGCGTTACCTGCGGTGTCACGCCCTTCGAACCCGATGCCCGAGACAATGGCGAATTGCCGTCCGACTGCGTCCAGGCGGTCATCGACTGGGGCGGTGCCACCGATCTGGAGAGCCTGGGAAGTTCGCCCGCGGATAACACCAAATCCTCGCCCGCCGGATTCTCGCCGCCGCCGTCCTCCGATGCTGGCGATTTCCTGGGCTGCGAGCCGGCGCGTTGCCCGCCCATGCTGGCGCGGATGGCCAGCCCGCTGGCGTTCCTCTCCGCCACCAGCCCCACATTTCTGATTCAGCATGGCGGTGCCGATACCCAGGTTCCGTCCAGCCAGTCGCAGAAACTGTATGACGCCTTGCGCAAGGCGGGGGCTACGGCGGAATTGGTGGTCTATCCCGGCATCGGTCACGATTTTACTCGCGGCGGCGTTCCCGATGCCGCGGCCCTGCAGGCGGTGCAGGACAAGCTAACCAGCTTCCTGGCAGCGACCTTCCCGGCCACGCCCCTGGGCCCCAGGCTCGCCCAGCCGCGTGGCTCTCTTTACTAACTTTACTAAGCGCACCGGACTGGCCCGGCTCTTGAAGCATCCCACCTGGAAATGTCCCGTCATGGGACCGAGGTGGTCATGGAAGAGCAGATTTTCTGCGACGGTATCGGCAGAATCGCGATTATCGGCGGAATCGTCCGGTTGGACCTTTTCACTTATTCGCCGACCGAGACCGATGCCAACGGCAATCCCCGTCCCATTCTGAGCCACCGCATCGTCATGGGAACCGATGGTTTCCTGCATTCCTCGGAAAAAGTCGTCGAGGCAGTGCAAGTCATCCAGCGCGCCCGCCAGGCGGCGTCGCAGCCGCAGCCCGCGCCGCCGCACCAGCCGCCACGCCCGCAGGGCCCGCCACCTGCGCCGCAGGGCCAGCCACAATGGCCGCCCCAGCCAGTTCAGCCGCAATCCGCGCCGCCACCGCTCGTCCAGCCTGCACCGCAACCGGCCAAGCCGCCGGAAGCGTCCCCGCCCCGTTCGCCCTTCCCATAAGGCCCAGCATGTTTGGAAATCAGAGGAAGAAGGTGCCGGAAGCGCCGAAGAACGAGCCGCAGGACGCCGAGCCAGCCAAGACCGACGTCGCCGCCAATCAGAGCGGCTTGCGCGCTCTGGCGTCCGTGGCCCGTCACATGGGCCTGGACTGGAGCCTGGCGCGGCTGCTGCATCTGTACGCCCGCGACCGCGAGCCTGACGCCCAGGAACTGGTGCGCATCGCCCGCTCAGAAGGGATGAAGGCGGGGCGGCACAAGGCCAGCTGGAAAGAATTGTCGCGCTCGCAGAAGCTTGCGCCCTTCCTGGTGCGTCTGAACACCGGCGCCTGGTTTGTGGCCGTGAAGGTGGGCGATGCGGCCCGGAAGGAAGGCGAGCCCGAACAGGTCGCGCTGTTCAATCCGCTGGTGCCGGAAGCCAACCTCTTCACCGTGCCGAAGGACAAGTTCCTCTCCTACTGGAACGGCGAAGTCATTCTGCTCAAGCGCGGCCGCGAGTCGGGCGCCCAGGCGGCCCGTTTCGGCCTGAACTGGTTCGGGCCGGAATTCTGGCGCCAGCGCACCCTGCTGACCAATATCGTCGGCGCGGCGCTGGCCATGCATGTTCTGGCGCTGGCCGTGCCGATCTTCTTCCAGATCGTCATCGATCGTGTCCTGATCTACCTCAGCATCTCCACCTTGGTGGTGATCGGCAGCGGCGTCGCCGCCGCCATCCTGTTCAATGCGGTCTTCAACTGGCTGCGTGGTTATTTCATCCTGCGGGTGGCCAGCCGCATCGACATTCGCCTGTCCCAGCTCACCTTCCGCCACCTGATGCGGCTGCCGATCAGCTTCTTCGACCAGGCGCGTGCCGGCGTCGTCACCAAGCATATGCAGCAGGGAACGCAGATCCGCGAATTCCTCACCGGCCGCCTGCTTGGCACGCTGCTCGACCTGCCGGCTCTGCTGGTCTTCCTGCCGCTGCTGCTGTGGTACAGCGTCAAGCTCACCCTGGTGGTGCTGGGCGTGACGGCCATCCTGGGATTGACCATCGCCGCCATGCTGGGGCCGTATCGCCGCCGCCTGCGCCATCTCTATGCCGCCGAGGCCCAGCGCCAGTCGCTGCTGGTGGAAAGCGTGCATGGCATGCGCACGATCAAGTCGCTGAACCTGGAACCGCGCCGCGAGGAATCCTGGGACAATGCTGCCGCCGACGCGGTCAACACCTATGTCCAGGTGGGCAAGATCAGCCTGGTCGCCAACACCTTTTCCGATTTCATGGAGAAGGCGCTGACCGTCGCCATCGTCGTCGCCGGCACCTTCCTGGTGTTCGACGGCTCCCTCACCGTCGGCGGCCTGGTCGCCTTCAACATGCTGTCGGGCCGCGTCATCAGCCCGGTCCTGCAGATGATCGGCCTGCTCAACAACTATCAGGAAGTGCTGATGAGCGTGGAGATGCTGGGCGAAATCATGAACCGCCCCACCGAGAACAGCGGCCAGCGCGGCCTGACACCGGTGCTTTCGGGCGCCATCGAGTTCGAGAAGGTGACCTTCCGCTATCCCGGTACCGAACGTCCGGCCTTGCGCGATGTCAGTCTGAAGATTCCCGCCGGCGCCATGGTCGGCATTGTCGGCCGCAGCGGCTCGGGCAAGACCACCTTCTCTGCCCTGCTGCAGGGCCTGCACACCGCCTCCGAAGGCGCCATCCGCATCGATGGCCACAACATCAAGGATATCGACCTCGCCCATCTGCGCGCCCAGAACGGCGTGGTGCCGCAGGAGCCCTTCCTGTTTCGTGGCTCGGTCAAGGACAATATCCGCATGGGCATGCCGACCGCGTCCTTCGAGGATGTCGTGCGGGCCGCGCGCATGGCCGGGGCGGACGAGTTCATCCAGCAATTGCCGCAGCGCTACGACACCGGGCTGGAGGAGGGTGCCGTCAACCTTTCCGGCGGCCAGAAGCAGCGCATTTTCATCGCCCGCGCCCTGCTGCGCCAGCCCCGCGTCATCATCTTCGACGAAGCCACCAGCGCGCTGGACCCGGAAAGCGAGGCCGTTGTGGTGAAGAACCTGAAGGAAATCGCCAAAGGCCGAACCGCCATCGTCATCAGTCACCGGCTCGCTACCATCCGCGATTCCGACGCCATCATCGTTTTCGACAATGGATCAGTCAACGATGTCGGCAGTCATGACGAACTGATCGCCCGCAACTTCATCTATCACACGCTGTGGTCGCAGCAGCACGCGAGGACTGCATGAGTGCCGGGTTCGACAACCTCGCCAACGGCTTCAAGCCCGACGCCACCGCCATCGAGGAAGCGCCGGTTCCGGTTTCGGCCCATGCCGCGCTCTATGCATTCCTGGCGCTGCTGGTGGTTGCGGTGATCTGGTCGGTGGTCGGCCAGGTCGACCGCATCGTGGTGGCGCAGGGCAAGATCGCCACCCGCGATCCGATGCTGGTGATGCAACCCTTCACCACCTCGCGCATCGTCTCGATCAATGTCCAGGCTGGCGACCATGTCGTGAAAGGCCAGGTACTGGCCCGCTTCGACCCGGTCTTCGCCGAGGCCGATGTCGCCGCGCTGGAGCAGAAAGTGGCCTCGCTCGCCGCCCAGACCGACCGGCTCGATGCCCAGCTCAGCGGCCGTGCCTTCGTACTGCACGAGGGCGACAGCCCCGAACGCGCCACCCAGGCCCAGATCTACGCCCAGGAGATGAGCAACTACGCCGCCGAGACCGGCCAGCGCGAAAGCCAGATCGGCCAGATCGAGGCCCAGATTCGCGCCAATCGCGATGTGCTGCCGGGCATCGAGGCTCAGGTCGGCGTCGCCCGCCAGGTGATGTCGATGCAGGATCGCCTGCGCCAGCAGCAGGCCGCAGCCACGCTTGACGTGCTGCGGGCCCAGAGCAGCCTGATCGATTCCAACAACCGCCTGCGCAACACCCAGGGCGATATCCAGCGGCTTTCCAGCCAGCATGGCGAAATCGAGCATGAGCGTGCCGCCTTCATCGACAAGTGGCGCGCCGACCACAATCACCAGCTGGTCGATGCCCGCCAGCAGCTTTCCGAAGCCAGCGAGACGCTGAACAAGGCGCACCGGATGCGTGACTTTACGCAACTGACCGCCGCGACGGACGGCACTATCCAGGAAGTTGCCGACCGCTCGATCGGCTCGGTGCTGAAGGAGGCCGAGACCCTGATGACCCTGGTGCCGGACAATGCCGTTCTTTATGTCGAGGCGATGGTACCATCGCGCGATGTCAGCTACCTCAATGTCGGGGACACGGTGCGGGTGAAGCTGGAAACCTATCCCTTCCAGCGCTACGGCACCGCCACCGGCGTCCTGACCGAGATCAGCCCGGATTCCATCGCGCGCAAGGAAGGCGAGAGCGAGAAGGCCGCCACCAGCCTGGTCTATCGCATTCAGGTTCGGATCACCGACGACAAGGCCGACCTTGTGAAGCGGGGCATCCGGCTCAAGCCTGGTCTGGTCGCCAGTGCCGAGATCAAGACCGGCCGGCGCACCATCGCCCGCTACATTCTCGATCCCGTGCTCAAGATTTCGGATGAAAGCCTGCGCGAACCCTGATCAGGGGACGAGGACAAAGTTCCTCGAAACATGGTTAATCGATAAAAACCGCTTTTTTCGCAGTTTTTGTGCGTTTTGGGGGGCCCTGCCACACCGCGCCCCATAAAATCCGCTGGACATGGAACCTGTCCCATTCTGAGACTACCCTCCGGATCGCGTGCCCCGGCGAACCTGCCAGGCCGCACTGCATTCGAA
>Ga0316218_1002720_pt1 | contig 15714 bp, 15 predicted proteins | sample TBH18003metaG_FD_203634 | JGI IMG/M metagenome (GOLD analysis project Ga0316218, IMG submission 203634) | Freshwater microbial communities from Trout Bog Lake, Wisconsin, USA - TBH18003 | ecosystem: Environmental > Aquatic > Freshwater > Lake > Hypolimnion/Profundal zone | place: USA: Wisconsin...
GAGATGGAGTGCCATGAAGAAGGGTGTACCGATCTCTCCCACTCATCCCTAGAGGGGGTGGTTGATCACTTCTTTGCTGATGAGGTTTCTGAGGATGTTGTCAGAATAATTTACGAATGGGTCCGTCTATTCTCGGGAATAGTTCATCCTACGGACACAGATGCCACCTTAGTTTTTGTTGGATATGCAGGAAAAGATGCGCTACCTTCTCTGGTGGAAATACGATTTGAGGCAATTTTCCTGGGACGGTTGTTTTACTTCATGGAAGATCGCAGGCGAGCACTTCGGGAGGGCTCAGGGTTCGCCCTTTTTGCGACCTACGGTCAAAGCAATGAGATTTGGAGATTTATTCGTGAGGCGGGCCTTAATCCGCACTACAGCGATCAAATAGTCGCGGAGAAATTTTCTATTTTCAAGGACAGGACTATAGACCCGCGAAGCGACATGGCCACTGCGCTATCGGATGAATATGCAGGCTCGGAATTCCAATCTGATTCTCTGAATACGTCGAGTGAGAACGTTAACCACGTTGAAGAACTCCAAAGTCAAATTTCTGGTGAGCTCGAGCAGGTGGCTCGTCGGAATATCCGTGATTCACTGGCATCATTTGCATCAATGAACTTAAAGAACTTGTCCTCAATAGCGCAACGCTTCGTCCAACTGCAGAACTTATCGCTTGACCTTCGAGGTGAACTTCCAACTGTTGGGGGTCCATTAATGACTGCAGTAATAACACCACAGCATGGGTTCGTAATGCTCCCGGGTGGACCAGAGGATATTGGGGCTCGCGGGCAGGAACTATGAGCCGATTGCTGGAGGCCTTCGTCCTAGCCGCCTGAAGCAGCGTCGCATGAGGCGGGCATTGGTCCCCTTGTTCCGGACCTTCGTACTTGCGTCAGATGCGGATCCTCGGGAACTGGTGTTGCAGTACGCCAAACCTTGCACGGGCTTCCATGCTATGGACAACAACTTGCTGAGGAGATTATGTTCGGCACTCGCCGACACGAATCCTAGAACATCGTTAGTTGACCATCACTCTCGTTTGGGTATTGGTATCCTCGCGCCTTCATTGTGGCGACCAAGCGCTGGGGGTTGGACACCAGATCTTGAACTGCTTCGAGGCCGCCGAGGGCAACAAAGAGCGCACACGATCGTGCTTGGCAGCTCAATGACTTCTTCGGATTGTATGCAATGTCGGTGAACCCGACGAACTGTCCTAGAGCATCTCTCAAGTCCGGTTCGTCGATGAAGGTGTCGCAGAGGGCACGAAGGTACAGATAGTCGTAGAAAGCAGTTAGTGGAGTTAGGTCCCAACGTGAATTCTCGAAGATGAACCCCTCAAGGGGCACATCTCGATATTCGCTAACTTCAGCCTTGATTGCCCGTCCATCGTCCCAAGAGATCAGGTGTCCCAGACTGCCCATTCCCTCGAATACTTTTGATGACTGGAAAGCTGCTTCAACGGTCACCGGCTCTGAGGAGATAGTCGTGTGGAGGCGAAGATTGAAGGCACTGAGTCGCACGCCTAATGGACTGCGCGATCGAGTTGATACTTCGAGAAGTGGGCTTAAACCTGAATTGGCAGCTTCTTGGTGGAGGGAGTCGAGACTTCGCTGTACCTGTGCCAACGCCATTCCGGGGTGCCATGTGAAGGAGATTGAGGTCTCGCGAACCAGAGCGCCATTGGCGTCAGGGACAAAGACCGGTCTAGTTGCTGAAGCCATTATTAAAACCTAACTACAAACCAGGCAGCTCAATTACTTTGCCGCGCCAAATCGCCGACGCCACCTTTTCAGTAGAGAAGAAGTCAGGCTGGCAGACCACTGGTTTGGTTGGCAAGTGAGAGGACAGAATATGGCGTACGTAGTCAACGTTCTTACTCGAAGGCATTACTACACCGAGAATGCTTGAGAACGGTATGGGGCCAGGTATTAGTACTTCTGCCTGAATATCAGTCGGGCAACTCGGTGCGTGTGCATCACCTCTGAAGATCTGGCGTGAACCTGGTTGACGGACGTAAAGGCCCTTGAAGCCTTCCTCCCCAGCAGTAATCAACCCGCCTGAGGCGCTGGCGGCATTAAGGCGTGCGAATAGAACACCTGGTCGTACCATTTCGCGTGGCTTTACGCATAGGACGACGAACTCTCGTGAAGCATCGTATTGCAATCTTCTCATCATGAATACGTTTGGATGCTCAATAGACAGGCATATGTGACCGGGGCGCCTGTCACGTCGGTCCGGGTCGTTGAAGACGTACCGCAAACCACGACTTTCTAGCGTTCTCCTGTCATAGATAGCTTGGTCTTCGATAATTCGCTCAAGGGCCCTGATTGAAGTGAAGTGGCAAAGTCGAGTAATGCCACGTTTGCGAATCTCGCGGTTGAGCCAGTTATTTGAGCCATCATCCGCCATTTGGTAACTCTATGACAAGAGGCAAATAGCATTTCTAATTAACTGAGGAAAAGCCGGGTTCAGATAGTGGAGCCGGAAGCAAATCCTCTCCTTGGTGGGCGAGGCGGGACTTGAACCCGCACGTCCTTTCGAACACATGCACCTGAAGCATGCGTGTCTGCCATTTCACCACTCGCCCTGGACATAGAGACTTTAGTCGAATACCCGAAGTGTTCCTTTTTGCTGTCTTTCCTGGGGTTTAAAGGAGGTCCACCATGACACAAGGAATATCGGTGTTTTCATCAAGGTGGTAGCTGGCACAGATCCGGTGATACCCATCGGCGACGGTTAAGGGGTATTCGCCAATTTTCCCTCGCACCAGCAAGACGGGGGAGAGTTGCTTACCCTCGGCGACCTTCTTCAGGTCCTTCTTTACGTGGGCGTTCTCCTCGTGGAGCAGTGGCAGGCGACTTGAGCGAAGTAGGTCTTTGGCTTTAAAGGTCATCAAGGTGCCAGTCCGCAGGCGGTCAGCGACAGCTTGAGCAATTTCAGGCTTGGCGAGGAGCGACAAATACTGGCGCGCAGCGTCGTAGTCGTGGTCTTCGGGCTGGGACATCCAAACGGGCTGATCGGACACGGAGGCTCCTTTTTGGCCAACCTTATCCCTAGGGTGCCTAAGCACTCCCACATTGTCAGCAACAACACCGTTTCATTCACAAATTCTTAAGAAAATGTGGGCTTTCGGACCTAAGAATGGGCCGGTACAGTTGAAGGTGACATGGCACTTAAGAACGTAGAAAACCGAATTGAAAAACTCTTCCAGCGCGGTATCTCGCGCTCCTTTAAGAGTGCCCTGCAACCAATCGAAATTGGTGCCCGAATTGTCCGAGAAGTAGACCTGTCGCGTCGACTCTCATCCCAGGGACCCATCTCTCCGAACCAGATCCGCGTGTGGCTGAGCGACGCCGATGCCCAGCGCTTTGATGGCTTTCAGAAGGCCCTCGTCACCGAACTCGAAGAGACTGTCCGCCAGCACGCCGTGAGTGAGGGCTACAGCTTTGTTGGGCCGGTGGCGGTAGAGATCTTCATTGACGACGACCTGAAGACGGGTGACGTTGAGGTGAAGACTGACTTCGTCGGCGGCGAAGCCCAGCCCCGCCTTTTGGCTGATGACGGGCGGTCTTTCCCCATTGGCGAGCAGCCCCTCATCATTGGTCGCAGTCCCGACGTGGCGGTAGTGCTGAACGACACGAATGTCTCACGTCGTCACGCCGAAGTCTGGCGTACGAGCGAGGGTGTGGCTATTCGTGACCTTCAGTCCACCAATGGCACCTTCGTTAATGGACACCGCATTACTGCCGTATCGCTCTCGCCACGTGATGACGTCACGGTGGGGACGATGCACTTTCGAATTGAGCTCGCTTGAGCTTGCTCGCGGCCTCGACGTCGTACGCAGCGATCATTCGGCCGCTGCAAGTACTCGTCATGGTTATTGCGGTGCTGTTCTTCGCTCGAGTGCTTCGTGCGGCGCAAGTGCAGTCTCACCCTACTGACGAAACTGGCACCGTGCGCTCTAAGCGTGGCTCCAAAGAACTCGGCCTTGAGTTCATTGAACCCGGTGACCGCGCCGGTGAGCGCCTCGACGTTGAGCACCCGCTCGTCATAGGTCGTAGTCCAGAGTGCGACGTTCAGTTGGCCGACACCTACCTCTCGTCTCGCCACGCTCGCTTCTCGAATGACCAGGGCGACCTGGTGCTCGAAGACCTTGGCTCGACGAACGGCACCTACGTGAACCAAGAACTCGTTCGTGGTCGAGTGCTGCTGAGCCGAGGTGACATTGTCCAAGTGGGCGGTGTCTTGTTCGAGGTAGTTCGTTGACACGTTGGCGCTACGCCGCAGGGACTGACACCGGGCTGGTTCGCCAGTCCAACCAGGACGCCGTCTACGCCGATGGAGCAATTGCCATCGTCGCCGACGGCATGGGTGGTCACGCAGCTGGCGAAGTCGCTTCGGCACTCACCATTGAAACGGTGCTCGAAGGATTCGAGAAGTCACCCACTATTGGCGGACTCCACAAGGCCATTGAGCGTGCAAATACAGAGGTTTTGGCCAACGCCCGAGCTAATCCAGAGCGCGCTGGTATGGGCACCACGATCATTGCGGTGGGCCTGACGATTGACGAACAGGGCGTAACGTCACCAACGCTCTTTCACGTTGGTGACTCACGGGCGTACCAACTCCGTGATGGGGCGCTGCGCAAACTGAGTGACGATCACAGCGTTGCTGAAGAGTGGGTACGCAAAAAGATCATTACCCCTGAAGAGGCACTGGTGCACCCTGACCGTCACATGTTGACGCGCGGTATTGGTGTTGAAGTCTCGCTGTCGGTAGACGTGATGTCGCTCAATGTTCAAATTGGCGACCGAGTGCTGCTCTGCAGTGACGGTCTCTCGAACGAGCTCTCACCCGACGAAATTGCTCGCATCGCTTCTGCGCCGGGCGAACTGAATGACATCGTTGCTCACCTCATCCGGGCCGCGAAGGAGTCCGGTGGACGAGACAACATCTCGGCCGTGCTCCTCGAGTTTGATGACGTCACGCTGACGGATTTGCCGGTGACGAGGACACTGAGTTCCGCTCCACCACCTCGCGCCGAAGCGCCGACGAGGCCGGTCTCTCGCCGTCGTGGCTACCGATTCGAATTCACGTGGCGCGTAGCTGCTGCTTTTGGTGTGATTGTTGCCGTCGTAGTGGCGTTTTTCGCCATTCTCAACTGGTACGCGTACTCGAATTACTACCTCGGCAATGACAATGGCATGATCGCGGTCTACAAGGGTCAGCCCGGTGGTGTGTTGTGGTTCCACCCACAGAAGGTGCTCGACACGCAGTATGAAGTGACGCAGTTGCGCAGTGCCGACCAGTTGGCAATTGAGGCCACGATTAATGAACCTTCACTAGGAACTGCGCTTAACTATGCGGCGTACCTCCACTCGGCGTGGCAACTCTCCCAGAATTCTTCCGGCGTTACGACGACAACCACGACAACCACGGTGAAGAAGTAGTTATGTCTCGACGCCTCGCTCTCCTCAGCACCCTGTTGCTCATACTTCTAGCGGTGGTTGGTCTCCAGGCCGCCAACATTCAGTTCTTTAAAGCACCGTCGCTCGACGCCTCCTCGCAGAACCCTCGAGTCTCTGAGGCTTCATCGCTCTACCCCCGAGGCGAAATCGTTGCCGCCGATGGCACGATTCTGGCCCAGTCCGAGCCCGACAAGGGTGGCCTCTACGCCTACAAGCGGATCTACCCACTGGGTAATCTCACCTCGGGCGTCGTTGGTTTTTCATCGCCTTCCTACGGCAACTGGGCGCTCGAGTCTGAGTACAACAGCTACCTGACCGCACACGCTCAGCCGGCGCAGAGCTTTGAACAAGTACTGGCCCCTACGTCGGCCGCTGACTCGGTGACGCTGACGCTGCAACCAGCGATTCAGAAGATTGCCGCCAAGGCAATGGGTGGACAAGATGGTGCGGCCGTGGTACTCAACCCAACCACGGGTGCAGTGATCGCCATGTACTCGAACCCCACGTACGACCCGTCGCCACTCACTTCTGATGACTCAACGACAGAGCTGAAGGCCTGGAAGACCTACACCACGCCCGACAGCAATGGATTCCCACCACTAGGGCTCGTCGCTACTGAGCAGACCTTCCCACCGGGTTCAACGTTCAAGGTCATCACCACGGCCGCGGCGGTTGTTGGCCGACCTGACCTGCTCATTAAGAAGTACCCCGTTGTGACGCACACTGCACTCCCAGATTCGAACCTGCCACTCTTTAACGACGGTGGTGCTCCGTGTGGTGGTGACGTGGCTCAGATGTTGCCGGTGTCGTGTGACCCTGGTTACGCCCTCCTCGGCCTCGACCTCGGTGGTTCGCTCTTGTCGGCAACTGCCGACTCATTCGGATACAACCAGATCCCACCACTCGACCTCCCCGGCATCGTGGCGAGCTACTTCCCAGCCTCGTCGGTTTTCTCTAACGACCTTCCCCAGTTGGCGTACTCAGCCATTGGTCAGGAGAACGTTCGGGCCACAGCACTCCAGGACGCCCTGGTTGCGGCCGCGGTTGCTAACGGCGGCAAGGAGATGACCCCGCACTTGATGGACTACATCTCCTCACCGGACGGGTCAATCGTGAAGAAGTACTCCGACTCGGTCTGGCAGACCCCGCTCACCTCTACTCAGGCCGCCGAAATCGTGCCACTGATGGAAAACGTGGTGCGGTACGGAACCGCAGCCGGCATTTTCCCCGCTGACCTGCAGGTGGCCGCTAAGACTGGTACCGCTCAGACCGGCAACAGCAAGAAGAACACCGACGACTGGATGATTGCCTTCGCCCCCGCGACGAACCCCACGGTGGCGGTCGCCGTGGTCATGCCGTTTCAGTCGGTCTCGGCCTTCGGCTCCACGGTGGCCGGTCCAATTGTGAAGTGTCTCATTGAAGGAACGATTGCCCTCCAACACGGACAGCCGTCGTCGGGTACTTCTACGACGTGTCCAAGCTAAGAGAGCGCAAGCGCAGAGCCAACAGCGTAGGCTGGAGAAGGTATGGAACCCGTTAACGACCAGCGTCTCTATTCGAATCGTTACCAGGTCACCCACCTGATTGCTCGTGGCGGCATGGCCATGGTCTACCGCGCCCAGGACACCCTGCTCAACCGCCCGGTGGCCCTCAAAATTCTCTACCCTGAACTGAGCGCTGACCCACTCTTCGTGGAGCGTTTCCGTCGCGAAGCTCAGGCTGCCGCCAACCTCTCACACCCCAACATCGTGCCGGTCTTTGACTGGGGCGCCGACGCGGGCACGTACTTCATCGTCATGGAGCTCATTGAGGGCACGTCACTTGACGAAGTTCTTCGTGCCACGCGTGTCTTGTCACCCGCCCGAGCCGTCAACATCGCCACACAGGTCGCAGCCGCTCTTGGCTACGCGCACCGCAGTGGGGTAGTGCACCGCGACGTAAAGCCGGGGAACATTCTTATTACGTCGGACAACCAAGTAAAGGTGACTGACTTCGGTATTGCTCAGGCCGTATCGAGTGAAGACCAACTTGTTGTTGAAGGTTCCGTCATGGGAACCGCAACGTACTTTTCACCCGAACAGGCTGAAGGCGCCGTCGTTGATGGGCGCTCCGACGTTTACTCACTCGGTGTTGTGCTCTTTCAGATGGTGTGCGGTCGACCACCATTTATTGGTGACACCCCGGTCGAGGTTTCGTCACAGCACGTCAACTCCGTCGTACCAAGTCCGACGACCTTTAAGCCCGATGTACCGAACGACCTCGACGCGATCATTATGCACGCCCTCGCGAAGTCTCCTGGCCAGCGCTACCAGTCAGCCGACGAATTCCGTGCCGACCTCCTCCGCTTCAGTGAAGGTCGTCCGGTCCAAGCCTCAGAGCGCAATAACGCCTTCTTCGGTGCAGACGCTACGCGCGCAGTAGCGGCCGTAACGCCGGGAGAGCGCACACAAGCGGTGCCAGTAATGAGCGGCCCACGCACCGACGTCAAGCGACGTAACTCCTCACGTCGACCACTGATTGTTTCGGCGGTTGTCGTTCTCGTGCTCGCCATTGCGGGTCTCGGATATTTGGCCACCGCTTCGAAGGGTGTCACCACGATGCCCAACATCACTGGTGAGTCGATCGAGAAGGCCACCGCCACGTTGACCGGCGACGGTCTCGTCGTTGGCACTACCAAGCAGGTCTCGTCCAGCAAGCGAAGCGGAACAGTTCTTTCATCAGACCCACGCGCTGGCTCGCACATCTCGAAGGGTGAGTCGGTGAGCCTCACCGTGAGCTTGGGTCACGCCACCGCTCCGGTAACGGTTCCAGACCTGACGGGCATGACACTCAGTGACGCAGAGAGCGAACTCCAAACGGAGCTCTTGGGCTTCACGATTGAGTTCACGCCAACCGTGCCCGTTGGTCAGACCGCTGCCCCGAACACCGTGCTCTCTCAGACACCAGTCGGTGGCACCCAGTCGACCACTGGTTCGAAGATCACGCTCGTGGTACTAGCTCCTAACTCGAAGTACCCAATGCCAAACCTCGCAGGCGACACCACGCTGCAGGCTGCTTCAACCCTCGGTCAGTCGGGTCTCACCGTCAGTACTAGCACCGCGACTCAGTGCTCAAACCAGTACGCCAGTGGGCTCGTTGTGGCGACGTCTCCTGCTCAGAGCACCTTGGTGTCGGCGGGACAAGCTGTTGAACTGATCACCTCTTCGGGCTACTGCAACGTCATTGTCCCAACGGTGACCGGTGAAACACAGAGCCAGGCCCAGGCCGCACTCACGGCTCCAACCGAAGGTCTTATTCCTAGTTACACGCCAGCGCCCGCTAGCGAATGCAGCCCCGAGAACCAGGGCACCGTTCTTGCCCAGAGCGTTCCAGGTGGCTCTTCAGTGCTCTACGACTCAACAATCACGTTGACGGTCTGCACCACCGGCATCCAGTAACGCTAAAAAAGACGAAGGATAGAATCTTCCACCATGGCTAAGCACAAGAACTCAAAGACCGTTGGTCGGTACGTTGCACCTGAAGCACGCGGTCGCATTACGCCTAAGAAGCAGCGCGAAACGGAAGAGAGCCACGCCCAGTTCGGCTGGTTGATCCTGCAGCTTCTCGCCTTCGGCATCATTGTTGTGACACTCAACTACTTGGCTGTCTTGCCAGGCTCCGTGTCGCCGTGGTACCTCGTCATTGGTCTGGCGTCGCTCTTCGGCGGCTTCTACTTAGCGACCAAATACAAGTGATCAAATAAAAAAGCCCCCTCGCCCTCCACAACGGAAGCGGCGAGGGGGATTTTTTTATGGTCAGTCGAGTCGCTCAATGATGGTGGCGTTAGCGAGTCCGCCACCTTCGCACATGGTCAAGAGACCGTAGCGACCACCAGTGCGCTCGAGTTCATTGAGCAGTGTGGCGCACAACTTGGCGCCAGATGCGCCCAGTGGGTGACCAAGGGCCACCGCGCCACCATTGACATTCACCTTCGAGAGGTCGGCGTTGTGCTCCTTCTGCCACGCCAAGACCACTGAAGCGAAAGCTTCATTGATTTCGACGAGGTCAATGTCATCGAGCGTCAGGCCCGCCTTCTGCAACACCTTGGTGGTGGCCGGAATGGGACCGGTCAACATGGTGATGGGGTCAACACCGGCGAGGGCGAATGAGTGGAATCGAGCGCGAGGCTTGAGGCCAAGCTCCTTCGCCTTCTCGGCACTCATAATCAGGACTGCCGAAGCACCGTCAGTGATCTGTGAAGAGTTTCCTGCAGTGACCTTGCCACCTTCCTTAAAGGCGGGCTTCAGGTTGGCGAGGGTCTCGACGCTCGAGTCAGGGCGAATGCCCTCGTCGGTGGTCATAACTTCGTCAGTAAAGCTCCCGGCTTCATCCTTCAAGCGGATAGGAATGATCTCGTTCTCGAAACGGCCTTCCTGGGTGGCGCGTGCGGCGCGCTGGTGACTCTCGGCTGAAAATGCGTCGAGGTCCTCACGAGTGATGTTCCACTGGTCCGCAATCATCTCGGCACCAATGCCCTGGCCCTGGAGACCGCCCTTTTCTTCGTAGCGTTCACGAACCCCTGGTCCAAATGGGAACCCGGCGTCCTTACCAATGGATGAACCCATAGCTACGCGAGTCATTACTTCAACACCCGCCGCTACGACAATGTCGTAAGCGCCGGACATAACGCCCTGTGCTGCGAAGTGCAGTGCCTGTTGTGATGAACCACACTGGCGGTCGATCGTAGTGGCGGGCACTGATTCGGGCCAGCCAGCTGAAAGGACGGCATTGCGGCCAACGTTGAAGGCCTGCTCACCGACCTGTGAGACACAGCCCATGATTACGTCGTCAATGAGAGCAGGATCGAGGTTGTTGCGAGCCACCAGAGCCTTCAGCGCTTCAGCCGCGAGGTCCGCTGGGTGCCAGCCCTTTAGTTTTCCGTTTCGCTTGCCCCCCGGCGTACGAAGTGCGTCGACAATTACTGCTTCAGTCATTGATTCCCTTTCGAAAAAAGTGGATTCCCCCCACTGCGCGAAGCCTAGACCCGAGGGCGGACTAACGTCACAGCAGTGACTGAAGAACGTAAAGATATGGACCGCTGGCTCGGTAGTGGTGGCATGGCCATCATCGAGGCAGTTGGTGGAAATTTTGAAGCCTACGGCGTCGACGGAGAAAACCTGGGCTGGGCCACCGGAACCTTTACGCCCACCGCGCTGGCCTGCAACCCTCACGGCACCGTCCAGGCTGGCGTGCACGCCGTGTTGCTTGACGCCGCAATGAACTTTGCTATCAATGCCGCCTTGACGGGGCAAGACCGGACCCAAGCGACCATTGAAATGTCCACTGAACTGATGCGCGCCGCCGAGGCTGGCGTCACCTACGTCCTTCGTGGAGAAGTTGTTCGACTTACGCGACAGATTGCCCACGCCGAAGCAACACTGTCGAGCACTGACGGCAAAATGATCAGCCGTTCGACGGGTACGTTTCTTATCCACCGAGGTGAGCAGTGAGAGTTAGCGTCGTTATCCTGCCTTCGCCCTCGTGGCGCGAAGCGAGCGTTATGTGGAAGCAGGCCGAAGAGTTTGGTTTCTACGCCGGTTACACCTACGACCATTTATCGTGGGAAGCCTTTCGCGAACTTTCGTGGTTCTCGGCGACACCGGTCTTGACCGCCGCGGCGACCGTGACCTCGACGCTGAAGCTTGGACCGCTAGTCACGACGCCCAACTTTCGTCACCCACTCACGGCCGCCAAGGAACTCATTGCGCTTGATGACATTTCGAACGGACGAATGATTGCTGGAGTGGGCTCTGGTTCCTGGGGGCTCGACTCAACCGTGCTTGGGGCCGAGCAGTGGTCGCCCGCACTGCGACACGAACACTTCGAAGCCTTTCTCCGGGTCTACGACCAGTTGCTGCGTGAACCACGAAGCACCATTGAAAACGCCTTCTATCCCATCACCGAATCGCGTCAACTTCCTGGCCCGGTCCAGACTCCTCGCCCGCCGCTCATTGTGAGTGCACTCGGACCAAAGTCGTTGGCGCTCGCCGCTGAACTTGGTGACGGTTGGGTCAGCTACGGTGCACCTCGCGGTGCCCGCGAAGCTTCGACTGTGGTCGCAGTGAGTGAGCAAGTGAAGCGGCTCAACGAGGAACTCGCCAAGCAAGGACGAGACACGGCAACGTTCCAAAAAGTGATTCTCGACTTTGGCGGCGACGTTCGTCCCACCAGTTCACTGGAAGCGTTCCTGGACTACGCGGGTACCTACCGAGACCTCGGCTTCAGCGAGATGGTCATTCACTGGCCAATACTGAACTCTCCCTACGACTGGGACCGCTCAACCTTTGAAGCAATCGCCACGGAGGGCGTTGCCACGGTGGCTGGCTGGTCCTAGATGTGGTCGGCGGGAATCTGACCGAGACGTCCGGCCTGGTAGTCCTCGAAGGCCACCTGGAGTTCTGCGCGAGTGTTCATCACGAAGGGACCGTAGGCCGCCACAGGTTCCTTGATGGGTTCGCCGCCCAAGATGAGGAGTTCCAGTGCGTTGGTGCGTGAGTCCTGCGTCTCGTTGGCACTCATGACGAGGTAGTCGCCATCAACGTGCACCGACATCTGACCTTCGTTCAGCGCGACGCGCTCAGCGCCAACGGTTCCGTTGCCGGACATCGCGTAGACGAGTGCGTTGTAGTCAGAACGCCAGGGGAGGACGAGCTGTCCGCCGGGCATAAGAGTTACGTGCAGAATCGAAATTGGTGTGTGGGTCTGGCCGGGGCCGTCGACGTCACCGAGTGATCCAGCGATTACGCGAATGATGGCGTCACCATTGTCGTTGGTGAGAAGCGTTACCGCGTCTGATCCAATGTCTTGGTAGCGGGGGTTGGTCATCTTCAGACGTGAAGGAAGGTTCACCCACAACTGGAAGCCGTGAAAGAGGCCGCCCGAATCAATGAGCGCGTCTGGTGGACGCTCGATGTGCAAGATACCCGCACCGGCCGTCATCCACTGGGTGCCACCGTTCTGAATTACGCCACCGCCGCCAATGGAGTCTTGGTGCAGGAACGTCCCCTCCATCATGTAGGTGACGGTCTCAAAGCCACGGTGCGGGTGCCATGGTGTGCCCTTGGGTTCGCCTGGGCCGTAGTCAATTTCACCCATCTGGTCGAGGTGGATAAAAGGGTCAAGGTCGGCGAGGTCGATGCCGGCAAAGGCACGACGAACGGGGAATCCTTCACCCTCAAGACCGCGAGGTGCAGTGGTGATCTGCTTCACTCGACGTGGTCGGTCAGTCGCTCCTGGCGCTACGGCCTTAGGGAGTTCGAGTGGATTGTCAACGGTAACGGCGGGCATGCACCCACGTTAATAGTCAATCAAGAACGCTTGCCCACGGGCTGCTGGTAGGCGGCGAGCAGAACGAGCAGTGCAATAACCGCAGTCAGGACGAGCGAGACGTTGCCTGGTCCGAAGTTCAGACCACCGCGAGCTTTGGAAACCCCAACCCAGTCGGCGTAGGAAGCACCCAATGGTCGAGTCAGCACGTAGGACGTCCAGAAACAAGCAATGGCGTTGAGACGGAAGATGAAGAAGCCAAGTGCTGGCAGAAGGAACAGCACCGTGAAGAGCACGCCGGAACCGAAGTACCCCAAGTGCAACGTTGTTGCGGTGAGGTCGCCGACCGCGGTGCCGAGTGCGAAGGTGGCGGTAACGGTAAGCCAGTAGAACAGTTCACGACGCGTGGTGCTGATGCTGTGGATTGAAAGCGTGCCTTCCATTGAGCGCCACGTCCTAAAAATCACAATGAGCGCTACCCCGTAGAGCGCAGCTGACACTGCATAGGGAACGGAGAACTGCACGTGGAGCACGTCGGCACACATGGTGCCAAAGATGCTCACCATGACGAGAGCCGACCAGTAGGGGAGTGCGCGGTAGCGGTCGGTTGTCATTTGCCAGTACACAACTGCGAGGAAAAGGATGCCGGAAAGAAGCACCACCACGATGGGGTTGTAGGTCTTTACGAAGTGATCCGACGTAGCTTCACCCATGGCGGTGGTGAGAAGCTTCAAAATCCAGAACAGCGCCGTGACGGGTGCTACTTTGCTACGGCCAAAGTCGTGGCGAAGTGAAAGACGCATTCTCTAATTCTAGAGAGAGCCCTCAATAATTTTGGCCAGGAACGCCTGAGGGTCAACCGAAATAAACAGTGCAGTGGCATTCGCAATGAGTGTTTCGCCATCTTCAACCTTTGCTTCAATTGAGAGCTTTCGACCCTCGTGCTTGGTGAGCCAGGCAGTGACGCGAATTGGGTGACCAATCGGTGTGGGAGCACGGTAGGTGATGTCGAGTTGGGCCGTAAAGGCCAGCACTTCAGCAATACTCAGTACTACGCCCATGGTCTCGTCAATCAGTGCAGCTACGACGCCACCGTGTGCTCGACCGGGAGCACCTTCGAAGGCCTTGCCGAGCGTGACTTCCATGATGGCGAGGTCCCCGTCTCGCCAGAGCTCTGCACCAATGCCCAATGGATTGGCGTTTCCCGATACGACGGAGTCAGCAAAGAGTTGCTTTGACGTGCGTGACTCTTGATCGGGTGCGTGCATCGAGAACTTGGACGCGGTGTGCGGATCAACGACGCGAACACGAGCTGGGGCGTCTTCCACGAGGGAACTGATTGCGTCGAGGTGCTCGCTTAACTCACGAAGTTGTTCGTCGGTGAGGTCACGGGCCACGAAGCTGTGACCAATGGCGCGTAACTTCCCCGCGGCGCTCGCGCGCAGCTCGTCACTGGTCATTAGGCGCCGGTGTAGTACTTGTCCGCAACGGCCAGTGCGGCGTCGAGACGGCGGAGACCTTCGCGCGCTTCGTCAGGCGTAATCGTGCAAGGAGGTACGAGGTGGATGCGGTGGTAGTTCGAACCCACGAGCAGACCTTCGCCACGAGCCGCAGCAAGGATTTCGTTCATCGCTGGCGAACTGCCACCGTAGGGAGCGAGTGGCTCCTTGGTCGCACGGTCGGTAACGAGGTCGAGCGCAAAGAACACGCCAGTGCCTCGGGCCTCACCAATGATGCGGTGCTTCTTCTGCAGTTCCGCGACACCCGGGCGCAGTACTTCTTCGCCAATGCGAGCAGCGTTCTCGACAATGCCTTCGTCTTCAAAGGCCTGCATTGAGGCCACGGCAGCAGCAACAGCCAGTGGGTGACCGGAGTAGGTGAGACCACCGGGGTAGACGCGGTCGTTGAAGGTGTCGCTGATGGCCTTAGAAATCACCACGCCACCGAGCGGAACGTACCCGGAGTTCACGCCCTTGGCGAAGGTCACCAGGTCCGGGCTCACCCCGTGCTGCTGGTAGGCGAACCAGGAGCCACTTCGACCAAATCCGGCCATGACCTCGTCAGCAATGTAGACAATGCCGTACTTGTCACACAGTGCGCGAACGCCCTGGAGGTAGCCCTTCGGTGGAATCATGATGCCGGCGGTGCCGGGAATCGTTTCCAGGATGATGGCGGCGATGGTACTGGGACCTTCGAAAGTGATCTGGTTCTCTAATGCGGTGAGGGCGCGCTGGCACTCTTCTTCTTCGGTGGTGGCGAAGTAGGCCGAGCGGTAGAGGAAGGGTCCAAAGAAGTGGACAACACCAGCCGAGGCCGTGTCGTTAGGCCAGCGGCGAGGGTCACCGGTCAGGTTGATCGACGTTGCGGTTGCGCCGTGGTAGCTGCGGTAGGCCGACATGACCTTGGGACGACCAGTGTGGAGTCGGGCCATGCGAACAGCGTGTTCGACGGCTTCAGTGCCACCGTTGGTGAAGAACACCTTGGCGGCACCTTCGAAGGAGTGGTCGAGAATCATTTCGGCGGCGCGGTAACGCATCTCGTAGCCGTGTTGTGGCGCAATGGTCGTAAGGATGTCGGCCTGGTCCTTGATGGCCTTCACGACTGAAGGGTGCTGGTGACCAATGTTGGTGTTCACGAGCTGTGACGAGAAGTCCATGTAGGTCTTGTCGGACTCGTCAGTGACGTACACACCCTGGGCGCTCTTGACCATGAGTGGCGCGAGAGTGGCCTGGGCGGACCAGGAGTGAAATACTGCAGCTTTTTCGCGTTCAACGCTGGTCATTGAGGAGCGGTCGATAGTCATGAGTTTTTCCTTTTGCTTGCCATCATGAAGGTTACGCAACTTCTCCTCTGTGCGGTTGACAGTGCGGGGTGCGTCAGTCTCAGTATGGTTTTGCTATGGAATTCAACGACGAAGGCCTTTCCCTCGGGACCCGGC